>TARA_R110000824_G_scaffold36098_2_pt1 | contig 13450 bp, 18 predicted proteins | sample TARA_R110000824 | Tara Oceans TARA_R110000824 (sample SAMEA4397747) | marine metagenome | biome: Polar Biome; feature: [MES] marine water layer (ENVO:01000295) within the mesopelagic zone...; material: water (ENVO:00002006), including particulate matter (ENVO:01000060) such as...... | reverse complement strand
CTTTTACGTGCGCTACCGCCGCCAGGCCAGGAACATGAAATACGCCAGCTAGCGTTTAAACGCTCTATTCCGGCGTCGTCAAAAACATCATTGTTTATTAGTCCGACCGCTACACTAAGCCATACGTCACGGTTATGGTATTTAATTTGCATTGTTATTTTCCGTTTCTGTCCATGTCAAAATGAATAATCAGCAACATAACCAGCATTGCGATACTGGGGGATAGCGTCCACAAGATTATTTCGATATCTGTATATGTCATTTTTATATTTCCCTTGTTACAACGGTGAATGAGTAGCCAAGTAATTTAGCTAATTCTATTGTTTCAGATGTTAAAGTTTTAGTTCCGGCAATTTTTGCTAAAATTTTCCCATTTTGAGTTAATGGTATAATTCGCTCTTGACCATACGCAGATGTGATTTCTACTTTTATAATTTTATTGTACGCAGATGTGATTTCTACTTTTATATCATTATTCATTTTATTTGCTCCTATATATGTATATACATATATAAATAGCATTTTATAAATTAGTCAAATGTTATGTGTAAATACAGGCAATAAAATTATAAAAATTTGTTATTTGTGGTAAAAATGTTACAAAACAAGGGAAATAGCTTAGATGGATTGGCGGGTTTTGGGGGGTTGGAACATTTTTAAATGTGTGTTTGTTCACAATTTCGCGCCCAATAATCGCAATATCTTTAAAAACGTCTCCAAATTTAACCGTACATAAGTATATACTTGTTAAATGATAGCAACTATCCAAAACTTGCCAATACTTATCAGTAAGCAAATTTGAGCCGTATAGACTATATTGATATATATTAGCTAAATAATGACTGCATATAAACTGTTTATCGATCGTTTAAACGTTTAAAGGGCTGCGAAAAATTAAGTATTAATGTTCAAAAAATGTTTATCCTAAATATTTTATTAACAGCATCAGATAAAAAATAAATTCCCTGCCAAAATAAAAATAAAGGTGTGGGGGTATGTAGGAAGGGATACCCCGCGATTTGCGCCCACACACATAGATGCATGGTACCCCCACCTAATTGCGAGGCGTATTTTTAGAAACTTTTGTATTTACATAGTATAAAAACTTGCTAGTATGTATATATGGATGACATACAATTTTCGTTTTTGACTGTGAAGTACAAGTTGCACAACCCATCGAAGCGTCGTTGCGCTCTTTTGCTTGATGCTATGCGCCGCGCACATCTGGGCTACGATAAACTACTCAAGGCAGTGCGTCCTGACGTAGAGGCTATTGTAGAGATGGAAGGGGGCAAGGAACGGTACGAAGGGTATCGGCAGCTAAAACGCAAGCTTTCAAGTATTGCCAGGCCGCTTCCACTTGGAAATGGGCCGAAACAGGCGATTATTGCCGATGCGCTGGCACAGGCCAAGAGCTACGTGGAACTGAAGGGTGATGATGAGAATACTTCATATCCGACAACTCCACGTTTAAATATTGATCAGACAGATTTTGATGCCAGTATTGATGGCCTTGCCCGTTCAAAGACTATTTTTGAAGAAAACGAGTTTCGGGATTTGCTGGCTAGACTTTCGCGTCCTGGGATTCCCCGTCCGTTAAATATTTTAGCGAACAGGGTTAACGATGGCGGTCTTATTCTTGAAGATGACAAAGGACGATTGTTCGCTTTTATTAACTTGCTTCCAAAGACAGCTAAACGTAAGAGAGCCGTTGATCTGTCTGAGTTGGTTAATACACGGACAGGCGAGATTATGACGCAAAAAACCAGTAGTGGCGATATTTTCCCGTTGGAAGGTAGTAAGTGGCATAACACCAAATTTATGAAGCGTGGAACTTTGCAGTCAAGCCGACTTATTTATGATGGTGCGGATTTTTATTTTGCCTGTAGTTTTCGGTTTGCATCGACAGTGAGAGAAACTTCAGCCTATCTGGGGGTTGATCGGGGCATTGAACTTCTCGCTGCATGGACAGTTGTTGATAAAAAAGGAAACCGTCTGGACGAAGGGTGGATAAGCGGTGAGCGTTTGCGTTCTGTGCAGAGGCGCGAAGAACAGAAGCAGAAGGACGTTCAGAGGAAGGGAAAAATCTATCGTTCAAAAGCCCGACGCGTCATTGCTGACGAAGAAATTCATAAGGCGGCAAACATGATTGTCGCGGATGCGGTTAAGTATAACGCCCAGGTTGTGATGGAAGATTTGAAAACTATTGCTATGGGGCCACATCACGCACGGCCAAAAGGAGCGCGTAAGGGTGGGTGGCGGCGGCTGCTTACTAGAGCGCAGTATATGAAGTTGAAACACTTTGTCGGCTACAGGTTATTGCTGGAAGGCTTTCCACCTATCCGGCGAAATAAACCTAGCTACATTGAAGTGCATCCTGCCTATACTTCGATAACCTGTTCATCATGTGGGCATGTTGACAAGAAAAGCCGAAGTTCTCAGGCAATCTTTCATTGCACCAAATGCAAGCACAAGGAAAACGCTGATATTAATGCATCAACAATGATTGCTGGAAAAGGCATTCATTTTAACACACTTATTAAAGGAATAAAAAAGGGGAAAAAACTAAAAGAACATGAAAAGTTTTCGGCGTGGTTCGCCGATCAGAAAAGCGGGGTCGGGGTTCATGCAAATGCACCTTAGTCATTGGCTCCGTGTTCTGTGGAGATGGGCGTATGATCGTGATTTTCACGGCTTACCCGCTCTGTGGTTCGAAACTTTATGGTGGATAAAACCGCGATACGCAAGCTCGTATCGGGTTCGGCATAACCGATTTCCATCACTTAAATTGCTAGTTACTTTATTTAAAACAATAGGTTACGCCCGATCAGTTTCAGTTACTGGTAATTTGCGTAGTAACGATGACATTTACAAATACGCAAAGCTAAAGCTATGGGTTTCAGTTACTGGTAATTTGCGTAGTAACGATGACCAGTTCCCCATGCTCCCTGGTTGTAGTACTGTTTCAGTTACTGGTAATTTGCGTAGTAACGATGACCTCAGAGCAAGCTGGATAAACGCTATTCCGGTTTCAGTTACTGGTAATTTGCGTAGTAACGATGACGGAGTTGAGGCAGGTGAATTAGATGAAGCCGTTTCAGTTACTGGTAGTTTACGTAGTAACGATGACGGGATAGAAGTCATCAAATCATTGCGGCTCGTTTCAGTTACTGGCAGTTTACATAGTAACAATGACGACGACTTTGCGACCTTGTATAAGCAGTTTGTTTCAGTTACTGGTAGTTTGTGTAGTAACAATGACAAGGCGATCGAAAGCAGGTCTTCAGAGGTTTGTTTCAGTTACTGGCAATTTGCGTAGTAACAATGACTACCGTCTATCTAATTTAGATTGCGCGGCGGTTTCAGTTACTGGTAGTTTACGTAGTAACAATGACTCGGCATACATTGAGCAGATACCGACCTGGTTGCAGTTACTGGTAATTTGTAGGGTAACAATGACGCTTCGTGTCTTCTTTAGCAAGCTGATAACGTTGCAGTTACTGATGATTTACAGAGTAACAATGACTTGTTTAGTACGTATATAGGTAGCCCAATCTGTTGCAGTTACTGGCAATTTGTAGGGTAACAATGACTATGCACATTTTCTAAAGTTTCAGTTACTGATGATTTACAGAGTAATAATGTCGGAAGGAAATAAAAATGGCTAGACCCAGTATTCGCACTGAAGATATTATTAATGAAATTTTGGAACGTGTTTCTACTGGGGAAACGTTAACGAGTATTTGCCAGGATTTTCATATGCCAACATTACGTGCACTTTTGAAGTGGTGTGTCAGGGATAATGTTCTTGATGACAGGATGCATCGTGCGAGGATCAGGGGAACGTTGATTCAGGCTGATGAGGCTGTTGATGCACAGAGGGCGGTTATTAATGGCAGTATTGCCAAAGATGACCCGAAACGGTTACAGGCAATTGTAACGGCTGCGAATAATATGGGGCATCAGGCGAATGCCAAGTTGTCGAAGATTGACAATCGGTATAAGGATAAACAGGAAGTTTCACATACGGGGCCAATGGTTATTGGTTGGCAGACCGATGATGTTGAGGAAAAGAAGGAAGAAGAAGTTAATTATACACATTGAGGAGATTTTTAATGGCAAAGGCTTCTAAGGCAAAAGTAACGACTAAACGGCGTAGAGCGCATAATGTTGATGGGTCTTTTAAAGCAGATGATCCGGCAACGCCAGAAGTTAATGAAGCGTATATTTATGTTCCGTCTGATGTTGAGCCACCAGAGGTTGAGGTTACACGGAGAGAGGGGCAACGGGCTGCTGGTGGTAGGTATCTTGGCGGCAAGTTAATTGGCTAGGCAGGGTTGATCTTATTCGATGGTATCTACCGAATGTTCTGTCGCCTTTTGAGGCGCAGTTTCTTGCTAGTGGTGTAGGATACAGGAAGTTTGATGAGCGTCCTATAGCGTATGTTGTTGATGAGATACGCAAATTTGCTCCTGTTTCTCTGAAGTCGCCCTCTTATTGCCGTGTTGAGGAGAAGAAGGAAGGGCATCCGTGGCACAATGATACGGGTTCGGCTTCTCATATGACATGGTGTGGCTATTCTGCCAGTGTTTTGCTAACAAAAAAATTTGACGGGGGCGGGTTTTATTTTAAGGATAAGCCAGACACGCCTGTTTTCCATTATTGTGACTGCCTTTTGTATAGCAGTGGCAAGGAAAATGAGCATTGTGTCGCGTCAAATAGTGGTGGTCGAAAGGTTTTAATTATGTTTTTTCAAGCGTTAAATGTCTAATAATGAACGCAACACCTGAAAAAGTAGTTATTCCTTATAAACCAAGACCATTGCAGAATAAGTTTCACAAGAATGCACGACGGTTTTCTGTTGCTGTTTGCCATCGACGGTTTGGCAAAACGGTTATGGCTATTAATCATTTGCTGAAGGAAGTGCTGTCGTCAAAGCGTCCACGGGCAATGGGGGCTTATATTGCTCCAACGTATAGTGCTGCCAAGCGTATTGCCTGGCAGATGCTACGGGAATATGCCGGAATTATTCCAGGGGTAAAGTTTAATGAAGCGGAGTTGCGCTGTGATTTGCCGGATGGCAGAAGAATTTTTCTTTTAGGGTCAGAAGCCCCAGATTCTATTCGTGGCTTGGGTTTGGCAGCAGTTGTGCTGGATGAGTACGCTGATATGAATGCTAGACTGTACCCTGAAGTTATTCGACCTGCGCTGTCGGATTATGGTGACGGAACATGTTTGTGGATTGGAACCCCACGGGGCGAAAATCAGTTTAAGGAGATATATGATCACGCAATTAAACGAATGGAAAAAGCCGATGGAGAGTGGTACGCTATGCGATTTCCCGCAAGTGAAACCAAGGTCTTGGCACAGGAAGAACTGGATGCGGCAAAAGCGACAATGGATGAAAGCCAGTATCTTCAAGAGTTTGAAGTTTCTTGGTCGGCTGCTCTTATTGGGGCTTATTACGCTTCACAATTGGATTCAGCGGATTTGGCAGGGCGTATTGGGTCTTGTCCGTGGGAACCAAACTTAGAGGTTTTTACAAGTTGGGATTTGGGCATTGCCGACAGCACAGCAGTGTGGTTTGGTCAGAAAATGCAGGGCGAAGCGTTTATTCGCATTATTGATTATTATGAAAGTTCTGGTGAAGGGCTTCACCACTATATAGCGGAGTTGAAAAACAGGCCGTACATTTACGGCAAACACTATTTTCCACACGATGTTATGGTGCGGGAATTAGGTAGTGGCAATTCGCGCTATGAAATGTTAATGGCACTGGGGATACGGCCTACTGTAATACCCAAGCTAACCGTCCAAGACGGTATTGAAGCAGTGAGAGCATTGATTCCAAAGTGCCATTTCGACCGTTCCAACTGTTCGCAAGGTTTAAAATTTTTACGATCTTACCATCGTCAGTTTAACCATCGTACAGGCGATTGGCGTGATAGACCTCATCATGGGCCTGAAAGTCATTCAGCGGATAGTTTTCGTTATCTTGCACTGGGAATGCGTGATGCAGATGATTCAATGGATTTTTCGTCAATGGCAAGAACGGGTAAAATGTCAGGCGGTGAAAAAACAATTGTTAGTGAATGGAATGAATTTAACTAATGAGTGTTGAAATTGTTCCAGCAATTTACAGCGATGTTGTCTTTGTCGCACGAAACATAAGAAAAGAAGATGCAGAAGAAATCTACCCTTTAATGTTTTCACCAACGCCGGAAAATTTGGCAGTATCTACATTGCATCATCAGATTTCAAAGGTTGCTTTGAAGGATGGTGAGCCTGTTTCCGTATTTGGTGCTGGTGAGCATATGCCCAAATTTTGGAAGGTGTTTATGTTTGCTTCTGCTAAATGGCCTACCGTTGCGCTTTCTGTTACAAAAAACATTATACGCGATGTTATGCCAACAATGATTGATACAGGGGCAGTTAGGGCCGATTGCTGGTCAATTGAAAGCCATCATCAAGCTCATCAATGGTTAGAAACGCTTGGGGCAGTCCGTGAATCATCCCTTGAAGATTATTCGCCAAATAGAAAAACTTATTATTGTTACAGTTGGACAAGAACACGATTGGAGAAAGAAAATGTGTCTTTCAATGTTGATGCCGAAACCGCCAAAAATGCCGCAAATGAGTATGCCAGCACCACCAGAAGCCCCAGAACCGCCTCCAACAAGGGACGATCCGGCAGTGAATGCGGAAGCAGCAGCGGAAAGACGGCGGCGTTTAGCAGCCAAAGGCCGTCAATCAACAATCGTTACAGGGCCAATGGGTGATGTTGCTGAAGCCAACGTTGGCAAAACTCTTTTAGGAAGTTAGGAGAAAAAATATGTGTGTTAGCCCACCAAGTCCACCAAGTGATCCAACACCACAACCACCGCCACCAATAATTGAGCGTCCTCGCGTGGCTCCCCCAGATAGTGAGGATGACAGTGGTGAGGCTGCACAAGACCGTCGTAGGGCAAGAGTTCAAGCAAGAGGTCGTCGCGGAACAATGTTAACGGGTTCTCAAGGTGTTACTGAAAACCCAAATTTAGGAATTAGAACGCTTTTAGGATAGGAGAAAAAAAATGCCAAGCGGAAAAGGGAGTTATGGAACGAAACGTGGAAGACCACCAAAAAAGCCTAAAGGAAAATAAGAATGGTAACGCCAGCTAGAGGTAAGGCAAGAGCTAAAATTGTAGGTGGTCGAAAAATTAGTTACGGACAAGCTGGAAGTGCTAGGGGCGGTGGCCCAAGGGTTAAGCCTGGAACGTCTAAGGGCAACGCTTATTGCGCTCGTTCAGCTGGTCAAATGAAAAAACATTCTTCAGCGGCTAAGAATCCAAACAGCCCGTTACGGCTTTCTCGTAAACGTTGGAAATGTTCTGGTTCAACATCAAGGAAAGCATAATGGCAAAGAAACCAGGGTTATACGCTAATATTCATGCAAAACGCAAACGAATTGCTAGAACAGGCAAAGGTTCTATGAGAAAGCCTGGCACTAAAGGCGCACCCACAGCTGCTGCTTTTAGGGCTTCTGCAAAAACAGTTAAAAATAAAAAACGTTAAATATGTGTACCTCACCAATTTATTCCCAAATGCAGTCGGGAAATAAGAAAATAAACAAAAACAGTATGGGCGGCAGACTTGACCAGGCTCAACGCATGGCATCTGCAACTGTTGGCGGCGGCACATACAATGGAAATTCCTATGGTGGCAACACAATCTTAACGGGTACACCTGCAAATACAGGTGTTGATGCACTTAGAAAAACAACAATGTTAGGGGTTTAAATGGATATAGATGATGTTTTTACTCGTTATGATCAAATGCAGAAAGCACGTGCTAACTGGGAACAGCATTGGGAAGAAATAGCAGAAAGAGTTCTTCCACGTTCAGCAGAGTTTACTGGCGAACAAGAGGCAGGAACAAAACGCACAAGCAAGTTATATGATGCTACTGCTGCTTTGGCCCTTGAACGATTTTCCTCTGCTGTTGAAAGTCTTTTAACGCCAAGAGGCGCAAAATGGCATACGTTAAGAGCAACGAACCCACTTGTTGACCGAGATGACAATGTTCGCCTGTGGTTTGACCAAATTGAAAGTCTTCTTTTTAATTTCCGTTATTCGCCTAAAAGCAATTTTGCATCACAAATGCATGAATGCTACATGTCGCTTGGTGCATTTGGGACAGCGGCACTTTTTGTAGATGAACGTGATGTGCGTGGCATGACGTACAGGGCCGTGCATCTTTCAGATATTTTTATCTCTGAAGATGAAAACGGAATGATCGATACGGTATTTCGACGTTGTGAAATGACAGCACGGCAAGCGTTGCGAATGTTTCGTGATGGCGACCTTTCAAGTGATCTGCAAAAACTTGCTAATGAACGTCCTGATGAAAGAGTTAAACTTCTTCATGCAGTTATGCCAAGAACTGACCGTGACCCAACAAGAAGGGATAGGCGCAATCTTCCGTTTGCGTCTGGGTATTTTGAAATTAAAACAAGAAATTTAATTGAAGAAGGGGGATTTGAAAATCTTCCTTATATTATGAGCCGATATGTTACTGGGCCGCGAGAAACTTATGGCAGAAGCCCAGCCATGACTATTTTGCCAGACATCCGAATGATTAATGAAATGTCTAGGACAGTTATCAGGGCGGGACAGAAAGTTGTAGACCCACCCCTCCTAATTGCAGACGATGGTGTTATTTTCCCAGTTAACACCACGCCTGGGGGGACAACTTTCGCCCGTCTTGATGGACGCACACAACCGCCTGTTCAGCCATTATATACAGGGGCAAGAGTTGATATTGGCTTTGAAATGATGGAGCAACGGCGTAGAGTTATTAATGATGCGTTTTTGGTAACACTGTTTCAAATACTTGTTGAAACACCAACAATGACAGCAACAGAAGTTTTGCAGAGGGCGCAGGAAAAAGGCGCGCTTCTTGCTCCTACGGTTGGCAGACAGCAGAGCGAAACACTTGGGCCGTTAATTGAACGTGAATTAAATATTCTTGATGAACAAGGTGTGCTTCCACCGCCACCACCGATAATGATAGAGGCGCAAGGAGAGTATGAAATTGAATATGTGTCTCCGTTATCAAGAGCAATGAAAGCTGAAGAAGGTGTTGGGATTCTCCGCACAATGGAAATGGTTCAGCCAATAGCAGCGGTTGACCCAAGTGTTATGGATAATTTTGATTTTGATGAAATTACCCGCATTCTTGCTGACACAAATGGTGCACCAAGAAAAATCTTGCGTGGTCAAGATGATATTGAAAATATGCGTACTCAACGAAACCAGGCTCAGGCTATTCAAGCAGGTCTTTCCGCTGCACCACAGGCAGCAGATGCAGCGTTAAAAGTTAGCCAAATTGCTAATCAGGCGCAATTACCGCCTAGCGCATGACAGACGACCATATAAAGTCTCAAAAAGACAGCATTCAAGCGTATAAAGATATATTTAATACGCCACAAGGCCGTGTTGTTCTTGGAGATATGATAAAGGCTTCTGGGCTTTATAGTATTACAGGCGTTCGCCAAGATAGTGAATTGCAACATATGGAAGGAAGCCGCGACATGGTGCGTCGTATCATCCATATGCTTTCTATTGATGAAGATAAATTAACTCAAATAGCATTAGGAGAAGGAGAAGAAGAAAATGAGTGAAGAAACTGAAGGGTCTGTATTAACAGGCAACCCCGAAAGTTCAGCATGGACAGAAGGGTTAGACGATTACAAAGAGACAATTGAAGCAAAAGGCTGGAAGTCAAACGCTGATGTTCTTAAAAGTTACGTTAATTTAGAAAAAACAGTAGGTGCTGATAAAATTACTTTACCGTCTGCTGATTCAAACCTTTCTGAATGGGATGGTTGGGCAAAACTTGGAACGCCTGAAAAAGCAGAAGATTATGCTCTAGCAGCCCCTGACGGCTATGAAACATATGACCAGGGATTATCTGATTGGTTTCGTGAAACAGCGCATGGAGCAAAAATTCCTGCTGTAATGGCACAGCAAATACATGATAAATTTGTTGAAAGAGCAATGCAGTCTCAAGAGGAAGTGCAAGCATCTCATGCGGCGCAACAAGAAACTTGGACAGCAGAATTGCAGAAAGAATATGGAACAGCTTTTGATGAGCGTATTGCAACAGCAAGAAAGGCTGTTCGTGCTTTTGGCTCTGAAGGTTTAATGGATTTGTTAAATCAAACTGGTCTTGGCTCACACCCTGAATTTGTTAAAGCATGGACAAAAATTGGTATGGAGTTAGGTTCAGGTTCGCAATTTAAAGATATGGAAAGTTCAGGAAAATTTGGAACTACGCCGGAAATGGCAAAAGAACAAATTTCTAAAGTTAGGGCAAACCCTGCGTTGTATGACGAATCTCATCCTGAATATAAAATATTAAATGAAAAATTAATTAATCTTCATGAGCTTGCTTATGGAAAAGAAGAAGCGTAAATCTATTTTTAGAATTATCCGATAACCCGTTAGGGCCGGAATTGACTTTAGGAAAGACTAACGGGTAGCGCACGATAGCGCAGGACAGAGCCTGTATTGCAGACAACTCCCCGAAAAAAACTTTAAAACTTAACCACTATAGGAGTTCGTACAATGAGTGTACAAATTACTACGGCAATGGTGGAGCAGTACAAAGGCAATGTCGAACATCTTGTTCAGCAAAAAGGCTCGCGCTTGCGTGACACAGTTTCAGTTGAAACTGTAGTAGGTAAGAATGCGTTCTTTGAGCAAATAGGATCAACGGCGGCGCAATTGCGTACTTCTCGCCACGCTGACACGCCAAGAATGGACACACCCCATGCTAGGCGCAGAGTATCCCTTGAAGATTATGATTGGGCAGATTTGATTGATAATGAAGATCAAGTTCGCTTGCTTATAAATCCGCAAGGCCCATACTCAATGGCAGCGGCTAACGCTTTAGGCAGAGCCATTGATTCAGCAATTGTTACTGCTGCTGATGCAACGGCTTTTACAGGAGTTGCAGGTGGAACGTCAACTTCATATACAGCGGGTAATACCGTTGATGTGCAAGTTGGAATTTCTCCAGCAGCAGATACTGGCCTTAACGTTGGCAAATTAAGAGCCGCTAAACAGGTTCTTGATGCTAATGAAGCTGAAGACGAAGATCGTTATTGCGTTATTAATGCTAAACAACTTCAAAACCTTTTAGGTCAAACTGAAGTTACTAGTTCAGACTTTGCAAGTGTGAAAGCTCTTGTAAGCGGAGACGTTGATACCTTTTTAGGGTTTCAATTTGTTCGCACTGAATTAATTGGTGTTGATAGCAACAGCGATCATAAAGTTTTATTTTGGCAAAAAGCTGGAATGAAACTTGCCATTGGGGCAGAACCATCCATTAAAATATCTGAGCGTCCTGACAAGAATCACGCAACTCAGGTATTTGCTTCTATGTCAATCGGGGCAACCCGTATGCAAGAAGAATTGGTTGGCTACATTGAATGTGATCCAACATAAGGGGGGGCTGATTAATGGGTACAAAAAACTCAACTCTAGTTAGCAACTTTGAGGCAACACCTCCTGTTCTTAGTGATGCATCCAACTTGCATGGGCGTGTGCGTATCGCTCAAGGCACTGTTGCTTGTGCTGCTGGGGACACGAATGACAATGATATTGTCATGTTGGCTCCAATTCCTTCAAATGCGTCTGTACCGCATGTTTTTATTGCGTCTGATACATTTGGTGGAAGTTGCACATTCAACGTTGGTATCTACACATCGGCGGGTGTGGTTAAAGACGAAGACGTTTTTGCCACGGCTGTTGCTGATGCAGGTGCATTTGCTGACGTTCGACATGAGGCTGCGGATATTAATACCTGTGGTCAAAAAATGTACGAACTAGCGGGTGACTCGACTGATCCAGGCGGGTACTACTATATTGCTGCAACAATGCACGCAGAAGGTGGTACTGGCGGCGATATGTCGTTTGTTATCCACTATGTCGTAGACTAGTTAGGATAGGGAGTGGGTGGCGTTTGCGCCCACTCCTTTTCTTATTTTATTAAGAATATTAGGAATTTTTAAATGGCAACAACTTTTGTTGAAATAGCAAACAGGTCATTAACATACTTAGGAGCAAATCCTATTACGTCTTTGGTTGATGATACTAAGGAAGCGCGATCTTGTAATCGTCTTTATGCACAGACCCTTGACCAGTTGTTGCGCGACCATCCTTGGAATTTTGCTTTAAAACGTGTTGCTTTGGCTGCAAATACAACTGCTCCTGTTTACGAATATACTAATGCATTTGATTTTCCAGATAATTGTTTAAGAATTATTGAAGTAGATACAACGCTTGCATGGGTTGTTGAGGGTCGTCAAATTGTAACGGATGCTGGTGCGCCGTTAAATATTGTTTACACAGAAAGAGTAACAGACCCAAATTTGTTTGATGTAAAATTTATTGAAGTTTATGCGTTGCGTCTTGCAGCAGATATAGCATATGATGTTACTGCTTCACAAACAGTTGCACAAAATGCAGAAAATAAATTTGCTGTTTTATTAAAAGAAGCGCGAATTATAGATGGACAAGAAGCGTTGTCTGCAAGTGAAACAAGCTGGCTTGAATCGAGAACGTAAATGTCTCGCGTTTCAACAATCCAAACAAATTTTACGGCTGGAGAATTATCAAAAGATTTGCATGGTAGAATTGATATTGCCAAATATAAAAATGGTGCAGACACTCTTGAAAATTTTATTGTTCAGCCGCATGGTGGAATTGTTAGAAGACCAGGAACACGTTTTGTTAAAGAAGTTAAAACTTCTTCTGCAAAAACACGGTTAATTCCTTTTGAGTTCTCAACAACACAAGCCTACTGTATTGAAGTTGGCAATCTTTATATGCGCTTTTATAAAGACCAAGGGTCAATTCTTGAAACAGGTCAAAATATAACAGCAGTTACAAAAGCATCTCCAGCTGTTGTAACAATTAGCAGTCATGGTTATTCAAACGGTGATGAAGTTTTTATTACTGGAATTTCTGGTATGACGGAATTAAACGGCAAATATTTTCTTGTTGCAGGAAAAACAACGCATACATTTCAACTAACAGACATTGACGGAAACAATATTAATTCATCGGATTTTGTTACATGGTCTAGCGGTGGAACAGCATCAAGAGTTTTTACTTTAACAACAACTTATCTTACAGCAAATATTCCTACTTTACAATTTGCCCAATCTGCTGATGTTTTATATATAACACACCCAAGTTATACGCCACGAAAATTAACAAGAACAGCACATACTAGTTGGACAATTACCGATGTTGCTTTTACTGATGGGCCGTATCTGGAAGAAAATTTAACAACAACAACATTAGAACCCAGCGATACAACGGGAAGCTCACGAACAATTACGGCTTCTGTTGCCACCGGCATCAATGGTGGCGATGGCTTTCAAACAACAGATGTAGGCCGT
>TARA_R110000824_G_scaffold14986_10_pt1 | contig 13459 bp, 18 predicted proteins | sample TARA_R110000824 | Tara Oceans TARA_R110000824 (sample SAMEA4397747) | marine metagenome | biome: Polar Biome; feature: [MES] marine water layer (ENVO:01000295) within the mesopelagic zone...; material: water (ENVO:00002006), including particulate matter (ENVO:01000060) such... | reverse complement strand
ATGTGCCTGTGCTTTAATTGAGTCAGGTGCAGTATCTGCAACTGAAATTAATTTATTAGTAGCCCTTTCAGCAATTTCTTCTACTGTATGACCTCTATTCTCCGTAGTCTTTACGTCTAAATTACCTATTGATATTGTAAAGGAATCTGTTTCCATTAACCTTTCTCCGGTTCAGGAGGTAAAATAACAGGGTCTTCTCTACTAGATATACCATAAGGAACAACTTGTTGTTGTATAATATCTGACCAATTACATACATTCATTCCGTTTTCATCAACATAAGAAACTACTGGATCGTTTAAACGATGATAACCATATAATTTATCTTTTATATCAATATTAGCATCTAATAAATTTGATCTCAAAGCTATTGATATTTCTATATTTTTTTCCATACATTTAGCAAGCCAAAATTCGCAACATCCTCTACCCATTTCCGCAAAATATAAATTCTTCTTATAAGTAAAATCTGCTCCAAACATAGATACTCTTCCAACTTTATTCCAGTAAGCAAATGCTATTGCATATGCAACTGTATTATTAATATACCCACATTGTGTATCTTTAACCAAAGACTCTATTGGATATAGTTCTAAAGAAGGAACTCTATCGTCAAGTTCACAAGTATAAATAGGACATTTTATATTAGGCAATTCTTCACGCATTAATTCAGTCATTGAACCAGCATCTTCCGTTTCAAAGAAACGTGAAACAGGGTCCATAACAAATGCTCTATCTAAATTAGGAATAACCCCAATCATTGCATTAACTGCCCATATCTCGTCAAATTTTTGACTATGTACTTTAGCAAGATGGTAGTCTAATTGACTTTCTCCCATTGCAACAATTGCAATGCTTTTACCTTCAAGCTTTTTTATTGGTTTTTTTAACATGCTTATACACCTTCAATTCTTATTTGCCCACTACGATAAGCATCTTTCCTATCTCTACCATCCCCCTCTATAATCAATTGTTGTAAAGCTTCCTTATATCTTTGATCATATAAAGTAATTACATCAGGCTCTCCTTTCATAAAGGTATATGCTTCAATAAGACAACCATATAATAAAGTATCAGGAGCGTTTGTTCCTAACCAACTTGTACCATCGCTTGTTTCTGTAATTGATTGAGGTCTGTAAAAATAATGTAACTCTACTGTATAACCTGAATCTGGCGATGGACCAATTATAAAAAAATCATCATCAAACTGTGCATAATACTTTGGAACACCTGTTGTAGCCGATGCTGGATATGCTTCTCTTATAAAATTAACATCTTTATTTAGTAAGTAATTATAATTGCTGTCACCATCTACAACGGCTAATGAATAAGGATATAAATAATCTGTTGGAGTTGCCAAATAAGAATTAGAAGAAGTCAAATTTCCTGTTTGATTCTTTCTAAATGCAGGCAACTGAACAGAATCTAATATTCTTTGTTCTGCTTGTTTAATTATAATTGACAGATCATTAACAAATGTGGTCTCTGTATTTTCTGTGTAATCTTGTATTGCAGATTTTAATGTTGTAAAAGTAAATGACATTAGCTTGTTGTTATAGTTAATTTACCGATTTGACCCTTTAAGACCATATTATTAAGATTTGAAGAACCATAAGCAGAGTTCCATCCACCAATCGGATTCCAACCAAATAATCGTCTACTTGCTTCTAAGCCTGTTTGCGGTCTTGGTTTTCTTAAAGATTGAGGATCATTAACTCTTAATCTTCCTAATTGATATTGTGGTTGATCTTTGTCTAATACATCTCTTCCTACTAATAAACCACTTCTTCTCTGATCTACAATCTGATTTTTTAAATCACTTAATTTATATCTAAAACCAGTTCTATCGCATATCCCATATGCATATTTTCCTTTTGCGTAATCACCCATACTAATTATATCCGCCCGGCACAAATCTAACAGAAGCCTTTACTCTATTTTCATCTGCTGCAAGCCTCCATTGTTCTTCATATTGTCCTTTTAAAAAAGGAACTCTTTGGAAAGCTTCAGGGTTCTTTTGCGCAATATAATAAGCTAATCCCGAAACCAAACAAGGTAAAAACAATTTAGGAATATCTAAATTATTTGAAGCAGGAGTTCCTGCATCATAAATTTGCCTTAGTCTATACCATATAACCTTATACGTTTGAGTACCATCTGGAATTGGATATAAAGTAAAAGTAGTAGAACTTGTATTTCTATTGATTAAAATTTCATTAGGTCTACCTTGATCTAATTTATTAGGTATTCCAGCATAGGTAGAAAATGATACACGTGTTAATTCAGTATCACTTTGAGAATTAGAATCGCCAGAATTTGTTCTAAGATGATGCTCTAGTAAATCTATAGTATCTGCATCTAAAGTATAAGTAGATGTTCCAGCAGTAAGATCAGTAGAACCTGATTCTACTTGCCAAAGATTTAAGCCTCTATTAGCCCATTCAAGCATCATTAAGTCTATACTGCGCCTTGCAGTACGTAGATCGTAACCAGTCCTCATTTCAAGACCAGCCAATTCAAATGCTTCTTCAGCAGCTTCAGCTATATCTAAGTTGAAGTTGTTTGTGGTAGATGTAGCCATAACTATTCACCATAATACTTGCGCCTTAATTGATCTTGGTATATCTCCACTTTACCACCAGTTTTATAAGATATTTTCTTTCCACGTTTTTTAGCATAAGCTTTAGCTGCTTTTTTGCCTTTCTCAGTATAAGAAAAATGTTTTTTACCGACTCTCGGCATTATTGTTTCCCTTCCTATTATTATAAATGTTTATCATACATTGTCTGGATTAAAAAGACCTTTAGCAATTAAAGTTTGTCTATTTAATATATGTTCTTTCTCTATATCCGCTTTATTTTGCCCTTCGTACTTAACAGCAAGATACTCATCAACCATCCTTAAATTTATACTGCTGTCATCCACATACATTTCACCTAGCACACGACCAAACTTACCTTTTTTATCTCTATAGGTTTTAATAACAACCTGACCTTTTGATAGAGCGTCTATGAGATATTCTTTACTCATTAATCCTCTAACTTTTTCGTCTTTATTTCTAGTTCTACTTTCTGGGGTGTCAATACCATATAAGCGAACCCTAGAGGAATAATGAATATCAAAACCAAGATCAATAACGACATCAACAGTATCGCCATCAACCACTCTTTTAACTTCACAATTATATTCGTACATTTTCTATCTTTTTTTTCTAGCAGTCTTGGTTCTTCTAAAAGACCTATTTTTACTTTTAGAAGTAACTTTTAAATTACTTCTTTTTTTATTTCTAGGATTGCCATCTTTATGATGGACATCTTTACCATCACCTTTTCTAACTTTCCTAGTCTTTTTTAACTTTGATCTGCTAGTATTCCTAGCTGCTCTATTTTTCTTTTGTTTAGGCTTACTTTGATAATTAGCATACTCTTTACGATAATTCCTCTTCTTTTTAGGCATTTATTCTTTTTCACCCTTAAAGCTTTTAGAACTACCAGAAGTACCAGCATAAAGCCCGAACCAAGCTGCTCCAGCGCCCACAACAATAGAAATTAAGCCCGATTGTTCAAAACTAGGCTCCGGTAAATCCATAAACCAAAAGGTTGTGAAGTAAAGTAGGTACATATAAATAGATAAAAAGACTCTTGGAAAGATTCTCCAGCTATCAACAGCCTGTGCTACAAATATAATCTTTTGATAAGGGTTGGCTTTAGTTACATCCTCCAAATCCCTTATCTTGTCTTTAAGTTCACCAATTTCTTGTACCATAGCCATGAACTTATTGAGGTCCATTTCGACCTCATTTCTGTCCATGTCTCCACCAAATCTTCCGTCATGATGGCGCTCATCATTCATTAGCTAGGATTTGCGTAACCTTTATTTGCCCAGATAAGAACACTATAAGTATCACCACTTGTATGATCATTAGTAGTTAGCAATAAATCGCCATTTAATCCGCTACCTGCATTATTAGGTATTCCGGGCAAAGTCATGCTACTTTCTGTAAAATCCCAAGTATCTGTCCAATCTTTAGGCGCTTGGCATATAAACATATTGCTAGTTGCATTCCAATATAAACTGAAACCCATACCAACGTTGCTAAACCATATTTTATTTAGAACAACCCTATTGCAAGCCTGACCTGTAATTGCACTACTTGTAAGCGCTGAAACATCAATCTTAGCAACAGCACTCTCTCCAGTGCCGTCACTAATATTAGTAAATTTCACTATCAGGTCTTTACCACCATCATCAAGTATAGTTTGTGATGTAACTGCATCAGCCATAATTTACCCCTTATTCAAATGGAGTAGCTAATGTGCCATCGCCATGCAAAAATGCTTCGCAATGCCATACTGCTGCTGAAGTTGCTACTAAACGAATTACTCCGCCTACTAACCAACCTTGTGCTGCTGTTCCTAAATCAATGGTGTCATCATTACTGGCATCAGGGATAAAGGTATTAGTATCACCCGCAGTTGCTGGATCAAATATTTGAGCAAAACCTGAGAATAAATCACTGGAATTGTCTGTATTAATTTGTCCTGCGCCTGTGAAGGTTGTACCAACAATAAAGGTATAGTGTATTCCTGCTGCGGCTGTAGGTAGTGTTACCACTATTCCTGCTGCCCTGTTCAGAGTATAAACAGTACCTGAATCGGTTGACTCAACGCTCTTTGTTGCTGAAGTAATGCTACTAATATTAGAGTAAGCAGAAAGATAACCAGTCGTGGTTATATTGCCGCTAGAATCAATATCTAAATTTGTTGTAATGACTCCAGTAGTAGAGTTCTTGCTAATTTGCTCAAACCCATTTTCCGAGCGAACTGGTCCATTAAATGTTGTATTTGCCATAATTAAGTCTCCTTAATAAGTCTATCGTCTTGGCTTAGTCTGCTAGGTCAGTCGATAGATAAAATTTATCCTAGATAAAGTTGATGTGGGTTGAGTAAGAAACCCCCACATCACGGGTTCCATTCGTGCTAACTTAAAAGTCTAAGACGATCCTGAAGAGCCATAGGCTCCTAGCGGATCAGATACCCCAAAGGAATATCTTTCTCTCGCCTTATACCTTACATTACCAGTATCGAAGTCTCCATCCATACTTGTTTCTAATGGTGTACGTGTAAAATGTTTTAATCCATTTGGCACATCAGTAATTAGAAACCATGCATTTGTGTCTGTCAAGAAGTGATTGACAGCATATCCCTCAGGGATAGTGCCATTCATCTTCATAGCATTCACATCATTGTCGGCAGTTGCGACTCTGAGATCAGATTCTAGGATACGGGTAGCAGTAAACATGCTATTAGGCGGAACAATCAGTTTCCGTGGTCTCGCTGCAATTAGGAGTCCTCGGTCATCTGTCCAACCAGCGATTGAAATCACAGCATTCTCTAACGAAGTTTCGTTAAGGTCTGCTTGTGTACTCGGAGTATTAGCATTCGTACCACCTGACACCAAAGGGTGTGCAGTTGAGAAGAAATCTACTCCATCGCCAGTATTATATGAGCCGCCTGAAAATCCTTGATTAAAAGGATTAACAGCTTTTACTTGTTTGGTATAAGCCATGCTTCTTGCCAGTGCTTTTGTGTATCTAGCAGAAAGAGAGTCATAGAGGTTATCCTCCATGGCTTCTTCTGTAATACTAAAGCCCATAGCAATAGTTTCATGGTTATATCGTGCAGTGAAAGATTCTTGTGCGTTATCATAACTGATAGCGGAACCTTCATCTTTTACTGGAGCCTCACCAAACCCACTTAACTTAACTTCTTCCTCGAAAGATCGATCAGAAGATTCAGTGTCGTAAAGGTCGGCATGCTCATTCTCATACTTATCATATTCTAACCCAAACAAAGCATTTAAGCCGGGTAGAAGTTCTTTCAGTAGCTGTGCTCTTGAAATTGCCATTTTTTATTCCCTCGCTTAAATTCCAGTAGTGTTAGTCAACATATGTCCAGCATTGAACTTAACAACTATATCAGTGTATGAGTCTCCCCATGCATTGCTAGGTGTTTGCACAACATCAACAATCCTTACAGGAAGAGTTGCTGTTGTAGCTGCAGAAGTAGAAATATCTACTGCGTTCTTGCTAGTACCAATTGTGGTTGAACCTGCAGTTAATGCCACAGCACAGTTCGATCCAAGTGTTGTTTGTGCGGCAGAGCCATCACATTGCATCTCGAAAAGAACATCTGGGTCATCAATTATGTATCCGTAAGCATCAGATGCTACAACGGATGCAGTCCACATTTGACTAAACGTTTTCTGGTTTGTATTAGGATCAGTATATGAGCAACCCATAAATATTCCAATTGGTGTGCAAGCAGTAGTACCAGTGTCTTTTTGAATAACACCGGCAGTAGCTAACTTAACAAAATCACCAAAGAATATACTGGTTGCGTACGCACTAGCTATTTGATAGTGACGTACTTTAGCAGTAAAAGAACCACTAGCACTAAGTGTGCCAACAGGTCTAGCACCATAAGGTGTTGCTGAACTACTCATTATTATATCCTTAATATAATATTAATATTACAAGGCAGAAAATAAATAATTAATTTCCACCTCTCCCAAAAGTAACCTTAGTTCTTTTATCCTTAAACATAGGCATAGCAGGATTTTCTTCTTTCATGTAGTTTGAATCTACAGCGCCCATCTGTGTTTTTGCTAAATCCTGATAATATTCTCTTCGTTTAGCTACTTCTTCTTCTGGTGCTTTACATAATAGAAGTCCACCCACTTCAATACAGTTCGGATATTTAGAATCCGCATCTGTAATGATTTCCAATTCAGGATGATCCTCCGCCCTTACAGGCTCCCAACCTTCCCTAAGTCTAGTAGATACATTTAAGTTGTCAGATTTACCAGCAGCACTGGTTCTAACCCAACGATAAACATATCCAGCTTGAGGTGCAGGATCGGGAAGCAAGTTTGGTGGTGACCAAGGTTTACTTCGCTCATTTTTTTCTCTAGTCTCCAACGAGCGTGGAGTGCGCTTTTCTTCTAACTCATCCATTATTATTTAACTCCTTTATATATTGAGTGCCATATTGTTCTGGCGTGAGTCCAAGTCTTCTTGCGAGGTCAACTTGTGTTCTAGTTAACTGCACTGTGCGCTGTTTAGCACCGGCTCTATTAGCTGGTGCTACCACAGTCGGGGGTGCCTGAGTCGTTGCAGTATTCGACTCAGGGAAACGTTCTGGAAATCTTTGTTTTACGGCATTATCGATTTCTTCATAATATTTATTAGCATTTGCTACAGGATCAATGCCTTGCCTGACTAACTTTGCATGCATACCATATGCCAAAGCAGTCATATCCTCATTGCCTTCTGACTCAAACCATTCATTGTTCCTAATATATTCGATAGCTTTAGGATCAAGTTGTGGGTCTTGTGCTTGAGGTTGTTGAGGAATTTGTTGGGGTATCTGTTGAGGTCTTTGACCTCTATTAACAGGAATATAGTTTTCAACATATTTTTTATCAGCAGAAGCTGATATTAAACTTTCTTGTGCTTCAAGCAATTTATCAGTATCGCCAGCTTCATAAGCTTGCTTATAATCTGATTTTGCCTTTTCAATTTCAGTTGTACTACGGGTTTTAAGACTATTTACTAAAGCTTCTTCGCTTCTAGCAACAGTACCTTTTAAATTTGTATTTTCTTGTTGTAGGTTTCTAGCAAAATTTACAGCTTCATCACGTGTTTTATTAGCCTGTTCTTTTGAACGCCTTTCTTCGTGAAAATCGTATTTAAGTTTATCAATACGTTTTTTGGTTCGATTACCGATTCCCTCAATTTCTTCATCAACATTATCATCAGAAGAAGCCCTTTGAGGTTTTTTATCCTCTTCTGGTCTATCGTCAATAATATCTATTTGAAGGTCCTTTTCTGGTTCTGGAACCTCTATTCTATTAGATTTAGGAACTTCTCCAAAATCATCTATATTTTCTGCTAATTCATTCATGCTCTTTGTACACCTCTAGGGTCATCTATAACAGCTTCAACAGTATCGTCATTAATTAATCTGAACTCTTTACCATGAATACTAATTCTAGTTCCACTAAATGCTCTCATAATTATCCAATCGCCTTCTTTACACCATGCACCATTAGGAAATTTTCTTTCATCTTTATAGCAATCTTTACCCATTTTCATAACAAATCCTGTTACTGATGCAGTTTCTTCAATACGTAAGGTTTCTTCAGCTTTAATGATTCCACCTATTGTTTTTTCATCTGCTTCTGGTAATGCTATTAAGATTTTATATCCTGTTGGTTCAGGTATTTGTGAAGTTGATTTAAGCTGAATAGCCTCATCCTCTTCGATTTTTCTAGCTGCTTCTACTGCTGCCATAAGTTGCCCTATGTTTGCGTCAATATTTTATTAAGGACTATGACGTTATCCATCGTTTCACTATGAAACGTGCACATCTTTACGATTCCATAACTTTATCTAAAGCATCTGTTATTTCTCGAAGGGCAATGCGTAAACCCTGTATATTACCTTTTAAATGGCTTAATTCAGATAAATCGTTAATTTCACCATCAATAATAATATCCGTAATTCTGTTTATCTCATTGTTTAAACGATCTGTCAAGAACTCTGTAAAAGAATAATCACTAGGCTCCATCTATTCGTAGTCCTTGTCTAGTAATTTATCAGCTATCTTTCTGCCTAGTTCAGCACCCTTTGTTCTTTCCTGTGCTGATGTCTTAGCTATATCTGCACCTATATCTGCACCCTTCATTTCAAGATCAGCCTCTATCTTAATTCTTTCTAATTCATCTTTCATTGTTGCTTTTTGCATATCAGCAGCAAGCTTGGCTTCATCTATTGTAGCTTTAGTTTCTGCTTTTTGCATATCAGCAGTAAGCTTAGCTTCATCTATTTTAGCTTTAGTTTCTGCTTGCATTTGTTTAATTTCAAGTTCTTGCTTCTTCATTTGAATAACAGGGTCTTCCATTTGTTCCTGTATTTCTTCTTGCTGTGCTTCTTGTTGGTTTTTGCCTAGTAACTGTTGTGCCGCAGAAGCTACTAATACAGAAAGTCTTTCTTCTATTTCTGGTGGCAAAGGTTCACCTATTGGTGGTAACTCTGTACCTAGTTCTTGTTCAATCTGTTTTCTATACTCAAATCCTAAGTGTTCAACAATATGCGCACTCAAAGAAGCTTGCATTGCATCTGCATTAGGCGCTTGACCAGCCAATTCTTGTACTTTCGGGTCTTGAATCATAGACATATGAACTGTTATATGTGAAGCATGCTCTTGATATTGGAAAGCTTTAACTGGTTTACCATTAAGTATATTCATATTCTCAGAAACTGGATCAGTAGGCTTAATATCATCCTCAAGAGGTATAATATCTTGTGGATCACGTATGCCAAGTACCTCTAACATCTGCCTATGTAGTTTTGGTAAGTCATACATTTGAGGTGCAGTCTGTGCTAATTGCAAAGCAGCTTGATATTGCATAATTCTTTGTGCCATAGTCGCTGCATTAGGGTCAGAAACTGGAATTATATCGACTCTTTCATCAAAATCGCTTGCTTTTATTGCTTGATCACCATCAATTTCGTATTCATAGCCTTCTGGCATGTAATCTTTGATGATTTGAGACAAAACACCCAATTCTTTACGCATTGAGGCGTGTAATCTGGACTGAATAGCAGTCATTACCTTCATATTTCGCTCTAAAAGGGCTAATGTAGTGCCAACAGGAGCCTGATTGTTCATATCGGACACTTTTAGGTCGGTAATTGAGGCAAACCTTCTACCTTCTTCCACAATGTTGCCTAATAATTGGTATAAAGTGCCTGAAGGCTCCTTATAGGGTAAAAAAGTGATATTATCTCTAATACTTCCGCCCGGAACATCCACATCCCTGAACTCGCCCGGATATATTGGGGTATCATCACCTTTAATTCTAAGACCTCTGGTTTTTAAACCGCCCGGAAGGTTAGATAATGTACCTGCATCAACCAATTGTCTAAGTAAAGAAGTTGCAGACTTAGCTAATCCGCCAACCATATGAATTAATCCAAATCCATAAAATCCCAAGCCCGGCATATACTGGTAATGAACAAAATGTTGCCTACGCATTTTCTGTGGATCATCTTCCATATAATTACGTCTAATGGATAAAATAATACTTGATCCTTTATCAATCGTTACGACATAAGGTAAAGCAATACCTGTATTTTCACCTTCTGTAACATCTTCAAAGCCTTCTAAATCTAAATCAACATGCATTTCAAGTAAGGTATGCATTCCATCCTTACTATAAGTATTCATTTCATATTGATAATTTGGTGAATCACCTGTTAGTTCGCCATATTTGTCTTTTATCTTATCTGACATTGAACCGGATTGAGGTAAATCAATATCTCTGTAGAAATCAGCAACTTGCAATTTGATAATATCATTTAACGTCATACGCATAACGTGTGTTGCACGTACAGCAGTTATTAAGTCGGATGCACCATAACTAACAACAAAATCTTCTGCAGGAATAAACATAGAGCAAGGTCTTTGCATGTTTACATCCCAATAAATTTTCTTAAATGCTGAACCAGCTAAAGGTAAGCTAAACAACATTCTTTCAACTTCAGTACGATATTCAGTCATAGTTTCAGTTAGAAGATAATTCATATATCCTTCAACTCGTCTTGACTGTTCTTCTTTTTCTGGGGTTAGCTTTCCAACAATATTTGTTCTAACTGGACCACTCGCAGGTAGCATTTCTCCTACCGCTTGTGATTGAAATCTTATAACAGCTTCTGCAAGTAATGGATGATAAACGCCACAAGCACCAGCCCACGGCTCAGTTCGTTCTTCAATCTTTAATCCTAGATTGTCTAAACCCTCTATATAGGTTCTTTCCCAATCTGCTCTCGAATCCTTATCTGATTCAAATGCGCCAATCAATTCATTAGCTAAACTTCTTAAATCACGTTCCTCAAGATGTTCAGCAAGATTTGAATTGAAATCAACTTGTGTGCCCGCATTAGGATCAAAATCAATTATCATGCCACCATCTTCAGTCTCAATAGAGACTGCTTCAGGATTGACAACATTTATATTTAATTCTTCTGCCATTGCTTAAATTTTAAACTAATTAATAATAATCAGCAAACCTTTCAACAAGTTCTGTTTCTGGTTCATCATGTGATAAAGAAATAAATCCACCTTGTCTATATCGCAATAAAGCCTGTGTTGAAGAGTCAACCAAGTCATCGTGGTCTCCTACCGGAAAAGATGCAAACTGTTCTATAACTTCTTCAGCCCATCTTTTAGCCGGACACCATACTGTACCCGATGCAAATAAATCTGCAACTGCGTTTACACGTGCTACCTTATCATTTCCCCTTGATGGTGTAAATTCCTGAACCGGAATACCCATCCTACGTAATTCAAATATCAAAGGAGAGCCTGCAGCTTTAGCTTCAACAATAAATGCATCAGGAACCCATGATTGATATTCGTCATAGGCTCTGCGTTTTAATTCTGGAAATTCCAATCGTTCTTGAAATGCGTCTAATAAGATAACATTTGGAGCCATATACCCTTCATCGTTCTCTCGATAAAATACTCCCCATGTAGTACAAGCTGAATAGTCAGAACGTTGGGTTTTTAAAAACGCTGTATCCCAAGACTGAATCACAAATTCACAAGGAGGTGGGTCTTTCTTCTCCCAAGTCTTCCACCACTCTCTTTTAACTAATGCACCCTCTTCTGATGTTGGATTTTGTTGATATTGCGCTTCCCAATGCGCAACAGGTAATGTTGCTCTAATTTTTTCTAATTCTTCAAGTTTCCAATATTCTTCCCAAAGACTTCTGCCTGAAGGTAAGATAGCTGGCAATTCAATTACTTCCCACTGATCACTACCATCCCTAGTTACACTGTCTTTCAAAATTGAACCACATAGGTCTTTTTTACCCCATCTAGTCATTACTATAATAATGGCTCCGCCCGGCTGTAAACGTTGTCTAGGACCGCTTAAATACCAATCATAGGTACCTTCAAACACTTTTGGATCAGCAGATTGACCTTGTTGCTCAGAATGAGGATCATCAATGATAAGCAAATCAGCACCACGACCAGTTACTGCACCACCAACACCAATTGAGAAATACTCACCTCCACCCGATATATCAAAACGTCCGGCAGCTTTACTGTCGAGATTTAACTCCACCTTAGGAAATATCCTCTGATACTCCTCGCTATCAATTAAGTTTCTGACCATACGACCAAATCTAAGAGAGAGTTCCGCAGTATGTGATGCCATAATAATTTTCTTAGCGGGATCATTACCGACTATCCATGCAGGAAGTAACCAAGAGGTCAATTGCGACTTACCGAAACGTGGCGGCATATTAATCATTAGGCGTTTACATTTACCTTGTGCGACACGTTCAAAAGCTTCAGCCATTTTACTATGATGCGCACCGCAAATGAACTCAGACCATACAGAGGCGGAAAAATCTAAGAAATTCTTTTGACCCTTCTCCCTAACAACAGAAGTCTCCAAATGTTTCACTAATTGGTCTAACTCCCTACGTTGTAAGGCGTTTAAACGTGATAAGCGCTCTGGAGTCATTAAAGACATGACTTGATCTATTTGGTGTTGATCAACTTTCATAACTACATATAGTATTGTCAACCATGTTAAAACACAATATACTGTGTTGCAAGGGTATCTCCAAAATAAGGGCTGTCTTACAAATCCTCACTCCAGTCCTCACCCTTTTTGAGCCGGTCCAAATGCGCGGATCGGCTCTTCTGTATCCGAAGGTGGCAATTAGCCTATAAGAAGCACCGGCAGGTGCCATCAAAAGACATAACAACACATATACCACTATAGGATTCCTTACCTCCCCTAGAGGCAAAAACAAGGGGTAGGGGGGTTGTCAATATGCATGTTAAAAAAAGGTCAAAATATGGTCTATGAAAATTTGGATTAGTATGTAAAGAGCGTGTGCATGGATGTTAGATGCGCGTAAGGGGGGGGCGGGTACGAAATTAGTGCGCGTAGCCATTTATGGCTTTCCTGTGTCAATTTGAACAGCGTTTAAACAGCTTAATGCAGTGTTTCGTCCTTATCTTCGATAACTTTGCCTAACAGACCTTTGATCCTGTCCATGATCTCTGAGGATGTCTCTGTGGTAGAGTCCTCTACCTCTATCCTATCCTTGTACAAGTTGGCAACCTTGCCTCTGTAATGCTCTGCTGATACAGCAGAACCCATCTGACCACTCTCTACTGCCTTATCTCGTAGCTTTGCTAGTTCTATAAGGTGGCTCTCCTTATCTACAAGTGATCGAGTGTCTTGCTCCGCAAGAAGTCTGGACACTTCCTCCCTTATTTCCTGTTTTTTCATCAAGGATGAACCCCTCTTACTTGCGTTAATTCCTGCCTTGTATCCTGCCAATTCGCATGACTCCCGATTGGACATGCCA
>TARA_R110000824_G_scaffold165073_2_pt1 | contig 13462 bp, 10 predicted proteins | sample TARA_R110000824 | Tara Oceans TARA_R110000824 (sample SAMEA4397747) | marine metagenome | biome: Polar Biome; feature: [MES] marine water layer (ENVO:01000295) within the mesopelagic zone...; material: water (ENVO:00002006), including particulate matter (ENVO:01000060) such... | reverse complement strand
GGGCAGTCTTCTGTTACGAATTTTGTAGACATCAAGTGTTCCTCGTTGACTTTTAGTTTCCCGTCCTCGTCCACGTAGAGACTTTGTAGATAGGCTCCTTCTGGAGTCCCTCCCGCAAAAGACAGCATGTCGGTGTAAGTCTGATCCACTCCCCCCTCCTTAAGGACAAGCTGTACATCTTCAGTAGAATCCCCCTTATCACTTAAGAAGGTTTTTATGGTTTTGTCTGCGAGTGCGAAAATAAATGTATTCATTAACTCTTTTGATCTACGTTTTCGGAATTGATTACTTGATCTGGTGATGATTGACCGTTCCAGAGAATCCCGATACTGACAAGGGCTGTATCTCTTGACTCGATGGCGGAACCCGTACGAGCTTTGCGATGAACAGCCCCCGGTAAATCCAAAAAGACTCCATAGACATTGACTGTGCCGTTCTTCCAATAGCCCCGGCGCCGAACGGCCCAGCGGTAATTAGGGATAATATCGACATACAGGTCGCTTGAATCAGAAGCCTGAGAGTCGAATTCCGCCAGAATGTATTGTAGGGGAGACTCTGAGAAATCAAAAATAACCTTCCTGTCATCAGAGGACCTATCTCCTACGTCTCCTAAGATAATCCTAGATTCTGACGGGATAGCTTCCTTCAATGTACAAGTTACTCTATATCTCAGTCTACCTCCTTTAAACGGGGAGTCGGCGGGAGGGGCCTTACGGAAGTTATATATATCGTGGGACCAAGGGTCAAATCTGTGATAGTTATAGGTAGAACTCGCACTAAAAAAATGATGAGCCTTGCTAATGGTGGAATTTGGCTGGTCTATCTGAAGCTCAAAAGTTCCCTCTTCGAAGCCAAAGCTGCGAAATGAGTAATTTAAAGTTCTCACCCTGATACCGCTCCCCCAAGTCTCTTGGAGAACCCTTCTCCTACTTATCGACAAGTAAGCTCGGAAGCCTACTCTTGCATCTGGTTCTCCCCGACGAATAATTTGAGTAGTAGGGGAAACTGGGTATCTGTTCGCGTTTGCCAATAGAGCGTCCGAAGAGCTTAGGTCGTCAGTTGTCTGATTAGCTTCGAAATCATCAATAAAACTTACCGCTACGTACTGCTTGCTCGAATTAATATTAGCCGGGATGATTATCCGTCCCTTGGTAATAGAATCCTCCTTACCAACAAAAAAGCCAGCCTTTTTAATTGTCGATACTATCTCAGTAGTGTCAGTAAATTCTGGATACTGATACTTATTAGCGGGAAACTGGCTTGTAATTGGACCTGCTTCTAACTGACCTAGCACGTTCTCTGAATAAGTTGCGGCTTTCGCCTCTCTAGAATTAAACCATGTGTCAGAGTAATAGATTACCCCTCCAGCAATATCTTTAAACCCGTTCATTTCTCCGAACGTTTTCTGCTGTTGGTCGTCACGGTGGACGATTATGGTAATGTCGCCATTCAGCTCCAAATGCTGCTCAGTACAGAAATAAGTAGGCCCGTTTCCCTCGGCGCCTAATCCTGTAGCTGTAGGATAGTTCAATGATATGTCATCAAAAACTTCCCCTCTGTTCGACTCGGACGGACGATTCTGATCATAAGGGAAATCAAATGAGTTTGCAGCATCAGCTTTGACAGCGGCTAAGCACCCGTCCTTCCAAACAGAAGGGGTTAGGATAACTTGGTTGGCCAATTTGTTCTCTACTCGGAGTATGTCGTAGCCCTCGGAAGCGTTTTCGCTGGTCGAATAAACACTACTTATACCGGAACCTTCGTTGCCATTCGACAAGCTGTACCCTACGGAGGTTAACCCGTTTGAGTCATGAGCCTCGATGACAACGTCGTAATTTCGAAAAGGGCCAGTCTCACCAGTAATAGTGTTCAGACCTGTCTGGAGATACTGGGACATGTCTGAGCGAGGGAAGACATAATCAGGGTAAGATGGGAAAGGTCTTGCGTTAGAGGCTATTACAGCAGATCCTGAGAAATTATCTTTATACCTAAAGCCATAACTAAACCCGTTCTCTCCACCGAGTAGTGGGATTCCTGTTTGCTCAAAATAGATGACAGGGCTAGGAATAGAACTCGCCTCGTCTGAAGGCTCCCGAATGGTAACCCTGAAAAATAGATCGCTAGTATCAACCGTAGCTTCTGTCTGCTTGAAACCAACATTCCACGAGAAACCGGGAGATAGCTCCGAAGTACTATCGTCTACTTTCCTTGGGTTTTCTGAATTGTCTTGAGTTCGAGTGTCTAGGCTAAGCTCTGAAATCTTCAAGTTGGTAATTAGTTCCCCCTGACTTAGGACGACATTCCCACTCGCGGGAGTTGTTGACGGTGAACCATTCTTGTTCCGAGAATAAGCCCTGAAGAAGTAATTACCACTTGTGGAGGGGACATGTGACCCTACTACCACTTCTCTATACGGCTCAAAAGCTACGATATATTTCGCGTCAGGAGTGGCATTAGTCATGGTCCCGCCCCGCTGAACAAAGTCAGAGGACGACCAGTCGTCTTTTTTCGAGTAAAGAATATAGGACGAGATACCTGATCCAGTTGACTCTATGTGGTAGTCGATTTTCTTGAATCTTGGATCGTTTACGAAAATATCGTTTACAGATAAATTGAACGTCTCAGGAGGCTCTGGGACAGTGAAATTTCCAGCGTTAATCTCGTCTAAAGCTCCGTCAGCCTTTCCAAACTTGTCCTGCCTATAAGCTAGAGCCTGAACCTCATATTTGCCAAGAGACTCTTCTTTAATTGAAATCGTTCTAAAAAGCGCCGATTCACCCGACGCGAGGGTCCCAGAAGACTGGATTGTGAACACGTTGTTACCTGAGATGTTATAGTCGTCTGCATTAAATATGCCGCTGTCCCCTGTAATGACGGTTCTAACATATCCGTCATCGCCAGTTAGTAAGTAGTGATTGTAACCTGTAAAGTCAAAGGTCTGAACGCTGGATCTTCTGATTCCAGAAATGTCAGAGCTAGTTAGATCCGAAACGATTGATGGGTCAAAGCTATATGTAGGAGTTACGAGTGAGAACTGGTACGTCTCATTTCCGCTTAGTGGAACGAAGGAGTCTAGAGTGATAGAGGTCTTACTCCCAACATGTCCAGTGATATCTAGAATTCGCCCGCCATACCTTTTATCGGTCTTAGTGTTATCTTGAATATTGAACACGTCTCCGGGCTGTAGAAGGGCCGCTTCCATTCCGGCTCCAAAAGACACGGTCTCTGTTTCTAAATTGTCTGACAGGAGAATCCACTTACCAATCCTTGCTGCCTGCGCTCGGGACGTTACTCCAATAGCCGTGATCTCTTTTTTGATTACTCCATTACGTCGGATTCCGTCAAAATCCTCAACCGTCTCAATAGCAGGCTTATAGAAATTTTTCTTATCATTATATCTGATAAGAACAGAATTAAAGCGACTCTTCTGAGAAGTACTTTGGTAAGCGAACTGTCCGTCCTCAATGTTCGAGTTAGAGAACGTATATAGAGGCTCTTCGAAAGAATCTTGGAACGACTTAACGGTCCCTCCAGCATAGTAGGTTAAGCCTCGAAACACTGAGGCCATGTCCTGTAACGCTTGGTAAGCGTCCAATCTATCGGAAAATAAAGCGTTGCAAGAAAAGCGGGGCTCGAAGCCCCCGTTTCCATCTGGAACCATTACGTCACAGTATTGGGCAATCTTGAATAGCGTCCACTTATCTACCAACGACTCAGAGATATATTCTCCCAGTCCGTATCTCTTATTAGTAAGGATGTCATAGAAGCACCATGCGGGATTGTCTGTCCACTGTTTTTCCGCGTGAAAGGTCCCGTCCCACTCCGCTGGGCTATAGATCCTTAGAACAGTATCGTAGTTAGAGGGGATCTTGACCTTTAATAGCTCTGTATCGAAGCTTCTGCTCGGAACGCTTGAAAAGTATTCGGCATTGAACTTAGTGGAAACTATAGCACTATTCGGATAACCAAACCTATCATTATAGTACTCAATCAAGCTATCTATACTCGTTGAGTTCGCTAAGTCTCTATTGAAGGAATCTGGAGTGTCTCTGACGATCTTGATTTCGTAACCAAGGAAATTCTCATCGTTCTTTATCTTCTCTGAAGCGTTAAAGGCTACGGGGATAGAATGCAAATATCCCTGAGAAATTTTTCCCTCAATTTTTTCGGATACGGCTAGACGATAACTAGAAGCCCCCAGCTCAAGAGCATGGGGCGAGTCCGAAAAGATCTCACGGAGATATATCTTGACGCGGACATCGCTTCTTTTCGTATCTCCGAAACCCTTGCCCGCTTCAGCGCCCGGAGGGTTAGTTTTGGGGCCGGTCTTATTGATCTCAAAAAGGGAGTTGATTTTAATGTTGACATTTACAGAAGAACATAATGGATTAAGTATACGATAGAATTTAGCAAATACTTCGGGATCTCCTATAGCTTCGCTTCCATCGCTTCTCGTTCTCGTCTCTCCCTTGTCGTCAATCTCTACGTTCGGTCCCCTTAACCTCTCATTAATGGGCCTGACTACGGACAGTCCGTTTCCATCTGGATTAGTGACATCTCCATTAGTTGAAGGAAGAGGTCCCCCATTTTCAAACGAAAAATCTAGCTGTTGAAAATTAAATTTGCCCTCTCTATCTATAACAGGGACTTCGTTGTAGTAAATGGACTGTAAGTCGTAGCGAGTCTCCCCAGCTATATCTACCCCATCGTATCTGACGAACTCTGCGGAATCGTATCCAGTAGCTCCCTCTGTAGAGGTAAATCTCCAACTTCCCGTAACTAGACCTTGGATCTGGCCCTCTGAAAGGAGATCTGTCGTTCTGACTTTCGTTAGGGATGTAGCCCTCTCGATATCGATAGGAGGGGTGCCGCTAGTTTGGCCAAGTATACCTTCAGCAACCTCTACGCTGCTTCTTCCTTGTCGTGCTGCTCGGCGGGACCTTCTCGCTCCTTGAAAGCCAAATTTATTGAACTCTTCCATTACGTAGTAAATTCGTGTTCGTCAGATTCCCGGTAAGTGATCTCGTAAGTAGTGTCTATCGTCTGAGAGCCTACTAGTAATCTTCCGTAGCCGAAAGGAACCGCCCCCCCTTCGCCTGCCGTATTTGTTGGCCCATTAAAAGAGTAGGATCTTCTGCCTGACTTAGAGTTGTCTTTCCACTCATCAAACTCGGGGGGCTTAGTTAGTAGATTGGAGATTCCTCCTACCAATAGGGCTAAACCAGCTACAAGGTAAGCCCCAGAGGAAATACCTCCAATAGTCCCCCCCAAGCTGAAAGCTCCACCTCCGATGAAACCAGCTCCTATCCCAGTAGCGATTAAAAGAACAGCAACTACGACTAGAATAATACTCAGAAAATCCCCATCTGCCCCGCTCACCGCAGGGATCACGTCGATAGTACTGATAGTTCCTCTGCTTATAGCGAGTTCTGATTCCATTACCTTTTCGGGAGTGTCTATCCTTGGGTGCTGAGAAGCTACCTCTCTGCCATTAACTAGGATCTGGTATTCTCGATTAAAGTTACCGTCCCGCATGAAATATTTAGTTAGTTTTCTGCCACTTACGATATCAACGGACCTGAGAGCTTCCTGAACACTTCCAACAGCAAGCTTATACTCCTTACCCAAGGTCTTACCTAGCGCTCCATGGAATTTAATATTAACTAAATTATTCATGTCTTAAATACCTAATTTCTCCGTTACTTTTTGCCTTAAAGCTCTCGAAATCAGTTAATCGAGAGATCAGGTCTGAGCCGTAATCTAAAACGTCCGGGTCCATCCAAATAGACAGATGAGTAAAAGCGTCCACGAAATCGTAAGAATTCGATACTATTAGATCCCCGACTCGTGGAAAAGGAACTTCTCGAAACCCATTGTTCAAATAGAAGTCAATTAAAAATGTCCTACTTGAGAGTTGCCACTTGGTTTTCATATCAACATAAAAACTTTTTGACATTTTGCTAAACCTGAAAGGGTGGTCCGTTAACGCTTTCATTTCGAAACCCAATAATTTATAATAGTCTTGACATAGAGAGACGCAGTCTAAGGTGCCGGGAACAAAAACCCTACCCTCTAGAGGAAGCTCCCCTAAAGGCTCAAACTCTTTAAACTCGTCAGACAGGACGTTGAAAAGTACATACTTAACTCCGAGCTTAGTCGCAATCTGCTCGTCTGCGTCAGAGAAAACCGCTTCGAAGTCATTATGATGAGAATGAAATACGTACTCTACCTCTCCCGAATACTTCTCTACCTCCTCGATATCGATAGCAAAATATCTATCTTTATCTACAGACTTATTCTCGCATAAAATAAAGGAGTGGTCTTTTAGAACTAAGCCGCAACATTCATTCGGATGGCTGTCAATCGCAGCTTTTCGAATCTTGTCCTTCAGGTCTGAATAGATTAGCGTCTCCCCTTCTTCTTTTAAGTCAAAAGATACTCCCGGATCGTCATGGCTTTTGATTAAATTGAATTTTTGTGACTTACAACTATACAGGACAAGTGGCAAGTCGTACTCGGACTGACTAAACCTATCTTTAGAAGAAAAATTATTAAACCCGTGTGGGTGGGAATGGTAAATGGCTGACGCCCCTCTCTCCATCCCGTAGAGATAAGCCCGTGAGCTAATGGAGAATTCTGACTTTGACATCTTGGAAACGTTCTCTGTCCTCAGTGTCCCGTTCGCAGTCACAAACCCACAGCATTCATTCGGGAAAGCCTCCTCTGAATGTTTTGCTATTTCCTGTTTCTGGATAGTAGTTAACATTATCTAGCAACCTTGTTCACTGCGGGAAATCCTCCATAAGGGAGGGTCCCGTTAAACCTAAGCCTACACCCTTTTACGCTCTTGGAGCATTGGTCTGCAAACCAGTAATTTAAATTAGGTGGAGAATTCTGTTGCGATGATCGGTGGTCATCTCTACAAACGAAATGATACTCTACTCCGTTTTTAATTAAGAAAGTAGAGTCCCCAACGGTATAATCTGTATCCTTTGCCCATACGTCTCTGTCTACGTAAACGTCAGATCCTAGAACCCCATCGTTCGCAGCAATGGACGCTGAGAAAATGGGCTCGTCTGAAGCTGTAGCGACAGGTCGGGCTTGGCGAGGAGTTTTAAAAGTATTTTTAAAGGCAGAAACCCCCTCGTCAGAGTTCACTAGGCCATGAGTATCCTTATTGAGAACGTTCGAATAGCAGCATCCGGCCCCACGATACTGCCATTGGCACCGATCCTGAATAACTAGTCTCTTTGGAACAGTAGCAGACTCTAGATCGAGGGACGATGCTAGCTCGAATTCGAGAGTTCTATTCGTCTCGTTGGATTTTCGGTCGATGAAATACAGATCTCTTGCGAGGACAGCGTTTGGGTCTGCGTCATGATTCGGGATTCTGTCGATTAACTGGATAGCGTTTCCCCCTCCGTTAGAGATATCGTTGTCTATAAACTTTGCGAAGGTTCTAATTCTAGTGAATTTGGCCCCAGTTAGGTCTCCTATTGTCTCTAGGAGAACTTTCAAGCGAGCTAGGAGTTGCTCACCGTTAAAATCTACAGAGAGCGATATAGTCGGTCTTGGGAGGGTTCCTTGGGTCGTCATCTCGAACCCCTCTACGGAGATAGGGGCCGCTGAATACTTGAGATTGTTAAAATAAATGTCTCTCGTAGTGAGGCTTATCGAGTTATGGAATCTGAATAGTCCCTTTGTCTCGCTTAGGCTAGCGTCAGGAATCTGCTCAATTAAGGCTAAGTCAAACTCAATCTGACGGGTATCGATCTCAAAGAAATCAATGACAGCAGAAGTGTTGATCTTAGTAGCCTCATTATGGACTTTCTTGATCGAGGATAGAGCTTGAGATTTATCCATTACAGGGGAACTTCTCTATATTTTGCAGTGATGCTGTTATTGTCGAAAAATTCAGAAGTATGCGACCACTGGGGACAAATGAATAGCTTTAGGGACGAATAGGGCTCGGTCGGGGTATAAAGAAAGGGTTCTGACCCGCTACGTTCTTTCAGGAAGTGGAGGATAGCTTTCGCTTCGCTAGACTTTCTGTTCTCAAAGGTTAGATCTAGGTTAATTAGGTTATTATTAATTGACTCGGGGACACGCTGTTCGTACCCCTCGCCAAAGAAAATAGTCTTAACCTTGGGCTCGCTACTAATAGATCCACCGTATGAAGGTTTAAAAAAGAAGTGCGGGCGCTCGCCGCTTCCGTCTGGGTTAGAGATCACATTGCCGAATGGATCGGGACTGTGGCCTCCCCACTTGGCCGAATCTGCGCTAAAACTAGACCCAGAAGTGTGATCTTGAAGTGAGTAATAGATTTTTACGCCATTCTTGACGATATCATGCTTCGCGTAAATGGCTCCTGTGGCCCAAACCGATATAGTATTGAAAATTGACTCTGGCATACCTTAACCTTAAACCTTCCTTATATTTTACACTGTTTTGGTGTAAAGTAGTAAAAGAATGTCTCTAGGAAAATTAACAAAGGAGGACCAACATTTTTTTCTCAATAGTGGAGAAGTGTTTGGGGTTCAAAGGGTGGAGGGCGGATACAACAATCCCGTTACTGAATTGCGTTTTCTGGGGATGGACGAAGGAGTCTTCATCCCTGACGGACCAAGGCAAGGGAGCATTGCTGTTTCTCAATTTTTAATTACGAACGACACCTTCCTTCCGTTTACGGGTCAAGAGTCATTCAGCGGGTACCTTGTTCGATCTAAGACAGATTTTTCAAAAAACTTCAGCTTCACCTCTGGGTATATGACCGACTATGCTGTTCGGTGCGGGGTAGGTACTATCCCAGAGATTACCGTCCAGATTGAATCTTATGGGAAGATTGGGAACGTTCCAATCAGCGAGGTCCCGTCTGACATCCTGAACGCTTCAGAAGAAGTGGACTTAAAGATCGCAGACCCCGGATCGATCTCAATTAATATTGATGAGTTCAATACTAATCGAGTATCTTCATTTGAGATGACAGCGAGTTGCCCGCGTCTACCAATTTATCAAGTCGGATCGTTTGACCCGGTAGAAGTGAAAAGCCTCTACCCGTTTCCCGTTACTCTTGGGTTCCAGATAGAGGTTGATGATTATGATATGGGGGAAAGCTCAGATTACCCGTGCTCGAAAGAGACTCGCGATATTTCTGTTACAGTAAAAGATTTCACAAGTAAAAGCGACATTATCACTTATAGCTTCAAAAATATGACGAAGGTTACACAAACGGTTCTCAGTGAGACCAATGGGAACGTATCGATGAGTATCCAGTATAATGGATTCATCAATAAGTAACTACTTTTTCTTGATACTTTTGTTCTTCAGGCGTCCGATCATCTCGAAGATGACTGGACCCTTAATACCTGCTAGAGAACTTAGAGTGTCGTCAGCCTTGCCCTCTTCGATAAGCTTCGCCTTAAGGGCTTCGAACGAGACCTTTTTGTCCTTCATGACCTCTCCAAGCATTACGAGGGGGTCAGATTTACTTGGACCCCGACTAGAATCTGCATCTTCGTGAGTCGAAGCGTCACCCATTTCGATATCCGAAACGATATTGATCTGTAGAAAGCTTCTAACGGCACGGGAAAAGGCTCGGTTCTCAGCCATTGAAGCTAAGAATTTCTGAGCGAAGCTCTTAGTATTGTCAGGATGTGCGTCTGCGATGCCTTCGAAAACACAGCCTCCGGGATTCTCGGGGTTTTTAATCCATTCGATACGGCACTGGACGCAAACGTAATCCTTTGACGCCGAAGAGATCTCGTAGGAGACAGAATCATAGCCGCGAATAGTCGCTAACTCTTTAAGTCCACCAAGAAGGATACAGAGGTTTCTGTCTTCCTGTTCTGACGGGTCAGCGTCAGCGGTGACCCTGCCAGACTTTACGGCAGAAGGGTTAATGTAAAGCCATTTCGGGTCAAGCATCTTTCGCCAGTCAATTTGACCAGCTTCGTTTTTGACGTATTCTTTCCCGATAATCAGACCGTTTTCTTCTCGTGTTTCTTTGATACTTGACATATTCTATGTTGGGTCGGTTCTTCTGGAAGTCAACTCTATTTTTTTACGTAGAGATAATCGATTTCTTTCAAAAAGTCATCGTCAACGGTTCCTTTTACGAACGGGCAAATGGGGCTCCCAATGGGCTCATCCCTTAGCCATCCCTGTTTGCTTGGGTAAAGTTTTCCTTTGCTGATCGTAACTTTGCCAGACCGATATTCGAGATCAGTAATCCCTTTAAGCTCACTGACGCTAGGGATGTCTTTCTGGTTGATGAACGCGATGTCGATGTAATCCAGCTTCTTGCTGTTTAGTTTTTCGTCAGGAAGAAAGGAGATCAGAGTCACCTTTACTCCACAGTTAAGAATGTCCCTGCACCATTTAGGGTCGTCATCCTCTTCAATGAAGTAGATAACTTCTCGAATCTTGTCCCTGAACTCCCTAGCAATGTTGATATCGAAAGGCTTGTTCGTAATAATAATCTGATTAGAAAATCTGAATTGGCCTTTTAGAACCTGCTCGTTAAATACCCAGTCCATTCTTGAGACAACAGTGTCCGTATTAAAGCACTTAACATCAGCACAGGCATCAGGAACCCATTCTAGAATACGGTTATGGTACAGCGGGCCGATAAACAAGGTCTCGAAATCTACCGTTTTATCTATTCCAATTAGGTCAAATACAGCTTGGGCTATCGTCTCTGGTCTAATAGAGTTAATGGTTTTGGGATTCTCGTCTAGAGCAAAGTTGGGCTTCTTGCCTTTTCTGTCTGGCTCAAGAAGAATCATGTCTTCTTCCTTCGTCCAATAAGGAAGGACGTTATTAATATGGTTATTGGAATATAAGCAAACGATCTTTTTCTGATACATCGAGGCGATATGGGCCGCGAAGCTATCTACTCCTAAGTGCATCTCGCCATGCTTAACTAAATAAGCAGCTTGATTGATTGTCGTTTGGCCTTGAGTCGAGAAGCAATCAGGAACAGATTTCTCTCCCGGCCCGCCGATCTGAACGATTTCTATGCCAAGCTTGTTTAGCTCTGACTTGACCAACTGGATTACCTCGTTCCAGTAATCATAAGACTTGGCCCCTTTTGATGCGGGCTGTAAAGTAATCCATTTGTCAATTGGTAATGGGAAAAATTGATCCCACACAAAAGCCTTGTCGATTTTAAGTCCGCAGTTTGTAGCGTATGAATTTAAAATATGAATAATTGATCCCTTATTATTAATAGTGATGCGTTTATTTAGCTCAGATACTACCAGACTTAGTCATTATATCTTAAGTCCTTGTAAGCGATCTTGTCATTCCCATTGTGGAGGTATGAGAGAAACTTCTGGGTTGTTCCATACGGAAGAAAAGCTATCTCAAAATACCCTTCATGATCCCCATGTCCCTCCAACCAGAGCTGGCTATTCATCTGATCAATAAAAGAGAGAACTCGAAACACATGAGGGTTCCCATTTAATACCGGAATGTTGGGTTCTCTTGTCGCTACGTAAAGATTGTATTCTGGGTAAGTCTCTTTGATAGATCGAAAGAGAGCCGTGGAAAGAAACACGTCCCCGATACTGTCTGGCATTACGAAGAGGATTCTCTTTCCCTTATCGTCTTTATCGAGTAGGTCGTCAAAGGCCCGCTTTTTAATTCGCTGGTTATCTTTTCTGGCTACACTTCGAAAATAGTCTTCTATCTCCTTCCGGGCTGCTATCTTTTTATCAGAAATCATTCCTCAGATTTTTTCAATTTATTTTCCCAGAATTTTAATCCATCGTCGTCATTAGTGACATTCGTATTTAAGATATTCTTATAGAGTGACTTTACCCACTCTGAATCGCTGTCTATATTCGGAATGTCCGCTTCGGGATTCTTTTCTTCTTCATCGAACTTGAAGTCGTAAGTAGTCTTTGGGCAAGAATCCAAAAAGTCTACGAAAAACTTTCCAATTACTTCAATTGAATAGTTGTCCATGACCCATTTTCTCGCAGCAATCTCCTTCTGTCTCTTCTTGTCTTTTGGCATTGAATAGACTTTTTTGAGCTGCTTCGTAATAGAGCGAGGGTCAGTAGAAGCCTTATCGAACTCGGTATTATGCTCAATATACTTAAACCATTCCAAGGGGAGAGACTCTGCCCCTTCTTGAACTAGCTCTTCTCCGCAGGAATAGTTTGTAACTAGGGTGATCAGCTCGCTGAACTTGGCCTCCTGAATTGGAATCTCCTGTCCCCCAGAGGTGAACGGGTGGCAGTAGACATCCATTAGGTTGTAAACGTCTGCTAGCTGCTTTTCACTGACTCCAAATGCAGGGCTAGTAGTAGTGAGAGACTTCTCTTTCTTGCAGACCGGGCAATCTTTTTCCTGTCCGACGAAAGAGTGAACGACGTGATTGCGACAGTTCTTACAAATATAAGTAGTCAGAACGTCAGCCTGATCGATTCCGTGCTTCTTCATCTGATTAGGAATATTCCATCCCTCACTAAAATGAGTGTGAAGCAGAAGCTTTGCTTTCGCATTCGTCTCTTTCTTGAACTTAGCGAACCCCTCTAGTAAATTAGGAACAGATTTTCTTAACTGATTTCGGAACACGAAGCCAACAATGAAAGTATCATGATCAATGATAAACCGATCTCTCAACTTGTTTCTGTCCTCGTCAGAGTATCTGCCAAAAAAAGTGTGATCTACAGGTCCGTGGACAGTCTTTACGTGATCGTGTCCCAGAGCCTTTAGATCCTTAGTGGCGAAATCACTCCACATCCAGTAGTTGTCCACCTTTCTGGCCGCTTCAATTGCCATTGGCAGAATCGGGCGAGAATCAAGAGTAGACCAAATAACGGAAGAGATTTCCTTGAACCAAGGCTTGCTGGTGGAGAATTCGACCCCCCAGATATCCTGAACACCGAAGAAAACGTCTGGCTTCTCTTCTTTCACTACCCAGTCAACTGTATTAGATCCGTAACTTACTCTCCGGGCGGTATTAGGGTCCTTATTTAGCTCGTCAATCTCCCTCTGGGTCCCCGGAAGAGTGCCGATGCATTTCCAAGGGACCTTCTGAAGATCTGGGTGATGCTTGTGAAGGCCACAGCAGATCTGGACGATCTCGTACTTGCCGGTTTGGTAAAGATGGGAAAGCAGGGCTCGGGAAACTCTCCCGAACCCTGTTTTCGAAGCGGCGCTGTCGCTTTGGTATAGAACTTTTAGTTTAGCCATTAGAAGTCTAGATCGGCGCCAGCTTTTGACGCCGGGGAAGTTTCCTTCAGCGGCCCAGAAGCAGGAGCCCCTTTGGCTGGAACTTTTCTTTCGTACGATTGAAAGATTGCAATCTTAGTTTCAAAATAAACCTCAAGGCATTTTAATAGGAATTCACGAACGACAACAGCCTCCCCAAATGAAAAGCCAATATAGAAACCTTTCTTGGGTCCATCTTTAGGGGTCTGGAAAACAGCGAATGAGAATCCCACCTGTTTAC
>TARA_R110000824_G_scaffold25767_1_pt1 | contig 13465 bp, 6 predicted proteins | sample TARA_R110000824 | Tara Oceans TARA_R110000824 (sample SAMEA4397747) | marine metagenome | biome: Polar Biome; feature: [MES] marine water layer (ENVO:01000295) within the mesopelagic zone...; material: water (ENVO:00002006), including particulate matter (ENVO:01000060) such as...... | reverse complement strand
GGTGTGGCACCCGAAGACATTTCTGGTTACGAGAAGTGGACCAAGGACGAGATGCAAGAAAGTTTTAATGAAGTTAAAGAAATGTTTCCAATACACACAAACGAAACTGATGAAGAACATGAAGCCAGGGTAAAAGCCACTTATGTAGAAAAGGTGGTCCCGCAGCTTGTAGATGTATGGTCTTCAACTGGCAACATGGCTGGCTTGCAACTACTACTCAATAAAGGTAAAAGTAAAGATACACCATGGAGATTGAACCCGGTAGAAAAAGTTAAAGTGTTGAGCAAAGCACAGACGGGATTTTATGACAGCTTGTATCAAAAAATACAACAGCCAATCAAAGACGCAAATGGAATACTAGCATGGCATCTTCCAGACCTTATGGAAGGAAACGAACAAGGCAAAAATCCAGAGCTGGAAAAAATCACAAGCCCTGGCGATCTCATGGAATACCTAAATGAGCCAGAGATACAAGATCCAAACAGTGTCTATTACTTGGACCCAACCAGGAAAGCCAAGCTGGTTCGAGATTTTCTAACAGTTGATGAAATAGAGCATGGTGAAGGTAGGTTGCATTCTTCCATGGTAGAAGCTGGTGGTATCCCACTTGATAAGGATAGAAAATACTTCTTTCCATTGATGTCGAAAGCTGGTGCCTGGGATTCACAAACCGGAACAATAACAGACGGCTTGATGTTTGCAAATATGGCGGGAAATGCTGGCGTTGGAAAAGAAGCTGGTCCCACGCTGTTTCAACAAATAGAATCACCGGACGATGAATCAAGAACACAAGCAGCAATAGCTCTTGTCATGTTCTCCCAACACGCAAACCCAAGTGCTTGGAGAGAGATTATGGATTCAGACGATATTGGTCCACACGCTTGGAACGCACTAGCCCAAATGGATCAGTGGGCTGACACGCATAGTATTCTTGATACTGGCTTTGAAGGATCACAGTCACTCAACCAGCAGAATCTTGTCTTTCTAACCGAAAAACTTACAGACGGATTGAGGACTGATGATGAACGAGCAATAACGCTTACCTCAGAGAGCTTGTTAATGGCAAAGGATGAGCTGAACATAAATATCAATACTATCATGGAAAGCATGGTAGGCAAAGACAAGGAGCTACATGGCTGGATTGATAACACCATGTTTTCCGATTTACTTTCCACCAACCCATTTCACTCCAAACAATTTGAACAATTTTATTTACAACAGTACACCATTGCCAGGCAAACACCAGGGATGACACAAGACGCTGCAAAAGCCCTAGCCAAAAGATCACTTGCACAACTAATGACAACGAAGTTTGATATAGCCATGATTGGCGGGGACAGCACAGGTGGAATACTTGTGCCGATGGATGGCATGAATCAAACAGAACGCTGGAGTGTACAACCCAGGACCATGATAAGCCAAACTGGCGACAGAGTTTCCATACCCGGAACAACTGTAAACCATACTTGGAACCTCTTACAAACACAACTAACAGGTGATGAAGGCAGATTGTATGCCGGCGGTGTGCCTGTCAATTCTGGCGGTGACTGGGAAGACAATATCAACCAACTTGCACCAATGGCAGCACCCGGTGGTGGTGGATGGATATTTGTTACCCACACCGGTGACCCACTTATGATCAAGGTGCCACGACTAGATAACAGTGGTGCTGAAGTTAAAGACAGTAATGGCGAAACGGTTATGGATTTTAAGCTTGCTAAATATAGCTTGAACGATCTACGTGCAGCTGAGAGAGAACAGGAAGCACAAAGCGGACAACAGGAAGCACAAAGCGAAAGAGATAAAGAAAAAGCAAGAAAACTAAAAGCTGTAAACGACCGTGAAGTAACGATTAAAGGATCCAAGGATGAACATCTTGAAGAATATAACAATGAAGTAGCCGAGATGAAGAAGAATAATTCGACCGCCGCCACCACCAGGTTGTCGTCTGCTGTTTCAGATAATACGCCACGAAAGAGTGTTAATATACCCACATTCCCAGAATGGTGGGTGAATAAATATGGTGGCGGATCTACACAAGAAAGTGCTTCACCAGACAAAGCACCAAAGAGAAACCCAAGAACGGGACGGCTGCCAAATACTCAAACCAAAAAAGACAGAATCCCAAAGAAACCTTTGAGTGAAGCGGAACGCAAGCGATTAGAAATAAACAATAAAATATCAACGGCAACTTCCATGCCTCAATCTGGTTCTACGCCATCCGGTAAATACCCACCATCCGTTCAGGAATAAACAACTATGACAACTGACCCACTTTCAGCAGTAGATATATCAGAGCTTCCGAACTACACAGAACAGTTTATGGAAGCGGAATATAATCGACAATTCGAACTTCGAAACCCTGTCACGAAAGTTGAAGAACCACGTGCATGGTATGACCCACGTGACATAGATGCTGGATTGTTTGCAAAAGCCACCAGTTACTTGTCTGGTCCCGGATCCGTTGCTTTCTGGGGACAAAGACAATGGGAACTTTCAGATGTAAAAGACCCAGGACCCGATTTTAATGGTGTCACTTATTTCAAAGATAAATATCCCGAATATGATCAGGACACGCAATACGGATCAATGTTGCGTAATGTATTTATGCAGCTTGATGAAATGAACAAGTTTGGGGAACCCACTAGCACAAGCTGGATGTCACCTATTGGACACCTGTTTGGTGCGGGGTGGCTTACCAACCAGGTACCATCATCTCCAGAACTTATAGATGCGTTGGTTATGGATGGCATGTCTCAACAAGAGGAACTAGGTAAATACTATAACATGATGGAACACTTGAATACATTTCAAGCCGGCGGTTTACACGTGGGCAATTTTGCCTGGCAAATGGCGGGTGATCCAACAAACCTATTGATGGGTATCGGTGCGGCGAAAATGGGGTACAGGGGTTTACAGGGAATTGCAGCACTAAACAAAACAGGAACCAGAAAGATAATGACGGCTATGGCTGGTGCCGGCACATTCAACCTTGCCTATGAACAGTTGATAAACGAAATGAACCCGGCAACAGAAATAGAGGGTGCAACAAACGAATGGTTTGCAGCAGGGCTTGGCATACTACTTGGCGGTGGACTTGCCGGGGTAGGACACGCAGCTAGTACGGGACAGCTTGGAAAGGTGACCCCTGGTTGGAACTGGAATAGAACACGGATTGGTATCAAACGTATGGCTCATGCGGATAACCAACGAAGCGACCTTAATATACGCAAGGTTGACTCCCAGGGTAACCCGATTCAGTCAATGGGTGCTGCTCCAGAGATGTCAACAATGAAGGGTGCGTTAATAGAATCCGAAGGCGACATGAACATCATGCTGAAGAACCGATATGGCGAAGGCGACATAGTGCATGTTTCATACTTAAAGCCAGGAGATAAGACTCACCCGGTAAACATGGCTGCAAGGAAGCTTAGAGCAAAAGCCAAGCAAGAGGGCTGGCATCTTCAAGAGCTAGAACATCCAGACCAGAGAATAATTGATGTGTTTGAAGATTTTGACAAAATTATGGATGATCCAAACTGGCAAGGAATAGCCACCAGGTCAGAGCTAGATTATGGCGTAACATCAAAAGTGCTTGGAAACGTAAACGAAAAATATGCCCGGTTGCAATCAATGGTTAATCCAGGTGCAAGACAGGCACATTCGACACACCGTGTTGTCAATGATATGTATAGAACTTTGTCAGGATCTGCACACACAATAACAAGAGCAAGTGCCAAGAACCCTCTTGGTAGCAAACGTGGTGTGACAGCAGAGGGGTATACCCATCTTCTTCGAGATAGGACCATGAAGGTGACAGACCGTTTGTCTAGTATCTACAAAGATGCTCGAAGAACAGTTAAGAGTAATTCATTTGAAATGGGTGAAACAGGTCTGAACTATGATGGCAACAAGCTCAAGTTACCTTGGATTGGTGGTCAGACAGAGTTTGAAGAAGCTGTCAATGACTTTATACGAAGAAAACACTCTGTTGAAATGGGCATGAATAAAACGGTCCCGGATGATGTCCACCCACTAATACTCCAAGCGGCAAAAGAAGTCGAGGGATATTACAAAGCAATGGGGAATGAGCTTGTTGAAGCCGGCGTATTAGACGCTGACAACAAATTGCTTAACCACTATCTTCCCATTTCTTATTCCTCACAGAAAATTAGGGCTAACCCAGAGGCATTTGTAAGTGACATGGCGATGGCATTCAGAAACAAGCAACGGCTGGTTGATGGTAAAATGCTAGACAGTGATGACCTTATTCCAATCGACCCATTGGTTGCAGAGAGAATGAATGGAAAAGCCGGGCGTGATCTGTTTGATGGCGTTGAAGCAAAAGAGATAAAAGAAGTTACGCCAGAAGCTGTAACCAAGGTAGAAAGAGAATCTACGACTACTTTTGAAACAGATGGTCCATATACAGCGGAGTATTACTCTGGAAAACTTTACCAGGACTTTTTGAAGATACAGAAAAAATCAGGAATAGAAGAAAATCCGGCACATAAGGCACGGAGAGAATCTTTAGAAAAACGATCAAAGGTCGATGAAGTTGCTGAAGAAGAATTAGGAAAAATAAACTCTGCACTAAAAGACGACCCAGATGGTGTACAGCTAACAACGGGACCAGCAACAAAAACATCTCGTCACAAACCTGGCACACCACCAGACGATGTAGGCACAGGCGGTTACCCAGGTCAACCAGCAAAATCATTAAGATACGGTGATGACACAACAGTATTGTTTGCGGATAACACTTCCGCTAAAGCATACTACGCTTTTATTGAAGCAGACGAATTAACACCAAGCAATAATCCGCTTGGACCAAGGACTGCAAATGGTGGCTTTCCTAAAGACAGTCAGACCGGCGGATGGAATCACAGATCAGAAGACTATGCGAACCCGATAGCTGGCTCAAACAGTATTAAAACAAACGAAAAGATTGTCAGACAACCAAACTATGATGTGTTTTACGACAAAGGTTCCGGTACACAAATGGGTCCACCTATTATTTCTGCTACTGGATATCCCGATAGCGGAACCAATAGGACCATGGCATTGCAACGTCTATATTTTGGTCATGGTGGGAATAAGCGACCAGCTGAACTTCGTCAACAAGCTTTTACAAGGGCAGCAGATTTTGGTGTAGACCCAAGTGCTGTATCCAAGATGGACAAACCCGTCCTTGTAAAAGTATTACAAGACCCCGGTAACCCTGGTTCAAAATCAAGCTTGTCAAACCTTACGGCAGCAGCTTCAGAATCGTCATTCAGTGATGCTGTGACACGTGGGGCTAAAATCAATACCTCTACACTCGACTCGCTTGGAAGAATGTTTGATGATACGGATGGCGATGCAACACTGAACGGTCTTCTTAATAACTCTACAAACTCAATGAAGGTTAGAGACAGACTTATAAGTGATGGTGCATGGCAAGAAGGCGACTTGGCAAGTTTTTGGAATGGATCCACTGGGACGATGACAACCAGGGGAAAAGAAAGTGTACAAAACATGTTATTGAGCCGAGTGCTCGAAGAACATAACGCTGCACACCCAAGCAAAATGCCGAAAAATGTATATCCATCGAGGGTTACCCCCACGGCAACTCTTTCTAAAGCAGGAAACAAAGCAAGAAATAACGTTGAAGCTACCGTTCCAGAGATTTTACGATTCATTCGAATGGGAGAAGAAGGACGCTTGCCAGTAGATTTTAGCGAAAGTGCCCAGTTGATGAAATCAACATTAAGTAGAGCTCTTATAGCTGACGCTGAGTTTTCAAAAGCTGGTAAGGGAACAACTTTGGGCGATCACTTCTTTAACCAGGGTCAACTTGGTATTGGTGAACCACTGACTGGAACTAACAATCTTGTTATAGCTACACTTGTAAACGCATTTCGAACACAGGGCACAAGAATGTTTCGTAAAAATATGCGGAACTGGTTGAAGCGAATAGAACGAGCTAAAGACGATGACCTCATGGGAACGCCTGGAAAGGTTCGCCGTGAGTATTGGAAATTAGATAAAGAGTGGAAGACCAAATGGAGCAAGGTTGATGAAAATGAAATCCCTGTTGATTTTAAAGGAAGACAACGTGAGGCAGAAGGCGACTACCTCAAGTATGAAGGCGAGGATATCTGGCAAAGCTTCGTTGAAGAAATGGGCGGACGTGATATAGCCGTAGTAGCAGACAACTACCAATTTATTAACCAGCCAGCCGGCGATCACATCCAGTATATTGCTGATGGACAAAACGTACAAAGTGCCGACATTGGAACATACGTTAATAAGAAGGGTGAAACATTACCGTATCGAAATACACTCGAAAAGTATTGGAGCCCAGAAGAAACCAGAGAGGGTTCAGGTCTTTCGCCTGATCCAATACGTAGGGCTCAACAAGAAAACTGGGTTGACGAAATCCTAAACCTGGAAGAAATAGCGGATGAAACTAAAATTGGTCCGGGCGTTGGTGGCGGAAAAGTCGTTGGCATGGATGTTGAACATGGAAAGCAACTTGTATTTTTAACCGGACCAGCCGCAGCTGGAAAATCAACAATGGCTGAAGCAGTGCTTAAACATTTCCGGGGAATACTTCTTGATGCAGATATTGCAAAAAGAAAGATGCCAGAGTATGCAAAGTTTCCAGATCAAGCAACCACTATGACTCACCTAGAATCACAAAGAGTTATTGATGCTGCGTTTGACAAGTGCATTGCTGACGGAACAAACATGGTGTTTCCAAAAATCGGGTCCAACCAAGGCGATGTCGCTGCAATGGCAGCTAGAGCTAGGGATGCTGGATTTGATGTTCATATTATGAGCGTTGATTTACCATTAACAGATATAGTAGATCGTGCAATTCACCGAAGGGGTCACAGTGGGCGGATGATTCCAATGGACGTAAGCGTTGGACAATACGGTAGAAAATCTATAAAAGTGTTCGATGATATGGAAAATAATGGCGTAATGAAAGCACATGACTGGTGGGGAGATAGACTTACAGATGCCGAAGGAAATAAAATACCTGACATTCCATTAAAGACTTCATCGTCTTATGCCGTTGCAATGGGTGGAGAGGTTCCGTTTTCATTACGATCTGGTAAAGGAGCTTTTCCAGAGCTGCAATTTAAGACTAAATCTGGTAATAAAAGGGCAGTTGACAATAGGATTAAATCAGAGTATAATGTTAAAGAAGGAGCAAATAATGCCAAAGGAAATAAATCAGAATACCCTGTTCGAGTTGAAGATGACAGGGGGGCGACACGCAGCAAAAGTGTACGAACAGACGGGGAGTCTGGAACACGCACTGATGGGAGTGAGCCAGGACTGGTACAGTCACGCTCCTCTGAGGAAGGTTTGGGATCGGGACTTGGCGAGGGAAGCAAATGGCGGGACGTTACCGAAGGTGACCTCCCCCCAAACCTCAAAGAAGCTTACCGAAGACAGCTAACAGAATTACATAATAAACATGCACAAAGTGTCCGTGATTCTGTCGTGGATCCTTTGTCTAGTGGTGGTATTTCACACGCTATGTCACCACACCTACGCAAAAGAACATTAGGTATTGACTATGATGACGTTATCAACTGGACTGATAATGAAGTTACTAGACCTATGATGCGTTATGACCATAAGATATCTGGTGAAGTAGGTATACGTAGGTCAATATCAAGTAATCCAGATATATTCGATAAATACAGACTTCCCGGTGGTGGAAAAGTAAAGACACCAGAGGATCTTAGAACCATTGTAGACAATGAGTTTAATGTGATGGCGGAGGTTGCAGATCGTGGTGGCGACACAAGGGCTTCTGAGAAAATACAATCTCTCCGGAACAAAGTGTCCAGGGACTTGTTCTTGCCAATGGATGCGTTGCGAGGAAAGAATCCCGGCAATGCAGCAGTTGTAGACCCAGATAGCTTTATGAGTTTCTTTGGTCGAACAATCCAGCGGTACAACTTTATGAACAAGTTAGGTAGCGTTGGATGGGCACAGCTCAATGACGTTGCACCAATAACGCTGTACATGATAGCACGACCATCAACCATAAGGTTTATACCAAGGGCTCTTGGGATGGTGAAAGATCTTCCACGCCGGGACCTAGAAGTGCTTGGTCTTTGGGCAGATAATATGTACAGAACAAGATCCATCAACGACTTTGACTTTAATACCTTGGACTATGGGTTTGGTGGCGGACGCACCAGGAAAATATCTGCCGCCTTCGAACAGGGGTCTGCGAAGCTGTCTGATGTTTCTGGTCGCATATCCGGAATGAACTTCATAACAAATGCAAACAAGCGTCTTGCTGGAATGTTGACGCTAGACAAAATGAATGTTGTTTCAAAGAAAATGATACGTGCAGACAAGTTGGTTCAGGGCGGAATGCCGATTGAGAAAGCTTTAAGAAAAGTGCGGCTATCCCGGTTCCGTGCTGCTAAAGTAAACCAAATGGGCATGGACGTTGATTCGGCATTGCACTATCACACACAGCTGTACAACCATGGTGTGATGAATGACGGGGTTACTTCTATTAAAAGCAAGATGACCTTTGATAGTTATATGAAAAATGAAAAAGGGTTCTTCAATCCAAACTTCGAAGCTTGGACCAGCAACCCTGGAAACAAGAGTCTTTTAGACACCATTCACTCAAGAATCAATGATGAAGTTAATAGGCATTTGGTTGTCACACCAGGAGTTTATGATAGACCTTTGATCAACTTCAACACTTGGGGCAAGATGTTTAACCAATTCCAAACATTTATGACAGCATTCTTGCACCAACGAATGATGCCGATGGCACAAATGCCGGCTCAAAACCAGCTTTGGTACATGGGTACATATTTGATGATCGGATCTCTCACAGACGGGATCACCAACCACATGTCTGGAAGGCGTAATTTCTCTGAAACCATTGACGAATGGGAAAAAAACCCACAAGGCATGATGTACAAAGCATGGGTATATTCTGGTTTGTCTGGTCCTATCAATAGATTGTTTGGTATTACAGACGCTCTTGGTGTACCAATAAGTCCAGGTGTTCTCAGTAACAACCGTGTTGGTGGCGGAGCCAGCCAGGGATTTTACTGGGGTGACCCCGGAACAAAAACTGTCGTGCAATCATTGGGACCAACAGGTTCAACAGCGAGTACGGCAACAGATGTTATGTATGACTTGATTGGTGCTGGAGAGATTGATGAAACAACAGCGTATCGGGCTGCAACGTTAGCCCCATTTCAAAACCAAGCAATACTTCGAGCTTTGTATAGAACAACCGGACTACCAGTAGTCCCAGAAGCAATAAGGGAAAAATAATGGACATATTGAAACTATTGAGTGATCAGCTAGATAACCGCCTTTTAGACCTAATAAAGAACGGTCGTAAGATAATGACAAAGGACGGGGATTTGGTGCAAGTCGAAGCGACAGCTGCGGATCTGAATATCGTTCGACAACGATTAAAGGACTGTGGAATCTCTACGAATCCCACCGAGGAAAATCCTATTGGTGCAATCATTAACGAAATGAAAGCCAATGGGCATAAGTTTAAGGCAAGCTTGCCGGCTTTAGACACAGAGGAATCTATGGATGGATAAAAATGTTGATGTTAAGCAATTAAGTAACGCATGTACAGAGGTTCGTATTACCGCCAACCGAACAGTAGGTTGGGAGAAATGGTTTTTATTGACATCGGACAGGCACCACGACAATGGAAAAGCAGACCACAAGCTGGAAAAAAGACACTTGGACCAAGCTTTAGAGCGAGATGCCGGTATCCTGGATATCGGCGACATGCACTGTGCGATGGAATCAAAGGAAGATCGCCGGGCAAACAGGAATAGTATGCGTGAGGAATACAATGTTGAAGATTATTTTGACGAGCTTGTAAACCAGGCGGTAGATTTTTACAGCCCATACGCAAACAACTGGATTCTTATCTCGGAGGGAAACCACGAAACAGCTGTAAGGAAAAGGTGGGGAACATGTTTAACCAGCAGGACAGTACAAGGTCTAAACCTAAAGATGAACAGCAAAATTATCCATGGAAACTACGGTGGGTGGGTAAACTTCGTTATTGGAAGACACGGGTCAAGAAAGAGGTTCCGTCTAAAATACTTCCACGGATCTGGCGGTGGCGGGGCAGTGACCAGGGGAGTAATACAAACAGCTAGACAAGCTGTTTATTTGCCTGATGCTGATATAGTTATATCTGGGCATACGCATGATTCATGGCAAGTACCTATTGCCAGGGAGCGTATCAGTGACAAGGGTAAAGTTTACCTAGATGAACAAACCCACATTAAAATGGCAACATACAAGGATGAATACGCAGATGGAACAGCTGGATGGCATATCGAAAGAGGGGGACCACCCAAGCCAATGGGCGGATGGTGGCTCAGATTCTACGCAAGAGCAAAAGACGACTTCCGATACGAGTTCCACAGAACAGATTGAGGAGTTTGTTAAGCACCTAGCTTCAGACTTTTCGTTCTTCCTGGACCAGCTTTGGCTGGCAGTGAACCTTCCTACCCCTGCACCCCACCAAACGCAAATGGCGAATTGGCTGCAATACGGTCCTCGAAGACGAGGGGTCCGGGCATTCCGGGGTGCTGCGAAGACTTGGGTAACCCTGGCGTATTGCCTGTGGCGTTTGTTCAGAGAACCAAACGACAGGATTCTCCTGGTCAGTAAATCAGAACGTCATAGTAAAGACTCGTTATACATGGCAAGAAAGTGGATCCGTTCGGTTCCGTTTCTCCAGCACATGAGCCCAGACCGGCATGCTGGTCAACGGGACTCAGCCCTGGCTTTTGATATCAAACAAGCTCCAAGTGATCGTACACCATCATTCACAGCTGCTTCTATCACGGGACAGCTTACTGGTACACGTTCAACATGTATTATTTCTGATGACGTTGAAACAAACCAAACAACATTAACCCTGGATATGAGAACACGGCTTCGAGAAGAAGTCAAAGAGTATGACAACATCATTATCCCTGGTGGAGATGTTATCTTTCTGGGAACAAATCACCACCCTGAAAGCTTGTATACAGCTTTAGCAGATGAAGCCGGCTATGTGTTCAGATCCTGGACAGCCCAATATCCTGGCGGAGATTGGGCAACTCCAGATGACCTGGCACCAGAGCTACAAGAAGCCCTGGACAATGGGACAGCTAAACCTGGCGATAGTGTTTGGGATGTTCGGTTTGACCTGGAAGAATTGATGGAGCGAGAAGCTTCAGAAGGTCGGTCCACTTATGGAATGCAATACCAAATGCTCAAGACGTTTGGTGATGAGCTTCGGTATCCACTAAAATTGAGTGACTTGATTGTATTCCCGGTCCAGCGAGATGCTGCACCAGCAACAATCGCCTGGGGCAAAAGAAATGATCATGGTGGATCCACTAGAGTAGAGGATATCCCATCACTTGGTTTTGGGAATGACTCGTTCTATCACCCCATCATGTTTGATAAACAGTGGGAAAAGTATACCGGGACATACATGTTTGTAGATCCCAGTGGCAAAGGGGCAGATAAAACAGCAATCGCTATTGTAAGCCATGTTAATGGATTTTTACACGTTAAATGCGTTAAAGGTTTAGACGGTGGTTATCAGCAGCAGACTCTCGAAGTAATTGTCTATCACGCCATGTTACACAAAGTTGACCGCATTTTCGTGGAAGATAACTTCGGTTCGTCAATGTTCACAGCACTTCTCGAACCTGTGCTGCAAGCCGGCTTTTTAGAGCCAGATGAATCACCAGAACACCCAGACGGGTGGAGGTGTGGACTTGAGAATATCCGGGCAACTGGTCAAAAAGAACTTCGAATAATATCGACATTAGAACCGCTGGCTAACACCCACAGATTGGTGTGGCACCCAGATGTTGCTAATAACCAGGATCTACAAAGACAGTGGACTATGGTTACCAGGGAAAGAAAATGTCTGAAACATGACGATGAAATTGATGCCCTGGCATCATGCTGTGCACAATGGCTGGATGTTATGAACCTAGATCCAGAGGTTAGTGCAAATAAGCGTAAAGCTGAATTATTAGAAAAACAACTAGAAGATCATTACCGAGCTTTTGGGATGACAATGAAAAGACCAAATTGGAATAATAGGAAAAGATAATGCCACGAAAAAAGCTAATGGATGATCTATATACATGCTCAACTTCTGAAGCGAATACCACCACTAAATACTTTAACCATGCATCATTAGCCGGGAAAGAGAAACTCCATAACCTTTTGAATGATGCTTGGCGAATTGTGTTCAGAACTAAAAGTGGTCTTGGAGCTCCGGTAAACCACTGGGGTAACGCTGCCGGCTCAGACAAAATTGGATCAAGTCAGTGGATACGAAATGCTCGAATATATTTTATGATCTCAGATAAAGCCACTTCCGTTAGTGAAGAATACATTCTCCGTACTTCAAATACGGATGATGCTTCTGGGAATTGGGGACCACCGTTTATAACCTGGCTCAAGTATTCAAAATCAGGTGCAGCGACTTGGCATGGAGGTACTCCGAATCATGCTGGGGTAAAAACAAGTCACCAGAAATTAGGTGCGACAACAGGTTGGCATAGCATGAGCTTAAAAAGTGCACTCCGATTGTTAATGCGAAACTTTGAAAATACTGATTTTTTAAATAACTTTGGTGCTATCGGATTCTCATTGGAAGCCGATGATGAAGACGATGCTGTCGGCAATTTACTCAGGGTACCAGATCATGACGAAACGGATTCGCCGTATATGATAATAGCTTATGGTCAACCAACACTATCAAGAACAAGGGGTTTTGGTAAACGAATGATGGCAAGGTTATAGGAGTCCCAGGATGGCTTTCTACGATGTTGAGGACTTTGATTGGGCTCAAGACATGGCTGCAAATTGGATGGCTATACGGGCTGAATACGAGCCCATATACGAAGAATCTTTAATAGAGACAGATGAGCTGTATGCAGAGGGTGGAGAGATCTTCGCTTTGTATTATGATAAAGAAAGGGTGCAATCAAATTGTGCACTCTGCCCGGTCACAACTTCGCTGCTTGAAATGGTGCCGAATATCTGGCAAGCTGCTTTTATCACACTGAACCCTCAGACAACTACTCCAAATAATGTCAGATCAGAAAAAACACTGCGACTTCACATGGGGCTTATTGTTCCTGAGAAGTGCGGCATGATAGTTGATGGGATTCTGTGCCCATGGATTGAAGGTGGAGTTTCTATCTTTGATGAGTCGCTGCACTACTCTGGCTGGAATACTTCGAAGAAGATCTCAAGAGTTATCTTTATGATAGACTTCTATCCCAACCGCCCACTACCTGTTCCTATGGATCTATTCGACAGCTAGATTACTCTTATTATATTATTCCTTGGTCGATATCTCTGTACGGCTAATTTCTCGCAAAAAATGAGGGGTAAATGTTACGGTGCGGAAACTTGTGTTGCCCTC
>TARA_R110000824_G_scaffold100958_4_pt1 | contig 13471 bp, 7 predicted proteins | sample TARA_R110000824 | Tara Oceans TARA_R110000824 (sample SAMEA4397747) | marine metagenome | biome: Polar Biome; feature: [MES] marine water layer (ENVO:01000295) within the mesopelagic zone...; material: water (ENVO:00002006), including particulate matter (ENVO:01000060) such as...... | reverse complement strand
AGCGGAATTATTAGTTCATCAGCAGGATTTGTTTCTGCGATAACTTTCCCCACATCATCACAACTTTACGGAACGGAGACATAAAATGGGATCAGTACCGCCAGTAGCAGGGCAATATGTTCAAGGCTTTGTTGGCTTAAATACATTCATATATGAACCAGCGGGGCATGATCCCGAGAATCAGTCTAGTACTGTGACTGGCAATCCCAATTTGGAATCTAAATACTTTGAAGGACCCACTCTTAGCATATATGGTGTAGGTTTGACGCAAAACACTATTGGAATGGGATTGAATACACCCGCTAAGACCGGAATCCAAACGTATAAGAACTATTTGTTCTCACACGAACTCGCTAACACTGCTTCATACTTTTCAGCATTAATGCTCCATCGCAACGGACCTTACGGCTTTCCAATGTGGAAACAGATGAGAATTGGCCAAAACCCATTAACGAGAAGACAAATTAAAGAAAATGTCTTTACGATTGTAATGGAACCCGGAAGTGAGATCCGAAGACAATACAAAGAGGGAGTTGAAGTCTTGGTCAATAGATATGGTGATCTCCGCCGTTTTGATGAGGTCCCCGTTACATCTCGATTTAAGCCTTTCTCATTCGTTGGCGGGACCGCCATCATTGACCCGAGAACAAAAAACAACATGCTAAAGAGATTTGACATCCGAGCCACTCTTGCAAACGAGACTTGTTTCTTTAATAACGATGAATTAAACAGAATATATAATAGAACACCATGCGAGAACGAAAACTATAGTTTAATCCGAGATATGTATCTTGACGACGCTCTCAATGATGATTGTTCTCCCGTTGATTCATTTGAATTATTCAAATATCGTGAGACCGTATATCCTCCGCAGATTTATACTTACAAGAGTTATACGAGAGAAAGAACAACATTTTCTTTTCCTTGGAACACAGATAGGTTGACAAGAAACAAAGAAGGCCTTGATGCTGATGGTAATAATGCCGCATCCGGTCTTTACAATTATCCAATTACGGCATCAAGTTGGCCTTTGGACCCTGAATCTGATTACCTGACGAGGGCTGACATTGATCCGTGGAACTGCGCAAGTAGTGGTATAGAAGGGCAACCCAGCAACACTGAACGCGATGCTGGTTTGCTGGCGAGGGGCTACGGCCAATTGTATTGGCAAGCCGCGGCGGCCGGGGATAGCTGTGTGTATCCAACACCCTTCTATTCAAGAAGACAAACATTAAAGTATTCAGGATCTGTTGTCGCACCTGATGGTATAGACATTCCCGCTACAGGCTCTACATGGCCCGAGTTCTTTCAGCCTGAAATGTATCTTGGCTCTCCGCTTTGGGAGGCCGCTGAGCAAGCAGGGAAACAACCTTTTCAAAACTCATACGCTGATTTTGCTCATCAATTGAGGCTACGAGGCCAAGGATACTCAATCGCCCCAGAATACAGAGAGAGTGACTTGGTTGACAAGTTTTATGTTTCCGGTGCGCTAAATGTTACAGGGGGGTTATTTTCTGTCACTGGCGGTCTGGCTTCACAAAACTCAGATGAATTTGAAAACTTTTTTACTATCTATACAAATTCTGATTTCTTAAAACATTTTGATTTAGTCAAAGAACATCATAAAGATTTTGTTGAGCCCTCTTCAATAACATTGAGATGCAAGGCCGTAAAAAAGTTTGTCCCCTATGAAGGATTTTACCCTGCACAGAGATGTGACCAAATAGCGCAAAACTTTTTCTTATCTTATAAAGATCATTTATCGGTTGGCGAAACAGATGTGAGCCACCAAACACAAGAGCCCACACATGGCTATTCGGAATACCCTGATGCTGCTAGCAGCAAAAGGTCTATGCAAGATTTCTTAACTCCGCTTTTAGCTCCCGGTGTGCTTTTCAATACAATCAAAGCTGGTGTTGCTTGTGATTGGCCCTATTTGACCTCATCGTTCTCAATTGATTCAGACGGTACTGTATTGGGCGGAGGGGCCCCCGGAGCAGGCAATCAAATTCTATGTGTTGCAACTGGTTCTGATTTTGCTGCCATGAAAACGCAAGCGGAGAGAACATTTATTGAAAGAATACCATTTGAGGCGCTAATAGAGCCAGAAAAACATATTGCAAATAAGCCTCTTTTCGCATATCAACCAAAGATTGGTGCCGGTTCTCCCGCTGAGATTCATTCTTCCTCCTATGGTTTATGGTCTGGCCAGGGAACAATCTTTTACTCTTTAATGATGGATAATTTCCTCGCAGAGGTGCCAGAGTTCTTCTTGGAAAATAAAAATTATACTTATCTTTATTCGAAGAAGCAAGATGATCCTAGTTTCGGCGCAGCCATCGCAAACAAACCATATGCAATGCGCGTTAAAATGTATAAGACGCTAGATGGTGAAAAGCAAAAAATAACTGGATCATCCGGTTATTCTCATGACGTTCCACAGACTATTCCGACTAGCTCCGTGAGCGAAAACTTAACAATGTATTCTCGCCCTACCGCATTCGGCCCGCCCTCATTTGGCGTTAGTAAAGGAGGTGCCGCTTATGCGGGCAACATTTTCCAAAAAACATATTATTTTGACGGCTCTGATTATCTTTTTGGTTCAAAATACGGATATAACTTTCCCTTTACACCTCCGTACTATCATGGAGAGGCATGGGCTGATATCCTTTTTAGGCCTACGGAGTCAAAAAAATATACTTTGTCTGAAATAATCGCCTCTTCTTCCGTTAATTATTACAGGTTTTTTGATCCACTTATACATGATGATGTTGCCCGGGGGGCTACGATCGGGGGCTCCAATACCGTCCTCTATGGCCCGCAAGCTCCACATACGATTAACAGCAACGCAATGCAGTTGAACTCTTCGGTAAACATATTTTCAAAAGGAATTATTGATACCAACAGGGATATCTTGAGACTTGCTGGTACAGAGGACCCCGATTCTAGATGGATTATACAATCTAAATTTGAAACCCCAATATTAAACTTCAAAGATGTAGCGGTTACAAACGCTGTAGGTTCAGGGTCAATTGCAAGAGGGATGTGGCATCAATATGGGGTTCTCCCAAAAGAAGACGAGGGAATCATGATGCAAGTGACAGATATTCCAAAATCTTTCCTCCGTGGAGTTGGATTCTCACAGAGCGATGTTGAGATCACAGGCTCCCTCTCTGACCTTGTTGGCTTTACAAGCCAACCTGCTCGGATGGGTGAAGTAGCAACCCAAAAAAGAGTTAAAGAGTCCGTCGTCGCAATTCCCTTTGTTGAAAGAGATGGCCACCGACAATACTTTAAAATGCCTCGCCAGGATCTTGAATACGCTCTGGACGCTCTAACAGACCCCCTGAACCAAACAAAGAGAGGCAAAGTCGGAAATTCAGTTTTTCAAATGATTGTAAAGATGAAACAATATAATTTTCCGCCCGTAATGAATTTTATTGACTTTGATGAAGTGGATCCGTTTTATATGTATATCTTTGAATTTGAACATGAATTTACCAGACTTGACCTCGCCGATATATGGCAGAACCTCCCGCCGACATTAAACGAAAGAATGGAGACAGCAGAGGCAACCATCTCCCACCCGTTATTGGCCAATGAAATATTAGGGGGTGGTGTTGTTGAAAGGCCCTCCCCCGGCGGCGGCGGTATGATAACCCTTAAAGACGCAAAGGGTAATGAAGTGCCAGATAACATCAAATGGATGGTCTTTAAGGTAAAACAGAAAGCAAAGAAGAAGTATTATGAAAAGATTGTTGGAAGACGAGAATCGTCGCAGGTTTCATCGAAGAGGACTCTTGAAGGTGTTGGCTATGGCCCAACAGGCAGAGATATAAAGTTTGGCTATAACTGGCCCTATGATTTCTTTTCAATGGTTGAACTAATTAAGATTGACGCGGAAATCACTCTTTCTGATGTGGAGCCTGAGACTGAAACAATTAAACCAAGGACTGGTAAAAACGTTCCTCCAAAGGTAACAGAAAAGTTTGAAGAGTTGAATAAACACGTAAAGAAAGGTAGAGGAAAATGACATTTTTTGACAAGAAGGAAAATGTAATTGATATTGAGTTAACCCCTTACGGTAAACATCTTCTCTCCCTCGGCAAGATGAAGCCGGTGTATTATGCCTTTTTTGACGATGATATCCTTTATAATGTTGAACAAGTACAGAGTGCAAGCCTCGCCGAAGAAAATACAGAAGCATACCAGAGAATAGTTTCAACAACTCCAACACTCCGCCCAATGAAATCATTCATTGGTATCGAGACACAAATTAACAGACAAGACTTTTATCTCTCCGAGAAAGAGATATCTTACCCGTCTGTTAACGAGAGAGTTCATTATCTTTTGAGCCCAATTGGGACAAATGACGAAACTTCAATACAATCTCCGGCTTGGGAGATATCGTTTATTCAGGGTGATATTAATTCCGCGACAAAGATAATAAGCTCCGATACTTATGGATATGAACAGATCCCTCAAATAGAAACAGATATAACCTACACCATGACAGTTAGAAATGAAAATGATCACTCTGAGAACGAAAGAGGCCGACAATCTAGCCCATATGTGCCATCTACTACTGTTTACGCTGATGGCTCCTATATTCACTTGGAAGAACAACAGGTTTTACTAAATATTTTGGAAAAGAATGGTTTTAGTTTTAAAGATGGCATGGGTGTTGAAGTTTTTCTTGTTGATGAAATTGACAGCAATATTTTGAAGCCTCTTAAGTTTGTAAAGAGGAAACAATCTGTTGTGGACGGCAAACTTATTGATGATGTTACACAAGCGGACCCCGATATCGACGAGAATTATGTTGAATATTATTTTGACTTACGAGTAGATAAAGAGATTTCTGATGATGACATCTGTGAAGGTTTAACAGAACTAAAGTCCAAAGACATTTATTTGGATCTTGAGGTAGAGTGTGCTGAAAGAGAAGGGCTGGACATTAATATATATGGAACAAGGGTTACCGATATTGAGGATTGTGATTAATGGCTGTTGAACAAGTTGGCCTGGAAAAGCTCCCTAATGTTTATGTGAAGGAGATTGTTCTCACGGACAAGTTTTCTCCGAGCACTGATGCTTCTGGTGCCATTAATTCAGCCATTTCAGTTGTCGTTAGTGATTACGAGCAGTTGAATGGTACTCTGGCATGGTTTGATTACGAGTTATTTTCAAAGTATATTAGGGTCGTGGTCGTGCAATCAACAAGCACAGACTTTACACAGAACATCACGAATGGTGACGTTCCATTAAACCCCGCCGTCTTTGTCAAGCTATCTTCTTATGACCCGCAGGAGGTTATTTATCAAACGTCAAAATTAAAGACAGTTGACAAACCAAAAGAATTTGAGATAGTTGTCGGAGACACAAAATTATTTAATTTTGAAAATCAGTTTAATTTTGAGGCCCCTGCTGGTACGCAAGATTTATCTTACTTCGCGGCAGTCTATATTGATCTTCATGATATTTCAAACGAATTAAATTTAGACTTTAGCAATCCAAATATTCAATCATATCATGGAGCCGTGGCATCTGAAAGTGCCTTGGTTTCCGGCCAAGTGCAGCAGACATCAATTCTTTTTAGGCGATCATCTGGAGATATATACGCCGGCCCTGTTCATTTTCAATCGGGAGTGGGCTATATGGTCGGCTCCCAACACTCTGCCGAGCAGCATGATCAACTACTAGTGGAGACTATAAACAATTTAAAAGTAAAAGACAAAAGAGAAAAGATAAATGACAGCAAAGAGATTTCTGACACACAAACTGTAAATCCTTATTTTAGTGAACTTTACACATCTTTTGATGTAACTGGGATTCCGAGTTCGCTTTTCACTTTGAATATCAGGTCGTTGTTCTTGAACAAGACCGAATATGGGGCGACGTTGTTACAACTAGACGAAACCCTGTTTGATTCTATTTTGAAAAAATTCAAAATTGAATTTTTTGGTATTGATAGACATCAAATTCAAAGCGGATTCTTGTCTAATTCCTTGATGACACCAGATTATTATGCTTCCGCTATCTATAATCGTGAAAACATTTTAAAAACAGCAGACCAAGAGGAATTCATGTTGCGACCAAACATCAGAATAGAGACACGCTCCACCAAACTTGATGTTTTCTTGAGTGATTATGATTCTGCGAAGTATGTGGACTTCAATGAGATTTCAAAAATACAAGAGGTGTTTGTTGACGAGAATTATAGTTTAAGACATTTTGAATTTGATGATATGGTTTTAACAAAAAACTCAAATGGGGTCTATCGTTATAAAGTTAATTTACTATTGCGGGATCCAACATTAGGATATGTTGTTGAATTGCGAGATGAACTACGTGCAGCATATGTTAAACTTGAATCCTATTATGTTCGCGCCTCTGTTTTGAAATATAAAAGATCTGATATAGAAGGTATGACTTCTGAATTTATTGAGGAAGAATATAAAAACTATGCCGATAACCTCACTGCCGCCCCATGGATAAATTGTGTTGAGACTTATGTTAAATTTCTATCCTTTATCGAAACCGTTTCGGAAGCAGATAAAGATAATTTGAAAAAGAGCCTTTTTGTGCAATTGGACCCTCGCACGACAACTGATAGTTATATCAATTCTTTTTTGTTTAAGTACCTTGAATTTATGACAAGGTTTGACAACTTCTTTATTTTGTCTGGCGACAGATTATACGATTCCGCCAAGTTAATTGAAAGCACAAACAATTTTACTAAAGATGTAATTGAGGTCTCTCATACATTTTCAAACCACATCCAGCCAAATCTCAACGGATCGCAGGTAGATTTTATTGGCCAAGAGAGCCCCCAGACTGGCCTGTTAAAAATAGACAAATCTTATTATTCAGAACTTGGTAATACTCAAATGAATAAAATGACCATGGAGGCTGGTTCGCTAACGGACGCCGGTTTTTCAGATTTGAGTGACGAATTAAAATTGGCGTTTAATGACATAAGCTCACATGCTTTATCATATTTATCTCCATATGCTATTATAAATCAACAGAATAGCTTACAAGTAAATACGGATTCTGTAATCACAATGGCAGGAATAAAAGAATATGTTCGTGAGACCAAGAGAAATAGCAATAAAGCGACTGATTTAATAAAACGAATACAGCCAGATACAAGATTACTGAATAGTGTTAATTTTTCAATACTTACGCCAAAGCTTGTTATTCCGGTTCAAGAATCTGAGGAAGAGCAAACAATAAAATCTCGTGAATATCTAACTGATGTTTCTTATTTTGTCCGCTATGACGAAAACATTGAACTTTGTGTTTCCGATGCGGAAGACCCCACCCAGATAATTGAACCAGATATACAAGAGGCCCTAAGTAATCCAGTGTGTCGTTCACTAACACAATATAGCTTCATGGAGGATGAAAATCGTCTCGCGGCTGCTCTAAGATCGGGGAATATAGAAGGCAATATAGAAATGCTTCGTGCAATTCCGATACATATAAAGGTCTTGTTTGCTTCAGATTCCTCAAAAGCTAGGAACAATTACGCAGAATCTGGGATGAATTATTTGTGTATGCCCGAGACAAGATATTATGTTGAAGTAAATCACTTCACAATAAACCAAATTGAATATCTCAGTGGTTATGGAACAAATTCTGACGGGGAGATAAATGTAAAAGTTCCTATTTGGCTTCTTTTAACGAATAATGTTTTGACCTCTACAGCAGCCCCTCTCTTTTGTCGTTCAAACAGATATGAGAACCCTGCTCTTGGTTTGAGCCAAACATGTACTTTAGATATTCCAACCGCTCATAAATATTTTATTATTAGTGACACAGATACAACAATAAAACCAGATAAAGATATCACAATTGGGGGGGACCCTTTAGCTTCTGCTGCTGGAAATGCTTTGAACGAAAGTATTCTCTATTCAACATCCAACGTTGTTTCCCAACCAGATAACAAAGATAGCCTCCTTAAGGGGTCTATTTCAGCGACTGCGACAACAACGAGCGTTTCCACAACGGCTCCAGTGTTTACAATTGCGGGTAACACACCGATAGGGGGTTATTAAATGCCTGTTTCAGAGAATGAAAACCATATAATTGAAGACGCAGCACTGCCGCCTGTGCCAGTGACCGAAGGTCCGTATAGCCCGGTGTATATAGAACAATCAGACGACAACACACACTATATAAAGAAGCAGGCTCTTGCAATCCAAGAACGTCCCGATGGGAGGACCTTTGAGGAATTTCAAGCAGAGATACACCAGAGATATCCGTCAACACTTACAAGTAACCATGCATTCCAATTAGCGGGCATCCATAACAGTGTTAAATCAAACTACAACTATACTTCAAAGGCATACGAGAGCTTTGTTGAAAGGCTAGACGAAAAAGAGATTCCAAATTTTTATTTATCGTCTGATGAGATTCGCGACATAGAAGCATATCAAGATTATCGTGGCTTTAACTCTAATATCGGCGAAACATTATTTAAGGAATTTGGTCAAGACGGGAAGTATCGCTTCAATTACAGAAGTGAAGAAAGTATTGATCAGTTTAAAAATCTTTTATTTGGATCTGATTTTGATTTAATCTTCTTTGAGGAATACAAAGAAGTGTTCCCTTGGGTGAATCGACTGGAGTTTACAAGCCCTCATAATACGGATTTTTTTGATTTAATTAGGCGTGTTGGTGTTTATGAATATCTGATTAATGATTACCTATCGGGGAAAAAGATGCAAGGCGACTTTAACCTTACACCAAAGTCCGCTGTGGATCGCCCGCAAATTGTAACTTATGAAATATTTGATATGTTTGAGTGGAGCAAGTCACTTCCATTTGTCTTGCAAGAAGAGGACAGGCTAATAGTTTCAAGGGGATTCCGAAGCCAATCTTCTTATCGACGTAATTTTGGGAAACTTGTTATTGCTGGGAGGCTTAGGAGCCTTTCACGCGACAAAGTGAGATCAATAAAGCAGCTTCATGAGGGGGAACTCGCAGATTATGAAGCTTGCTTTTATAAAGTTGAAAAATTCATCGGTGATGTAGCAGGACAGCCAGTACAATCCTTTTGGCTACCACCCGGCACAGACGTGATAAAATATTATGATTCTCAGGTCAAAGTCGATAAGATATACTCCTATTTGGTTAAGGGTTATTTTTTGGTTTACGGAACCGAGTATTCTCACAGTGTGACATTTTCTGACCCCGCAGGTTCCATGGCCGGTCAGACGGAACCAATGCCCGGCTCCGCAGCGGCTCTTTACCCACCAAGTACGAACTTTTATGAAGCCACGGTAGAAGCCGCGTGTTCTCCAAGTTTTAAAATCGTTGAGATACCACTATTCACAGACCAGACATATGTTGCCCAAGACCCCCCAATGATTCCATTTGTTTCTTTTCATAACGAGACAAACTCAACAAACAATATTGAAATATTTCTCAATCTTACTCCCGGGATGAAGACTGAAGAGTTTATAACAATAGAATCAGAAGACCAAGATCAAGTTGAGAAGCTTGACATCCTGAATGATGGAGGCACTCCAGTCTTTAGTTTTACCAGCGAGCCCGGTCTTTTTGAAGTTTATCGTCTTTCGGAGCCCCCTTTATCTCATTCCGACTTCTTAGGCAACAAGCTTGGCGAAGTCCGCAACGAAATTGATTCTTCGTCAATATTATTCCGAGAATATTTGACATCAAACAAAAAGTATTATTATATGTTTAGAGCAATCAACTCTTTCGGACTTAAATCAAACCCCACCCCTATTTATGAGGTAGAGCTTATAAGGGACGCTGATTCATCAAGAGTTGACGTTCAAGCATACGAGTTTCCTGAAGTTGAAACAAGCCAACCGACATTGAAATTCCAGCAACTCATGCAAATCACCCCCGCAATCCAGCATGTAATTGTTGATGAATCCCAACCTTCAATGTCCAATATGGATAGTTTAGGCGGCAGTCTAAACAAAATAATTTTAGGATTATCAGATAATAAACTGTGGGGCAAAACATTTAAGGTCAGGGTAACCTCAACCTCATCTGGAAAAAAGTTTGATCTTAATTTAAAATTCAATGTTAAGAAAAATAAAACAACAGAAGATTTTGGTTAAAATTCTATTTATATTAAATAAAACACTTTAGGAGAAGAACATGGCATTTCTTGATAACAGCGGAGACATCATACTTGATGCTGTCCTCACCGACCACGGACGAAAAGTTTTGGCGAAAGGAGACGGTTCCTTTAAAATAACTAAGTTTGCTCTGGGCGACGAAGAGGTAAATTATACACTTTATAATTCCTCTCACGCAAGTGGCTCCGCATACTATGATCTTGAGATTCTCCAAACTCCAATACTGGAATCCTTTACTAATAACGCTTCTTCAATGAAAACGCAGTTGTTGACATATGATAATATGGAGCTTCTCTTCCTTCCCGTGTTGAAGCTCAATGAAAACGACACGAACACTCAACGGCATTCGACTGGTGCGTTTGTTGTTGCTGTTGATGATTTCACAGAACAAAATGAAACAGATGGTATCGCTCTTGATTCTGCCGGAGCAATTAATGTTGGCTTCCTTCGTGGTGAAGCTCTTTCTTCTAATAACCACATAAGAGTTGATCAGGGTCTTGATACCAATCAAGTTTCTGCTCTCCAAGGGTTAGATAGTGAACTTGTTGAAGATACTTATACTATTTCTATTGATGGTCGCTTGGGAAGCCTCGTAAGCACAAGAGGAGATGTAATCCCCGAAGATTATACTGACGATGATAATATTAAATATTACACGGTAAGCACAACAACTGACGGAGAGCTTGTAGTAGACAATTCAGATACAAGCACCGACGCTGCTCAGACAATTGAAGGTCCTCGTGGAACAATTGTCCAGTTTAAAATTAAAGCCTCCGCTGAATTAAACACAAGTACTTTCTTATTCACTCAATTGGGTTCCACGGTCACTCAGACCACCTACCCAACCAGAGATGGTTCCACTGGCCACACTATCTATATAATTGACTCTACGGTTCGTGTGACCGGAAAGAAAACAGGATATTCAATTGATATTCCCGTTCGTTTCGCAAAAAATACATAATTTAAAAAAAAGGATAAAACATGGCTGGATCATTTAAAGAATTAGGCAGTAACGATATTGTCTCAACAAGGACTTTGCTCCATGAATCAATACCCTTAACAGGGACAATCGTTTCGGGGACTTATAACGCTGGAACTACGGAATATAACATCAAAAACTACTCCCACGGAATGTTCCAGTCTGTTTACGATTATCCTTATTTGAGTTCTTCGGCAAATCATATTTTTGATATCACAGTGGGTGTCTCACCGAACACAGCACTCACCATCACATCACAGCAGTCCAAAAAGCAAAACATTTATAATCAAATGGCTCAGGTACTTATGGGCTACGATCACACTGGTTCTATCCAAGAGTTTGACGAAGACGGTAATATCCTTGTTGGTGGTACGAAGCTTCGCGAGGTCTTCTTCTTAAACTTCTCTCGCTTACTTTCCAAAGACGAGATTAAGAAGGGAACTTTTGAACTGGAGCTTGGCGAAGGTGGGAGTTTTATTCAAAATGGCACAACCTTCCTCAGAAGAATTAAGTTGACGGATGTCAGCGGATCTGATGGGTATTTCACAAACTCGCCTGCTGGTGAGTATGGTGTATTGTTTGCTGAAACCACATATGACGGAGATGCCACATTATCCGGCCCCCTGGTTGAAAACGAGGTTATAGTTGGACAAGTGTCGCAGCCCAATACAAAACCTGCTTGTGGTTTACTGTTCTATCAAGCGGGCATCGCCGTAATTTCCGGATCTGTATTTAATGACACTGCACTTGGAGGAATCCTTGACGATACCGACAGTGACGCTGTAGAGATGGGCTCAACGTGGGGCGACACTGGTTTCAACCACATAACTGGCTCAGAAATTTCTGCATCTGCTGACGCAATTCGAAACAGAATTTATAACCTTCAATTTAACAACACGACGGAATTAAACTCCACAATCTATTTTTGCCGTGCCAACCATAACGAATTCAACTATTCTGCAAACCCAACATACCTCAGTGGAAGCAAGGTCCGGGTCAAGACCAATTCAACAGATAGCCCCGTGTCTTACATCACAACCGTTGGCCTTTACAGCGACAACAACGAACTTATGGCTGTTGCAAAGCTGAGCGAACCTCTCAAGAAGGGCCCCGACACGGAGTTCACACTTAGAACAAGATTAGATTATTGATATGATATGTCCTTTTACAAATTTAATAAAAATGATATCTTCACAAATACGATAGAGACATATCCAGAATATAATTATTATATATATAGTGGGTCTATTTATCTCGATAATACGCCGCATCTTTCCGGGACGCATACCGATAATTATACGGGAGTCCCCAAAGGCTATGTATCTCTTTACGAGTATAACGTTGATCGCGAAGAAAGTCAACGAATTTATCCGTTTTTGATTAAAAATGGACAAAGAGATTGTTTCAAAACAATCTCTCAGATAGATTACAACAGCCAATACAACTATGATGGCGAGATTATAACATCTTCTTATAATATGTCCGCTAGCATTTCAAGAGAATATATCGCGGTTTCAGCAACAACCAACATGACGATGAGTGCAATTAGATCCGCTCTCGACCATTATACCTATTTGTCTCCGCATTATCAATATTCATCATCATATGGGTGGGACAAGTCAGAACAAGTTATTAATCTTGTGTCTGTTCCTTCAATACTCTATGGCTCTTCAATCAAGAAGGGTACTGTGTCTCTTAAGTATTATGTCACTGGAACCCTGATCGGCGAGCTTAACGACTCCAGAAGAAATGGAGAATTAATTCAAGTTGGCCCTGTAGGGTCCGTAGGGTCTGGTTCAATTGCTGGTGTAGTTCTCTATAATGAAGGGTTTGCTGTTTTAACGGGAAGCTGGGAACTTGGAAGTGGCCCCATATCATATGTATACGACGTTACAAGTAAACCCAAATGGGTTCATTACGGATTTGGAGCGAATGATGGTAATGCCGTTGCAGGCGTAGAAGGACCAGCATCTCCAGCCTCGTCAAGCTACGCATTAAATTATTCAGGATCTACCCACACCCAAACACTAACAATGCTAGCTCACGCAGACTATGGAGAGTTAAACTGGACAAACAACCCAACATATATTAGCGCATCCGAAGGTGACATCAAGTCTTTCTCGGGTGGAGGAGGTACAGGCTCTGTTCAGTACATTGAGCCTCCGTTGAATATGGTGAATATTGTTTCGGCGTCATATGTCGCGCAAGACCCAACATACGAGAAAACAACATACATCACAAAGATCGGACTCTACGACGAGAACAGAAATCTGATCGGTATTGCAAAGGTTGCTAACCCCGTCCGCAAAACAGAAGATAAAGGGTTTATCTTTAAATTAAAACTTGACATATAGTTATTAATGTGTTA
>TARA_R110000824_G_scaffold125660_3_pt1 | contig 13483 bp, 3 predicted proteins | sample TARA_R110000824 | Tara Oceans TARA_R110000824 (sample SAMEA4397747) | marine metagenome | biome: Polar Biome; feature: [MES] marine water layer (ENVO:01000295) within the mesopelagic zone...; material: water (ENVO:00002006), including particulate matter (ENVO:01000060) such as...... | reverse complement strand
GGCCAATATCATCCGACCGGGCTCCCCTACGAGCTTGAAGGTTTCGAAAGGTAGCTTTAAGGATATTGCCGCGGCTGAAACTGGGAAGCCTACTGTCGAAACAAAAAGAAGGTTTGAACAAACAACAACAGACAACTCTTCTATAAGCGGAGAATTTGAAGGAGATGGAAAAGCCGAGGTGTTCTCTCCAGTGGTACTGTACAGTTCATCTGCGACCACCGGATACATATCCAACACTAGCAATGTAGAGTTCGCAGGCTATCATACAGATGTCTATGGTCCATCATACGAAACTCCGATGCAGGGCCCCTTTACTGGTGAGCATGTTGGAGGAAAGCAACATAGGCATATTTCTCCGACCATAAACCCTGCACTAACTTCTTCCGACAACCGACCAGAAGCATGGGAGGTACATAACGGAAATACCTTTACAACCAGAAGTTCCATGCATCATCCGCCGGCGTATGCTAGTTATCATCGTGATGTCCTAGCCAAGCGACCGGTTAATATCAAGAATGTACAGTATTCAACGGCCTCTGCTATTCTAGGAAACTATTCAAATACTTATGAAATTGTGCAGACTTCTGACCGGTCTATTAATAAAAGTGATTTCGTAAGAAATGAAGGGTACAGTAGCGCTAGCGCCGGAACAGAGGTGTTTTCCGATCTGGTGGGCTACACAAAGCCCACGAGAAGAAAGACGCCACATGTTATTGTTGAAAGATTTTCTGCTCCTGGAGATCCAGCTACCATGGGTGACGCAGCCGGCGGCTCTGGTTTGGATTTCTCGTCTGCACAATATTCGCCATACAATAATCTAAATTATAGAAACCTCGTAATCAGACAACCATTACAGTCTCAATTGGTCGAGAGATCTGAACAATTTGGAATTCGTTCCGGATCTTTCATTTCAGAGGCTGAGTATTATACTTTGAATACCACCGCGAGCTATCACAAAGTTAACGCAAACAGGCTTCAGCGAATAGTCCATACAAATGACCAATTCGGAGGCAAGGCCGCGGCATGCGGAACTGGCTCTATGTATGATAACTATTATGTCCAACACATGATTCCAAGATCTGATAGGCAATATACTTGGATAAATGCGTCCATCTTGAGTGCCGATCCAGAATCTCTTGGCTATTTCCCAAAAGATGGCCTTACATCCTCTTCCGCGGGACTGGTCGCCGCTGTGAGCTTTTGTAGCTCCAGCGACTTTGGTGCGGAAGATTACTTAGGTTCCGCGGTGGGAACTATACCGACACCATACGCGAGAGCTACTAATCCTGCCGAATTTACGCCTGTTGATTTTGTTGGGCTTAATACAATCATAGTAGAGCCAATATCTGGTTCAGACTTTACCCTAGGTTATGCTTTACCGGCGTCTTCTAATAATTATTATAACTGGGCCGATATGGGATCCTTCGCGATGAACACATCAAACCCCGAATCGTTCTTGCAAAGAATTGGCTACAGCGCTACAATCAAGGATTCTTTCAGCGATTCTGCATATGCGCTAAATTCTATCCTCTCTCATCGTAACGGACCATACGGGCACCCAACTTGGAAGCAAATTAGGGTTGGCGAAGGCGCTCTAGGAAGATTTTATCGTAGAAACAATATCTACACCCATACTCCACTTGGGGGTGTCGAAAAAACGGTAAGCACTCCACATGGCCTCATGACTGTTAGGGACAAATATGCATCATCACTATTTATTTCTCAGTCCGTTGTTACTTCTAGGTGCAAGCCAATTACACAACAGTTGTTGGTTAAGTCTGGAGTGAGGCGCACCGTAGAAGTCAGCGATGACTATATCAAGGCCGTCGTGGTCAGGTCAACATATGCAAACGGCATAACATACTTTGATGATAATAATTTCAACCAAAAGACTGGAATTAAGGCAAGGAGAGGGTTCTCTTCTTATGATGAGATAAAGAAAATGTACCTCTATGGCGCCCTAGAATCCACAACCAGTCCAGTAGTTGGAGTAAGAAGGGTACATTATTCAGAGGTGGTATATCCGTCAATCGCCAATTCATATACAAACAAGGTCCGCGGCAGAACAGGCTATCAGAATAACTTCTGGAGAGACAGCAGAACAGACAGGACAACTCTTGCAGCAACCAAGAAGGATAGAAATTCCATGGGTTATGTCCTTGCACAGAGCGCTTGGGCCCTTGATGCCGATGAAACTTTTGCAGAACAGACACATACGACATATCCGGTCACTGGTGGGCTAGTTGGTCATGCTGCAACGGGCTATAAGCCTGGAGAATTGCAAAATCGAAATGTGCAGTTTCACTCAGGCAGTCGACTAGGTGGCGGCCGCGCCTTCTTGAGGGGAGGCCCTCTGTACTCTAGATACCACATAATGCCAACAACAGCCTCAGTTATACCAAGGTGGGGAATGGTTGGAGTTCAAAACCACTTGAGAGCTCCTGGTATTTCAGACTACAACTTCGGCCTGCACCAAGGATCAATGTTCCGAGGACAGGCGAAATGGGAAGCAGGTACCAAAGCAGGAAGATCTTATGGTACCGGCAGCGTGTTCACCGCCTCGGCCCGGGCCCCATTCACTGATACTTATGATGAATGGTTTTCCGAGATAAGATCAAAAGGACAGGCGATGTCCATTATTCCAGAGTTTCGCATAAGCGAGCATATGAGTTTCTATAAGAACTATGATTATGATTTCACAGTGACTAATCCGATAGCTTTACAAATACCAGGCGCGCCAACCGGATCTAATATACCGCAAAACGAGTCAGAAGATAAATTCTATAAAGTGTTTACAAATTCAGACTTCCTTAAGCATTTTGATATCATAAAAGACGACCACAAGGACTTTGTTGAGCCATGGTCTATAACGATAAAATGCAAGGCAATTAAGAAATTCATAGCATATGATGGGTTCTATCCAGCAGAGAGAACTTTGCAGATGGCGACACAATTCTCGAAATCGTATACTTCCCACCTTAAATATACTGGCGCAGACCGTGCGGCGGATGCAGCCTTAAGGTCGTTTGTTAAGCCTCTCTTCGCACCGGGAATCCTTTATAATACCATCAAATCAGGCATCGCCGTTGATTACCCGATTATGACCGGTTCATTCAGCAAAAGGCCCATCTTCGACCTGAACAGCGCCTATACTAATCCCGCCACCGCAACCGGCGAATATCAGCAACAACTTTATTCTGCTTCATTTGCTATAGCTAGTAACTCTACTCCACTCAGCGCTGGATCAGCCTACGCTCACGGCGCCGGCTGGGATAAGAGAATACCATTCGAAGCGCTTCTGGAGCCGGAGCGCTATATGTCGTATGTTAATATCGCCGATGACGAGCCTAGCCCCTACTGTTTTGCGAATGTTACATCATCCTGGTCCGGCCGCGGCAACCATTTATATAAATATATGATGCACAATTTCTTGGCGGAGACAATAAATTTCTTTATGAAAGGTGGATCCACAACATCGCTTAAATCAAAGCCAGAGTCAGAATGGTTGTCTGTGACGCCCGGTAGGCCATATGGTATGAGAATCAAGATTCGCCGAAGTATGAACTCTGTTAAGCCACCGACCGGTCCGTGGGGAGAGTTTCCGCTTCCACAAAATGCAGCCCTCTTTAGCACGACGGAGCCTCATGTTGTTGAATCGGACGACTATGTAACGGTCTTCCCAGCCGGCTTCGGCGCCGGAAACAACAACGCAACGCCGAAAGAGAGCTTTACAATGTACAGCCGTCCGTCAGCATTCGGCCCGCCCCTTGCCGGAGTCATGCCCACAAATACCGCCGGCATGTACCGGGCCAGTGGATCTATTTTCGAATTTGGTTCTGATAACGGCATATACGGCTCCCACACTCCTCCATATTATGATGGAGAATCATGGATTGACATAGTGCACTACGCCAAGGGATTAGTTGCTGTTTCCGGAAACTCTGGCCTCTCCCCGCATACATGGGCCATGGTCTCCGGAAGTGATGTCGAATATCCAGCATACCAGCCAACAATGACTGAGATTTTCTCTCTGGCCGCCGACGCCGCGTTCAACTCTGGAGATGGAGGCACACCAGGAGATGGAACTTATGTTAGGTATTGGCGCTATGATCAAGAGGAACTCGCCAGAAACCTCGGCGCGGCAATACCAAACTCTTATCACAAAACAGCCATAGCCGGCGTCGGGCCGGCCGGCGGGAGCTATATTAATAATTGGGCAATGCAAGGCGATGCAAGTTTGAACATTTTCAAAGCAGCCGGCACTGTTTGGTCTATTGAATCTAAATTCGAAACCCCAATGCTTAATTTTAACCATGTTACTTCTTCAGATGGTACTTTCACGCCGCGAGATTCCCGGAATGCTAGCAGCACCATACCGAGAGGAATGTGGCATCAATTTGGGCGCCTTCCCTCGGCTGATGAAGGTGTGTACCTTGAAGTTTCTGATATTCCGGATGGTTGGCTTACAAATCATCCAAGCGCAACCTTGATTCATGATCCTGCCGGCAACCTTGGGGCCGGTAATCGAACTCCACGCCTCCCCGCCAAACTCACAGCGCCAAACATCTCAGCAACAACTTATTATAATCAGTATAACTTGCCCCAGCAGTCAACTCCGGGGAATTATACGGTTCAAAGTATGGGTTCGTTGGTCGATGTTTGTGGCTTTGGTACTGCCCCTAAAAAATTCGGCAAATTACGAACATCAAAAAAGATTTGGGAAGCTATAGTTGCAATACCGTTTATTATTAAAAAAGGAAGGAGAAAGTTTTTCACCCTGCCACCTGATGACTCTGGCGTAACGGCAGGCCCATCCATAGCAGATCAGATGCTCAAGATGCAAAAATATGTTATACCGCCAAGATTCGATTTCACTAGAAACGATACAGCCAAGAAAATCGCCATGTATATCTTTGAGTTTGAGCATAAGCTTGATAAAGATGACCTCTCGCACATTTGGCAGAACTTGCCGCCAAAACTTGGTGTAAAGGCAGAGTCGGCTCGCGCAACAGTCTCTCACGAACTGTTTACAAATGAATTAATGGGGAATTGGAAGTCAGTTGCTAATCTACAGGCTACCACCACAGAGCGCTCTGGGATTAAATCAGAGGTTAGATGGATGGTGTTTAAAGCGAAACAAAGAGCACAGACAGACTATTTTGGTACCATGGGCAACGCCCAACATTCGGCATATGCAGATATACCGGAGTATAGTTATAACTGGCCATATGACTTCTGCTCAATTGTTGAGATGGTGAGCCTTGAGCCGGAGATTGAGTTCGGAGTGGAAGAAATGAAGCTCAGAGATGCAGTGCAAGCAAAATTGAACGCTGAAGCTGAAGCTTGGTTTGGCGCGTCACTAGGGGGCGCAGCCGGATCAGCCGCCGCCGGCGCAACCTTATTTCAGCCCCCCACCATCGCCGGAATCGCCGCTGATACCTCCATGCTTGGCAGTAATATTGTCTCAGACGAAGACAAGCAAGCAAAGCGCATCGAAGAATGGTCCAAATTCATGGATTCAGCCAATTCCAGCGAAACCGGCGTATGGGATAATTATGTTAACGATGTCGCCATTGATAATGGGTCAGAAGAGTTCAATTGGGGTTCCTTCGTGGGCCTCGGCTTCGCCGCGCTCGGGGTGGCATGGGGCGTCATCTCCGCGGTTGTGACCGGTGGCGTCTCCCTCATTCTGATCGCCGGCATCGCCGCAACAATGGCCTCGGTTGGCGTCGGCCTGTCGACATATATCTATAACAGATACCCCGAGGTGATTGCCGAGAAAGTGGACGACCAAATTCAAAGACAGCTGTCAAACTGGACCCACAATGGTACCATACCCACGGCCAGAGACAGAGAGCATGGAACTTATTTCTTGAAGACCACCAGTACTGGTACCAGCTTCACAATCACCGGCGGCCCCGGAAGTAACTTTTAACCCATGACATTTTTTAATCCAAAAGAAGAAGTTTTAGACATTCAACTTACCCAATATGGTAGGCATCTCCTATCTAAGGGAAAGATGAAGCCAGTTTATTATGCATTTTTTGACGAAGGAGTCACCTATGATTTTAAGCACGCAGGAATGCACGAGGACAAAAACAGCGCTGAGGCCAGAATACAAGAAGAAACGCCATGGCTGAAGCCCCGTCATTGTTTCACGGGAAGGGACGAGTTCCTTTTTGATGGTGTTGGAGATATTGAAGATAGAAAAGAACTAGCCACTTACGAGAAGCTATTCACCCTTCCAGAACCGCTTGGGACTAGTGATTTGGGATCGACAAAGATGCCTTATTTTTCTTTAACTTGCTTAAAGGGAGATTCTTTTAACAGTTCAATCAACTATATGACTGGTACTTTGCGTACAAAAAACATCACTACTGGCTCTACAACTTACTCAAATCAGTTATTAAAGATTCCTCAAGTCGACGCTTCAATCGAATATAAGGTGGCTGTAGTTGACCCAGAAGATTCTTTTACTAGATTCAGGGTGGATCCGGCACTTTCATCACAAAAAGTTTATAATAATGGTCTCTCTGTGGTTGTCGGCGCTGACGAAATGCTATTGCTGGTCGAAGAAGGAAATGCCACATGTGATAATAGAAACTTTGATGTTGAAGTGTTTGAGATGACTGGGCTAACAGGCTCTCTGGGGGAAGAAGTGCTCATTCCTCTTTCCTTCATTAAGCCAATAGAGATGGTCGAGAACAATATCTTACTGGATCCAAAAGAGGCTAGGCAGAAAGCTGGGCGCATAAAGGGGCATACAATTGAAAAGGATCCGTCATTTGTAGAATATTACTTTAATGTAGATGTTGATGATGAAATAGGAAAAAATGTTATCTGTAGTTCCATTACTAGAATGAAGAAACAAGGGAGAAGTTTTTACTCCCCTTGCGGCATCGATTTTGATTGTCCAGATCTAAAAGATGTGCTTACTATCGATATTTATGGTAGCGATGCTGACGAAGAAGACTGCTAGTATTAATGTGCGAGTTACTATTTACAATAAGAGGAACAATTAGGTCATGGCAGCAAAAGTAGATCTTTCTAGTATTTTCGACAACGCTCTCCCGATGGCGTATGTCCGCAAGATTACTTTATCTGAGGGGGACTTTGGTTCGAACAAGAAAGATCCGAACGACAAGTCACAAAAAACCAATACTACAAAAAACCAGTATGGAAAAGCGAAGATTAGATCTGGAGTAAAAGGCTCAAAAGGATATGAGGGCTCAAGAAACATGATGGTCACCGTTGATTTGGTCCTCAAGGACGCTTATGGCTCAGACGGCCAGCCGTTCTGGTTTAATAACGATGAGCTTTTAAAATACTTGAACATTCGTGTAATATTGTGCAAAGATAAGGATACTGGTCGTAAGTTTCTTAAGACCGGCGTCCGACAGCTAGCGCTCAGTGAAGCCAAGGCCTCCAGCCAAATTGAAGAAAAAATCATTGCACTTAAAAAATCTGGCTCTATAGAACTTAAAAGCCAAAGAAGAGGCACCGCCGGCAAAAAAAAGACGATATACTCTGTTCCCTATTCTGTTAGTTTTACTGTCGATGAACTTTATCCTGATCATTTATCGATATTCGCCATGACTGTGTTGGACGCCGGCTATGTCGCAGCATCCAGAAGTGCATATGCAAAACAGATTAAGTCAGAAATACAAGGATACACAACGGCAGAAGTTGCAATCAAGGATGGATCTGTTAGAAATAATTCCTATGTTTATACAACATCAAAGAAGGAAATCTGGGCCGGCCCCATGCACTCACACGAAGGAGCATATATGTCAGGCGCCACTCATTCTTCTAGCCCTCACGAAACACTAATACAAAAAATAATACCAAACTTTATTGTCGACGACTATCGCTTGCTAAACAAAGCAAAAGAAGCAAGATTGCAGCTTCGACCAGATACCTTAGAGAAACAACAGAACAAGAGAAGGGGGAAGAGGCACAAGACTCCGGAAGCAAATAAAATTCGTAAAAAAGAAAAGTATATGTCTGAGCTTTATCTTTCTCGTTCTCCGTCGAATGCTTCAAACTTTATGTTTCATATGGATTTTGAGAAGATTGTTCGCTTTGAGACGCAATTTGGGAAACTGTTGGAGACTGCCGATGAACAGGCCAAGTTAAATATCTTGTCCAAAAGCAAAATCAAAAACTTAAGAATATTCAGGCACAGAATTAAACAGGCGCAGGATGAAACAACCGCAAAAGATGTGGACTGGGAAACTAGGACCGAATTGATTGCACTCTCCGCCGAAGAACACGCCGGCTCCTTGCCGTTGACTTCTAGGCGTTCCCATCCGGATAGCGAGGATCTAAACACGGAATCGAAATTAATTGGAGCAATCAGAGAACTCAAGATAGCCGGCACCAAAAATGTGCGCACATTTTCTGTTAGCGATTATGACATGTCTTTGAGGACAGACGGCGCCTTTCAATATAGCATTAGGTTCCAATTGGAAGACGGAACTGTCGAATTCGCCAAGGAGATGTTGGAAAGGCTTGTTGCCGCCAGAGACGCACTGGAGAATTATCGCGATGAATCTGCTTTTCCGATTAATTATGATGTCAATGTTGATGGCTTCAAGCAGACATATCAGAGACAGCTAGAAAAGAAATATCCTTTGCCTCGGCAGTCTGTCCTCACCACGGGCGCCACAGACCGGTCCAGACTTCTAAGTCAGAGCATAGTTTCTGCTCCATGGGTAAAGCCAGTCGCAACTTATGTTGATTGCTTGTTTAATCTTACCACCATGTCGGACAAGCATGCGGAGCAATTGTCAACAATGCTCTATAGGTTATGTAATTCAACCACCGGCACCATAGCAGGAATTGAAACAACTATTGATCAAATTCAGTCTCTTGAATACAAGATTAAGAGAATCTTGGGACAAAAGAGTCTCTTGGCCGGCGAGCTTGATTTTACTGAAAAGAGCAAGATCGATCAGAAGAGAAGCGATAAGCCAATGATATATATTAGACATCGATTCCGAAAAATCTTTGATAGTGACATTCTTAAAGAGACTGGATATGACTTTCTGGGGGGAGGTAGATCTAGATTTGTTGGTGTGCGACATATGTCCATAGAGGAGTATAGGAAAAGAATAAGACAGGAAAATGATAAATATTTGAATAAAATGCCTACAACTACAAAAGTTAAAGGATCTTCTATTGAGTGGGCCACTGTTAGAAGTTCTTATCTGACTCCTGCTTATATCAATCTAGGTCCAGCGCGCTCTTTTCCTTTGCTCCCTGATCAGCTTATGCTTTGGTTTTATAAATATTATGAGCAGATCGTGTCCACCATTTTAGCGCTCAAGCCAGGTATCGCGGCCAAAGGGAAAGATAAGTTGGTTGCAATGAAAAATATGCACACAAACCTTGACCCAGAAGATCCAGGATCGATGCTTATAGAAGAAAATAAGGTTAATACTATAAATTCAAAAGTATTGATGTCGTTCTCCACATCAATATCGACACCAGAGGATTATGAATTTAGTTTATCAATAAACTCTGAGGAAGAAGAAGACGACGATCAAGAAGGCGATTCAGGCTTTGCAGATGCGGAGGATGTTATTGGGATTAACTCTAAAATGATATCTGACGACATCGAAGGCGCCGATGTGATTGTGGAGCAATTTAAGAAAGAAAATATAGAAGAAATGGGAGATTTTACTGAGTTTACTTCTGCGCTTGTGGGTAGTTTCCTACAGTCTGGTAATGAATTGTTTGGTAGATCTAAAATGTCCTCAAATGACACTCTTGGAATTAGGGCGTTTGACTTGTCTAATCCAAATAATGTTTTAGAGAGGCATCTTTTGTCCAAGCGCAAGATGGCCAGAAAAATTAGTAAATCAGGTAAACGGTCAAGGAAGAAGCCGGAAGAACTAGCTACGGTGGCCAGCTTGTTGAGCAAGATGCCAAATCAACATAAAGTACTTTTTTTCTCTGGACGCAAATTTATTAAGAGGCCGATGAATTCGTTCTTTTCTGCTGATCCTATGAAAGATCCGCGCCTAGAGGCAATGCTGTATTATAACTTTAAGATGCTAAACAAAATAGAGGTTTTTATGGGGTTTGAAAAGAGCAAACAAACGGGGGAATATATTCTAGGAAAGCCAAAATTCAAGGCGATGACTCAAAAGATATTATCAGAGTCCAAGAGTAATAATCGCGTATTGATGTGCCGACAGCAACCATACGATAATGATTTAATCAGATTTGCACACAATAAAAAATTAGAGCTTCCAGTGTTTGATGAAACTTTTGTGATATCACCGGGCGCATCTGAGGCTGCGGCAGAAGATGAAGAACTTGATACCTTCACTGGGGCCACCAGAAGAACATACATTGATCTTATGGCCGCACAAGAAAATTTTAGCAACACAGGATATAAAGCTTTGCGACTAATATTGACCGCAGCAGTCATTGAGGCAGCCATAGAGCCGGAATATACATGTACCACAGAGATGGCCACTCAACCGACGGCTGAGACTAAATTTGGGACAAGTTTTGGGTCGACCGCACCGCAGAAAAGCAGCGCGATGGTTGGAAAAACTGCCTTGGAACTTCTTGATCCAACCCTTGAAGAGACCGCAATGACACCTATCGTTATGGGAGATCCTTACTAATGTCTTCAAAAAAAGTAACAATATTAAATCAGGGTCTTCTAAAGAACGAAACAGATTCTTCGAACAAGGACAAGTTCAAGGAGAATTTCGGCTCCTGGTATTCTAAGGAAACTGGTTTTCAATTTATCGAGAAGAGTAGTAAAACTATAACCTTGACATTCGAGGATCCAATATCTCTTCCTGAGACACCCATCTCGCTCCCAATGGAGTCCCCAGTCGCCCCTTCTGGCGCCGACCCAGCTGATTTTGATTCCGATGCACCCTTTAGTGGTATGGATCAGTCAGAAGACACATTGGGAACTTCACCAGAATCAGAGGAACAAGAACAGCCAGACTTTTATAAGTTTAAACAAAAGGTCTACTTCGGTACCGTCGCGTCAGATCAAGGAGCAAAGGACATAGACGAGGCAAACTCTCTTTATAGTAAAATATATGATCAAGTAAGAACGCCGAGCGGATATATTACTTTTGAAGATTTTGCAACAAAAATGAGAGTGCCGATTGCGCACGAAGAGGCATATGCTGCCGGCGGCTCTTCTGACTTGTCGGAATATGCGGGGGTCACCTTTGAGTATAACTATAGTGATCGAGCATATGAGAAAGTATTAAGCAGTCCTGCTGCGACTGTGGTTACGATCCCCAGTCTGTATGAGCAAGTAACAAACCTTAAGAACGAAGTCAACAATGTCGACCCCGAAAACCCTGATAGCCCTCTAAATCTCAAAGCCCCAACTTCAAATTTGTTGTCTAGAAATATAAGAAAAAAGAGAAGGCGTAGAAGGTTTAAAACACAAATGGTCGTTGGAGATCCTTTGAAAACAATTGCCCCGTTTCAAGAAAACAAAGAATTGTTTCCATTCCATGCAGAGATTAATTTGCCGCTAGGAAGAGATTCAGAGATAGCCAGTGCAATTCAAGAAACAGATCTTGCCTCTGTCCTTATGAGGGACTTTGTTGAAGGATCCAGCTTCGGCGAATGGCTTCCCCCACAACTTCAATCCCTTTCAAAAGAAAATTTATCTTATTCAATAGACTACCTTACTGGAGATAATACAAACAAGACGAAAAACTTTATTGTTAATTTCCTAACTATGGATCTTAATGACTGGTGGAAGTATGATCTCCCTGTTTGGGCCGGATCTAATCCTTCAAAATTGCCGGCAACATCGATGTTTATCAGTACCGAGCATACAAATCAGGAAGATCTTGCTGTTCGCGGCGCGGAGAATATTTATTCTTTCTTGGCCGACCCTCCGGAAGGTGCGAGAATTCAGGATATGTGGAACAAGGCATGGATAGCTGCTTTGGGAATTCCAACTATGCAAGGAAAATTCACAGATCTTATGAAAGCTCACGCTAGAACCTTCGAGGACATCGTGAAAGGAGAGTCAGCATATTCAGAGTCTGTTCTATATAAAGTGAGAAAATATAGGGGCAGATCAACATCAGGTACTCCTATACAAGAATTTTATACATACAATTCGATATCCGAGGAAGGTGGTATTGGGGGCGATAGAAGGCTATCATTCATCGATACCCAGCTTAAACTAGATGTTGACTATACATATGTTGTTACAGAGTTCAGAGCCCTGATAGGCGCAAGATATTCATATGAAAGCTTGACCTCGGCCGAAGACATGTGGCTAGGAGAAGATGGAAGGATATGGGGCTCCATGGACGCGGTAGTCGAGCCAATTATAAAGCTCGTTGAAATTCCGCTGTTTATTGCAAAAGGAAGGGTGTTAGCGCCTCCTCCGATTCCTCCGGAGGTCAATGTTATTTCTTATAAGGGCGTATCTGATCAGATGATGTTCTTCTTTAATTCCAATATCGGCTCTTCTTTGGAGGAACCAATCCCGTTCAGTTACCAAGAAAATTTAAACAATAGACAGTATCTTCTTCAAACAAACTCACCAACCGGAGAAATTTCTTATAGCACAACAAGTGCTATAGCATTCGTCGAGGTTTATAGAATGGCTCGACGCCCAAATGACATTACAGACTTTAAGAATAAACTATTGATGACTGTTAGTACTGATATTGCCGAAAGAACGGCACTAACGGCCGGCTCAATCGGCAAGATAATAAAACAAAAGCCAAACAAAAAGTTTTATTACATATTCCGCGCTCTTGGTGACCACGAAGAGGTTTCGAATCCAAGCCCAATATATGAAATTGAACTTTATAATGATGGGGGCGTTTCTTATCCGATTGTTAAGATCTTTGATATCGAGTCTGTTAATCCGAGAACAAAAACAAAGTCTTTCCGAAATTTATTGAGAATAACCCCGAAAATAACGCAGGCGATGGTAAACGAATCAGCTTCAGGTTTGATCAAGGGCAACGGAAGCCTAGGCAATGCTTTTGCGAAAAACATAGTTCTTGGACTAGAAGACGAATCTTTGTTTGGTAAAAGGTTTAAAATTCGTCTGACATCTAAGCATACCGGTAAGAAGATTGATTTGAACATGGCCTTTGCGACAAAATCTGAAAAATCTCCGGGCGCCTTCGGCCCTCCAGCAGCCGATCTTAAAGAACATTTGGGCGATCCATCGAATGAATATTCCAACTATACGACACCGGTACCGTCGGCCGACGGGCCGCTACTGTACCAAGATCGCGACGACGACTGGGAATCTTTGACTGGAAAAAAGAGAGAATCTGAGCCTGATAGCTCCGGTCCCGCCGGATCCGGTGGTGCTGGCCTTAACTATATAGGGGATGCCTTTGATTGATACTCTAGCCAGCCGACCAATGGCCCTAACGGATCAGCAAATGGCCCTTCATCCTGCTCTGGCCCTTCTTCCGGCAATGGCAGCTGCCCATCCGGATGGGACACATAG
>TARA_R110000824_G_scaffold134691_4_pt1 | contig 13496 bp, 13 predicted proteins | sample TARA_R110000824 | Tara Oceans TARA_R110000824 (sample SAMEA4397747) | marine metagenome | biome: Polar Biome; feature: [MES] marine water layer (ENVO:01000295) within the mesopelagic zone...; material: water (ENVO:00002006), including particulate matter (ENVO:01000060) such... | reverse complement strand
TCGCCGCTGACCTTTTTCACGCGCGTTAGAAGTTCTAAAGCCGTTTCATTTCTTGTAATCGCCCCCTCTGGTGCTTTTTGAGGCACAGAAATAACCGCTGTGTCATGTGGTCTAAAATATTCATTTTCAAGTAGTTCTGGGTGATGAATAGCTAAATGAGTATAAATAGTTTCACCTTTACCTACACGAATTCGACGAATATAATAATCATTATGCCACGCATGAATTCCGCTTGAAGTGCCCAGGGTTAAACTAGTAGTGCCAGCTGGCTTGACACATGTGGTTCTAGCCGCTGGTTTGATACCAACAAGGCCGGCAACTCTTCTATTCTCGTCTTTTACTATTTTTGCTGCTTTTTTCATATCCAGCTTTAAAACCTTGCCAGATGCAATGCCAGTCATCGACACTCCAATTAAGGCATCTTTTTCCGTGTTTCTTCGCCAGACATCGCGAAGATAGTGAAAATCTGTATAACTCGCTTGAAGCGTGCCAATAAAAGAAGCGGCCTTAACTCTTGCTTCGTATTCTTCTTGTGAATTCAGATCAGAAGCGTTAACTTCTGTGAGATTGCAAAACTGATAAGGACGCAAACCAATCTCGCAACAAGGGTTCGTCCCATAATCTTTATCATTTGAAAAATAAAATCCTGGTTCTCCAGCGCCGCTGGCTTTAACTCTTCCCCAAAGATCCATGAAAAAATCTTTTGTTACACGATGGCGCATTAAAACTACTGAATTGTTAGCCCGACCACGTTGGGGGTTTTTCTCCCACCAATCTCCAGCCTTTGCTGATATCATTTCATCATCGCCAGCGCTAAAAAGAGAAATAAGCGCTGCTCTTCGGATACCACCAGCTAAAACAGCGTCAGCAACATGACATATCATATCATGAACTTCAATTGAAGTAAGCTGAGAACCACTTTCCTTTTGCAAAAGCATCCCCTCTAATTTTACAAGACATTCTCTCAAGGGTTGCGGACCTGGAGCTTTACCACCACTTGTTACAAGACGCGCGCCTTTTGGTCTAATATCGCTGTAATCAAAGCGAATTTTAGAACCACCAACAAAATAAGACTTCATCAATACTTTTACAGCGTCTGCCCAGCCTTCAATTGAATCTCCAATAAGATGCCGGCGTGTTCGCTTAAGCGAAGGTTTAACAATTTCTGGAAGCTTTTCAACGTGATGAAACTGAACACTGTATCCAACTCCAGTACCCCCAAGAAGCAAAAACATTGTTTCGCTAAATGCGCGCCAATCATCAACAGGAAGATAAGCACAATTAAAAACTCTATTTGGGGCTACCTCGATAGGTTTGCCACCAAATTGCATTGAACGCATTGAAGGAAGTACTTTTTTATCATATACAAATTTATATGCTTCTGTAATTTCCTTTTTAAGTTCAGGAAATTTTTTAACATGCATCTTCTTATTTCTATCTACCAGTTCTTTCCAGGTTTCTCTTCTTTCTTTCCTGGGTAAATATTTAGCATATTTCATATGCACTGTAATATCCGAGAGGATTTGATTGGTGAGTTTTTGCGTCATGTTTGTGCCCCCTTCTTCATCATTTTATAAACTTTTCGCGCCGTCTCTAAATCTGTTTTATTCTTCTTTTTTTGCTCATTATTTTGTAATTGTACAACGTCAGCTTGTTCCAGCACTTTAATAGTTACGGTTCCGGTGTCCATAAATACAGAATATATAATACCATCAGGGCCATTTCTATTTTTTGCAATAAATATGCGACCTATATTACAGTTTCGATCTTTAATCGTCCTAGAAAGACTTATAATAAAATCTGCCACAAAGCATTTATTAAAAGCCTCAGAGATCGATTCCATTGTGATTACTTCGGCGTTAAGCCCGCTTCTGTTTGTTTGAGAAGCCGTGACTACTGGGCATTTAAACTCTTGTGCCATGCCGCGAAGTTCCTCATAGATCGACTCTAGTTCATGTCTTTTTTCTGAATTCTTTCTAGTGACCGTGCTTCTTAGAAGATCGCCATAGTCTACAATAATCATATCAATTTCCATCTGGGTTTGTCTAATTTTTTCCAAATGGTTTTTGAGTGTTACCGTTGATGCAGATTTTGTTGGATATTCCTTTACAATCAGCTGCCCATCGATATCTTTAATTTTATCATATATGGCTTCTTTTTGATTCATAAGGCCATCTAAATTGATTCCCGTGATACACGCATCATATCGCTTCGCAACAGAAGTATCGGACAATTCTAATGTAAAATGAACAACGTTTTTACCTTGCTTAAGAGCTTGAACTCCTAAATGCACCAATACATGCGATTTGCCGGCGCCAGTTGGAGCAATTACCACTCCTAATTCGCCAATGCCAAGACCACCTTTCGTAATCTTATCAATTTTAGACCAACCAGTTGATATTGGATTTCTAGCTTTTTCCATAAATCTTTCTTCAAAGTCTTTTATGTAGTCATATCCAAAATTATTATCCATCCCAGAACGGAGCGCTCTTAAGATAAGATTTTCGACTTCTTCGAAAGAACAATTGTTAAGTAAAGGAACAGACTTTATCATTGCATCTTTAAGAACTTGTTTTTTGCAAAAATCTAAACTTTTATTTTTTACATATTCCTTATCTGCAACCTCTGGAAAAGCTTGAATGCGGACAAAATAATCATTTATCTGTTTTCGAATAACATCATTTTCTATTTCCAACTCTGTATTAAAAATAGAATTTAACGTTCCGTTTGTTGGATGTGTTTTATATTTTTCTTTATATTCGAATAACTTACGAGTGAACACCTGAAGGTATCTTAATTCTAGAAAACCGACATCCAGCACTTCCTGCATTTGATCGCAAAAAGATCGATCGTAAACCAAAAGTTTACACAAATTTTCTTGGAAAGACTTTCCAAATACACCTAAATTTTCCATAATTCTCCAAGTAATTTTTTTATTGAATAGAGTAAGTATATCTAAACAATTTTCAAAAGTCAATCTATTTTATAACTCAATGAAACGATTAAAAAAGTTTTTTTACTTAAAAACTCTTTCTTTTGAAGTAGCATAAAGGTTAGGAAGGAAGGATCTTTTAAGACGAAGTAAACGGTTGAATTTCGCCCTTTCGCGAGCATCTGTAAAAGTACCTGTTGGACGTCTAATCTGCCCATCAATAACTTGATCCCCAAAGTCATAAAATCTAGATCTAGTGTTTGAATCAGAATTTCTAGGGGGGTCTGCTGTTGCAGCCAATGCAAAGGTGGCACTAACGAACAATGTGACTAAAAAGGTTTTCATTTAACTCCTCCTACGAGTTTTAAGCTTTAACTAATATTAACATACGTTATTAAATAAATCAAGCTATTTGTGAAGTGGCAGCTGTTTTTTCTACTTTCGCCAATTGATCAAAAAACTTAGAAATATTATCAATCTTTGCTGGGTCGAGTACTTGAAGTATTTCAAGCACAGCGGGATCTCCTAAAATATTAGGATCTTTAGCTTGTATTATGGTTTCTAAAAATTTCTGGTCAAGCTGGCCATTTATAATCTGGTCTGGAAATTTTTCAGCTACAATGTCTTTAAGTCGTAACATTTTTGCATAAAATTCATGATCTGACGTCAAATAATCATAACGCTCTTGAGAAAGTCCTGTTTCTTCTTGTGATAAAAAGATATCCATTGCTTTCGCTGCTTGAGTTTGAAGTCGCGACATCGGGATCATTGTTGCTGAAAGAGTATGATCGATTGCATGATAAATCTCTTCTCTTAGGCTGTTTTCAAATTCCGTCATATTAAGTTGTCCGTTGGCCATGTACTCATATGGATTAACAACAACCTTATTCGATTCCTCATCGTAGGCAGCTGCTACTTGGCCCCCGCTTTGACTAAACCCTGGACGAAATGATCGATACATTCTATCTGTTTGAACACCTTCGTGAACCAATTCCACTGGGAGGTTTTCAATAATTTTTAATATTTCAGGTTTTAGTACGTCAAACTTTTGTAAGATCTGTTCACGACTTTGCTCCTTGAACCTATCCATATTTTGAATAAATTTTACAAAAGCTTCTTTTCTTTGCTCACTTAAATAATTAAGCGCGATTTTTCCTTTTATTTCTTTTTCTTTTTCTGCAATTTGACGTTTAATGTCAGAATTAACACTTTCATCCTGAGCTTCTGGATAGGTGTTATAGAAAGCGCTTAAAAAAGAATCTTTTTCGGCTTGTGCCACTTGAGTTTGAGCGGGCACATCTGGCGGGTCGGCTATAGCTGATTTGGATCCACCCAGGGAGCCGGCTAAGATGGCAGCTGCTGTCGCCCATGGTATGCCTTTTCTTTTTGCCCAATCCTTGGCTCTTTTCCAAAATTCCGCTTCTGTTAATAAACCTTCGCGAAGAGCTTCTATATCTTCTTTGCGGTTCTCTAAAATAAAATTAAGCGTTTCTTCACGCACTAATTGTTTTAATTCACTTTCAAGTATGATCATATTGTAATTAGTAATTATTTAGCGTTATAACGCTTTTTATTATCGATAGAAATTTTTCTAAATTTTTGAATCATATCAGACCAATCGACTTTATCGATTCCATCCTGATGCATCAATATTGATAATTCTGTTTTGTTGAAATTATATTCAAACTGTTTTACAGACCAATCTATACTCTGTTTAGTTTGGATTGACATGCTTGGGCTGTATAACTGCATTAACTTATAATTTCCAATTATCAATTGCTTATTTTCTGGAATGGCTTTATATGCTTGAATCTTGCTTTCTTGATTTTCGCAATATTCAATTAATTCGTTAATTGTCACATCATCTTCTTTTTTAAAAAAAGGAAAGCGTTTTGCAACGGTTTTTAATCCAACGCCTGAAACTCCTACTAGATTATCCGATTTGTCACCGACAACGGCACGTGCTAAAGCAAAATTGTTTGGATGGATGCCGTGTTCTTCTATTATATCTTTACGATTTAAATATCTTTTTTGAATCGGCCTGTGCAGCACTGTTGTGTCATCCAAAAGCTGATAAAAATCTTTGTCACTTGATACAATTACTTTTTGGCAATCTTTAAAATAGGAATATCTACAAACATATGAAATAATATCATCTGCTTCCACTTCATCTGCAACCAATTGAATGACTGGCAAACTGTTTAGGTAGTCCATTATCTTATACATCTGTGTGATTTTGTTTTCTTTTTCTTCTTGTTCTGTTAAGATCTTAAAATTTCTATTAAGACGTATTGGACTTCTACCTTCTTTGTAATTGGAGTTTTGCTGTTTTCTTTTTCGACTTCCTCCGCGTCCATCCCAACAGACAACTACTTGAGTTGGGTTGATGTCTCTTGTGAGTTTTTGCAGTGATTTTAAAAAACCAACAACGCCACCAATTGGCGTGCCATCCTTCGCTAAACTGGGGTTGACAATATAAGATCGCACAAAAAGGTTTAGCGCGTCAATTATCATTACTCGTTCTTGTTTTTTCATAATCGCATCTCCTTAAATGTATCATCACTCGTAGAATAAATCACCTTCTTTATTCCAACCCATCGCATAGCAGCTTCACACATAGAGCAGGGTTTACTTAAACGTAGTTCGTGCTGATTGTTAGTTCGGACAACATAAACTGTTGCCCCTTCGGTGTGGTATCTTTCTATATTCAAAATAGAGCCAAGTTCTGCATGTACTCTTGCGTATGTTTTATCATTTTTTTTAAATCTCATCGCAAAAGAGCTAAATTTATTTTTATTACAAGATGCATTTATGATGTTAGGCCCTTTTACTAATACTGCTCCATGCCTATGCATATAATCAGATTGAAAAGAAATACGCTTTGCAAGATCTATATATTTCTTTTCTTTTCTAGATAGTTGTTTGTTTCTTAGATTGTCTTCCATAACAGATATATGATAATTTATTTTATTAAACAAGTCAAGTGGGCTTTAGGTCCACTATTTAAATGCAAAAAAGGGACCAATTTGCAATTTGATGGGAAAACTAATTAGTTTTTTCTTCGGCATCATAAAAATTGGCGGCGGCTCCGATTCGTTTATCGAACTTAAGAACCACTTCTTCATCCATAATTTCCAAAACACGAGCTTTAAATTTCTCATCTTCAAGAAATTCTAACCATTTGGCTGATTGGAATTTTGTGGACGTGCCGTCTTTATATTTTAATTCATACCATGCACCTGAGCGTTCTAGATGATCTGACCCGCTGATGGCATCAAACCAACTATCTTCGTCAGCAATACCAACCTGATCCCCCCATAATATTTTAAATTTGCATTGACGGCCTTGAGATCCAAAACGTGACTTTTCAAGCTTTACTTTTACTGTATTCCCACATCTATAGCCATGCTTGTCTACAACAAAAGAAGCTTTTGCTTTAGGTCTTGTAAGCCATATACGAAGCGAATAAGCATAAATCATAGCCTTGCCACCAGGAGTCACGTAAGGCGTTGTAAGAGCCTCTGACGGTGATCTGGTGATGTTGGTTTTTAGCTGATTTAGAACCAAAAATGTTGATTGACTGTTAGCCAAAGGAATTGTTAGCTTGGACATTGCCTTTGCTAAAATTCTCGGCTTCACAGCCATGCTTGATTGTGGGTTAAAATCTCCCTCAATATCTGAAACAGAAGGGGTAAGAGCTAAACTATCCCAAATAAATAACATTTGACTATCATTTGATTTAAGTAACTCTTCCATCGTCTCTAAAACAAATTCTACTGATGTTGCTTGAATATAAAGAATTTTTGATGCATCGCACCCAGCTTTCTCAAGAAAAGAAAAGTCTAATGAAGATTCTGAATCAAAATAAATTACATCCATGCCCATTTTCTGAGCATTGCCGCCAATTTGAGCAGCCATATAAGATTTGCCGCTAGCTTCTAAGCCAGCAATCTCAGTTACCTTCCCAACTGGAATTCCAGCTAATTTTCCGCGACAAGCAATACTATCAAGCCATCGCGAGCCAGTTGGGATCCATTGCTTAACAATTGTTGGATTTGACTCATCTGCTAAATCGACGGCAACTTCTTGCCCAGCTTTTTTATTAATTAATTTTCTCATTTGATCGATTGATAATCGACCAGCAGTGTTTTTATTTTTAGCCATATTATTTTCCTACTTTAAATGCATGACAGCAGCTGCGGAAGCCTTTCTTACTCATTTTCATTCCCACTGTATCTCCATGATCTTTGACTTCAAGAATGTATTTTGGGCTTCTGGTAATCAAGTTGGTGATATCGCTATTATCTGACCAAAACCACACCCACCCATCTTGAATATCTTGTTTATGGGCACTCACAGCAGTTTCGCTATCAGGGCCACCGCCTTTTCCTTTAAAGCGTTTAGCCACTTTCTGAATGTTCTTTAAAAAGTTCTCTTCACCTCTTTTATAGATCTTTGCGCTCACTTTTTTCTCCTTTTTAGTTAAGCAACATATACTGAGCTTGTTGGCGTCTCTTCACTTACTTCTGAACGAATTAAGCCAAAATCATCCGTAGACTCATACCAATCATCATAAAGTAAATCAGGCGTTAGTCGAACCTCTATCTTTTTTATTTTATAAGAAGCCTTATACAACACTTCATAATTAAAATATTGTAAACCTCCTGAAACAATTATTCTCCCACATACACATTCTCGAACATCGTCTTCAGTTCTTGAATAAACAATACTTTTACATTCTCCGCATTCAACAGCTTTGACTAGCACCTAATTTTCCTCCTTTTTTATTAAATGTGGGGCATCTGTAAACCCATGCCCCCCTGCGGTGTGAAATTAACCTAGAAGCTCAGAAAAAGCCTTGTCGACCTGATTTCCACCAGACGGCATTGAGGTAACCTCTGCTTCTGCTGTTGAATTATCAGAATTAAGATAATGATCCAAAATATCCTGCACTTCATCACATGTCTTGCGGGAATTTTCGAAAAGCGTATCGAAATCCGGAATATTCTTAAGAAGCTCGGCGCCAGCTGCCTTATCCTCAAGAAGAGCCGAAGAAGCCCGACGTGGAGTAATCTTAGTCTCTGGATAAGACGCGCCCGCCGGCTTGGTATAAGTAATAACCAAGTCAGTTCCAGTCTCTGGATCTGTGATGTCGCCATATTCTGGGTTCATCACAAGCCCAACTAGAGTTTCGTAAGCACGCTTACCAAAACCCCAAACCTTTACACCTTGGTCTTCCTCACCACGCACCAGGACAGGAGCAAAGAAGCGCTGCTTAGCACCGATCTTCTTGGCCATTCGTCTTGACTCTTCTGAGCCTTCCTGCCAAAGAGCACGCACATATGTGTCCAAAGGACAGTTTTCACCAAAATTACGCTTTGGCGAAAGAAAACCAGGAGTTCCATCAATGTAATGGAACCAGAAATCCTTAAAAGGATCTCCATCCGAAGGACATACGAGACGGATAGTCTGTTCTCCCTCTTGCGGCTTCCAGAAATTCTTGTTGCCACCCTTTCCGTTGTTTTTTAGTGCATCCTGGCGTGCCAGCATCTTACTCATATCAATAGCCATAATTTGTTTCTCCTTTTTATTTTATGGTTAAAGTCATTCTAGTGATCTTCTAGAATGCTAATTTTTGTATCAATGTACTGCTTTTTTCGCAGTAAGCAAATAGCTCATCATAATCAGTCGAATAAACTGAATATGTAATCTTTATTTTATCATGTTCTAGATTATTTTTAATGTTTTTTTGTATTGCCTCCATTAAATTTTCGTCCTCTTCCAATTGTTTCTTTGGAATACCATAATAGTAATTTTTTTCTCTTGAAATGTCAAGATCAAAAAACAATTTTTCTTGATTATTTTGCATATCCATTAAACCAAACGTGCTAATACGCGCAGTATTAATACGATTAGTCACTGTTGTGAGCACTGGTTCTGTGTGCTCAAATACATTAATCATGTGATATGAAGAAACAATCATATTGTTTAAAGAATCCATATACCTCATTATTGGAACTGGTCCCATTATAACAGATATCTTTTGATTGTCAAGTAAATAAAGTCTCTTAAATACTCCTGACCGGGCATATTCTTGTAATACATTGAAAAGTAAGTTATTTTGCAGTTTTTTATCCCCAACAATATTTGCTCGTTGAGGAATAATATACATAATAGATATATTTGTTTTATCTTTGATTTTTTCCAAAATAGAAAGAGAAGCCCCAGACACCATCCCACAGCTGGTGATAAATAAAGTTTCAGGCATCACCTCCTCTTGTAAATACTTGATTATACCTTTCGGTAATTTCTTTTCATACAACTCTGGAGACGCCTGGGGCTTAAGGCCAAAAGTTCTTTTGGTCTTTTTTAGTCCTACATCTATTTTTATTATTTTATATTGTGGGTATTGTTTGAATTGGTCAGCAATATTACACCCTGCTTGACCTAAACCTATTACGGTTTGCATGCTTTCCTCTTATCTTATTTCAGTGTAGCGATCAACTTATCTAACTCTTTATCTAGGCGATCTAACAAGGTTGTTACTTGTCCAGACGCAGCCAAATTTTTCTTGCTGGCTACTACCTTAAGCTTCCCAGTTATTGTCGAAAGAATTTGACGCTCAGCCCCAGTAAGTCCCTGTTGGGCCGCTTTAGCTTGAGCTATGTCCTTCTTGCGATAATCTCCAGCTGCCATTGTCTCTTTTTCTTTTATTAATTCTTCCACAACAAGTTGTTTTAAATAAGATTTAGTAAGTTTCATAATATTTATCTCCTGCTTAGTAAGTAGTTATATAATGTGCAATCTTTGCATATCAGCCCAATTTTTGCCACCCGAGCAGTTAACTTTAAATTTACCAAATCTTGTATTGCTAAACAGTTCCTTAATCTCGTTAAATTGATATTCCTGTTCCGTGTGGAGATCAATTACAATAGAATCATGATTGCAGAATTTAATAAAGCTTTTCTTATCTTGAAGAAATTCCCAAACCTTGTACATTTGCTCGAAAACAAGATCTGCGGCTGTTGATTGTACAAGATAATTCACAGCATGTTTTTCATCACATTCAATTTCTCGGCCAAAAGGTGTTATAACCTTATTATCCTTAAAATACAAAGTTTTAAGTTTTTCCCGGTCATAAATCTTACTAACCTTGTCATCCTTGTTATTTGGATTATAAAGCCATGCAAAGATCCTTTTTTTAGCATTATCGCGATCTTTTGCACGTGAAAACACATTCTTTAGGTTCCAGTTGTGAAGATCTTCTTCTGGCTGCTTTTGTCCTAAGAGTCCTAAAGCAGTTCTTAGCTCACATGCATTAAAATCCATATCAAATAGCCAATTATTGTCTGGCTTTAATACATTGCGATATTTCTTCGCAAGAGTCATAATCGGGAATGAACCCTTTTTTGTGCTTAAACGCCCTGTTACAGTTTTAAACATGTCATAATCAATAAAAGGTTTATTTTCCGCAATAAGCTTATAAGTGTTTTTGTCTTGAACTGTAACTCTTGCAATATTAGAAAGATCTAAGTTAATTCTTCTATATTTAATATCGGCAATAACTTTTGCAATCTTTAGCAGTTGATCATAATTCTTTGGTTTTTCGTAATCATCAAAGATATTTTCACAAATGGTTGTTTTGACATTTGCCCACGAAGCCAATAAGTGGCGCGGTATAAAATCATAAACACAATGATCATCAAGACTTAAGCCCACCTTGTGAGAAGACTTAATCACCGCTTTGATTGTTTTTTTAACGGAAAACAGTTCTCTTTTAACATTTTCCGGACAAAGATCATCCAATTCTTTGCCAAAAACATACAATTGCGCATATTCAATATTCTTTTCTTTTAGATAAGGAGCATACGACCAAGTTTTCGTACACTGTGGGGTGACGTTATCATGGAATTTGCCATCTTTGTAAACCATTTTGCATTGATTTTTATTATCAAATGTTTGAAAAATCATTAATAACCTGTTGTGCTCCCACCTGTGGCGGGGCTACTCGGAGCCCCTGTGGTAGTTGTTGCAATAATAGTACTAGATCTTTTTTTAGAAGTCAAGCCATATTTAGATTTATTTTTTGGACTTGTTAAGACATCAGATAAAAAGATGGTGGTTTTATATAAACCGATTTTCTTAAGTTTGTGGCCTAATGCCGCCGCTAAATTTTGATGCTGCTTTCTTGATAATGCTATTTTATTTTCTATTAATCTTAATTGTAAGTATTTTTCTAATAAAAAATGATCAGAATATTTGCTTGTAAAATCCTCATAAGTGTTTCCATATGGCTTACCAAACTCAGTGGGGCGGATCCGAAGAAAACGCCTTGTTTGATAGGTCGAATCAATAATATTATTGTTTATAGTATTGTACACTTTTATCCTTTCTACATTGGGTTGATTACTAATAAAAGAATTATAAGAGGCGAACATGTATCTTTTGAATGAAATATAACTAATATACTCAGCTTGCAAGAAATTAGTATTAAATTGCTGAACTGGGTTGTTTATCCCATAATTGCTCATATATTTTTTCATTCCTTTGGAATATAAATTAGCTGCGATTTGCCATGGAATATGCTTATTCACAAAAAAGCCAAATTGATGTGCAATTCGAATATAATCAGGAAAAAAGTCACTTGATAGATATTTTCTCCACTTGAGATTATCCATATCATAAGGATCTTTAGAAAATTCAATTATCATGCCGCTTGTTCTATTGCTGATGTCGTTAGAAGCCAGATAGCCAGCTAAAGTGTGAGAAATATTAGAATTCATCTTAACAAAGGCAGTGTAATGATTTATATATTTCTTAAAACTACAAATTTGATTCTTTTTTTTGTTAGATAAAAATTTAGTCAAGAATGACTGATTTAGCGCATTAAAATAATCATAATAAAGAGATGTTAAAGACTCGTAAGCTTTTTTTGGCTTTTTAACCTTAATTATAGATGTCATACAAGTTTTAAGCGATCCAGCTGCGTTGTCAACGAATTCGACCATATCTGAGTATGCATCTGCAACAAAATTAAGAGTTTTAAGATCTTTATGTATTGGTTTTAAAGAAGAAGGATTGGGATAAGCATATCTTCTCATTGTGTCAACTTTGCCAAAAAGTGGCTTTTCATACCATGTGTCAAGTGGTCTTGGAAGAGTAGGGTCTCCGGGGTAGATTGTAGGGCTTTCATTGTAGTATTTTCTTTGAAAATGAAGATAATCCGCTGGTATACCGTTTTTAGCAAATGGCTGAGCTAGTATTTTTCTAGGCATGTATTAAATAGATTTTTAATTAATTAATTCTACTTTGCAAACCTTCTTCATGGATTGTTATTTGTAGGCGAGGGGATCCCAGCCGGAAGCGCCGGTGCCAATGTTGGGCCGGCTTGATCAGCGGGAAGAACAGTAACCGCGTTTGTTGCAGAATGTTTATCGTGTACCAAATGACCCACAACTGTGGTTGTATACTGCCCTCCAGCATCATATGCGTGATTCAGATTTTTAACAGAATAATAGCCTTCTAGAAAAAACCAACCAGAGCCTTCCTGTATATTAACCGTTGGGGCTTCTAAATAAAAATGCACTCCTAAGTGAAAGTAAGGAGTACCAACCAACTTAAGGGTCACTTCAAAAAGAGCGGGAATCTTTGCATTGGAGGCATTACCTCCTCTTAATCTACTAAAAGCAACTTTTTGCAAATCAGGATCATTTATTGCGGCCAATTCTATACTCTTAAGAGCGCCTGTGGCGTGGCCACCAAAAAAAACATGAGGGATCTTTTTAGCCCGATTTGAAGAATAAGAGCCGTCCAGTCCAACAAGTGATTGGCTAGTGTCCCTTACTCTAATAATTGTCCCATGAAGTATTCCCACTGATGTGTTAGGATCCGTAGCTAAATTCATGTCCGCATCAAGCGGATATGGCATGAAACTAAGAGTGTATGACGTATTAACATTGGATTTATGAAGTAGTTTGGCTTTTCTTTGTTGAGAAAGACTCACAATTTTTACAATATTCTGTAATAATTCAAATAATGTAAAATTACTTTTTTGCGTACCGTAAAGCCTATCAGCAAAAAGTTTTTGTAATTGTAGCACGCTAATGGGCATTTTATACAAAGGGAAAGTGTCAACAGTATCTGTTCCTAATCTCGGAAGTTCAATTTTAGTTAAAAGAAGTCTAACCTTTTGAAGATGTGCTTTCCCATTGGCACTAGTTTTCGGATCTTCCATTAATCTGTTCATTACGCAAGACAATAAATCGCCTAAATACACAAAGCGAATAGTCTGAAATTCATTTAAATCCTTTTCTAATGCCGTGATGGTACCCAATGAAGAAATATTTTCATTTTCTGCTTTTGTCGCAGCAGCTAATGTCTCTTTTTCTTTCGCAAGCTCTTCTATTTTGGAGCGCGCGTCTTTCGCTTCTTGTTCCATAATCAAACCCAGTATACGAGCCGTTTCTTCTGCGTCCCTGGAGCCGAAAGTATTACCGGTGATTCTACCGACAGCTTCTTGAGCATCCAAGTAGTTATCTATAATTTCTTGATTTTTAGAAGACAT
>TARA_R110000824_G_scaffold240980_1_pt1 | contig 13510 bp, 16 predicted proteins | sample TARA_R110000824 | Tara Oceans TARA_R110000824 (sample SAMEA4397747) | marine metagenome | biome: Polar Biome; feature: [MES] marine water layer (ENVO:01000295) within the mesopelagic zone...; material: water (ENVO:00002006), including particulate matter (ENVO:01000060) such... | reverse complement strand
TCTATTGTTTTCGCAAGACCAGTTCGTAAGTCTGTGCGAGCCTCAAAGTCTAGCAACTCTTTTGCTTTAGAAGTATCCAAACATCTCCTTGGCTGCCCGTCAGGCTTGCTTTCATCACACCTTATTATACCCTGAAAGTTCATTATATCTGCTATAGTTTTAACAAGATCTATGATTTTTATTTCAGAGCCAGTCCCAATATTAATAGGAGAAGGGGGTATGTTCTTTTCTAGGGCTAGGGAAATTGCCTCTGCGCAATCTTCAGCGAACAAAAACTCTCTTGAGGCATTACCAGTGCCCCATATAACAATCTCATCCTGTTTATTAATGACTGCGTTATGAATTTTTAATATTAAGGCGGGTATTACGTGACTACTGGTTAGATTAAAATGATCGTGCGGCCCATACATATTGACAGGTATTAGGTTAACTCCATTGAAGCCATATTGCTCTTTATAAGAAATCAACATCTGCATGAGGGTTTTTTTTGCAATACCATATGGAGCATTGGTTTCTTCCGGATACCCATTCCATATGTCTTCTTCTTTAAATGGTACTTTGGTGTGTTTAGGGTATGCACACACAGTTCCTAGTAATACAAACTTTTTAACGTTTTGTTTCATTGATTCATGGATAACGTTTGTACCCATGATTAAATTTTCATAGATGAACTTCCCCGGATTTTCTTGGTTCGCGCCTATCCCGCCTACGCTGCCAGCAGCATGTATAACAGCGTCAGGCTCACACTTTGAAATAAGCCTCTCGCAAACATCTTGTTTTCTTAAATCCCATTCAGAGCCCACACCTATCAACTCATGAGATAAATGTAGTCTTTTTTTAAGGTTCTTGCCTAAAAACCCTGTGGCCCCTGTTAATAAGATTTTCATATTATTCTTTTCCTATTTTTATAGTAACCTGTTGATAATTATATCCGTTATTCTGGTAAATCAGAGGAGTGTAAGAAATATCTTCGTTTTCTAACAACATTTCTGCTAGAGCTTTGATTTCATGTTCTCTATACGTTGGGTAATCTAATAGTTCGTCAAAGGCAAGTATGGTTCCACTCTGAACTCTAGAAACTATATTTTGCAGTACCGACCTTGTTGCGCTATATATATCCAAGTCTAGGTGAGCAAAGGCAAAATTACCTTTGTATTCAGACAAGAATTTAGGAACGGTGGCTTCCACCATCCCCTGAACTAATTCAACATTTTCTGGCCAGCCGGTTAGAGCTGCGTGCATTTCAGTATTATACATTCCGGGATCTGTTTGGGCGGCCTTATTCAGTGGGCCCGGAGGTATCTTACCACCTAAGCTATAGACACCTTTTGGGTTCTCATCATCCCACTTTTCAGGCAACCCCTCAAAGGAATCAAAGCCGTATATTGTACTGTCTCCTATATGGGAGGAGATAATTGATATGGTAGAACCTCTATTGACACCAAATTCGCAGTGTAGGCCCTCCGTTTTAATGTGAGAGCAAACTTTCTTGAGGTACTTTCGGTGTCCATCTAAAGGCAATACTTTCATCACCTCAGCTTCCGACCTGACCCTGTTTTCTATTTCCTCTATTTTTTTTTCTAACTTGTTCATTGCTGTTCAATCCAGTCCTCTATGTCTATGGTTGGCTCCCACCCTAAGATTCTTCTTATTTTTGCATTGTCCGCAAGGGTGTCTCTGGCTTCTCCGGGTCTTTCACTTATATGATGATAAGGCCCACCAATCATTTGCGCTATTTCTAGAACAGAACGGTTAGTCCCAGTCCCCACATTAAAAACTTCACCATAAGCAGACTTGTCTTCGGTTTTAGCCGCCAAGATATTGGCTTTTACAACGTCTGAAACATGGGTAAAGTCTCTCCTCTGTAGGCCATCTCCAACAATACTCATAGATTCTCCTCTTTTGCTCATTTCCATAAACAGGCCAACCACTGGGGCATATTGCCCCTGTAAGGGCTGGCGATCTCCGTAGACATTGAAGTATCTAAATGCGACTGTCGGAAGTCCGTAAAGACTATAATATACTCCACACAAGTCTTCTCCAGCCAACTTACTACTAGAGTATGGGTTTAAGCAATCTCTCGACATTGTTTCCTTGAGCGGTATTTCGTTCTTTAGTCCGTATCCAGCGGAGGTTGAAGAGTAAATAAATCGTTGTGCTCCAGATCTCATCGCGTATTCCAAAAGGTTGCACGTTCCCATTACGTTGACTTTACAGGCGTGTATTGGGTTGTTTATGGCCGGTTGTATTCTGGACTCGGCGGCCAAGTGGAATATCCAGTGGCATTTCTCTGGCAAGTCTTCAGACATTAGCATAGATTCTGAAGAAATGTCTAAGTTAATATATTCTGCATTTGGATTTTTGTAAAAATCTTTATTTGCCTCTGCGCTCATGTTATCAATCACGACCACATCGTGACCCTCTAGAATAAGCTCGTCAACTATATGGCTTCCTATGAAGCCGCAGCCTCCAGTTACTACAGTTTTCATTCTCTAATTCTCCCTTTTAGTTCTGTCGATGACCAGCTATGGTCTCTATCATGAAAATAAACGTCTATATCTAAGTCTTCTCCGGTGTATTGCTTGTCTTTATAATCGCTCCCTAGTATTCTCAATTGTACATTTTTAGTTTTAAGAATGTTGTACAGGTCTAGTTCTGTGTCGTATGTTACTATCTCGTCAATCCATCTAATAGACGACAGGATAATTTCTCTCTCCTCTAAGGTCTGGGCTGGCCTTGTCTTGTGGGTGTTTGGTCTGTCGATGGTAGGGTCCGATTGAAGAGCGACCACCAAGTAGTCACAGACGCTCTTCGCGTCTTCAAACATTTTGACGTATCCGGGATGGATCAAATCAAAACACCCGGCAATGATCCCTCTTTTCCCTATTGTCTTGTGCCAATCGGTAGCATTTATAGCCCTATCATCAATTATCACGTCGTAGCTGGGTTTCTTAAGTATCAATTCGTTGTAACTCAACCCCCAATGAGCGAGCTGTTTCTTTGTTATGTCTGTCAAGTCTCTTCCAGAAGTAGAGCCTCTGGCTGTAAAGATTTTAATGATGTGACCTTCTTCATATAGTCTATTAACCTCTTTTATAGCCATTGGTATTGGATCTATATCTTTATAATACCCGCTCTTAGTCTGTGTACAGAGGGTTCCGTCTAAATCAAAGCAATAAATCATAGTGACGTCACCTCAACACCCTCAGGACTTAATCCATACTCTAATTTTGGCATACCTACCGATCTCATAAACTTGTCTAGCTTATCCGAAGGCTCCCTGAACAGTAAAATAAATCCACCACCACCTGCGCCAATAACCTTTCCCCCGACAACACCAAACTTGTCTTTGACTTTAGAATAAAGCCTGTCAATTTCCTTGTTTGACACCTTTCCAGAAAGTGTTTTTTTATAGCTCCAGTAATCGTCTAGGATCTTTCCGTATCCATGATAATCTTTTTTTTCTAAACTCTTTATGGAGGCCTGACCAATACTCTTAATTATGGACAGGGTGTCTTGGGTTTTTTTTCTTTTATTATTCTGCTCCTCTAGGACTTCAGAGGCGTCCCTGTATTGATTCAGGCGGTATATATTCATATGGCTAATTAGGCTCTCGTCAATTAGTTCTGAACGGTCTTTAACCAAAACCTTGCCTTCCCTGTCTATTTGTAATAGCTTGACACCCCCAAAAGCGGCTATGTATTGGTCCTGTTTGCCAACGGGTTCCTGTAGATCATTGATTTCTATCTGACAAGCCTCTTCTGCCACCTGTTGCGGGCTTATCTCTCTGTCTTGAATTTTGGCTATTGACGACAGGAGACCAACAAGGAAACTCCCAGAAGAACCCATCCCAGACCTTGAAGGCAAATCCGCAGTGCTCGTTATCTCAACCCCGTTGAGGATTCCGTTATTTTTTAATGCTGTTCTTGCCCTGTCGTGCTTAAGCCTATTTACCGAGGGAACATGCTCTGTTTCTAAATAGCATAATCTTACATAAGAATCAAAGATGTTTTTCTTGATACTTACATACATATATTTATCTATGGCCATTGTTAAAACAAGGCCTCCATGATCTTCATAGAACGAAGGAAGGTCTGTCCCTCCACCGGCTAATGTTACCCTAAAAGGCGTTTTTGATACTATCATAGGGAGTATCCTGCTGAGGAGGCATCTCTAAAAAACATTTTCACTGTCTCTAATGAGTATTCTTTCAAGCTCTTTCCCTTGATCGAAAACTTGTATAGTATGTTATCAGGAACTGTTATTATGTCGCAACCACTCCTAGAGGCATGAAGTATGTTGATAGCTTCTCTAGTGCTTGCCCACAGTAGCTCACAATTATTGGAGCTACAAACCGCAGCGGCTTGTCGCATCATGGGCTCTGGGTCTCTGAGGGTGTCAGCAATTCTTCCCGCAAATACAGATATCACACTGGGGGTGGAGTGGTCTATTGAGTCGTAAGCGTCTACAACTTGCTCCTCTGTGAATATTGCGGTAACGTTAACTTTAACGCCCGACTGAGAAAGGGAACGTATTAATCCGTAGCTGGATTCGTCTTTCGTGTTTGTTACTGGTATTTTCACATAAACATTATCTCCTAAGTCGCTAAGGATAAGTGCCTGATCGTACATGTCGTCGAATTCGTCAGAAAATACCTCAAACGATATCGGCAAAGGGCTCAGTTCAGAAACAGCTTTTTTGGCAAACTCAAGATAGTCTGATATGCCAGCTTTGACCATAAGACTTGGGTTGGTAGTGAACCCATCGACCTTGTGCGTAAGCAATGCCTCTTTCATGCGTTGTATGTCCGCCCCGTCTGCAAAAACTTTCATACTACGACACTCCTAGAAAATTCACTATTAGGTGCCACACAACACCTTGGAATTCTTCTGCGTGTGGGGTTATTCTGGAATCATTAACAACTGGTATCAAAACGCACACGTCTGAATTTTTTAAAGCGTATCCTCCGTCGCGACTAACAATGGATAGTACCTGCGATCCTGAGTCCCTTGCTTCTTTTATAGCGTGAACTAAGTTGGCTGACGTCTCATTAGATCCTCCTCCAACAGACAGGACAATAAGGCAATCGTCCTCATTAATATTGGAGACCTTAAGGGTTTCGGATAGACATGTTGCCCAAGAGTCATCATTAATCCTAGCTGTTAACTCAGCAACATTGTCTAAAGGGGATGAAGCGTCTATCCCGCCTATCTTCCTTAGGTCATTAACCAAATGGCTACAGTTTGCGGCGCTTCCGCCAATGCCTACTATAAAACAACGCCCTCTTAAGGTCTTGAGCCTAGATGTAAAATCTTTAATTGTCTCAGGGTCTATGAGGTCGCACACTTGCTTTACCTCACTTAAGTATTGTGATATATAGTTTAGCAATTGGTTGCCACCTGTTTCCCTCTGTTATTTTGTTTCTTTCCCACACATATATTATACTCCTTACTTTCTTTTTCTGGTTTTTATTTTAATCAATCTGCGGATCTAGGATTTCCTCATATAACTTTACATATTCCTCAATACAGGGCTTGAGACCATAGACGCTTTTGTATTTCTTGGTGGCTTTGGCCCCTAGCTCTAAACGTAGTTCTTTATCTAACAGGCGAGTCATGGCTTCTAGGTATTCTTCCTTAGAGTTTACAAAAAATCCACATCCTTCAATTTGTTCTTGATGACCATTGTTTAGTGCTGAATGTGATATTACTGGTAGTCCATTTTTAAGAGCCTCAATTATGGAGGCTGAGCAAACTTCCCCATCCGACCTGCCGTGAGAATAAACGTCAAGCATATCAAGAAAGCTACATATGTCTTCTACGCGGGTGGAGAAGTCTACAAAAAATACGTTACCTATATCTGAATACTGACTTCTATATCTATCTGATCCACCCATTATCACATAAGAGACATTCCCCGACAGCTTCTTGAAACAATCAATGGGTATACTGGAAAAAATTATATCGCATACCCTTTGGTGCATACCAAACACAACGGTGTCTTTGGGTATGCCAAGCCTTTGTCTGGCGTCGTATCTATGGATGTTCGCAGGACACTCCACGATAGGCGGAATTATTTTTATTTTTGACTCATCTCCCCCGTTAGAAATCCACTGACCAACATGGTATTTAGAAAGAAGTACTGTGGCCTTGATGTTTTCTCTGTGCTCGATGGAGCATTGTCCACCACTGTGTATGCTATCAACAAATATGCAATCGTCCATTTTATAAAAAGGGAACTCTTTGTATCCGAATCTTCCTGTTTGAATTATGTCGTATTTTGATGGGTCAAAGATCTCAAAAAAATTTGTGTTTACCCAGTCTGAGTGCTTTCCACTTCTATCATCTCGCGCATCCAAGCCAACCTCTATTAGGTTTATGTTATTATCTTTCATATATGAGTAACGATCACTATCTGTCGCTGGATGGATAAAGGAGTTTCCTATTAAGGGAACAGCCTCTGTATAGTAGTAATCAACAGAGAATCGATCTTTTGGTAGGTTCGCTGCCAGTGTTTGCAGGTATTTTTCAGTTCCCCCTCCTGACAGGCCAGCAAATTTAACAAAGGCTATGTTAATCATCTTAAGGAGGACTTATACAGCCCGCTTTCAGACCCCTGAACAACAAGAGGTGGCTCCCACCAGTAGGTCGTAAGGTCATGTTTATATATCTGGTATCCCAGTTCCCAGTCGCTAATTGTAGTAAATGTTTTCATAGTGTTTGATATTTTACTAGCGGCTAACCTTGTCAATAAATACGAATCTCCCCCTCTTGAGGCTGGGTGTTGCATTTGGTATGCTACAACCCCTTCTTTTAGGCGGTGTTCTGGTACGTGTAAGCCAGCACAGCAACCCATAAAGATTGCGTCCCAGTCTCTGGGGGTTTGGGAAATAAAGGTATTGAATAAATCCTCAAAAGGTTCTCGCAGCATTGCGTCATCTTCGAGTATGAGACCATACCTTGGGCACTCCTTGGCGATCTTTTCTATGGCCAGTCGGTGCTTGAAAGTGCAAGATATTTCCGCTAAATTGAGCTCCCTAAAGGGTTCGGATCTACTACCATAAGCAAGGGGAATTTTGGAGTTATATAGCCCTTCATCGCACTCATAGCTTTCAGATATCATCTCTTCTGTTAGAACTTCTTGGTCATAATCTGTAATGTATTCAACTTCGATATTGTGATCATCGAAGTAGCGATCAAGCCTTACCTTGCGGTCTGTTAGCTTGGTGTAGTGCAGAACATATATTTTATCGACATTCAACATGTAGAATCCTCAATAAACTCTAGGACGTTTTCTGGGAAGACGTATTCAGGAATTCTTCCATCTGGAAAGATAGGTTCATTGATCATCTTGCGATATAAAGAATCGTCGCTATCCAACTCTAATATAGACTCTAATAGGTCGCTTTGGCTCATTTTATTTGCGTTTATAAAAGCTTTTTCGTTGAATTCCTCAGTGACTCTATCCGACCCCCAGTATATTGGGATGCTTCCCACTGATAGTGGATGTATCATTTTTTCTGTGGTATATCCATCATGCTTACTGTTCTCCGCAGCTATCGTAAACTTGAACTTGGAAATAAATTCTATTTTTTGTATTTGATCACCCCTTCCGGGAATTTTATATCCCGTATTATTGAGTAATGAGCCCGCACAGGTAACCGCGTTGTACTGTTCTACAACCCTTAGTATATTTACTCTTTCTCCAGAATTGTTTGAGAATAGAAAATTGCAGAAACGACTCTTAGGAATATGGACTCTATTTAAAATACGCTCCAGAGGAACTAAATATGCTGGATCTCTGTTTTCATTGTAGCCGAGACTAAACCAATCTGTATAGAAAGCCCACAAAGGAAGCCTGTAGTTTCTAGGGTCGTCGCTATAGTCAAACGTGAAGGCGATATCTGCCAAGCCTATACTGTAGTTGGGGTGCTCTATAGAGGCTGGTCCGTCAAAATTCGGTCTAACATTCTCCCCCGTGAAGAATACCTTCTTAGATCTGTGGTTCAGATACTTATTTCTTTCTCTAGACTTAAAATAGTCTACGGAGAAAAAGACTATATCTGGGTCTTCCTCTTCTATTTCTACTTGGTATTTAAGTGACAACAGGTGATAAAAGTAGTTGTCGGTCTTTTGGAAGTTGGGCCAAAAATCTACAAAGTTAATCTTTATTTTTTTCATAGCTTACTCCCAACACAATGAATCGTCAGCCAAGAGAGATTTTCCAACGTAATCCAAAAACACACTAGGGTCTTCTGGTAAGGTTTCTGGACCCCTCTGGGTTGGGAACGGCTTGGCATGGGCATCGAAACTGTGGTATTCATCGTGAACAAAAGAGTCCTCACAAACAAGTGGATATATCACATCTTTAAGGAAGTGTTGATCGACTTGCCAAAAATCCCCCTTTTGAAAACCGCCAGAAAGATCCTCGATGTTTTTAAGTTTGGGATATCTTACTCCCCACATTCCCCCCATTATATTGGTAGAGTGCCCCGGATGGTCTCTCATAATGTGAAATGATTTTTCGCTGGCTAACCATTCATCAACGGCTGCAACTTCTCTTTTGCTGATTCTGGAGTCTGTGTCACGAGACAGCATCACACTAACATCTGGGTCTGAGGCGGCAGCAAATCTCCAGAACATACCCGTCCAATCACCCTCTTCATCCATTAAGATAATCTCTGTGTTTTCTTTTTTAGATAGGGAATCTACAATATTCTTTGGGACTGATTGACCGACGTAAAATCGACACACCCAGCCCGGATACAGACTTTCTGCTAGGTCGGCATTTTTAATGGCCCCAACTGTATACTTGTCGTTATCACCCCACAAGCTAAAGCAAACTGTTTTTTTCATTTTCTTCCTACTATCCTTGCTAGTTCCTCCACCGATCCCAAGTCAGCGTCGTATATCCAGTGGAGCGTTATGGTAGAGGGGTCATCCAGATTCTGAAGGACAGTTTCGGCGTGTCCGTATGTCTTCGCGTTGTGTGAGATAAGTTTTTTCATGCCCTTAAAGTCTAGCAAGTCTTGGTTGCACTCTTCATATACTAAAGAGTTCAGGTGTACATGTTTAACCCCCTTTTTGCTTAAAACGTCTAAGGCCTTCTGGTTTATTGCGTTAAATGGGGGGACAAAATGCGTACTGTTATATCTTTTTATTTTCTTAAGTATCTTATGGCACTTGTCGTATTGGGTTGAAATTTTATTCTTTGTGAGGTCTTCAAATTCTCCGCCACCTTCCCAAGTTTCCCGAATTGTATTCCAAGGTAAATCGAACCCGTGGTCAAACCCGTGCATAACAACCTGTCCTGTTTTTACAAACTGTCTTAAAAAGCAGATCTCCGGACACTTATTAAATACAGGATTCTTTACCCAGCTACCGACATTAACCATTTCTCTTGTGTACAGTAAGGGACTTGTAGCAAGAATGTAGTTAACCCGGTACTTCTCAAATATATTCAGGTAATCAGTCAGAACAGTGTAGTCCCGGTATGAGAGGATTTTGTCTCCTCCGGGAAAGTCGTCAAGCCTAATGAGTCTTCCTTTTTGTTTTTTCATACCCCACCCTTGTAAACAAACAAGTCTCTTTCTTTGCAGTTATTGAACCTGATTAAGTCAAACATACCATCCCTAGCACTTTTGTAATATAGATCGCTGTGCATGTTTGTAACACGACTGTCTTGATCAAGCAAGATCGTTGGCAAGGAGCCTGCGCATCTTTCCTGAATAAAGAGTATCAGGTCGTCGGGATTAAAATTGTGAGCATAATTAAGGCACACGGCTATGTCCGCCTTTATGCCTTGTGTGTTAATCATGTCCCTTGTTCCTAATAAATCATACATCTCTCCCCAGTCATTGTCTTCGTAGCCATAACATTTAATGCCATTGTCGTTTAGGGTTTTAAGGAGACACGAGTCATATATTCCTATGTCTATCACTATGGAGTTCTGAGCTTCTTTTTTTAACAAGGAGTATACAATCCAGTTCATGTATCTATGAGGGTCGAGAAATGAAGCCCTCCAGTTGCTGTTGTATTGGGGATGTCTTGATATCATGGCTTCGTACTGAAGGCAGTATTCTTCCATGATGACCTTGTTGTCCTCGTATATTTCGGATTTAAAATCCTCCAGAGTTCTCTTTCTAAAGCTGTCGTCTATTATCATAGCCAGTTTCTCTGGAATAAGTCTTCTAATCCTTTCTCTTCAATTTCTAGTAGGTCAAACAATTCTTCTGTCACAAAAATTAAGTTTCCTGTGTGACAGACAAGCTTGTAGCCCTTCTCAGCCGCTAAGTCAGTCGTGATGCCAGCAGAGGCTCCCGACGGCTCACATGGGTAGACCTTTTGTTCGGGAGGGTAGGATGAATTTACCTCTATGACCACAACCTTTGGCCTATATCTGTCAAATCCCTTCCATATTTCATAATCACAGCTATCAATATCTATCGACAGCAAACTAAAGTTGTCTTTCAGGTCATCGAGACCAGCTTCAGAAAGGATGTTGTTCAAGCTACTTGGGTCGTCTGGGTCTGGCTTAACGAATCTGTGTAAGCAAATTTTGTTAGTTATGTCTTGCAGGTTTTCTATCAAGGCCTTGTGGTATTCCTCGTTTGATTCGATCAATATACCCGTGAAGTTTGTGTTGTCCTTATAAACATTGAATGTGTTGCTGAGAGAAATTCCATCCCAAGCTCCAAACTCACACAAGTATCCGTCTTCTATCTTAAGCCGCTTGAAAATTTCCTTAATAATGCCGTCTTCGCCGTTTTGACTGTGGACGTTATTCTTGTAATCTAAAAAGTTCATTGGGTTCCCTTATAAGAAATTTCATTAAAGCTCATCGTATACAATGTTCAAAAGATTTTTTGTCCCATAAGGACAAGCACTTATCCCTGTAGATCCCACCGTTTTCTGTGCAATGCTCTGATAAATCTACCAGCGAATCGGGCAAGCAAAATGGTTGGGATTTTAAGTTTAAAGTCCTCCAGTCACCAGTTGTAATGTCTGCGTTAAGGGGTCTTTGGATAAAGTTTGTCGTTAAAACGTACTGATAGTTGCACCTTTTTAGGTTCTTCATTGTCTTTATGATGTCAGCAAAAGAGAAATGCACAAGACAGTCTCTGATAATAATTAAGTCCACGTCTGGCAGGAGATCCTCAGATATATCCAAAACCTTAAAGGTTATGTTTTTGTGCTTCTCTTTATTTGAGGAGATTATATCCGGCACAATGTCTGCCCCTATATAGATTGTGTCCCCAAGACCCACGTGCCGCATCCAATTAAAGTCGCCACATGGGATATCAAGTATGCTTTTAATGTCATGTTTTTCAATAAGACCCCGTATTCCATGTACGATGTTCTTTGTTTGTTCCAGCGTTGACCCGGTTCCAGAAATGGACTCTGTTCCGTTCCACGCATTATCTTGATATATATGTGTAAATATTGATTTCATTTTCGCGCTCACGGATTGGATAGAAAAAAGTCTAGGTTTAATTTCTCTGGGTTAAAGATGCCCCAAAGCTCCTCGTATAATTTGTCAGACAACTCTAGGTTTTTAAAACAAGACCAGTCTTCTATAACTAACAGTGGAATCCCCATTTTTTTGAATCTTTCCGCCATTACTGAGTGTGTAACTATAGGGATAGACCGCATGTAAAGGGCTTCCCAAGTTTTGTGGCAATCTATACCGTTCCCGTTTGGAGAAACCGTAAAATAAGACTTTGACATATCCCTTAAGTATTCTTCCTGAGTGTTCTCTACAAAAACATTATAATCCGAAAGGTTCGCGTAGTTTGGATAGTCTGTCTTAATAGACCATTTGACATGAGAAAGACAGTATGTTCTTTCTGATTTATTCGTTGCTATATTAAAATTCACATACAAAAGGTTGTCTTTCTTGTTGTCTTCTTGTGATAGGCTCCTAAAGCGATCCACGTTTCCGTGAGACCACTTTGGATTGGCTATCCCTATTGGGAGAGGGGATACCCTTTCGTGAACACAGTTTAAGTTCTGGGCGTACCAGTAACTCATGGTTGGAAACCAAGACAACACATTGTCTCTTATGTTCTCTGTGATATTCAGGTCAGAGTTGTGTGTTAGCAGGGTGAAGTTTTCCGGAAGAGATATGTGTCCTTGGTTAATGTTCCACGACAATTGATTTATGTATTCTGCCCTTACGAATACAAGCCTATTGTCTAGGCTTTCGTCTACGTCAAATGTAAATCTTGGAGATGTGGCGTCATCATACTGGCCCACAGAATACCTACATCGCTTCTTGAAATAGGTTCCAGAGATGAAATCAATCGACATGGTAAAAGTCCCTTAGCGTCTTTGTCATTTTGTTTTTTATTTTGGGAAACTTGTTTAGCAAATGATTCGTATAAGCTCCTCTGGAATCAACTGGTTCTCCAGCCCAGTCATCAAGCTTCTCAATTTTTTGTAGATGAAATAACTCACGTGCTTCTTCATTAATATCAATACTTAGAAGGTCGTGTGGATCACAATTTACACAGGGAAAGTCTTGGTCATGAGACTGTCTATAAGCGGAACAGTCGTAGAAATTTTCTAATGTGTACTCTGGGTCTGTTGTAAAGTATTGAATCATTAAGTCTTGGTCGCACCCATAGGAGCCATGATTGTTTGCAAAGTAATCTTGAAAAGATGGCCCTTTTATCTCTTGGGGGATTAGTCCGGGCTTAAAGCTAGACAGCCCAGCAAGCATTCTGCAAGCACGGCCACGGTGATTTTCGTGCGTTCTTATTGTTCCGATACCAAATCTGGAACGTTCAAATAGTTTTGTGTATCTATACTCCACGCTGGTTGGTACCGAGTCTATATCTCTAGTGTGGAATACTTCGACATCCTCCCAGAGGGGCAACATCCTTGCAATTGTGGGCTCTGTTAATTCGTAACCAAAGTCAAACTCAAAAAGGTCAACGCTTTCATTCTCCAAGACATTGAAAATTTCTGAAAGAGGATTGTCAAAAATATTGTTTGTGAAGTAAATACGAGTCCTATATTCTGGATACAATATCTTATTCGTTAAGATGACAGCTAGAATATTATAATAATATCTGTTTGGATCACCCCTGTCTTTGTCCCAAGACCTGTGCTCTGGTAAGGATAGCGGCTCAAAAAAACAGTAAGTTAAAAATTTCATATGATATGTACCTAGAGCGTCGTTTTTATTACCAACATGGGTCAGTATAGTACATGGCTTTATATTTTTCTCTTATCTCTGTTTCTTCTTTTGAGATCCAGACCCTATTTTCACTCTTTGTTGACATGCCTTCTGGATTAAAGTAGTATATCCCCAGTGTTTCTGGTATTAAAATGAATTCTTTACCAAACTCTATAGAAGCCCTTAGCCAGAAGTCATAGTCGCTTGCAGAAAAGTATTTTTCGTTAAAAAGACCACAGTCTTCATGTATAGACCTTCTCCAAACGGGGTGATTGTGGGGGAGGTTTCTAGAGAGCATGTTTGACTTAGAAAAATCGCCACTTGGGTAAGG
>TARA_R110000824_G_scaffold67881_2_pt1 | contig 13522 bp, 20 predicted proteins | sample TARA_R110000824 | Tara Oceans TARA_R110000824 (sample SAMEA4397747) | marine metagenome | biome: Polar Biome; feature: [MES] marine water layer (ENVO:01000295) within the mesopelagic zone...; material: water (ENVO:00002006), including particulate matter (ENVO:01000060) such as...... | reverse complement strand
TCACAATCGTTATCGTCTCCATCACATATTTCTTCCATTGGTGCCGGCGCGTTGCAACCAACCCACTCCCCTTGGAAACAACGCTCAACACCGCGTCCACAGACCGTAGTACACTCCTGTTGGATGTCTTCATCAACAAAAGAATCACAATCATTATCTAAGTTATCGCAGATTTCATTTTGGGGATCGGATGTGCCCCAGCACGCTATTTCACCATTGACACAAACTTCGTACCCATATTCACAAACGCCGATGTCAGTCAGTCCGCAAGCGGTCTGTCGTAAATCAATCTCGTCAACAAAGCCGTTGCAATCATTATCCCAGCCATCACAAATCTCTTCTTCAGGTCCCTGGAAATCAAAACACTCGGTGTAACCCCCATCTCGGCACTCTTTCCAGCCCATAATACATATTGATCTGGAGTTTGGTTCATTATTATAAACGATGCCGTCCCACGCGCCCTCGGGCACACAATCAGTTCGCTTACTTAGACCCTCGTCAACAATACCATCGCAGTCTTGGTCATAACCATCGCAAATCTCTTCAAAATCCGCAAAGCCTTCATCTAACTCACCATCGCAATCGTTGTCCACGCCGTCGCACTCTTCAAGGGGAACTGGTCCGCAGCTGCCGCAAGCGTTGGCTACGCCTTCGTCGATACGATTATCACAGTTATTGTCTTTGCCATCACAGACCTCTTCTTGTGGTAGAACGACACCTTCGCACTCACCCCACCATGCGCCGCCGATGGTCTCAACGCATGTGCGCACACCGGGCTCGCACTCGCCGAGCGTCCTTCCGATACAGGGCTTTGTTTCTCCAAATACACAGGTTGGGGCATAGCGTCCGTTGTCAACTTCTTGGCAGGAAGGTAAAAGAAGCATAAGCGAGGTTATAAAAACAGCAATAACCGTCGAGCAAAGCTTCTCGTTTTTCACTTCTACGTACCTCCGAAACCGGGCGGCGCGCTCTTACTACGTTTGTAAGAGGGCCTAGTGTGCCCCTTCTCCCTACTTTTGTTCTTGCCTAGTCCTACCAAGCGATACTTCATCTTCGTGTGCTTCTTCTTTACAGCTTTTTGAAAAGGTTCCTCTTCGTGAAGCTGACTCTCGGGGAGCGACAGTTGCTTGTCGTATTCCCTATTATAACTATTATGTAATTTCGCTAACGTCCCATCATGACGAAGAATTTTGAAAGCAATGTTCTCAATACTAAATTCTCCACCCTTTTCTAGGCCACATCTACGCATTTTTTTTATCTTATCTTTGATGTTCTGCAAGATGCGGAGCTTATCTTTCTCAGATTCCATAGCTGTGGCTGACATTATCATTTTTCTAAATTTTTCAGCTTTATATCCAGCGGCGTCGGTGTCTATCTCTGTTACCTTCCTCCTGGGCTTAACTATCCACTCATCGTTTAACACGCTAAACATGCCTGTTGATACATGAACTTCGCCTTCGTTCTCAACGTAAAGCTCGACTTCGTAGCCGTGGATGCTTATCTGATGATTATTATTCCACAAATTTTTCACTGTGTCGAAGTATTTTTTAACCAAGTCAATGTTTTCATCAACATCTCCAAAGTTAATTACCAAATGTAAATCAATATCACTCTTGGAGGTATAGTTAAAGTTTGCCAAGCTGCCAGTGAATTTAATATCTTTTATTTCAGCTTCTATCTCTAGAAACTTATAAAACTCATCCGCAATGGAAAGCAGAGTTTCACGTACGCCTTCCTTTAATTTAAAATCTTCCCATACGGCGGAATTTAAATCACTATGAATCTTTAAAGTGCCAATGCTTACTTTCATCTGTGCCAAAACATCCTAAATAAATCTCTTAAAATATCAGCGATTGATACCGGTGGGGGTACAACAACTGGCCTGGGTCCCACAATTACCCTGGGTATTGGAACTGGGAGCCGGGGTGTATCATCTGATTCTTCCTCTATACTAATTAGAGACAAGAGTCTGTCATAGTCAAACTTACCTGGATCCCAGCCAGCTTTTTTATTACCACGAGATATTGGATCAACGTCTTCGTGTCCAACTATATATTTTCTATCAACTGGAATCTCTAAATCAGCGCAAAGAGCTTTAATTAGGCGCGCCAAACTTTCATATTGTTTGTCTGTGTACCCGCTAACTATCGCGCCATTACCATGGGCTAGCAAATCAATACCCACGGATACTTTGTTTGGTGAGTTGCCCTCCCAGGAGGGCAATTCGGTTGGATAATCCAATTCTTTCCAGCGGGCTGTCCACCAGTCAAAGGGCTTTTCTTTCTTAAGCTTATTCCTTTTAGAAGAGCCCGTGTGCCATGCTACTTCATCAAGCGGAATAAAATGATAAACGACACCAACGTGATCGATCAAAAAATGTCCTTTGTATTTTAGGACAGACGACATTCTCTTGGCGTATACACTGCCAATCGTAGCCAAATCATCTGTATTGCGCTCGTTTATTCTTTTGAGGCCTACCCCATACCCAGTCGTATGGATTATAATAGAATTTATCTTAGACAAAGTTCGCGTAGAACCCTTGTCCGTCTTAGAGGGAAATAATTCATCTGCGGCATGATACTTTTCCATCTTTTATACTTGCGCTAGCGTATTCCAAAGAATTATAACGCTTTCAACATAGGGCTTGCGCTTCATATCTTTCTTAATATTAAAGACTTGTCTTTTGATGTGTTTTGGTAAATTTTGCTCGGGGAGAAATTTAAATTCAACATAGGCAACTGCGTGAGTCAGGTCTGACGCAGATTCGTCCGTGTTTGAATTAACAACTGTAATATTGGGAATGGCGCGGATCCTAGCTAGGGTATCATCAATAACGGCTCTCGTTTCCTGGCGGTTGACTCTCAACTTGAACGTTATCGAGTATTCCGTCAAAACTTGCTGCTCCGTCAGGTACCCTTTCCAGCTTTTGAACAATTTTTTTGTATTCATTTTTATTTTTTTTCTTTAGTCGATCTAAAAAGTATTCCGTTGTTAAATAGTACTTAACCCGAGTTCCCATCAAATTATCGAAAAACGGGTTAGATACGCACCAGTTCGCTTCAACTGCTCTTTTGGGGCCCATGTGATGATCCCAGTGCCATGGTGCATTCTGTTTTGTCCATTCTACGTCTTCATGGGATTTCTTATGCACCCTATAATATGTAAACGCCCTCCAGGCAATAGTTAAATAAAGAAAAGGGGATATCCATAAAGTTGGAACGTGCAGGACTGTTAAGAGAATAATTCCTAAAAGCTCTTTGTCCGTATGAAATGGAATCTTCGACCAGCGAGGATCTCTAAAGTTATTCTTCCGGGATTCCTTATGATGTTGGCTCCAATGAAAAGACCAGAAGCTATTTTTCTTTTTTCCCAGTCCGTGAAGAACGTGTTTGTGAATAAACCATTCTAAAAAATTACAATAAACAAAACCTGCTGCCACCCACAATACAACACCAAACACAAAACCCATCAAAACGCGTCCTCCATGACTGTTCTTCTAGCGTAAAAACCCCCTTAAGTCCTTTAAAGATCTATACCCACTAATAACTAGTTTTATTTTTCTGTAAAAATAAAAGCAACTAGTGAATTTGTAAACTTAAATTATAATCCTTGACTGAGCGCTCTTCCAAAGATTTAACCGTTGAGTTAAAAATTTTAAACATTGCCAGCTGGCTTTGGGATAAAGATATCTTAGCAGCGCTGCTGTTATCGAGCGTCTTTTTAATCGTGTTGGCGTACTGTTCCAATATAACCAAGAATTCGCACAGCAGCATAACGCACCCCTGGTCAGCATCTTTTTTAGATAATACGTGCTTGAGCAAGTTAACTGCTAGCGTTTTTTGCCGTTGTCTATACTTTAATATATGTGCTGCGGAGCCGCGGCGGACGCTGTACGTACTCATTTTTCTTCTAGGTGTTCAATGAGATCCTCATACCCTCCAATAAAATTATTTTGTAACGGCATCGAGGTCTCGTTCATCTGGTCTGGGAAAGAAATTTGCCATATCATCGGTACCGTTTGATGATTGGCCTGAAGTTTAATGACTTCTAGGGCTGATTCACAAAACTGCATATCTGTATAGATAAACTGCTTTTCCCTCTCTTCTAAGAGTGCAAGGGCTTTCTGGCAGAAAGGACAATCCTTTTTTGTAATCAAAGTATAATAATTCATTTTATCCCCTCAATACTTGTTGGTGCTTAAGTTTATTCTCAACGGACTCTGGGGGGCCCACCACGATAAGATCAATACCAGTATGCCCTCTACTCAAAGAAACTCTTGTAAATTGCTGTTTGGAATTCATATCTTCCGGCAGCAGATTTGCCTCCAACTTTTTTTTCATAGAAAGATCTTCTCTTAAGCAAACAACATGGTCTGCGTTAACATAAACCTCCCTCAGACAATAAGAAGTTCTTGCATCCCTGCTCCTTCCGGTACTTTCAAAAATTTCTACTAACTTGACAATCATTGCTTCCTCTTTGTAATAATGTTGCTACGTCTTTATAAGTTTGCCAAGTGGAGCCTCGATAAAATACTTTATAAAAATTATCAGCTTCACCACAAATCAATAAACTCATTGGTTCGGTCAACTTTTCCCACTTGATAGGTATCTTACCTTCAAGTTTGTATAGTAGTACGCCCGAAGGAATATAAATTAGATCACCCGTCTGCATTAATTTCATCGGCTGCTTGTTGTATCTTAGACAGCAGCCCCTCCGTTGTTGAATTGTTTGAGTTGATTGATTCCTGTTCCGCGGGTTTCATTAATTCCTGCTGATACCCACAAAGAACACTATAACAATCCTGAAGTTTTGCGTCGATCAAGGCCAGCCCTTGTCTCACCGTATCAATATACTGAACTGACTTGAAAATATTCTGGTCGGATCCCGGCTCTAACATAATCCCGGCACCTTCAATTTCAGCGCTCAGTAAACCCATCTCTCGCAAAACGTCATCTTTGATTCGGGTGCGCACAACTTTTGGTATGTCATCAAACTTTACTGTGTACCCAATATTGACCAACATGTTTATACCTCAACTATCGCGTGGCTAGTGGTTATCAGTGTTGAGGCTACAGAAGTAGCATTCTGCAGCGCACAGCGAGTAACTTTGACTGGATCAATAATTCCAGATTCAATCATATCGACAATTTCTCCTTTGGTAAAGTCCCAACCTTCTGATTTATTATCTCTCATCATAATCTCTTTTACTACGATATCCGGCGATTGACCGGCATTAATTGCCATTTGGCGCGTTGGTGCAAGAATTGCATCGCGTATTATGGAAACTCCTAATTCTTGATCTTCATTTTCAGTTTCAACTTTCAGATCGCTTACGGCATGAACTAGGGCTGCGCCTCCGCCAGGGATGATACCCTCTTGCTGCGCCGAACTAACTGCCTCCAGGGCATCTTCTATGCGATGTCTCTTTTCAACCATTTCTATTTCTGTGGCTCCTCCAACCCGGATAACAGCAATACCAGAAGCAAGTCTAGTGATTCTTCCTTGTAGTCTTTCACACTCATGCAGGTTATCAGTTGCAGTAATTTGGTCCTTGATAATATCAATTTGGTTTTCAACATTTTCTGGAATTCCTCCTCCACCTACAATCGTTGTGCAATTTTTAAAAATCTCAATCTTCTTGGCCGTGCCCAAATGTTCAAGCTTAATTTCCCTCAAACTTATTCTTTTTTCAATGCTAACAAGTTGAGCGCCCACTGCAATCGCAAGATCCTTCAGGATGCCGCGGCGCTCTTCACCGTAGCGAGGAGCCTTAACTGCAGCCACCTTCATCGATCCCCTGATTGTATTCATAATTAAAGCCGCTAGCGCTTGGCCTTCAACTTCTTCTGCGACAATAATCAGGGCGCGGCCTTCTCTCGCAGCTGTTTCTAGTGTCGGCAATATTTCTTCGACTGTCGATATTTTGGCATCGGTAACCAAGATCAAAGGGTCTTCATAACTTACGGCGTTTCTTCTCTCATCGGTAATAAATTTTGGTGAAAGATAACCCGAATCAAATCTAAAGCCCTCAATAACATCTAAGCTAGTCTCAACAGACCTAGCCTCTTCAATCGACACTGCACCATCTTTTCCAGCCAAATCAACCGCCCTTGATACTAAGCTGCCAATTACCCGGTCGCCATTTGAAGAAATTGTTGCTATGTTTGCAATCTCTTCCTCGCTCTGTATTGGCCTGGATACTTCTGCCAGTTTTTCCACGATAGATTCAACAGCCTTATCCATCCCTCGCTTTATTTCAACAGGGCTGGCTCCAGTTATTATATACTTGCGCGCCTGCTTAAACATTTCTCTTGCAAGAATTGTAGCAGTTGTTGTGCCATCGCCGGCATCAGTTGCTGTCTTGGATGCAGCTTGCTTAATAATTTCAGCCGCAGTATTTTCTACCGGATCTGCTAGATTTACAAACCTAGCCACAGTTACACCATCTTTTGTAATTATCGGATTGCAACCATTGCCATGAATAATTACATTGCGGCCTCGGGGGCCGTAGGTTGCAGCCACGTTGTTTGCTAAGGTATCAATACCTTTGGCTATTTTTTCGTGTAGAGACAAGCCAGAGTCAAATAGCTTCTCATTCATAGACACCTCTTATGTTGTATAGATTATAAACGTAATGCAGCCATTTGTCAAGCTAATTCATCAACTTTTTGTCGATTTTTTTGGACGGCTTAGTTTTAAGCTTTTCTTCTGATTTATATACCATCTGAACAATTTTATAATATGGATCTTCTTTGAGCAGGTGTAATAAAGGCTTATTATTGAAATACGCGGCGTCGGCGGCATCATCAACCATATCCCTAAATACTCTTATGCACTCGTCAAGCTCTTTTAAATCTTGCTCTGCCAATTCTGCATAATCGTCTACCTGATACAGTGAGTTAGAAAAGTCCCTAAAAGTGTTTTCTTTAACTTCCCTCATCAAGAGTAAATTATAGTATGCTTTGATCAAGAATTCATCTTTAAGCTTTTTAGACATCATTAACCTCTTCGTGTTGTATCGAGCGCAAGAATCAGTGTGACCTAGCAGATCAACAATTTTTCAATTTCGAAATTGGCTGATTTTAATAGGAATCTTTGAAAACTCTCCAAATTGTTGGGCGATGGGTCGGAAGCATATGTCATTATGCTCTTCTGAAGAGAAGAGAAATACGCGTTCAACGTGTTTAAGGTTTTAGTCAGCTCCTCCCCCAGTGCTTCGGCTTGAAGCTTATTGAACTCTTTTTGCTTATTAAAAATCAAATCTTCAGACGCATGATCAGCGACACCCCTTATGCTACCAAATTTGGAATAATCTTTCCCAGCGCCAAGAAGACCTCTAGAATCTTTTTCAGGTTTTAGGCGGTTTTCTGGGTTTATTATAAAATAGCCGTCCTGCATTGGGATATCGTAGGAAGCGACATAATCTGAGGCACTCTCAGGAGTTACCCTGGCCGTTGTGATGGAGAATCGATCTAAACTGCCGCCGGCAGAACCGCGTGGTTTACCAAAGAAAACATAAAATAAACCGCCCGGATATGGAGAAGCCCCTCCTTCAAAAGTTACCATTTTACCTCTATTATCAGTGTACTTAAAAGGCACACCAACTGTGGCTAATAAATCTACTATGGAGCCCTTAACTCCAGACTTCTTTGTTTTCAGCGAAACGCCAATGAGTGCGCCTTCAGAAAATCCAAGATCTGCGATGTCGTTAAATATTGTACCTGTGATCTTCGAACCGGTAGAGACGACGGCGCCGCCTAATAGTTTAGACAAAAAAGCTTCGTTGACGAATCCAGCGGCCGATTCATTATAATTTGATAATATTCTAGAATAAGCAGAATTAATTAAAAGCCTTTTGGAAATTGTACCTATATCTGTGCATTCGCCAAACTCCGTGGCGGATTTTTCTTTACTTTGAAAAAAAGAAATTAGATAATCGTTTAAGCCTGCAGCGGTATCTAAATTTTCAGGTTTATTAAATTGTTTTAAAACATTAAAACTCTCCTCTACGGAGATATCAGTTTCTTTTGTTTCCGTTCGCGACACGAACATGGTGACAATATTGCCAATGTCCAGAAAATCTTTCGTTGTGGCTTTCTCGCCGTCTTCTTTACTTTTTATAATTCCAACTTCAGGAGAAACTGGCCCTTCCTGCAAAAGCTCCAGGATGGGATTAAGCTGTTCGGAGATTAATTCCTCCAAGGTCATTGGCCTTGAGCCAAAAAAGCTATCTATTTTTTTATTAATTTTGTCTTGCTGCATAGTAGAATAATTAGTTCTGAAAAAAAGCAATTGCTTATATTATTTTATCTGCAAAACCACACTTAACCGCTTCATCTGCATCTAAATAAACATTTTGGTTTGATTTTAGAACTTCCCTTATTTCGTCTTCAGACAGGTGAGTCTCCCTGGCCAAACAATTTATGTACCTTTCCTGAAACCATTCAATTTCTTTAATTTCTATTCTCAACACATCAAAACAATCCGGGTAGGGCGGCATTCCCTTTACATTATGGATCATCAAGCGACAATTTGAACCGATCTTCCTTTTGCCTTTTTTTCCTGCAGCCAAAATCAATGTACCTGCTGACATGATCTTTCCCATTCCGATAGTGTGTATCGGATAGGTCTTCTGTACATGCTTCATGGTATCGTACACGGAAAACATTTCAACTGCATCGCCGCCGTGTGTAGAGACAAGAAGCTTGATTGGTTTTGGCTCTCTGATACCGGCCTCGCATGCGAGCTTCTGGCCGTATAGAGTGTGAACGATCTCTGAACACTCGTCTTCATCTACTTTCCCGTATAGGGATAACAAGTAGGGGATGTCTGCTTCCTGGTTTACTTCTTCGAGAACTTCCTCAACTACTTGTTCCTGCTTCTTGCTTTTCTTTTTTTTGCCCATACTCATTCCCCCAAATCATTTTTTGATTTTGTTAATTTTCTGCACAGCTTGATCCCAGCTGGAAAAGCCGATCACCGATTGAAATTTTCTAGGTAAACAATTTATCATATTCGCTATTACATTATTTCTCCAATGATCCATTGCCACTTCGTCCATTTTTTTCATAGTTTTAATATGCTCCTCCGGAAGGTCACAGGTCTCCATTGTTTCATATTTTGTTTTCAGTATAAACTCGATATCACCGTTCAAGGTAGCCAGCATAACCAAGCACCTGATTGTTGCTTCTTTATACAGGGCAATGACAAGCGAATAATTTAGCACTCGACACGAAAATATATATAGCACAACTCCGATTGACGCCCATAGTATTTCGTATAAAACTGGAATCTCTTCTAACATTTAAACACCTAGTAATAGTTTAATTTCCTCAAGTTCTGATGATAACTCATTTGTCCTAATTTTGTCAAGCTCTTTTATAAAAATTTTACGTACCAAGTCTTTAAAGGGCATCATCCAATAGTAACTAGATGATGTGAACTGATAAACATACCTATCAATCAATAATTCAATCTTTATTTCTGGGTTTAACCAATATTGAATAGCCATTGACATCCGATATCCGCGGACCTCGGCCCATGTTCGCCCCGGGCTTGGTATGGGCAAAATAAATAATAAAAATAGAAAACACCACGGACTGATAAAAGGACCCAGCAATCCAATTACTGCTAAAATTTGCGGGGATAGGTAAATGAAATTAAACAACCAGCCTAATTTCTTTCTGTCGCTCAGGTGTACATATTCATGCGCAAGGACACCAATTGCGTGTAAATGATTATAAGGTTTGTAAGGTACTTCTGGAACATAAACTTTTGGATAAATTGTTGTAACGTAATTATCCAAAAACCTTTTATTGAAAAACAAAAGCCGCCCTAACGCTTCCATCAGGGGGCTCTTCTTCTTATCCTTAATCTCAAAATCAGGAATCTTAGAACGAATGTGTTTTTCTAGCTTTCTTCTGACAAGGTACTGCTCGGCCGGCGGCAAAGCATGCCAGTTCAATTTAAAACTTCTCTTCTAAAAGTCTCTTAGCGACGCGTGCCGTAACCTTCTTGATCAAATTTTCTTTGAGTCGCTCTTCGTCAACAATCTCAATGCCAGCTTCGTCAAGGGTCTTGAGGATTTTTTCCATGAGGTCCTCTTCTTCTTGGATGGGGGCCTCATCTTCGGGAGCAGACCCTTCGAGAGCTAGCTCTTCTTCAGGAAGCTCATCCTCTAGGGGAAGCTCATCCTCCAAAGGAAGCTCATCCTCGACTCCACCTTCAATTTCGACCTCTACATTAAGAGCAGCAGCAACAGCTTCAATAGCTTTTCTAGCTAGATCTTCGCGGTCGTCCTCGGGAACCTCTTCGCCTAGGTCTTCTTCCGCGGGGAGTTCATCACCCATGGGAAGTTCTTCTTCGTCGCGAGCATAGGCTTGCATGCCTTCTTCGACCTCTTCAGTTTCTTCAAGCTCTTCGACCTCTTCAAGCTCTTCAGTCTTGTCGCTGATGAAGGTTTCTGTCAAGCCTTTCATGTCGGCTAATTTCATAAAGCGACGAATCGCGTTTTCATTAAGAATTTTCTTGGCCATGTTATAAAATCTCCTGAGATTAATCTGCAGTTATAAGTAGTTTGCACAAAATAAAAAAGCTATTTTACAAAAAATTTCGTAATTTGATTCGCTTTGACAATTTCTTTAAAGCCTGCACTTGTATTTGTTGCACTCTAACAAAACTAACGTGCAACCTTTCGGCTATTTCTCGAAAAGTTAACTCCTTATGTTTGTCAACCGTAACTAGTGAACAGTTCAGGTCTTCGTCATAATCAATCCAATATCTGCATTCTTTTTTCCTACAAGGGCAATTATGTTTTTGGTGAAAATCTTTGCAATTCATAATTCTGAATGTTCCTGTTCTATCATATCAAATATACTTTCGATCTCCTCTTCGTTGAGAGCAAATTTATCTGTATTCTCTGCTGCTTTACTATGCATCCTTTCCGAGTCCTTTCTCTTCTTCACGCTTTGTTCGCCCTTAAGCTCTTTTTGCTCTTCAATCAAAGATATAACCCTTTCGTCCCTTTCTAGGTAGGCGGTGATTAACAATCTAAAAAACTCCGAGAATCTAAACCCATCATACTTTATTCTAACTTTGAGATCGATATGCCTCTTGGGTGTGTCAAAGAATGATATTTTCTTATTCTTAGTCATCTTTTAAAAGGTGTGAATCAATATGGTTTTTCAAGTAAGACTCCCCATAGCCGGAATAAAAGTTGGGGTCTTCAGGGTAGGGAAGCTCCTCGGCATCGCCATTAATAAAAACCATTATAGAGGGAACTCCATCAATATCGAAAACATCCAAAATTTGTGGATGCAAATCAATATCAATTGTGGCAAATTTTACCCTAGGTCCATATTGTGCCTGGAGGCGTATAAAGACAGAGTCTAGGCCCTTGCACAAAGGGCACGTCCTTTTACTAAATTTCAACATGCAGGGATCTTTTGAATCCAGCAATTGACGTTGAAAATTATTCAGTGTTATGTTTATCATTCTCCAACCTCGCTATAAAATCTTGTGCCTTCTTCCAACAGGTGGGACAATAAAGCCGTACCTTTTCTTCTTGGTTCCTTACCACGACATACCAAGAAATAACCATCTCTTTGTTGGTTTTATCGAATTCTTTATTGCACGTCAAGCAGTGGTCTGGTGCCTTGCCAAATAAGTTTATCTTTTTTGACAATTCTTTCTCAAGCCCTTTATTCTTATTTTTTATTTTTATGCTCACTTTTTGTCCGTTGAACCCAGTGCGCCGGTGCCTCGATCACTGATCGTGATTGGGTACCAACCATAAAGATTATCCTCTGATGTTGCGACGGCTCGAAAGTGAACCACTGGCACCAATACAACCTGGGCTATCTTATCTCCAGGTTTGATCATGCGCATATCTTTTCCTATGTTATGGAGATTAACAAAAACCTCACCGTCATAACCAGAATCAATAACGCACGCGCCCACAATAAGATTATTCTTTGCTGCCATACCTGATCTGTTCTTTACTTCGAGCATATACCCATGAGGTACGCCAAACTTAAGGCCCGTTGGAAGGATCTCACTCTGGCCCGGGTCGATAAAAACTCCACTAGCGTGTACCGACGTGCCCCTTGATGTGCCCGGGCTGTAATAAATGTCTAGTCCAGCGTCGGATGGATTTGCCCGGGTTGGCGGATGCACGTCGTCCCTTATCATATAATATTCTAATATCATTTCATTCTCCTGTAATAAGTCTCCCCACTAAAACTGTTTTCTTGTGCTGTCTTAAGAACCCAATTATTTCTTTTTTTATTTTCAAAGTCCACTCTCCCTCTACTCTTAAAAAAACCATCCTAACGTTTGGATCATAATGATCCCAGTCGATAATTGTTTCGGGAAAGGGGTTTGTGTCCTCTAACCAAGCTTCTAAGGCTCCTCTCATTTCGTCAGTCATACTCTTCCCATATAGAATATATTATTAATCAGTGCTTGTCAAGCTAAAAGTTTAAAATTATGGCGGATTGAGCGTGTGGAGAAACCCCACTGCTCGCTGTATTCAAGCTTACTCATGTAAGGTCGATTGAGGAATATTATATCTTTTTCTGGTCGGACGCCCCAACACTTAATCTTGGTTACTTTATTGTCCGAATCGATTACTTCTACAATCCAATATTCCTTCCCATGCTTAGTTTTTTTAACATTTATCTTTCTAGGGATAAACCAAGCGATTTGCAAGTCAGTATCGAAGCTTGAAATTGGCGGGACACATCTTTCTTCTAACCGCCTAATAAGCTCCGGACTAGCAACCTTATGAATGGGGAACCCACCGGTCAATGATGCGAGAAATTCAATCTTTTCCTCTTCGGTGAAGTCACCTTCGGGTTCATAGAGTGTAACGTTCTCCTTGAACTTCTTGAGCGACTTTGGTCGGTCAACAGCGACACAAGACCAAAAATGTTTGAGGCCGCTAAAGCGATCATCCATAAGACAGTTTAGTGCCTGACTTCTTACCAGAACGTCTATAGCTTTCTTATTGAGTTTTGAATAAGAAATCTCCTCGTGGAACAGAAAATCCTCGATAGCTGCAAAAGGTCGGTGCGCCACGATCTGCTCGACGGCTTTCTCCCCTAGCCCCTTCACAGAGGTCAAGGGTTGGACCAAACTCTTGCCATCTTCTGACACAAGCCATGTTGTATCGGAGATGTTGACATTCATCGGCTCAATTTTGTAACCAAAACTTTTTGCAATATTAATCGCGGTCTCTTTCCTGGACTCTGGTTCTTTATCGAGAAAAGCAGCCAACCACTCATCCGGATAATAATTCAGCAGCCAAGCACACTGATAAGAGATAAAGCAATAACTTATCGCGTGGCTCTTGTTAAACCCATATCCACTGAAGTATTCAAAAGTAGACCACAGCTTTTCGGCATCGCGCTTCGCAATATCCTTTTGTACACAGCCTCGAATAAACTTATCATGAATCTCTGCTTTCTTGTTATAGCCCTTGGTCGAGCCCTTCTTCGTCAAGAGCTTGCGAAGCATATTACCT
>TARA_R110000824_G_scaffold401475_2_pt1 | contig 13531 bp, 15 predicted proteins | sample TARA_R110000824 | Tara Oceans TARA_R110000824 (sample SAMEA4397747) | marine metagenome | biome: Polar Biome; feature: [MES] marine water layer (ENVO:01000295) within the mesopelagic zone...; material: water (ENVO:00002006), including particulate matter (ENVO:01000060) such... | reverse complement strand
TCTAATATCTCTAACTCTGTTTCATTTATGCTGGCGCTTCCGATTATAAAACCTGTGCCGGTTATAGCTCCTGCGCCAAAAGTACCTGTCGTAACTAAATTCTCATTGACAAAAGTAATCGATCCAGAAGAATCTGTAATGCTTCCATTAGCCAGAGTAAGATTACCTATGGTTGAACCCGTTGCCAGTGTTGCAACTCCAGCACCAAAAGTCCCTGTGGTAACTAAGTTTTCATTTACAAAAGTTATAGAACCAGATGAGTCTGTTATAGAACCCGCAGCTAAAGCAAGAGTACCGGCATTAAGCGTAGTACCCGTAACAGTGTCAGACCAAGTGTTAGCCCACCGGACGCTTGTAGTACCAAGGTCATCAGTTGAATCTGTGTCTGATACGACATTCCCACCGTGAGTTGTAACCCCAACGAGTTTAGAAGTTGTCCCAACGTATAGGGCTTTTGCTACCCCGACACCACCATCAGTATGTATAGAGCCTGAAGTCCCAGAAGTGGTGTCAGTAACATCATCAATAGAGAGGACGCCTGACCCAGTTATAGCTGCTGCACCAAAGGTTCCAGTGGTAACTAAGTTTTCGTTACCAAAGGTAATCGCGCCACTAGAGTCTGTAATAGACCCTGTAGCAAATGTGAGGGTAGCGTTGACAAGAACAGTGCCAACAACAGAGCCTACATCAGAAGAGGTAGGAGCGACTAACTGAGGTGTTCCCTCATTTAGACCAATCAGTTCATATGTAGACATTTCTTAGTACCCGCTGTGACCCTGTATAGCAGTAAATTTGATCGTCCCACTGGAGTAGGAATTAATCTCAAGGCGTACTGCAGTGACGGGGAAAGCTGTATTGCCCTGATCAGTCGTTGCAGTTGCAGCCATACCATCAACATCTGACCATGCAGCAGAATTGTCAAAGCCGACAGTCCCATAGTCATCCTGAGGCATATCCATGGTGTACTGTGCGCTCCAGGTTAAAGATGCCCCTGAGGATATAACACCCCGGAGACTCTGATTCATTGGAGCCTGTGTGTAGTCACACTTGAATGCCAGCAGAACAGCAGGATCAGTACTTCCTGATAGCCAGCCACCTTCAATGTTTCCGGTTACTGCTCCACCAACAACAATGGAAGTAATCGTTTTGTAGTATTTGGCTGAAGTGGCCGTACCAGCATTGGAAAGAGTCAGGTCTTCACCTGTCACTTCACTTCCAGGACCCGTACCCAGAATAGTCGCAACTACTCCAGAGTTATTGCCAGATCCTTCAATAGCGATCAACTGCGCCTGATGAATATTCCTATCACTGGCTGCGCCATAGCAATAGGCAATACCACTTTCCACAAGTGCCCCATTCAGCGTTAAAGTGGCAGCCCCTGATGTGGTTTGGTCTTGAAATATACCATTCGCATCATTGGTCAGAGTTAAAGATGTTAATACTTGTGGTCTCATAATATGTACCTTTTAAATATTCCTGTTGCCTGGTAATTAACACCAGATGTTAATGTTTTACACTTCATTAATCAGCGTTATATTATAATCTGCTGTCCCCATTATTGCGCTACCAAATCTAATTCAAACCCTTCCTTAGCAAAATTTATAACTTCTTCAGATGCACCCAAAGTACCATCAAGAATAGCATCCTTTGCCGATTTAGGATTTGGGAGTTGCATATCTTTAGCAACATCCCCTGAGAACGGGAATTCGTACAGAGGTGATTTAACAGAATCCAAGTTCACTACCCGAGCAGCATCATTAATATGGAGCGGCCAGTAATGTTGTTTCAGTTTGAAAAAGAATGCATGAGGATCTCCCAGAAATGTTCTGTAGTCACATACATGCACCGAAATCATATCTTTTCGGTTCTTGGCATGCTCAATCGCTCTATTGATGTACATCGGATATAGATTTAATAAAGCAATATCTCCTGTGGTAATAATTCCATCATTCAGTGTCGCAAGAGAATGAAGTATTTCACGAGGGTCTCGCTTCATGATGATAATTCGGTATCGGCCTGGACGGAGGGTTGGTAGTCGTGTCCAAGGTTTCAGAAACTTTATAGCTGATTCGTCAGGCGCGTTAGCGGGAAAGTTGAAACTTTCAATCTCATCAGTGTGTCTTTCAAAGAATCCAGATTTATTTGTTTCAGGATGATGATTGGCAAGTTCTTTTTCTTTTTCCTTATCGTAGTAAGGCTTTATCCCACCGGCACTCAGACAGGCCATCATCATAGATGTGCCTGACCTGGGTGCCCCGGCAACGATATATTTCATTCATCACCCCTATTAGGGATACTGATTAACTGTCAACTCCAGGGAGCAAGTATCCTGATTTGTCGATAGCCGAAGTAGTCTTGTTGTTCATGAACGTAATGTTTGTTCCCGCAGTGATAATCAACTCGCCAGCAGTGTCCAAACTACGGCAAAAGTTATCAGCACACAGACCAGTATTTGTAGTGGTGGTGTCAGCAAATGTAATTAACTGAACGGCACTTCCAGTAACAAGCCTTGTGCAGTAGTTCCTTTGAACATTGATATTGGTTAAATCTTTGCCGGCAGCAACTTCAGCTAGGGAGGAGAGGACTCCATTAACGCCAAGGTTGGTATAGCAATCAAGGATAGTAAGGCCATCAAGGTCTGCATCCACATTAACCACAGAACCAGACGATGTATCCGGAGTTATCCATTTCAGATTGATAACAGTCAGATCATCAGCAGAATTATTGCTTGTGTTGGTATCAATAATATCCACGAAATTCTTCGCGGCAGCTACATCAACTGCTTCAGCATCTTCAAGCGTAAAGCCAGTAGCTGTAACTGTAAATGCCTCTGAGACATCGGCAAAACCAGCAGAAAGAATTACATTCTTCCAAGTCACATCCGCTGCCGATACAGTAATTGCGGCTGCAGCTGCGGTTGTAAAGCTAATTGTGGGTCTTAACGAGCCAGCCCCAAGACCGATAATTGCTACACCAGCAACATCACAGCTTATTGAGCCAGCAGCCGACACTGTTTCAGTGTGTCCAGGCATTGCGAGAATTACATCACCCCGGGAAGCTGTGCATTGGCCGATTGCATAATCGATAGTGGCAAATGGCCGTTGGTAGGTGCCACCTGTAGGGTATGGCTGGTCTGTTCCAACAACCCCATCTTGGGCAAGAACAGAGGTACTATTTACGAAAAATACTTGGCCTGGCTGTGTCATCACCACCGGCATGTTGCGGATCGTTACCGTATCTTTAAAGCCATTTGGATAATTTGATAGGGACATTATTATCTCCTGTAAACCGCCATGCGGTCATTATTAGAAATATTACAGTTCAATAAAAGGGGCGCAGAACGCCCCTTATATTTTTAGGTATTGCTGAAAAACCCAGTTCGAGGGTCAGTGTAACCATACGATTTGTAGAACATGCCTTTGGAACGGAAATTGCTAGTTCCAAAGTCATTGTCCTGCTCAAAGGTATAATCCATTCTGTCAAATATGGTCAGACCACAGTCAACATTGGTTTTCATAAACCAATCAGTTCCAGAGGTAAATCGATGATTCACATGGTAACCAGAAGGGAAAATATCAAAAACAGGGTTCACAGTCGCAACGTTTGCACTGTTTGGCTCAAAGCGAGACTTCAAGATCCTGTCAGCGACGAAACGTAATTGACGGGGAATGTGCAGAGACTCTACACGAGCGTCAATCAGCAAGTTCGCACCATCACGGAAGTCCTCAACAGCAATGAAAGCATCTTCAATAGCCGCCTGAGACAACGCAGTAAAGGATGAGAACATGTTGCTGAACGTGCCACCTTTACCCAGAGGGTGAGAGGCATCGGCCAGTGATACACCATCGCCACCAGTATTGGTATAAGCGTTGTTGATCACATCAGCACCAAGCTGTTCGTCTGTATGAACCAAGGAGCGTTTCAGACAACTACCGGCTCTCTCAACGAGATCGCGATATTTGTTGTTCATCTGCGCTTCCATGGTGATTATGGTGCCCAGTGCATAGACTTTATGTTCATAAGTAGCAACAAAGTCCTGCTTCTCAGCATCGTAACCAATTGCCGTGCCTTCAGGCTTCCATGCAGCCAGGCCGGTCCCAGAGAGGGCTACATCAATTTCATACGCTTTTTCCGAGCTTTCCATAGTGAAAAGCTGGTCGTTCTCCATTGGGTAGTCTTCATAAGTAATTGTAGCTATCGCGTGTACCCCTTCCTGAAGTAACCGCGCCTCACTACCTTGGGTAACTATATCAACCATGATTATACTCCGGCAATGTTATTGAGGTTAGTAAGGTTGGCTGTAACACGCCATCGTGCATTTGTACCAATTGCATTGCCTTGAGTTTCGTCAAGTCCAAGCACACGAAAAACAAGGGTATTGGTAGTTGCTGCTGTGTTTGAGTCCAATTCCATGCCAGAAGCACCCGTAACAGTGGAACCGGAACCAACAATTATGCTGATGTTCTGTCCAATGTTTGTGACGGCTAAATTGCCACCTACGGAGTCTTCTTGAATTGTACAAATAGCATCATCTGCTATAACAACAGTGCCGTACCTGAGGGTGGATGCAGCACGATAATTCGCTGAAGATAAAGATGATTCGTCTGTGAAATCAGGTTCCAGACCGGTCAGATAACCATAAAGACGATCACCAGCAGCGCATTGAGCCACTGAAGGTGAAGTGCCATCTGCAGAACCAGAACCAGTGATCTTTACAGCATCACCAAGAAAGGCAGCAGTGGCATCGGTAGCAAGGAAACAAACTCGTTGCTGTTTGCCATGGTAGTCTGATCCATCAAGAGTCCCAACAACCCTAAAACCATTTGGTATGTCAGAATTTGCCATTATTTGGCCTCCAAATTTAATAAAAGAAACAAAAAATTATTAGCAACCAGCCTGCTTTCAGGGGGTTGATTAGTAATCTTCCGTCTTTCCGGAGGTTACGTTAAAAGATAATGGCCTCTTTCGGCTATCTGAGCATTCTCGCCAACTATTGGCGTTTTGTCAAACAAATGATAACAGCGGTGAGAAATACCATAATGTAGTGGCTTATTTGCCCGGTTTGATTGTGTTGTAACCCTGTCCATCAGTTACATTTAGATTTGGTGCATAGGTCTTGATTCCACCACCACCAGGTAAGTGCAATGACTCTTCCGACTGGTTCTGACCAGTGGACATCGCTCTTTGGATATCTTCGTTCCTTTTAGTGACAGGATCAAGCTTAAATTCCTTGTAAAGCTGTGCGTCCATCTTCAGCAAGTACTGCAGGTACACATTACCCCCGGCATCTTCGCCACCGACAAAGGTCACATAGGTAGAATCAAACTTGTCGTTAATACCTTTGTAGATTTTGTTCTGATCCGTAATACGTTCTACCGGCTGTGCCCCTGCTGCTATCCAGCGTTGCACTTCACCTTTGATGTCAGCGATCAGGGCAAGCTTTACGTCTTTACCCTTGTAATGCTCTTCATACAGGGAAATGTCTAACTGCATGTTCTGGTGCATGTTGGGGCGGGTATGCTTGGAAGTAGTTTTACCGTCATCACCTTCATTTATTGCCTTTCTCAGCATTTTATCTGACTGCTTTTCTGCATCCTGTTGTTCTTTCTGGTTACCCATTATCTGCCTCCGCAATTTTAATGATGTTTTGCGCATACTTGTCGGCTTGCGCAGGATTTTTCTTTTTCAGCAACTCATAGGTCTCAAAAGCTGCATTGGTGTTCTTGCCATCGATGTTATTCCGGGTTTTCAGGCCAATCTTCTTCAGTTGTGCCCCCATATCACCGGTAGTCTTCGTAGAACCAGAGGTTTTCCTGTTTCTGGAAGGTTTTACCCCCGGCCTGCTGTTTTTCGAGCTTTCAAACTTGTCTGGGAATAACGTCTTAGCCTTATTGAAGGCTGTTTTGGCTATTGCTTCGATTTGAGGATCCGACAGGTCACCGCCTCCAGACTGACTCAACTCATTTACCCCATGGGCATGATAACGAGCCATGGCATCATAGAATTCAGGGTCATAACTGGACGAGTTCCTGTTAGTAATGGCGTTTTTGGTAAGAAAATCGGCAATTACCGGGTTTACCTGCCTTTCTGCCGGTTCATCCTCATTTTTCTTGCCTGGAAGGTTGTCCAGAGCGTCTTTAGTCGCTAATGCCCCTTCTACGTCCAGATTATCCTTCTGATTCTGGAGCTTTTCCTCCAAAGCTGTTCTGCCCTGCTCATACGCCTGCTCTCTCTGCTCACCGATGGTGTCAGTGACTTCTTTCAGCATTTCCGCATTCTCACGGAGCATTGTCTTCAGTTCTTTGTTTTCCTGAATATTGTCGAACTGCTTGTTGTAGGCATTCTTGCCACGGTAGTCATCAGGGTCTTTGCCGGCAGCTACCCAGTCTTCATAGGACATAAACCCGGGAGGGTCTTCATCAGGATCAGGGTCTGGTGCAGGGTCTGGTGCAGGATCGGGGTCAGGATCGGGGTCAGGATCAGACTCTGGATCAGGATCAGGATCAGCCGCACTCAGGTTTTTTTCTAAGTCTTTAATTGGGTCAGAGTCTGGATTACCACCAAGGTGTCTAGCCTCATTGTAGTCACTTTCCAGACCGGCCAGTACGTCTTCTTTCGCTGGATCAGCCATTAGATTGTCTCCTCATAGATTCCCAAAGGATCTTCGTCATTAATAAATCGATACCATTTCTTGCTGTTTTGAGGGATTTCTACTTTAACTCCCTGGTAACGAGCAAAACGGATTATTTCTCCCAGCTTTACCCACGCTGGAGAATCGTTTAAATGTGGTCCCTTGTAAGCTCCACTGCCAATAGCAACAACGATTCCTCCATCATTGCCCAGCGTTTCTCTTTCAAGTTGGTCTTTGGATTTGGTAATAAACCCCAATTTCTTCAATTCGGGTGCTTCTTCTGCTTCGGCTCCTGTAAGACCATCTGAGGCTTCAATACTGCGTACAAGGATGCGGTATCCAGCCGGGAAGATTACTTTCCCATTCTGGTAGACATCGCAGGCTTTGGCGTATTGTTGATCGGTGATTTCAAGCATCTTTGTCATTATCTTTCTCCTCTCTTTCGACGAGCTTGTAATGACCGAGCAAATCTTCTACTTCTCCGGAAATACGGAATGCTTCCTTCAGTCCCTCACGGAAATAAAGCAAGTTGCAGGTTTTATCGTTATTGCCCATGTCAAAGCCTTCACCAGAATCGGTGCTGTCTTTCACATCGCCTTGATAGAACTTGAGGCAGTTGAGGTAGGTTTGCGTGACTGGGTTAGCCAGCCACACCTCCACTTGATTGGGGGTTAATCTGGGGTACTGGTCCGACATTTAGTTCTCCTTCAATAAATTCATCTTCTATGCGCAGAATCTCTCGTTTTGCTTGAGGGTAGGACATGCCAATATCCACCAACACTTCCAGAGCCTTGACATAACGCTCAGTGATTTCTGCTTCGTCTTTATCTGCTTTCAATCCAAGTTCTGACATATCTTTCGCTGCCATTCTCGCCAGCTTCGCTTCTTCCAGCGATTGCTTGGCTTCATTCAGATTCATTTCTCTATTCTCCAGTTCAGCAACTCTCTGCTGATTCGCCATTGCAAGCTTCTCTCCATCTGACGGTTCTGATGGAGGATCAGGAACCAGAGCAGTGACATTAGATTCACCCATCGCATGAAGGAGGTTGCGAGTTGTGAGTATCTGGTCAAATACCGTGGAGCCATACGCTAGTTGGGACATCATAGCGTCGTAGGAGTTTTGGGCTTTTGCCACCCGCTCTATTTCAGAGCCTTGTGATGGATCAGCTACCAGATCGACATCACAGTCGGCAGGATTGAAATCATCCCGCATGCTGTACTCTTCCTCTTCGTCGAGTACCTGATTGTACTTCTGATCGCTAAAATGCTCGTAGTTGAGCAGGGCAATCTTCTGATACTCATTCTTCTGAGCAGAATATACCCGCATGATAATTGTGTTGGGAGTCTTCAACGCTTGCTGGAGTCTTGCAAGATATAACGTGGCTGCTTCGCCAGGATGTGCTTCTACTGCATAGGCGGCTGATGTCATCTTCTTTGATGACTCAACCAAAAATGTCATAAGCTCCAGCAGGACTTGACTTGGCCCACTGAATGGAAACTGCACGACATTCTGTTGTAAGGAACCGTTTATACCACCAAGCGGTATAGGGGTAAGTTTGCCTAGTTTTATATCGATGGGTCCGGATAACTGTCTGTTGCCACGAGCGTCACCAATACCAGTGGCAATTAATCCCGAGTTAGATGAGGTGAGTTGCAGTGTGCCGGCATCGAGGTTATCGCGTAGCAGAGTATTAATGGCCGTGAACATGGGACCAAGCAAAATGCCCCACCCCATACCCATTGGCCCACCCTGAGGATCAGGCAGGAACTGGAACTGTGTGTATATGTCCTTTTGCTCAATTTTGGTTATTTCGCCTTCATCGTAATAAACCGTTTCTTCTTCATAGTCCGGGTACAGAGCAACAACTTTGCTGTGGTCTTCAGACAGAAGTGCCGTATAAGGCTCTTCCATACCGTCATCATCCAGATCAATCCAGATGTGAGCTTCTATAATTTCAAAGTCTGTTTCTTCATTATCCAGGTCATCTTCTTCCAACTCCCAGTCAGCACCCCGGATAAAGCTGATCATGTCATTGCGTCGGTAACTGATCTTTTCAAATTTCTCTGGAGAGTCTTCAAAGGTTTCGCATTTATGGTCAAAGATAATCTCATCGGCCATGCATAGATCAGAGCGCACTTCCTGAATGTCAGGATCAAAATAGGTTTTCTTGTAGATAGTCCCGGTGCAGGGAAGAGCCAGTAGCCCTTTGTCTTGATTTTTCTTCCAGTGAGGAATTGTTTCCTGCAACTGGTAATTACTGTAGGTCTCTACCCGCATCGCCCGGGCTAGTTTTGTTTGCTGTGGGTCTTTGCCGTAGATTTTCGATTTAACCAGTTTGGTTGTCCAGACCAGTTCAGGAGATGCTCGCGAGGAGAAGTCCAGCATTGCCTCAAATATGTACGGTAGCATCGCAAGAGAGGCTCCCTCAAAGGGAAAGTCCTTGCTTTCAATCTCTTTACCGTCTTTGGTGGTGGGGGTCAGCTTGGCAAGCATCAACGCCCTGTTGTATTTCTTCTTCCACGACTCCATGGTGGTTTCGCAGTCCTTGAGAACGCTTATGGCATCTGCGTAGACTTCGGAGTTGGATGTGTGGTCTCGCTTGTCGAGTTCTCCTACCAGATTTTCATCACGATTTAGAAACTCAAATACTTCGGGGAGTTCCTCAAATACTGCAGGGATGTCAACTGAGATTTCAGGTTGGCCTTCAATCTCGACTTCTTCGATTAGTTCAGCCACGTTTAGCCACCTTCAGTTTCTCTTTGTCAGTCAAGGCTCTCCACCCATTACAACTGGCACAACGGGTGTAAGCGTTGCGCACTCCTGGTTTGTTCTTGTGGTGTGATTCGCAACTCATGCAAGTTTATCTCTTGTTTTTCTTATAGGTTTTCGATTTAACCAGGGAAGGTTTTTTTAAAACCTTGGAAGGTTTTCTCTTTCTGGGAATCTTATTCATGTCTGCATCCTCCGTTAAAAGTTTTCGTACATGCCGGGGTTCAACTCATTGAAAGATTCTACCACCACTTCTTGATTGATGTCACAAATCCGAATTGCATATCTTCTCATCATATACGCATATCTTAAAGCATCAATTAAATCTTCTCTCTTCTTCACTATTTCCACACTGCCCGATGGAGTGGTCTTTGTATGGTACTCACGAATCTCTTCAAATACATAAAACAAGTTTGAGAATATCTTCAGCCGGCCAGTGCCCATCAAATTAATTAATTCTGTAATCCCTGCCCAGACTCCATTGGAGCCATCAGGCCATGACGCATGCGCACCCAGCATGTTGAAACCTTCTTCGGAATAATATTGCATCTGCTGTTTGGCAGACCCTTTCTCAGTCTGTAGGCCATCAGCAGGCCATGCTACTGGAATACCCTCTGACCATGGTTTGACAATGTGCCATGCTTCAAAGGGCTGTCGGTTTGATCCCTTCCAGGCGTTGGTGATGTAGAAGTGGTCATTGTCCCTGTCCCAGACAAGCTGCACATGAGCCTGTGGATGCGCCCAGCCAAAATCCATGCCGTTTATCACAAACCAGTACTCAGGGATGGCAAAAGGATCTATCACCAAATCCTGTTCGTCTATGGGGAATATCTTGCCTGACCCCATCAGGGGAATACCCTTAGATCGCATGTCTCTCTGGTAAGCAGGGTAAATAGCCAGAATCTTCTTTTTGGCATCTTCTGACAAATGCGGAGCGTCATCCCATGTCGCTGTCTGCATGTGCTTCCCGTCTTCAGGATCATCCATAAATCCTTCTACCAATATTGTTTTGCCATTTTCCGGAGTCAATGTAAGGATCCCTCGGCCACCTTTGCCACCATCACCATTCAGGGTACGAGTTACTACCTGAGGAAATATTGATTGGTCTTTGGGTTCTTCGTCAATGTGATACCAATCAACAACGTCACCCATCAACGCATGCTGTCCCTGAGAGTAAGACCAGAACTGACAAGTCGATATGCCTTTCTCGTGCTTTACACGAACCTCACGACACGCTCCAGTTGTACCAGGCATCCCTATCCAGTCAACAATCCTGTCTGCTGTGATGTAACCACCTTCCAGTTCACCATCCACTATTCGGCCAAAGAGTTTCTTCTGGAGCAGATCACGGCACTTTTCACCTGAGTAGGCAAGGAGCCACATAAGAGGAGGGGCATCAAATACATACCCTTCCCAACCTTCTGGATAATCACCGGTTAAATGAGTCCCATCCATAATACAGCCGGTTTGGGATTTGCCGACCTGATTAGCGGCCATGAGGAGTGATGCTAGATTTGTAGCAGTAGCAGCGTTGAATCGATGCTGCCAGTCGTACATCTGATCGTAGAGGTCTGAAAGGAGCCTCTCACGCATCTTGTGTTCAAGTGCGAGATTTAACTCTATACGCTCTACCAGAGCTTGCTTGTAGGCTTTGTCATCCATTTAAAGCATGCCCCATCCCCGCAGGAGAGTTTCCAGAAGCCGTGGAGTGTGCGGGGAAGGACACACAAAGGAGGAGCAAACATAGAATAACATAGTTTTTCAGGCTTTACCGAAAACGTCTTCGAAACATTACATGATCCCCATTACTTCTGCCATCTGTTCCCGTAACCGCGTCAACACCGCAGGCTCATCTCCATGCAATGCTACACAACCAGCTACCAAAACATCAAAATACAAAGGCTCTACCTTATACCGATAATGCAACGTAGATACATCACGACCCAACGTCAATGCCACCCAGGTCAAATTAGGCGCACCAAGCTCTTTAGCTCTCTTACTCGCACTCAATTATACACCCCGTTTTGTCCATGAATATTAGAACACTTGTGACTCTTTGGGACATACGGCAGAAAGTGGACTGACTCGAAATTGTATGTTTTGTAAATTACCATTATGCCATCCCTATGTATTTGTGCGTCTGGAGGCTTAGTTTCCATTTCCTGCGATCCAAACAATAATCTATGGAGTTACGGACATTTTCGCTAAGATCCTTCCCCCATATCGGCTGGATGTAGTGATGCTTAAAATCAAGTGAATCATATTTTGACGGGTCATTCCCATCCTGTGGGTAAGCTAACTTCAACTCATCTCCCGACATTTGGACAAGCTGCGAACCCTCTTTCGGGCTTACAGTCACCCAATCAATAGAATCCAAACACTTAATAGTCCCATTGGTCTCAACCGCAACCATATACCCGTGACGGTGTAATTCATCGATTAACGGCTCATCTACCTGTAAAAGAGGCTCCCCACCAGTAAGAACAACAAACCTATCCTTTTGACCAGCCCCCCAAATATCATTTATTTTCTCCACCAGTTCCACAGAGGTTTTATATTTGCCGCCACCCACAAAATTCGTCCCAACAAAATAGGTATCACAAAACTTACATATGGCATTCGCCCGGTCTTTATCCAAACCAGACCACAAGTTACAACCAGAAAAACGACAGAATACCGCAGTCCGGCCAGTCCAAAACCCCTCCCCCTGAATTGTTAAATATATCTCTTTAGCCGAATAACTCATGCTGAGTCCTACCTCCCCACTGAGCCGCTGAGTTATGAGCCTCTATCCGTGAAGCTATCACTGCTGCCCTGGCACCTGCCGAGGGAGGGGCGTACATACCAAACCGACTTATATCGTTGTTGTGGATAGCTGCATTAGTGCTGTCTGCACTCGCTAACGGCAAATGACGGAATATCTCTGGGTTTAACATCCTCAATCCGTGAAGCTTGCACTTCGGCCTACCAGAATCATCACAACATACCTTCATCGCCTGATTCATCCTACCCCACCAACCCTTAGTCCCAGGGTTCGGCCACTCACCTGAACTCCCCAACGCTACCCACTCAAAATCCTCTACCAACCAAGCTAAATATTCCAACGACTCATGCAAATGCCAAACCGGAACACCCTTAACCCTCAACCCCATGCGAACCCAATCCAATACCAAACCACTATTCGTATCCTCATCGCCATCTATAACATCAGGTATCAAACACCAATCAAAACGTGGGTGACGATATATCCCAGTAACCCACCTAACATAAGCATGGAAATCTATCGGATCTCCTGTCTTTTTCCATTTACTAAACGCACCATTATCCAAAACAAACGACTGACACATGTCCATTACTATCGATAACTGCTCCGGATGCGCAAAACTTACCAACCCATGCCGACCTCGCAACACCTCAACAGCATCCGTGTGCTTACCACCAATAGGAGTCCCGTGGTACTTAATCATAAGGGGTCATCCGTCGTACACTTTCCTGCATTCTATACTCAATCTCTTAACCTTACCACGGTTTGTTCTCAAAATATTCCCAACTATTTTCAAAACACCCTTTTTTGTACAAAAAAGCACCCCCTTTCTGACAAAAGATACTGAATTACAGTAAGTACTATACAAAAAATTAACCATACCCCTATAACTTAGTGTTCCCTTCTAACTTATAGAGATACTGATATATAAGCTCCCCTATCTAACAGCAACAGCAACAACACTAATGCCCGTACAAGTACGGAGGACTATCTATAACTACTAACTGCTAACTGCTAACTACTTACTGCGAGTGATCAATGAGATGGCGAGCCATGGCTACTATGCCGAATTTCAGAATATGAGTTGCCCGATGACCAGGCGATGATAGGCATAGAAGGGGATATAAGACTGTATTAGCCGGTTCCGGTAGGATCCAGGGGGATTGGTACTGTCTCAACTACTGCGCCTTGTACTCTCTTAATACGCTGCTCTGATTCAATTAACATGCGTTCAAGATCCGCAATGTCTTGTGATCCGTAGTCAGTACCCTTATTCACTGTCAACTGTTTGCCATACTTGCGCGGTTGATGAACACCCGCCAGCCATTTATAGTTGTCACTCGCGAGCCGGGCATTGTTGTGATTA
>TARA_R110000824_G_scaffold19663_6_pt1 | contig 13532 bp, 17 predicted proteins | sample TARA_R110000824 | Tara Oceans TARA_R110000824 (sample SAMEA4397747) | marine metagenome | biome: Polar Biome; feature: [MES] marine water layer (ENVO:01000295) within the mesopelagic zone...; material: water (ENVO:00002006), including particulate matter (ENVO:01000060) such as...... | reverse complement strand
TCATCTCTAGCTTGTGGCCTTGATCGGACGAACTCTTTTATCTGTGGAAGAGTTGGTATAAATTGCGGGGCGTGATTTTCCCAGTAGTCATCAAAATAAGCATCAAGTAAATAAGAGGGAACTTTCTTAAAAACCTCTTCATAACTCTTTGAGAAATTCCTAATATAGAAAGCATTCTTTCCATATTGATCCGCTATCTTACTCAGGAACTTTTTAATTATTACTTTGTTCATTTTGCCGCCATTTCAATTTCAATTTGTGATACTTGCTCAATGTTGAAAACTGTAAAACCTCTAGGAACCATTTTTGATCTTTGGGTTTTTCTGTCAATAACTGAAACCATTTTTGTGCATCGTGTTCCTTTTTCGCCTTTCTGAACTTGCATTTCTAACTCTTGCCATTGTCTATAGGTTGCCCAAATTGATTGGCTGTAATCATTTTGTGATAGCACTACTACGTTTCCACCTGAGTATTCTTTGCTAGTCTTTGCATTTATTGGGGTCATCTTATCTCCGTTGTTGTTGTTATATATATAAGTAACATCTATAATACATACAAGCAACTAATAAGGTAAAGATAAACAGAGCTCTGTTTAAATAATCCCTGCATTCTTTAATTCTCTTTCATTTGCCGCGATATAAATCATTCTTTCCGACCTTGGCATTACCATAATTTGTTCTCTAGATAATAATTTACTAGTATTAGTATTAGTTATTCTTTTTATTTCTATTATTAGGGCCTCGGAAAGGCCCACAGGGACGGGGGTTCCAGAGGTTGGTTTGTCGGTATTTTGTCGGTTATTTGTCGTTATTTTGTCAGGTATTTTTTCAAGTCCCCTTATCCTCGGGGTTATAGGCTTAATTATTTGTCTCTTTTTTGTCGTTATTTTGTCAGACTTTAGCCCAACCTTATATCTACTTGAATTGTTAGGGTTTTTCTCAATCTGCTTTATTACTAATCTCTTTAATTTGTACGCTATATTGTAAGACCAGCCTTTATTCTCACAAAGAGATTTAAGATTATATTTCTGACCTGAGATAATTATCAAATAGATCTCACAATAAATAGCAATCTTGATTGGATTACCCTTAAGGATCAAGTCTTCTGGAACTACTGCAAATCTTTGTTTCTTTCCCATAATTTCCGCCGTTGTTATGTGCTCGGTTATATCGAGGCTCTTCATTATATATACAATAACATATTAATTACTAATGATCCATACTAATTATTAAAGAATAATAAAACAAAAAATTTATCAATCAAATTATGCTTCGTTTGTTCAACATTTCACTTGCCTCTATATATATATAATGATACTTATAACAAACAACAACAACGGAGAACAAAATGAACTATTTAGTAATAGATACAGAAACGACAGGGCTATCCCCAAGAATTCACGAAATGATCGAATTTGCCGCTATCTATATTGAAGATGGGGAAAAGAGACATGACTTCTGTTTTCATATTCATCCAGAATATATCGAAAGAGCTAATCCAATAGCTCTAGAAATAAACGGATATGATATAAAAAATCCAAGACCTGCAATCCCACAGAGATCAGGAGCAAAAAGAATTAACAAAATTCTTCAAGGGTGCAAAGAAGGAACAATTATTGTAGGCCACAATGTAAATTTTGATCTTCGATTTATTGCAATCCTGCTTTCCAGATTTGGCCTTCGTGGTCTATATCCTAAACTCGTATTAGATACAGTTCCATTGAGTAAATCTTTATATCCGGAATTGAAATCAGTGAAACTTTCGAACGTCTGCAAGCATTTAAATTTAAAACAAAGAAACGCTCATACAGCACTTTCGGATTGTGAAGATGTAATGAACATTATTAACGGGGTTAATATAAATCCTAGTGATTTGGAAAATCTTGACCTATGGAAACTGATTGATCAGTATGGAGATTTAAGTGATTAAAAGAGCAGTTAGTGACAGTGAAATTACTGGAATAGGTTCATCATTTGACCTGACAAAAGTTATTAAAATAGACATGGGAATGTTTCCCTTGTCGGCTCCTCTTCGATCTAAGATAAGCCTGATAACTGCACAATTCTCAAACATGTCCACCCCGACATCTCCATCAACTGCAACAATAAGAATATGCAGGGATATATTAGGAGATCACGCTGTATTAACAGAAACAGATAGTAGTATATTCTCGGGATTAACGACCTCAACGAAAGGGACTGCAATATGGTCTATTGAGGGAAATGTTTGTTTAGATAGTAATGATCATCTCTATATATTTATTAAATCAAATACAGGTTCTTTCGATGTTGAATACATCGAGATCAACTGGAATAACTCGGGGAAATAATGGCTATAGCTAGAGCGTTTAATGTAAAAGGTGGAACTGTTCCAGAGTCAATGATCTCAGGTTCTGAAATTACCGAAAATTTATCAAACCAAATTAACGGGCAAAAAAGCTCCTTCACAACTACCTTAAGATTTGTTGAAGGTCGTATCCGTGTATATTACAATGGATCAAGGTTGGCTGAAGGCTTAGATTTTTTTGAAGCTGAAGACCGATCATCGATCTCACTCTCCCCTTCTCCATTGTATGGAGAATTACTTGTAGTAGACTATGAAGTTGATTACATAAATAAAAAATAAACTGGAAATAAAATGACCATTACTCAAATTCGAAACCATCAAATTATAGACAATATTATCACAGCTGGAAAAATACAAGACGGAGCGATCTCTCGCCTTGGTCAAATTTCTGACGGCTTTATAACTCCTGCCAAATTGGTTATGAGTTCTGATTTTAATTTTGGCGGTGCCTTAACTGTTCAAGCTCCAGCAGTTGACTTGGCTCCAGCAACTAAAAAATATGTTGATAATTCTTTGGTTTCAGCCAACGCTTATGCAGACAGTAAAGTCTCTGATTTACTTGGAGGAGCACCAGCCGCTCTAGATACTCTTAATGAACTTGCCGCCGCTATCGGTGACGATGCCAATTATGCCGGTTCTGTTACTGCTTCAATCTCAAATCTTAAAGGGTCTACTGTAGCTTTTCATAGTCTTCAAGCATTGGAAAGTGAAGTATCAACAATTAAAAGTTCTGTTTCTAGTAATCTTGTCACAGCTCAAGGATATGCTACCACGGCAAAGAATGAAGCTATTTCACATGCCAATACTGTTTCAACAACTGCAAAAAATGATGCAATCTCACATGCTAATACTGTATCAACAACTGCAAAGAATGAAGCTATTTCACATGCTAATACTGTTTCAGCAACTGCTTTGTCTGATGCTAAAAGTTATGCCGATGGAAAAGTGTCTGCATTGATTGACGGAGCACCAGCCGCTCTAGATACCCTGAATGAAATAGCCGCTTCTCTTGGTGACGATGCCAATTATGCTTCAACAATTACAAATTTAGTAGCTACTACTAAAACAAATCTTGAAACAAAAATTACTAATGCTGAAAGTACTCATACAAGTGAACTTGCCGCTTTGAAAATCGATGCCGCAAGAATGTTGTTCTTTCCCCGAGTTGCTGATTTTAATGCTGATGGATCTTCTGCAACTTATGATCTCGGAATGTCTATCCCTACTAACTTTGATAAAATCTTAGTTTTCATAAATGGCATGTTGTGCTTTCAAACTGCCTCCCCTGCAAACTCAAGAGAGTTTAAATTGGTTGGTCAAGTTGTTACTCTTGGTGGAGTACCGGCTCTAAATGAACGCGTAACTTGTTACTTTATGGCCTAATTTTATTGTCTATAAAATAAAGCCCGAACAAATAATTTGTTCGGGCTTTTCTTTTAGAATTTTCTAAACATAAACAGAGCTCTGTTTATTATTGAGACATTATTTTTGCTGTCAAAGTTGCAAGTAATATTGCAATATAAATACACTGAGCCATTATTATAGACTCAATAATCATTTTAATTTTTGCTTTCATTTTGATCTCCGTTGTTGTGTATATATATATAACAACATATTTAATAAATTACAAATGTAACCTAAAGAAAGTAATGCCCGACCTGTAAAGATCGGGCATTAACAACAACGGTAGCAGGTTGAGCCTGCTTTCTGGATTATATCATATTGGGGATTGAGGGGCAAGTCCGTGCGGAGTTGATCTAACCATTTCTCTGAGTTTTAATTCATTTACTAAGGTAGATATTCCTCCAAGTTTATTTGCAAGATCATCCACTTTTCTGGAGATCGCGTCTATTTGTGTATCTAAATTTGAAATCTCATTCACTATTGAAACTCTAATAGTCTCTTCTTTATCTTGATACATAGAAATCACTGTATCATATCGTTGTCGAAGAGCATCTTCTCTCTCTTCCGCTCTTCGATCTCTTTCATCTAGTCTTTTCTGTTGATAAAAGAACTGCCACAAAAGAAAACCAGCAAAGGCCGCATTAGCACCTCCATTTATCAAAAGTTCAATTAATTGTGCTTCGCCCATCATTACATCCCACCTATTAATGTATAAGTGAATTTATCCCATCCATTGTGAGAAACTTGCAATTTACAAATAGACATAAATTCGTCGAAATCTTCAGGATATTTAATAACTGTACATCCTGCACTATATCGCCCGACGTACTCTGATCCATTAATAGAGGCTCTATGAATATTAATTCCAAAGTTCCCAGAATGCTCCTCGCCACCCATATCATGAATTAAATCTTTATTATTATCACGCCAGACCTTAACAGTTCCATTCCGCTGACATAATGCTTCATATTTGCCACCGTGAAGATCTATCTTATAGATGCCGTTCATTTGTTGTGGATGGACTAAAATAGCTGTTCCAGAAGGCCGAGAATAGTTCTTTAAATAATAGGCTCCAGCGTCAACAGTACAGGCGTAAACTTTCCAAACCCAAATTCCTCTGTGCTTGTATACAATATGAAGCCAATCATCAAAAAGATCTGCTTCTCCATCTGGCTTTCTTTCACCTATGATATTCAGATTAAAGTCTCCTTCATCGAAAACCTTAAATCCTTCTTTTTGTACTCGATCCAGAATTTCTGGTCTATGCCCATTGGGTGATAAAATAATCATTATACAATTCCTAAAGTGATTATACACCGAGAAGCAGAAGGTCGCCAACGGATCCCAAGTATCATTGCTCGTTTGGATAAATAACTTTTTCCACTTCCTTCATTAAAACCATAGATGTAACTCGAAGTAATCGCAACAATATCTCCTGCGGCCAATCCGGCAAATCTTTCCGAACAAGAGATCACCAATTCTTCATAAGTGTTTAAATCCCAAACATTTAACCGGCCCAAATCTACTGTAGCTTTTGCTGATTGTGCGGGGCTATCTATTCTATATAAATATCTGTGATCTCTTAAATTTTCATTTTTTGCAGGCAATCCTCTAACATTTGAGGTTTCTTTGCTGGCAGTATTTTTTGTCCCACCGGCAGTGCTTGTTAATATTGAACTTTTCCCGAAAACAACGGGCTGACTTGTACTATAGATTTGGTGACTTTCAATTGAATATATATCTTTATCTGTTATTTTTGCATCGATACGAAAAGCATTAGCTGGATCTTGAGCAACTCTCCAATCTATTCTTCCCTGACATAAAACAGGAAACATTCCCATAGATAAAAATGAATTGATAACGCTTCTAATTCCACTTGTAGCAGGCTCGGAAAATAATAACTGAACTTCAAATGATCCTGATGTTGTTTTCCAAGCATCATAATAATAACTCATTGACTGAGAATTAATCAAACTTGGATCAAAATTAATTCCTGCTCCCCAAGATTTGGGGTAATCATCAAATGGCCCTTGAGTTGCGTTTCCTGTGCTCATTAACATTCGATTAAAAATAAAATCCGGCCTTCCGTTTAACCTTGCAACTGAAACCACAACATCATTAATTGCTAATACTTTTAGATCTGTCATAGAAGGCCAGACTAATGTGTGAGTAATTTGAAGATAGCCAGCGGGAGCAATTGTTGTTGTCTTTGTGCTCCATTTGTAATTAGCAGATACTCCAGAGCTATCGGTTACAGAAATTAATCCATAGTAATTTGTGTCTCTTTCAAAAATAGTTATATCGCTTAAATAAAGTCTTGTATCACTACTATAATTAAAATTAGTTGTTACTAATGCCGTTTTCCCAGCATTATAAAAGAAAGATAATTCATTTTTTTTCGTTGATAGTCTCGAAGTTAAGGCACTAATAAGGCCTCCAAATTCCAAATTCCAAACACCTCGACCACCAGACAAAGATCTCAATTGACCAATAGCAATGAGTTCTGGAAATTTCCTATCTCTTCTCATATGTAATTCAGCAATCGCGCCCTTTCTGAATGCACTTGTGTCTAATGGTCTGAGATCTCCATTGATCTGAATAGAAAATCCACCAAAATTAACGCTCCAGATCTGAGGGGTTATTCTTGCATTGTCAATAACAACCTCGGCAGATCCTATATTTATCATTCCCGAGTTTCTAATTGTCTTTGCTGAACCAATAAAATAATCATTGCTATAACCAATAAATCTAAGTGCATATTCAACAGACTTACTTGGAGAGCTAAGTGAATTAATAAATGAAGAAGACCAAGACATTAATCCATTTCTCCTTCTTCATCAAAAATAATGTTTTCGCTTTCTTCAGCTTCTAGACTTGCTCCGTTTACCCAATCAGAAACAGTTCCATCGATACCACCACCACCACCACCGCTAGTTATTCCTCCACCAGTAGGAAGGGTTCCAGTTGCAGGAGAGGTAGTAACTAAATTATCTCCCAATTGAACAACGCCATCAAAACTTTCAGGATGATATGCAAAAAGAGTACTGTAATCAGGAACAAGTTTAAGCGATAAAGAGAATAGTCTTCCACCTTCATTTGTTATTATATTTTTCCCGACCTCCTGAGCGGGCCTCTTTAAAACTGGCCAAAATCTGTACCATCGTGCAAAGGCTCGCCGATTGTACTGGAAATTAATTCTGTCTTTAGTTAGAAAATTCCCATTAGATAAACCGCTTAAATTTGTTATATCGTCTAACTTGTGCAATTCGTGAAGCATTGCTGGAGGCTTACTTTCGATCACTACATAGTCTCCAACACTTGGAATTATATTTGCATTCAATGGATCAACAAAGCTGTTAAACGGATTTGAAAATACATTTACATCAAAATAACCAGATCCTAAGTAATTCATAATTGGAGCACACCAAGCCTTAGTATGATCAGAAGTAAAAGCACATGAAAAGCCTCGATCTAAATGATTTTGAAGGGCGGCAAATTTATAAGCTAGATCTTCACCGAGATTAAGACGATCTCTTTGAATAGTAATAACTTCACCACCACCTCCGACAGATCTTTGAATTCCTCCTGTCATTGAAATTCCATCAATAACATCCATAGGAATATCAGAAAAAAGTTCTCCTAATTCTTCACCTAAATCAATAGTTACTAAGTGAGATCCGTTTGGCTCTGGATAATAATAGAAACGTGCAGACATTACCGACCTCCAAAAAGACTAGATGAAGCTAATCCAAAGTTTGAATTAAATCTTTCTTCTATTCGTCTAACCAAAGCGTCTACTGCGTTCTGCTCAACAACTTGAGCATTAATTACTATATTCATTCCTCCTCCATTATATTGAGACATTTGACGATCAACCTGTTGAGGCTTTTGTCCTGACTGAGGAACCACAAATTCACCCTGATGTAATAACGCCATTCCTGACCTTTGAGATCCTGTAAATTTCATTCCTCCTTCTGCGGCTGGAATAAATGAACCACCACCAGCAAATGTTGAAGATTTGTAAGGATTTAAAAAGTCTTTAAGTCTATCCACAAAAGGATTACTTTCTGAATTTCTTCTGCGTTCTCTCCTGCCTTCTGGAGTGAATATTGTTTTTAAAAATTCAACTATTGTCATAAAAGCATTAATTACAGCTAAAGTAATTCCATTAATTAACGCTTCAGAAAAAATAAGAGTAATAGAAGGAAGTAATCTAAGAAGAAGATCAGGGAGTATTTCTAAACCTTTCTGAAAAGATTTAATTTGATCAACTATATCTTCCTGTCTTTCTTTTGTTGTTTTGGAACCTAGCACAGTTATAACACCAATTCCGGCAATTATAGCTCCTACAATTGGGCTCGCAAGAGAGGCTCCAATCTTGCTGAAAACTTTCCCAAGCACACCTGCAAGAGAGGCTCCAAGCTTGCTTGTTAATTTGCTTACAATATCTATTGATGCTCCAGCTGTTTCTGTAAGTTGACCACTGCCAATACTTCGGACTGCGCTTGTTGCTCCTTCTATTTTTCCAGCCCGATCTTCTGAACGCTGGTTTTTTTGTTCTTCATTTATACCTTGAAGGATCTCTTTAGTTCTTTCTCTTAATGCGTTCTCTGCTTTAATTCCTGAATTAATATCGTTGCTCATTTGAGCAAGTGCATTTATTTGTTTTAGTTCTTCTCTGTATGTGTGCAATACTTTCTCTCTTTCTGAGAGTGTACTTTTTAAATTATTTTTGTCTATCTCTGCAAGTTTTGATCTTGCCATTGCCATAATTTTTAATCTAGATGTTGCTTCAGAATCCCTTTTCTGTTGTGTCGCTTCTGCTCTTTTCCTTCGGGCTTCTTCTTCTTTGTCCATTTCTTTTTCAGCGTTGTTTCCCGTTTTGGGATCATCAATACTAAACTTTATCTTTTCCTTATCTTTATCTAATCCTATAAGTAATTTATCAAGAGCATCAAGAGCAGTTTTGACCTTGCCAGTAAGTGGCTTTGATCCATTGAAATCAATTTTATTTACTTCATTTAAAATATCTCCGAGTTGAATTGCGGCATTTGTCGCCAATGCACTATTGGCGATTATTCTTCCTGTTGTATCATCTGAAATAATGCCAAAAGCATTTGCCGCTAAAGATAATCCTGTAATAACTGCAAAAGCTAATTTCGATGTCCCTTGTAAAAAAGAAACAAATCCGTTCAATTGAGACTGTAAAAATCCAATTACATTAATTGAAAATGCTTTTATTGTATTACCAAATTCAGAAAACATTTCACTATTATTTTTTATTTTTTCTTGAAGTGAGACTACAATAATAATTATAGATCTTAATGTAGAATTAAGAAGTGCAACTCCTCCAACTGACTCAACTAATCTTTGTTTTAATCCCGCAATAGTCGAGTCAAGAAATGAAATGCTCTCTTGAAATATTGCGGCTTGCCTAGACGCTTCCGGCCCAGTTTGAACACCAAACTCCTCAACGACATCCAGAAAATTTTCAAATTCACTAGTATTTCCAAACGCTTGGAGAAAATTACCTCCAGATCTTCCTAAAAGCAAAAATCCAGCCGTTGCTTTTTCTGTTGGGTCTTTAACTGCTTGTAATGATCTTGTAATATTAAGAAGTATCTGATCTGCTGATAACATTTCTCCAGTAGTTAAATCCTTAAGACTTATGCCTAATTGTTTGGCGGCGGCTGTTACCTTGGCCTCTCCTGATGCTAGATCTGCAAATAATTTAGGAAACTTTTTTATGAACGCATGTGCCGCTCCAGCAGATTGTCCAGATCCAACAAAGGCCATACTGACCGCTTGTATAGATTGAGCAGATAAACCAGCCTGAGCAGATAGATCATTAAGATCGTTAATGCTGTCGATCACTCCTTTTGTGAATTCATAACTGGCTGTTGTAGTATCAACTAGAGCATCTTTAAGAAAACCAACTCCACCAGAAACCATTTTTAAGGTAGATCTTAATCCAGTCATTGCAGAGCCTATTTGAGCCCCCATTTCAAGACCTGATTTTTTACTTTTTACTAATTCTTCACCTAATTTCTCAGTGTCTTTTGTTGTGCTTTTTAAGTTTTTTTCTGCTTTCGCTGTTGCTACAGAAACAATGTACTTTACAATGTTTGACATACTCACCCCTTCATAGAATAGCACGATAAGAGTTGAAGAAGAAACAAAACAGAGCTCTGTTTATTAAATGAAAAGAGGCACAGAGCCCCTTTTCTTATTTGAAGAATAAACAATACTATCCAATTGTTGCAGAAGGATTATCATTCTTAACTTTAATAGTTAGTCCAGCATCGGTTGAAGAAGCAAGGCCTCGAACTGTGAACGACCTTTCAATTCTTCCAAATGATGAAACGGCATCGGAATAATCTTCAATAATTGCGTTACTTAAAGTAATACTAATAAAATGATTTGCATCCGCTGTTGAAGTAAATGTCAAAGATACAGCACCTGAACTTCCAGCTAATTGACTTGTATAAACACTATTATCATCCATATCGCATGTGATTGACATTGTGACTTCTCTAACGTCGGAAATAACAGGTTCAGCGGTTAGTTTGCTTCCGAGTATATTTTTTCTTTCCAGTTTATTATCAAGTGTTAATTCAAAAGATCGAATTTCTAAACTTGACGGTGCTAACGTACCAGCAAGAAGCAAATTACCAGACTCAAAGTGAAGAGCCTCGTCTCCAGAAGGAAAACTACTTGTCTGATCTGTTGATCTTACTCCTCCGTCATATCCAATCAAATCAAAAGAACCAGTCATCTCTTCACCGGCTGCACAAGATAAATTCATTGTGCTCACTTTTACACCTGTAAATTGTTCATTCGATGAGGTTAGATTTGTCCCGCGTTGAAAAAGTACAGTAGCTGAAGGCAACGCAAAATCCGGAGTATATGTATGAACATGATAAGCAGCTACTGCCGCTGTTGAAACAGTCCCTAAAGCTAAATAAAACATCATGCCCGATCCATTATATTGGATTGGTATATCAACAGTTCCATTAGTATTTCTAAAGCCGTCAAAAGTTCCCGCAAGCATACCAGAAGCAGGAACAGACAAATTAGTTTTTCTTTCTCGATCTTGTGTAGTGACCAAAGAAGAAGAAATAATCCTTAAATCTACAGGATTGGTTAAAAGGGCTATGCCATAAGTTGTTTCCACTGAAAAGCGAACGAAAGCATTAAATCCGAATAGAGTTGACATTTTAAATCCTTATTACTCAGGGAGTAGGTTCTTAACTCGTAAAATAGCACGAGTTTCTAGTATTTGTTTTTCTGTTGTGGTGAATTTTGCTACTACTGCATAGTCAGATCCATCATCTCCGATAATATATCGACCACGAAAAAATGTATTCCCCAATCTAACATCATCAAGATCGTATCTTGTTGCACTGTTAGTTCCCGTATTGTCGTAACTAAATATTTCGACATAATCAATAGCTTCTAAATTATTTCTATTATTATATGTCTGATAACGGCGACCCAATAAAGATACAGTAAGGAAAAAGACATCAACCTCTTCTATTGTTGCTTTTGAAAATGATATTATTGGAGTATCTGTTGCAGATTGTCCACCCCTTGAAGGTACAATTCTCGAGATAGGTCTTTCAAGGGTTATATATCCTTCTTTTGGAGAAGCTATTGTTACAGCTACAGATCTGTCTGATGTTTCAGATGAAAATCCATAATAAACAAATATCGCATTCATAGAATTGTCATTATTACTGACATATCCGTCAACTTGTAGAATTAGAATTCTATCAGAATAATTAGCTCCACCTTTTCTAGCAAATGATAAAACATTTCCTTTAGGATCAGTCACTACCACATCTCTAAAGTCAGATCTTATTTCATCCCAAAAAGTATCCCAATCCGCTGGAATAGAAAACTCGATATCAATAGTAGCCTGAACACCAGATCCACCAAAATGATTAACGCCAACAATCTGACGTCTATTGTAATTTTTATTAAACCAACTCATTAAATACCTGTTCTACTTTGGAATGGAGTAGTAACTTCAATATATCCTATTCCAACGCCTTCTATACCAAATTTATCTCCATCCAATGCAGAGAACTGACAAATTACGTCATCAATAACTCCACCACCAAGGCCAAGAAATCTATCGGAAGTTATATTTTCAATAACATCTGAGCACAAATTTATAGCCGCTCTTATTCTGTCACTAACATTTGACCCTGCTACAAATACATAAATCTCAAATCTCGGGGTCATTGTATATCTCCCAAGAGTTGCCCCGTGAATAGTTGAAAAGTCTATAAATGAAACACAGCCAAACGGAATATAAGGAGGATCTGAAATTGATCCAATCACAACTTTATCAATTAAATTTAACGTGCTTGATTTTGCCGTAAAATCAGAACCTATTTTTCCTTTCAGCGCGTTTAGTATTTCGTATGTTTTAGAGTCTGACATTCTATCCTTCTAATGCTTCTTTTAATATTTCTTTAAACTTATTATCTAATAACTTTTCTTCAACTTCTACTGAACGGCCCATAAATAATCTCGGCGTTATTCTTCTTGATCCTGTTGCTTCAGACTTTCCAAATTCTATGAACTCAGCATAAAAAATATCGTTACCACCAAACTGTCCTCCGGCTTGTAAAAATGCCGCCGGTCTTCCATTGAAGATCCCAAAATTTCCAGCTATTGATCCTCTCAAGTTGGTTGTTCTATTTTTAAATCTTGAAAATGAAATTTGTTTAGATCTTCCTTCCATTCTTAAAGCGGAGATCTTAAGCTCTCGATTTATTTTTTTAACCAATTTAGAACTTGACTTTCTAATTCTCTCTTGGAACTCTTCTAGTGTTAGTTCTGACATATCTATTAAAGTATTGTAGCGGTTGAGCGTAATTCATTAAGAATTTCCTTGACTTCTTGAGGCATTACTTTAGGTGAGTAGGTTGTACTCGCCCCGCGCTGAGAAGTGCTCTCTCTACCTTGTGAAGTTTTCTGTCTATGCAATTGGCTTGCAAATACACAGACAGCATGTATCAAATCCTCTGGAGCTGAAGAATAACCCGCAGAACAGACAACCCTATTCGATCTAAAAGCATTTGAAAAGGCGACAGTTGAAACGCCTATTTTAATAATTACTTCTGCATTCTGAAGATCAAGATGATATTCACCTGATGTTATTTCTGTTGAGGCTGTATAGTCTCTATTGGGATCTGAATGAATAGAAGTAATTGTGATCAATGGTTTAATCGGTAACCTTAACACAAATTTATTATTAAAAACAGGATTGTCTATGTAGAGAGTATAAGTTGCCGCTTCAAGAGAAGGAGATCCTCCAGCGTCAGACACAGGAAAGCCGAGGAAACGTGCGATGTCTGCCTCGGCTCTTTTTATGATATTAGTCAGCTCTGTATCTGCACCGGTTCCAGTTATCTCCGGCAAATACTCCTTAAGAGTGCTTAAAGATACTAAACTCATAAATCATTTATACCTTTCTAGCCTGTTCAAGTTGGATGATAACATTTCCTTCTGCTACTTTTCCACTTCCGCTTTTAATTGAGCTGAAATGGATTTTCGCGCCTGCTTCAAAGACTGCAAGATCTGATCTTGATTGGTCAACCAATAAAGCTGGAGTAGCGGCGGTCAGTGCTCCTTCTTTACTTGTTTCAGTGCTCCATTTAAAAATAGCTGTAGCGTCATCACTTCCGACAATCGTAAAGGTACGAAAATCAGCGGCATGAGTAGCAATTCCAGCGTTGTCTACAATATAAGCAGAAACTACTCTGTATCTC
>TARA_R110000824_G_scaffold10036_3_pt1 | contig 13542 bp, 13 predicted proteins | sample TARA_R110000824 | Tara Oceans TARA_R110000824 (sample SAMEA4397747) | marine metagenome | biome: Polar Biome; feature: [MES] marine water layer (ENVO:01000295) within the mesopelagic zone...; material: water (ENVO:00002006), including particulate matter (ENVO:01000060) such as...... | reverse complement strand
CCTGCCATAGGGAATGCGACACACCCCCTATTTCTAAATGTTGTTGGATTGACCCCTAGGGAAAGGGGACTGCTCTTCATTTTACACTGCAGCTCAGTGTCATGCCAGACGTTTTTGGCACGCGGTACATACTCCCCTCATCAGCAATTGACCAATTGCGTCAATTAAAGTTCGTATGGTGTAGGGGTGAAGGTTTCTTTAGAAACCTGAACCCCAGTACACTTACCCATTCTGGTATGGTATGCATACAGTATGCTTACTCATTAGAGTATGGTATGTATAGTATACTTAGATTTAGTATATATAAAGGAACGCCGTGTTTTGAGTGGGTCATGTGAGTTGGCCCCGTGTCAAAGGAGGATGCAATGGCGACAGTTCAGGATTATTTGAATCTTGCGGTTTCTGGGACGATGAGCAATTTGGCAAAGACGGATGTTGAGTTCCGTTTGCCTGATGACATTCGTCGTTTGTCTGACATGAAGGTGGACTCGTGGAGTGTGAAGCGTCAGACGGTTGCTGCTGGTGCGACTGGCACGTTCAATGTCGGTGGTGATTCAGCGAGCATGTTTCTTCTTTTCTTTTCCCACCCTGTTGTGTTCACGAAGGTTGAGAACGTGACGGTTGCTTTCAACGCCTCGTTCTTTGGTGTGTGGTCGGACAGGTCTGACGGGACGGACTCCTTGAAGCTGGGTTCTACCAACAGCATTGTGGTGACGAACACTCTCCATTCTCCGAATTATGTAGGAACATCGGGAGGTTCGACGGCTGCTGTGGAAGCTACGGTGCTTGAGGTTGCGTTCTCATCCACGGCGTAGTAGCGTTTGCTCATGGACCGAACCGATCCCAACGCTGAACAAGATGTGAGTGGAAGTGCACTTGGCCTCCGATTGGGGGCACTGCCCCCTGCTGTGGTTGATGTGATGTTCGCTGGGTTGGTCTCCGAAGCGGAGAAGGTTCATGGGGCTTCGGTGCGAACTGCAATCGCGGCGTCTTTTGCGTCTGCCAGGGTGGAAGCGGAGATCATGGAAGATCCCGATGTTCCCCCTCGTGAAAGACTGAAAGCTGCATCGCAGTTCCGCGACGGCTTTGCCGATGCCTGCAGACTGGTGTCGGGGGCGTCTTCTCGCCTCTCTTCCCCCAAGCGAGCTGCTGGGGCGTCCTCGACACACTGCGAAAGCCCGGCGGTACCTGACGCCTTGGATGCGCTCTATGGCGAATCTGGACAAGATTGAGCGGTTCAGGGCTGACTGCCTTCAGGACATTGCCTTCTTTGCCCAGAATCCGGTCGCTCCCCTCCACATCGCACCAGAAACAGGACCCATCGCAAAGGTGGAACTGAGACGGGCTCAAGCCAGACTCGCCGAAGTCGTGGACAGACAGTGGTACACACGCAACTCACTCAGAGTCATCGTCTGCAAAGCACGACGAATTGGCTCAACCACATTCTTCTGCATGGATGCGTATCGACAAGCAACCATGCGGCCAAACATGAACGTGGTGATCGGCGCGCAACTCGATGACATGGCCGAAAGGATCCATGAACGAAACCACATCTTCCACTCCAACTGCCCGCCAGCACTAAGACCCGAACGACACGGAAGAAGCAGGTCGTTCAAAGAACCCATGGACTTTCGGAGAACGCCCGAAGACGAAGAGATCGACGCATGGGAAGCCGGAGGACAACGCCCAGACATGGGACTCAACTCCTCCATCTCAATCTTCACGGAGCGCACCCCACTGGCACGTACCGGCGCAACAATTCAGTACCTCCTCCTGTCAGAGTTCGCAAAGTACCGAAATCAATCAACAATCATCAAAGAGATGTTCCCAACCGTGCGGAGGGGGACAGGCGCGATTGTTATCGATACCACCGCCGAAGGACGCGGAGACTCGTACTCGAGACTCTGGGAAGAAGCCGTGTCCGGCAGGTCTGAGTTTGAACCGGTGTTCATCTCATGGCTGGACGATGACCAGCAGTGCCACCAACACCCCAGCTCAAGCTCGGTTGAAAACTTCATGCCGTGGATGGAATGCCTCCGAAGGAAAGACTGGGAAGGCATCCGCAAGTACACATCCATCCTCAATCTCGACGAAGAAGAAACAGATCTACTTCAAGAGCACATTGTGCCAAAGTGGAATAAATTCAGCGAGATAGAGCGGAACCGACTGCACCCGATGGGGTTCATTGAGTGGCGACGGTGGGCCATCAGAGATCGGTGCGACGGAAGAGCATCAATCTTCAAGAACCAGTACCCGACACACTGGCGCGAAGCGTTCATGTCCTCGAGCATGACGATCTTTGACATGAGCCAAATTGCAAATCAGTCGGAGCGCATGGAGGCTGAAGAGATCCCTCTCCGCGGGGAACTCATCCAACGCGGTGGACGGAGAGCCCTTGATGTTGACCCCGAAGTGATGATGGCTCAGGTAGACCGCAAAATAATGCAGGTCTCTCCCAAGATGTTTGAGTGGGTTGAGGAGCCCTTTGGCCCTCTGTGCGTGTATGAGAAGCCCGACCCGAACGAGGAGTACATCGTCACAAGCGACTATGCAGAGGGCGTTGGGGAGAATTGCGATTACAACGTGATCCACGTTTACAAACGCGGCGATGTGCTGGAGCAGGTGGCGTGGTTTCGAGCCAAATGCTACCCGGAAGAGTGTGCCTCGGAGGCCGTGGCGCTCGGTGCCTGGTACAACATGGCCTGGCAGGTGCCCGAGGTGAACTCCTGTGGCGCGGCTGCGCTCGCCATCATGAGGACGTGCTATCCGATGGACAGGATCTTCAGGAGAAAAGCACCCGACAGAATGAAGAATGCCCAGCCCACAGATCTACTCGGCTGGAGAATGACAGGACGAAGCAAATCAGAAGCCGTCAGCTCCGCTACTACATATTTCAAACAAGGAAGGTGCGTGCTTCATAGCCCCGCCACCATCCGAGAACTTGAAGTGTACGTCAAAAAAAGCCAGAGAGCCCTGCCAGAGGCAATGGATGGAATGGACCCCGTCACAGGAGAGCCATACCACGACGATGAAGCCACAGTCATGATCCTTGCAATCCACTCAAACAGGCAACTCCCGTGGAAAGGAGTCTGGCGCGACTCGAGTGAAACAAAAAAACTCGCAGAATGCAGACATCTTGACGTGCAGGAGTGCGCGTGTCAGAACTGCGGGAAGGTCTTTGAGGAACTCAAAAAACAGCAGTTGACATTTGGAAAGCTGCGGTCAATCGTGGAAAGCAGCGGAAGCCATACAGCAACCGGTCGGACTACCGACCTTCTCGAGTTCTGGACTGGAGGATTCTAATGGCATATGAAGAAGCCCCGTCAGTGGGGCGAGGAATGTTGTCGGAGATCATGGGAGGCGCAGAGCCGTCACCTGACTTCCTTGCAGACCTTGGCCTTCGAGCGCTGCGAGATGCATACAACCGAACCGTGGGAAGAGAAGCGTCTGTCCCAGGAACCGCTGCGCCGCCCTCCCATGAGCAGACTGCGCGGGTCGCCCAGATGCGACAACCCATGCAACAGCCGCAACAACAGATGCCGACGCGGCCACCGGGAGCTCCCGGACAGGCTGCACCGCCGCGACCGCAGGGACTTCTCAGCCGGGCCGCAGGCGCAAATCAGAACATCAATGGGCTGGGCGCAGAGAAGATGAAGCTCCAGCGGATTCAGCAACGAGTTCAAGGCCAGCAGCAGCAGGCAGGAATGCAGCGCCAGAACGAGATGATGCGTCTCCAGCGCGAGCAGCAGATGATTGGCGGTGGCGGCAACCAACAGGTGTTTGGCCAGGGGCCGTACACTCCGTTTGACACCTCAGCGCAGTTTGGCGCTCTCGGACAGCGAGGCGCTTGATGTCGATTAAACTCGGCGGCACACAGACTGAAAGCGTCCAGGTCCCGAGCCAAAGCGCTCCGGGAATTGGCAGCGGCCTTGGTGGTGCTCTTGGTGCTCTTGCCGGGCTTTTCCTTGCTCCGGTGACGGCGGGCATGAGCACTGTCGCATCCACCGCAATGATGGGCCTTGGTGCCTCTGTCGGCGGGTCCATTGGCAGCGGCCTTGGTGGGGCGATTGGTTCTGGCATGACCGAGACGCAGAACTACGAGGTTGCGGCAAATCAGGGTCAGCCGGTGGGTTTGGCTCAGGCGTTGACCGAGATGGATCTCCCCATTCCTGCCGCAGATGTTGCGACTGCCGGAATCGGTGACCTTGAATTGGACAGTACGTTTGGGGCGATGCCGTCCTATCTTGAGCAATCACCCCCTCCTTTCTACGGGTAGCAGCATCAGATGGCGAAGGGAATTTCAAAGACTGGGGATCCGCTTCTCGACTACGTCAGGATGTGCATCAATCGGAACCGTGAAGCCCGTCGTCCCCTTGAATATCGCTGGTATGAAAACGCGGCGTTTGCTGCGGGCTTCAGTGCCGTTGAGTTCGATCCGCTACGAGGACGCCCTGTGTCTTCTGCTTCGTCTAATGACGAATCTACCAATCCGCAGGTGCAGGATAAACTTCGCAAGTACCACGCAAAAATTGTCGCGCCCCGACCGATGCCCGAGTGCATTCCAGCAAAGAATGACCGAGATGCACGAAAGCGTGCAGAGGTTGCGAACGCGCTGATTCTTCACTTCTGGGAGAGCCAGGAGTACATATATGCAGATCATGCAGCCAAGCTGAACATGATGGTGTTTGGCAATGCATTTTTTGCGATGCAGTGGGATCCAAACGCAGGTGAGTGGTTCGAGGGGTATGAGTACGTCAACGACAAGCCGGTGTATGACACCAGCACGGCATTGGCAACAGACCCAATGGGCCTTCCTCTTCTGATGGATGAGCCAATTCAACAGGTAAGGTCTCCACGGATGAAGACATGGCAGTCGGGCTTGCCCCGGATGCGATCTGTTCACCCGTTCAATTTCTTTCCTGACCCTCAGTGGCGTCACCTGACCTCCAGCCAGTGTCTCAATTACGCGGAAAGGCGGCTGATCCCAAAAGATCTCCTGACGTATCACTTCCCAGACCTGGACATGGACAGGGTTCGCGGAATCTCCGCGCCAGAAGATGCGTTTCTTTTCCGCGAGTTGGATTCCTCGTTTGGACTTCGCAATGGCGGGATGGAGTCCGAGTCGGCTGAGATGGTGGAGGTCTTTGACTTCTACCACTCCCCCGTGGTGATGCCGTCGAAGAAGATTGACCAGCCCAACGGCTTCCGAATGGTTGTGGTCGGGGACCAGCGCGTCAACTTCTCGGGATCATTGCCTTATGGCGAGTTCCCCCATGTCACAGCGAGAGATCGCCAGTACACAGACCGTGGCTGGGGAATGTGCATCACGGATGTTCTTCGTGGAGCGCAGCGCCGACTGGACTTGGTGGAGCGGATTCAGATCCGCGCAGCAGAACGAACAGCCGACCCGCCCCTTCTGAAGCCGCAGGGAACGAACGATGTTTCGTTTCAGGGCAGGGCGGGAGAGATATACGAATACGTTCCCTATGGTGAGGAGAAGCCGTCTTTCATGACGCCTCCTCAGTTGCCCCCAAACATCTTTGCAATGAGAGATCAAGCGCTGGCCGACATGGACTCGCTCTCTCTCACCTCTGCCCCAGTGGGTGGATCGACCCCTTCTCGTGGTGACAGTGCCGCATATCTTGACCGACTCCTCGAGGAGAATCAGGTCGCGATGGCACCGACCACCCAGGAGTTGGAGGCCGCCCAGGCCCATCAGTCGCGACACATGATTCAACTGTGTCAGGACCACCTCCCGATTGGGTTCAAGTTCGCCCTCGCCGGAAGAGACCGAATCCCCCACGTGGAGGAGTTTGACGGAAAGCCGTTCAATCTTCTCGATGTAAGGATCGTCCCCGGCAGCGCAGCAATGACCTATCCGGGCCAGATGCGGACTGCGATCATGCAGTTGGCCGCAAATGGAATCCTGCAAGACGACTCACCAAAGTCGTCGATCATCACCGAGCTCATGCTGGGCGCTCCGATGGCTGCAAAGCTGACGGACCTCGAGGAGCCGGGTGATCGTGCAGTGGCAGAACTGAACTTCCATCGAATCCTCGATGGGCGCGAGCCATTCTTCAAACAATGGATGGATCATGAAAGGCACATTCAAGTGCTTTTGATGAACATGAGAGATCCTCGTTTCTTTCTGGATTTGACTGTTGACCAACAGCAGAGACTGGAAGTACTTTTGCAGCAGCATCAAGCTGCTATCGCTCCACCACCGGGTATGATGCCTGGGCAGGAAGGTGGGGCACAGGGCGTGCCAATGGAGGGACCACCACAAGGCGTGGCTCAGGTTCCAGCGGCGGCACAAGGCTTTGCAGGTCCTCTTGGCGTTGCAGCCGAGGGATGATGCACATCAGGGAGCAGGGATATGAGCAAGACAGCAGAAGATCGTATTGCAGAACTTGAATCGCAACTGAAGGAATCCGTGGGAACAAGCACCAAACTTCGCGATAACTACAACCAGCTTTACCGCCATGCTCAGGAGAGCGAGCGAACCGCGTCATATTACCGTGGTCAGCTTGAATCTTCTCCCGTGGCGGCAACCCAGACGGAGGCTCCTGTTGACATGAGCGCCCTCTCGGAAGCGGCTGGAAATGTGGACATCAATGCGTTGATTGAGCGCGCTGTTGAACAGCGGGTTGCCCCTCGATTGCAGCAGGTTGAGCAATACGCTGTAGATGCCTTGCAGCAGACTGCGGGTCGTGAGGTGGATCGGGCTCTTGTCCGATTCAAGGAGACCAACCCCCAAGCCCAGAAAATCATGGACTTTGAGCGGCTGGTTCTCATGGACGCGAGCGATACAATCAAGCGTAAGCAGGCACAAGGTGAAGTCGTTGATGATATCAAAGACATTGCCGTGAAGGCTGCGCAAGAGCGCTTGACCCGATTCAGCGACATGACAGAAAAGGTTGCGAAGGAGAACTCGCGCCGGAAAGAGGAGGCCCTGAAGAAGGCCATGCTTCCCGACGTGTTTGCCTCCGCAGGCTTTGAAGAAGCCCCCACTGCGCCGGAAAGTGCGCAGGAAGCCGGGGACCTTCTCGAACAAATCGTGAAAAGCCGATCCATGACAGGGTCGGCCTAACCAATAGGACCAAAAAATGGCAGCACCATTTTCAAAAAGCGCGCAGACTGCGGCGGGAGCGTTCGGTGAACTGTTTCAGTACACCTATGCTGACGTCATCATCAAGCTCCTTGACACCGTTGACGATCTCGAAAAGTGGATCGACTCGGTGGACATCGCGGACTGGAACGGAGGAGACTCCCTCTACCAACTCTACAAGACGTCCGAGGGCTCCGGCTCCCGTTTCGTTTCGGGTGGTCCGGGCTCTTCTGCTCCGGTTCTTCCGAAGTACAACCCGCCCGGATACAGCGAGTCCACGGTTCGGCTCTTTCCCCACATGGACATTGTGGAGATCACTGGACCCAAACTGCTCCGCGCACATGACAAGCCGGGGATGTACCGCCAGTTGATGGACGAGCTCGTGCAGGACGCGAAGGACAGCCATCGCAACCGCGTGGGACCGAAGTACTGGTGGGGAACCTCCGGCGCTGCTGACTCGAATGCGGGTACGCTCGCTCTCGTGAACGGCACGGTTTCCTCCACCTCCATCGTTTTGAAGCAGCGTGAGTGTGATGCATCGCTCTACTCGGGGCCGAAGGCGTACATGAGCACCTATGCTGGTGCTCGGTACATTCGCCCTGGAATGCAGCTTGCGATTGGAACTGCGGCCACCCTCGCGGACAACTCGGCCCCGACCACACTGGTCACCGCTGTGAATCAGTCCACTCAGACGATCACCGTCAGCCCGTCCATCAGTGTCACGGACAACGACTACGTTGTTGAGGGTGATGCGAATGGGAACGAGTACGGGAACGTCTTGACTGGGATGCATGATGCAGTCAACAACACTGGCACGTACCATGGCATCGACAAGGCGGCCAACACCACCTGGCAGTCGTTCATCACGGACAACAGTGGAAACCTTCGCGACTTCAACTCGTTCCGAATCACGAGCCTCCTGATGGAGATGAGTGATCTTGGTCCGAAGGATGTCGATGAGATGGATCCGGTCATCTTCAGCCACAACTCGCTGCTTCAGGTGTACCTCCAGGAGATTGAGCCGGTCTACATGCAGACCGATCTCAAGGCTCTCAAGGGTCATACCACGATTGCGTACCAGTACGGTGCGAAGCAGATTCCGTGGCAGACCGCTCGGAGCCATCCCATGAACAGCTACCATGTCCTCGACCGCAAGTCGCTCAAGCGTCTGCGCCTCGGAGACTACGGCTGGGACACTTCAACGGGTGGGATCTGGAAGCAGATTCCCGGCACGTTCGCCTTCCAGGCCTACGCCTACAACGAGATCGAACTCGTTTGTGAGAATCCGCGTAGTCAGGGCAAGGAAGAGGACATCCGCGTACCCACTGGCCTCATCAAGACTTGATGATCTGACTGGTTGATGGGGGGCTTCGGCCCCCCTTCTTCCAGAGGAGGAACGCAAATGAGCAGTTTTAAAGGAGCACACAAGGTCTCCAATGAACTGAGTGAGGTCCTGCTTACGACTCAGCCGGTCGCCTCGACTGGTTGGGGCACGACTGTCCAGACCTTTGACAAGGTCCCAACGGTCGCGGGAAGGCGGTATCGGGTGCTTGAGGTTGGCTTTACGACGACTGTCGCTGGAACCAACTCCATTGATACCGATGCCTTTGACTTTGGGATTACGGGATCGACCAGCGCCTTTGTGGATGCTGCCACGATTCCCGCGAATCCTGCCGTGGGCGATACCGTGAGCACATCGCGTGGCGGGGCAAATGCCCTGTCGTTTCGGGATGCCACCGTGGGAAATGTGGATGCTGATGGCGTCCCGTTTTTGGATGTTGGCCAGGTGGCCCAGGTCCTTCCCGTTGGCAGTGTGACCAATGGTCCGACCGTCGTGTTTTTCATTCGACTCGCACCCGAGATTGTGCGGGACTTTGACAATTAGGAGAGAAGACAATGGCACTTCCTGAAAAGAATGATGTGATGAGGGCAGGTCCGCGAGGATCGAGCGCTCAAGAGGCCTTTGTTGGGCCGTTTATTTTCGAGCATGTGGTCAGCTCTGCTGCGATTGCGACGACGTACGTGCTCACGATTCCGCAGCGATTTGGCACGAACTGGCGAGTGCGCGACATTGAGGCGGTCACCTTGACGGCCATCAGTGCGACAAGCGCGGCTCCTGTTTTCAAGATTGGGAAGACTGGTGATGACGATGCGTTCATGACCGCTCTGACCGTTGCGCACGGGACGGCCACGAGCACCACGCTTTCGGTCGCGAAGGCGAACGTGGGTGACTGGTCAACGGCTGCGTATCTGATTGACTCGGATACGGATCTGCTGTTCACCCAGTCCGTGGCTGCTGCCGGTTCTCCCGGCGGGATCATCGCGTTTCGGATCTTGATGGAGCCGGTTGGCGGCACCTACTTCGACAACAGTTGAGGGGTGTTTGATGACGGTTTCGATTACACCCATTGAAAGTGGGGATGACCTTGCTCGCTCTGAGGATGATTTCTTCAATGAGATCGTTCTTACGCGCAGCGCAGATCCTCATCAGGATTGGGAGAATCGGGCCAATGCAATGGGGGAGCTTCTTCCCGGAGAAAAATTCCACCTGCGTTTCGTTGAAAAGAACTTCGACGGGCAAGCACTGGGTCGGTGGATTGTTTTCTGTGAGAAGCCCTCCTGTTCCGCTCATCCGGGGCGACATCGCATCATTACGGTGATGACGATCGAGCCCACGGGTGAGGCGGGTGTCTTCGCTATTCCGGCTGATGCTCATCTTGAGGGGCTTTCGATTGTGTTGCATGACTGGCGAGAAGGCCGTCACGCAGCCCTTCAGCGGCTTGAGGAGATGTACCAGAAGGAAACGGACAGGCAGGTTGATGATGCGTTCAATGATGCGCATGGTCGTGTGGACGATGCGTTTTGGATCTGGAAGCGAGCCATGGGCGAGAACCTGAACTTCTGCATTGGTGCGGATGGGAAGGGTCCAAACCATGGCGGCAAGTACTTTGGCAAGAGCTTCCAGCGAGATGATGCCAAGGTTTCACAAGGCGGGATCTATTTGCCATGAAGGTTGAAGACGCCATTCGTCGGCTCAATGGGTATCTTCAGCGCCGGGGCTCCGTGGATGGGTCTGGTGGCTGGACTGAGCAATGGCTTCTCGACATCCTCACGGATGCCAATCTGGATATGTATCATCGGATCGTGAACTACGGGCCGGAGATCTTCCACCGCACATCCCGCTTTACCTACGCCAAGAATCAAGCTGGCATCCACCTCCCTGATATGCTGGGCTCTCGCCCGATGGCATTGTGGTATGTGGGGACTCTCTCCAAAGACGAGTCGCTTGGACCAAACAACACGCCGACACCTGTCCAGATGGTCCGCAGGACGGACATCGACGCGGGTAGCTCCTCTGGCGTGACAAGCACAACAGGCATTGGCGGCGACTTCCTGGCCGAGAATACGTCGTTCAGCCTCGGCGGCGGCGGCGGCGGCGCTTACAGCGGATTTCTTCTTGGAGATGAGTTCTCCCTGCGAGGGATACCAGAGGCCGACACCTACATCTACATGAGGTGGACCCCGTCTGAGCTGCCTGCCCTTGTAGACAAGAATGATGAGATACTGAACGGACAGTTGGCGCAGTTCCACCCTGCGGTGGTGATCAAGGCCGCCATCAGCGCGAAGAGCGCAAAGGGAGAGGACATCTCCCAGTTGGACCGAATGTACCAGGAGATGGTTGGCCCCTACGATTCGACGCTGAAGATGGGAGCCAGATCGCGCCAGCGACAGCAGCCTCCGCAGCGGGAGCCGATGCGATGGGAGTACTAGATGCGAACTACATCACCTCCTCTCGTGGTCGTTGGCGGTAATCTGCCTGGGATGGATGCGCGTGAAATGCACGCGGAGAACGCCCCAAACGTCCTTTACAACATAGACCTCTCGAAGCGCGGCGCGTACCGGGACCGGCCAGGCCTGTCTCTTTCTGCCGCAGCATCTGCTGGCACCCGCGTCATGGGAATGCACCCAATGCGTGTCAGGGATCGACTCATGATGGTCGTAATGACGGCTGACACGGGCGCGGGATTATGGACCGGCAGCGAATATGACCCCGCCGGGATGGCCTTGCAACTGTATCAGCCGGGGTACAGCATACGCGGGTATGAGTTGGTGCTCTCTGCGGAAATCAACCTTTCGGGTGGCACTGAGACGCGAGCCAGCGGGACGCGCACACGCAGGTTCTCCGAGCCTTGGACGACAAAGCACCTCTATGACTTTGCTCAGATGGGGAATCGCCTGTATTTCTGCAATGGAAACGGGAACTTCTTTGAGCTTGAGTGGGATGGGAGCCCGGTTTCTGTCACGGCCAACGTGTGCGAGGGGGTGACTCTTCGCACTGGCGGGGACAATCTCGGGGGCTTTCTCGAGACAGGGGTTCGGTTTGCTGTTGCAAGCTACATTCTTGGCAACTTCCGACCGACATCACTCAACGAGTATGCGGGGCAGATGGTTGCAAGCGGGTTCAGTGAGAACAGAACGGCACCCCTATCCCTGCCAATGCCCTCAAACAATGAGGGGTTGACGCCAGAGGATCTGATTATTGGTGCACAAAGAGATGCGCTGACGATCTCCAATCGCGCCATCCATGTTGCAGAGCCGAATCTCCCGAGGTCATTCCCTCTTGAGGACGTCGGCGGCTTCTTCTTCCTGCCCGCAGATGTCATTGCGTCGGTTGACATATCAAACACGATCATCATCTTTGCAAAGGATGGGGTGTACAGGATTGCCGGGTATGGAGGCCAGAGCCCTCAGCTTATTCGGGTTGGCCGAAAGCGCCTTGTTGGTGCCCATGCGGTGTGTCGCTTTGGGGACAATGGCGAGAAGTTGTTCTTTGTGGCGAACGATGGCTGCTACATCACGGACGGCCAATCGACTCAGAAGGTGAGCGGGGAGGTGGATCCTCTCTGGTTCTCCACTCGCAAGCCGAAGGTGACCCGAAAGACGGAGCAGAACCTGCGCAAGACGCCGTTCCCGTTCTTCGTGAACCTCAGCGCTCTTGGAAATGTCATCTGCGTCAATGATCGGCGCAGGAAACAGGTCATGGTTGCGCTTCCGAGCAGCGGATTTGCGGAAAACAACATGGTCTGGGTGTGGAACTACGCGGATGTTGCAGACCAGGTGGGTCCCGGCAAGTGGGCTGTGTGGTCTGGAGGCCTTGAGCCCTACCGTGAGTCCACCGTGACCAGTTCGTTTGTCCCGTCCAGCATTGCGAAGGGGAGCCCGACGACGATCAACACGGCAAGCAGCCATGGGCTTTTGACGGGTCAGACCGTTCGCATCACAGACACATCGTTTCCTGCGCTCAATGCGAACCATGTAATCACGGTCACGGGCGTTAGAGCCTTCACGGTGGCGATTGACAGCAGTTCTGCGTCGAGTGTCACGGGCGGGGTCGTGTATCCTCCTCTTGGCACCGGCAGCAACTCGGATGTGGCCGGAACTCCCAACAAGTGCTGGCACATCACCTACATGACGGTGGATGAGGCCCCTGGAGGGGACCAGATCTACGTCGGCACCACCGCTGGCATCTTCAGATTGGGTGTGAACTCCGATTTCACTGCGCAAAACACCTCTGGCCCCACGATGACGGGCTTTCCCGTGCTGATTTCCATGGGCGTGACGGGTCGTGCGGACGTGGATGGCCGGATTGTCTTCACAGATGTGGTGACTCGCGAGCTCCAGACGATGCGGAATCAAAGCGACGACTCGGATGCGGCGAAGACGGTGGCGATTGTTCGTTCTGAGGGTGAGAGCCAGAAGTACATGAATGCAAACCTGGATGACTTCGAGTTTGAGACTGTTCTGGACAATATGCAGGGGGGAGTCAGTGAGGCGACAAAATCAGCGATGGGTTCGTCCACGAATCCTTCCATGTACCTCGGCGACTCTACGTCAGGCACGTCGAGTCCGCTCATCTCCCCTGCGCTCCACGACTTCTATGCGCGAATCAACGCACCAGACGAGGATGGGCGGGGCATCCGGGTGGATATCTACCGGGCTGCGGTTGACCGTCCTCATGACCTTGAGATTACGGAGATCCGCGTTCACGGTAGTCCGAAGGGAGGATCTCAGAGACAATCATGATCATTCCTCCCCCGATACGCACGAGATCTCCCCAAAGAGAGACGGTTCTTGACGAGTCAGTGCACGTCTACCCGGACTTGCAGAGGCAGTCGGACTTTCGCCTGACCCCTCGTGAGAATCCTCAGCAGTGGCAGAACCAGACGCATTACTCGTATGGTCCGATGCTTCTCTCGCCGGGTCAGTGGACGGTTCAGAGCCGGATGGAGATCGACAAGGACAACCTTCACATAAAGGGCGTGGGTTACTGGACATCGCTGGCTGCGGGCGGTCAGAACACGACAGGCACGATTTTGATTAGCGGTGATAACGTGATCATCGAGAACATCCGCTTCACTCGGGAGACATCTTTC
>TARA_R110000824_G_scaffold40100_6_pt1 | contig 13543 bp, 7 predicted proteins | sample TARA_R110000824 | Tara Oceans TARA_R110000824 (sample SAMEA4397747) | marine metagenome | biome: Polar Biome; feature: [MES] marine water layer (ENVO:01000295) within the mesopelagic zone...; material: water (ENVO:00002006), including particulate matter (ENVO:01000060) such as...... | reverse complement strand
CCCAAGGAGCAACTAAAAGGAACTCCTAATAATCTTAAAGGAGATTTATCTCGATACTACAAGGCAGTTCCTGGTGATGTGGTTGCACTGGGGGGCTACAATACGGCAATTCGTCAAACGTACAACTTAGACAGTGCAAAAGGGGAGATGGAATTAATATCCGGCTATGCAAATATTCCAAATGATGAAAACATATTAACCGCTTTTAAAAACCCCATGGAGTCAACTTATTCAAGCCGAATTGCAATCACCACTCAAAGTGCCACCGACCTTGAATTAAATCAAGATTTTAATTTACAGTTTGACGACCAGTATAATCTTTACGGCCCTGGGGCTGGGACATTTGATATTGTTGAACAAACTAGCAGCGAAGATCCTACAACAGATAGTTTTCTTCTCTTGCAAACAACAGGTCATATTAGATTAATCAGTAATGCTAGTGAGACTCCCATATCTCACATCACCTTGGCAGAACCACTGGCTAGGTTTCTTACGAGATTGATTGACAGAGTATCAGAATTAAATAAAAACTTCGCTAATCACGTCCACAATCATCCAATGGGGCCTACAATAGGACCAGCAGTTACTCCTCTTTTTGCACCAATTGATTCAGACGTAATATCTGATGGTTTAGCGTCACTTTCGGAAATTGAAACTCTTGATGATTTTTCAAGCAGTCATGTAGCAGCTAATTAATGGGATTAGTTAGTGACTTAACGGGCTACTTTTCTGAAGCGGGCCAGGCACCCAACGCAGCCGCACAACAGACTAACAAAGCGACAGAGCTGGTTAGCGAGGTAATCGGTCCTTGGATTTTAAAAGGAAAAATAACAGCTCAGCCAGGTGTAGTAGAATTCGGGCCACTATCTTACAATCCGGCAGGGCTCCCGTTAGTAATTCAAGGTATGATGTCTCCCCCAGTTCCAACAACACCAACACCAGGTCAACTACTACTACAACAAGGTGTAACATTACTTTTTGCCTTGATGCCTTTTCCGATGGGAACACCTTATTTGCCAGGCGCAATCACTAACACAGGCCCTAACATTTCAGTAGCTCCCGCTGTACCATTTATTGTCCCTCCGGCCCCTCCGGGCATGCCACCTGCGGGTATTGCTCAATTATGGGCAACTAATTTGATAGCAACAGCTGCGTCTGTTGTAGTAAATGGTATTGATCTTTTTCCAGGAGCACCGCCTATTCCAACTCCATTTGTACTACCATTTATCCCGGCACCACCGGATTAATGGATTTTAAATTAGTGATTGAAAGTATTTATAATAGAATAGCAGAGTATAAAACATGCCAGATTTTGAACGTATAATAGATTATCCACTCGACACCGATCAACGAAATGAATTGATTGGTGCCGCGGTGACGTTCGGCCCAGATGGCCAGTCTATAAATCTATCAAATTTTGAATTTTTAAAAACAAAGCAATTTCAAGGTGTTAATATTCAAGTACCATTTCGAAACGATCCTTCGCATGGGTATTTTGCTTTAAATACAAATTATTTTGATGCAGCAGCAACAAACATTAGCTTACTTTTAAATACATTACCGACAGAGAGGGTAGTTACTGGTGTTGGCTGCAATGTTAAAAGGTTGTTATTTGAACAGCGTAATGACGAGTGGGAAGAAAAATTAAAAGGTGAAATAAAAGCAGCAGTTAATGTTTATATGCCACAAATTAATATTAGTTCAATTTTGATTGCACCGGAGACAAGCCTTGGGAATCCAAGGCAGATTAATATTGAAAAAAACGCAGAATATACAGTAAATATTTCTATTAAGTTTAACTTTAAGGTTGCTTCTGAAATAAACCAAACAGCGAATATACAGATTAATGGCTAAAAGAGATATAACATATATAAATAAAGATTTTGACGGCTTTAGGGGAGAACTTCAAGAATATCTTCAAAAGTATTTTCCTTCTACTTTTAATGACTATAACGATACTTCTGCAGGCACTGCCCTTCTGGAAACGGTAGCATATGTAGGGGATGTTTTATCTTTTTATTTAGATCGGCAATTCCAAGAGCTTTTTTTAGGAAGCGCAATTGAAAAAACAAACGTAATAAAATTAGCAGAGATGCTAGGGTATTTCCCGAGAGGTAAAACCGCTGCTATAGGGTCAGTAACATTAAGTGTCATAGTACCATCAACAACTAATTTTAGTACAGATGTAACAATCCCCACATCAGGGGAAAGTTTGAGTGCATATCTTGATGCAAAGCTATCTCCGAAAGTTAAAAGCGGAACAATATTCTTAGCCTCTAATAGCTCAACAACACCTTTTGAATTGCTAGAGGATGTGGATTTTGCCTCACCTACCGACAGAACATTGCACCAATTCTCCGATACAGAGATAGGGATATATAAGCGTAATAATAAAATATCCTCAGGATTAACAAAAACTTTTGATTACAGCGTTGGCATCGCCCGTAAGTTTTTGGAAGTATCTTTACCAGACACAGACGTGTTAGAAATTATTTCTGTAGTTGATTCTGCAGGTAGCGAATGGCAGGAGGTTGACTATTTAGCACAATCAAATGCATTTATCGGTAAGCCTAATCTTGATGCTAGTACGTCCGCTGACACTAGCGCTGTAATGGTAATGAAGCCGGTGCCTAAAAGATTTATTAAACGACGAACAAAAGATAACTTTGTTAAGTTGGTGTTTGGCTCAGGGACAAAAACACTAGAGGATACGGAGTTTATCCCCGCTCCAGAAGATTTCGTATTACCGCAAGTAGTGCGAGGAACATTAAGTGGGGAAGTACCTTCTTCGCTAGATCCTGCTGATTTGCTGGAAACAAAAACACTTGGAGTGGCACCAGAGGGTGTGACAATAAAAGCTACATATAGAATTGGCGGCGGTTTGGGCAGCAATGTGGCCTCGGGGTCTATTAATAAAATATTTAAAAGATTTGTTAATTTTCCTTCTTCCCAAGTCGACATTTTAGCTACTCAAGATACAGTTATCGACTCTTTAGGTGTCGTTAATCCTGAACCCACAACAGGGGGTGATAATGCAGAAACTCTAGATGAAATGAGACATAATGCATCAGCATTCTTCGCAGCTCAAAATAGAATTGTAACCAAAGAAGATTACGCTATTAGAGTTTTAACCATGCCAGGCGAATATGGAAGTATATTCAGAACTCAGGCCCTACGAAGTCCTTATAATAATACAGTTTTACAGCTAATGGTTTTATCTCGTAATTCAAGTGGGAATTTAACTAAAGCAAATTCCGCTTTAAAAAATAATTTAATAACATATTTAGATTCGTTTAGGATTGCTAATGATATAATTGAAGTGATTGATGGTACTATTCTTAATATGGGTGTGCATTTTACTATTACTACGCACGTAGGGTTTAATCGAACTGTAGTGTTGGGCAACGCATTGGTTGCCGTAAAAAGTTTAATGAATATCAAAAATTTTAACTTTCAAACTAATATAATTTTATCTGAAGTTCAAAATGCCGTACACGATGTTTCAGGAGTAAAGAGTGTTGTCGACGTGGTCGTTAGAAATATAGCAGGCAATGATTATTCGCCGGTTGCATTTAACATAGTTCAAAATACTAGAAAAGGTGAAATTGTTTGTCCTGATGATAGCATATTTGAAGTTAAAAATCTTGACTTAGATATTTCTGGGGTAGTAATGTAATGGGGTATATTAGATTATTTGCCGATAAGGATACGTTTATTCAAGATAGAAAAACTAGTGATGCTACCGCCAAAGCGGGTCCCTCTGCTAATTTCGGTGCATCTGAAACTCTTGAAATTGCAAACAGGCTCGATCCGGACGGCTGGTCAGAACATTATATTAAAAGGCTATTAATCCAATTTAATCTATCCTCATTGACGGCCGCTGTTAGCAATGGGAACATTAAAAGTTTTATAGCATCCTCAGTTTCAGCTAGACTTAAAATGTTTAATGTTATACATGATCAATTAAACCCTGAAGGGTTTGAGTTAAACGTTTATCCTGTTTTAAGCGCATGGTCTGAAGGAGCAGGAACGGGGCCTGAGACATCCCCACTCACCGGCTATGCCAACTGGTATCATAGAAAAGCCGGAACCCTATGGGATGATCCAGGGCTGTCTCAATCAGGAGCTAATGGCTCTTTTACGGCTTCAACAGATGTTGACATAACAGCATCCTCTCAGACAACTCAATTTGATAATGGCTGGGAAAATATAGATTTAGATGTTAAATCAATTGTAACTAATTGGGTAGATGGACTGTCTACAAACAATGGGCTTTTAATAACTCTTGACAGTACTCTCGAGAGTGTAACCTCATATGATGTAGGTGTTAAGAAGTTTTATGGAAAAACAACAAATACAGTTTATCAGCCATATATTGAGATTCAATATGATGATTATATAAAAGATGATCGAAATTTTGTTCCTAAAGGAACAACAGCTAACTTGGCATTTTATAATGTTGTAAATGGACGATATCAAGATATTACTCCTGGTGGGTATGGAACTAGTACTGGTGATTTTCTTGGAACAGTAACTTTATATGGAGCGACTGCCTCTGATGGCACTTATGCCGCTTTGACGGGGAACGAGTCAGGTTCAACACTCACCGCATCAAGAGTTAAAAAAGGAATATATAGGGCTAATTTTGGATTAGCGCTTAATGAATATAAAGAAAAATCATCCGTCTATGATTCTGCAGAATATGGTGAAAACTTCTTTGATGATACACTTCAAAATGATTATCAATATTTTAAAGATGTTTGGACAGTTACTTCAAATCATCCACTGACTGCGCTTTCGACGAGTTCAATTACTTCAACATGGAAAGCATCTGATATATTTTATAATGCCACAGCATATAGTACTAGCGATTTGATTATTAATATTCGCAACTTTAAACCAACATATAATCATAACTCTAAGGCACTTTTTAGACTATTTATAGAGAAGCAAGGAACAAACCTTACAACACTTACAGCAGCTTTGGATACTATTACAAGTGAAACTGTAACCTCAGGCTGGTTTAAGATTTTAGATGAAGAAACGAATAGAGAGGTTTTATCATATTTAGAGCTAGATTATGATAAGGATGGGAATTTCTTTGAAATAGATATGAATAATTTAGATACAGGTAGAGAGTATCGTATTGTTTTAAAATTAAATTATTTAGGAGAGGAGAAAATACTAGATACTAGTTTATTTGTATTTAGTGTTATCTAACTAAGGAGTATTTATAACAATGGCAAAATTAGATAAATCAGGAATAGCGTCAGGGAAGACAATACAAGCATCAAATATTACCGATATTTACGATGCTTTAGGTGGTTCTGCCGCAACGGACATAATGGTTTCAGGCACTTTGTCTGCTATGAGTGGCATATCATTAAGTGGACATATTATACCACAATCAGCATGTGCATTCGATGTGGGAACTAGTAGTTTTCCCATAAGAGATCTTCATATGTCTGGTTCTACACTTTATATGTATGGTGGCGCATCTGATGTAGAAACATTCTCTAGAGATGATATATCTGATCTAAGAGCAGGTAAAGGTATAACTAAAATATTAGGAGTAGCTAAGCCAGCTCAAATATTAGCTTCTACTTTATATAGTTATGCAGATGGCATGGCTGGTGATACATATGTACAGTTTAAATCGGATAGGATTACCACCAAGGTAGGTGGAAACACTATGTTAGATCTAGATGAAAACAATGGTGTTATGAAGCTCGGCGAACACCACATCATGGTGCCTACAGGGTCTATTACTAGCGGCAATGTGTTCAGTGGTATAGTTTTGTCAGGAGACACGTATGTACGAGGAGCTCTGTCAGCAAATTCAATTTCTGCAGGCAGTCTCATGTATGGCGGAACTGGTGTTGAAGAGTCAATAGTATCATTGACAGCAAACACAGTATGGTTAGACGCCCAAATTCAGACGAATGATCAAGACATTTCAAGCCTTAAAACTGCAACTGGAAGCCTCCAAACTCAACATAATGCCAATACAGTATTAATTGCAAATATAAAACTTGGTGCCTCAACCGGAAATTATAACGCATGGAATTTAACTGCAAATAAATTGTATGCAAAAGGCAGCACCATCACTATATATGATAATGTAAAACTGTCACAAAAAGATTTAACTCTTTATAATGGAAGTGTATCAGCGAAGAGTGTATGTGCAAGTAATGACCTTATATATGGTTATGGCAGCACTAGTGTTAAGACATCCATAGAAGCATTGACAGCAAAAGCAGTAAGTCTTGCCGCCGGGACAGCAACTTTACAAGCAGTTCAAAGTTCGCTAGTGACGGCTACAGGAAATTTAAATACAAGTATATCAAATGTTGGCAATAGTAATGACATTTTTTCATCTGTTTCTTCTATTAATGGTTGTATCCTTAGCGGAAGGTGGAATTCAGTATACGCAGGATCTACCCCCGGAAGCAGTATTATTGGAGGACAAAGTAACACTCTTAGTGGTTCAGATTTGGCCATGCTTGGTGGAAAAAGCAACACACTAAAAATAGGAGAGCTGAATGTCTTGATCGGAGGTTACTCCAATCAGTTAATAAACAGCACATATGCCTCTTTAATTGGCGGCTGGGATAATAGTCTAAGCACCTCAGACCGTGCTTTTCTCGCCGGAGGAGAAAGGAGCAATATTTGCGGTAGTAGTAATTCTGTCATGCTCGGTGGCAGGTATAGTGAAATTGTAGACAGCAGAGAGAGCAGTATAATTAATGGTGATAATAGTAATATAGCAGATGCTACACGATCTACTATCGTCGGAGGGAAGAATCATAAAATACTGGGAACATCAGCAGTAGTTGACTCCGGTATATTTCAGGGCTACGGTTGTAGCATAAGTGCTGGCAGCAAATACTCAACTGTAATTGGTAGCTATTCTTCAGGAATAGCAGGTGATTACAATGGCATTCTTGGTGGCTACGGAAGTCAGATTAATGGTAATTATAGCGCCGCAATTGGTGGAAAGTGGATTGATATTAATCACGACTATGCATACTCAATGGGGTATAACATTGATTCTGTTTCTGCTAATACGACCCACGTAGACCAATTATATGCAAAAAACCTACCAATAAGCGACCCCAGTATTGATGGAATGTTATATAAAAGAACTGGTGCGCAACTGGGGCTAACGGCTTCAGCAACAGGACAAACATTTGTAATGGTATCAGAAGGCTAATATAATGGATAAAGGTAAATAAATGCCAAGTACTAGTGGAACAAATTGGTTTATATCAAATGCCTTAACTGGTCAAAATCTAGGCGAAAACGTTATTACCGGCGCAGGTGGGCAGTCCCTAAGGGAAGCCTTTATTACTGCTACAGGAAATCTTGATAATACTGTTGCAGCAGAAGTAGCGCAATCATATACACAATATCAATTCGCTAATAATATTTTTGCTCTTAAAGGAGCAGTCGCAGGAGAAGGTTCACGTAGATATGGCCTTGTAGACTTCGGTGCTTATGGATCTCATGAATACACAGCAGATGAATTGATTGAAACAGTAACAGGCGCATTTAATGTTTTGACACACTCTTCAAGCGCCATAATATTAGGAACGGCTCAAAAAGGGCCTCTTTATATCCAAGATGATAGTTTAAACTCTTTTTATCGGTCGGATAGTCAACAGACTTTACGTATTAATGCGTCAGGGTTTAGAGACTCAGGCGAAGCGGCCGGGCTAACTCAGGTTCGAGATTTGGCAATTGGCGACGGCAAAGGCGCAATTTTCGCTGCATTCTCCGGGTTAACACAGAGTTTAGTTCTTGGAGGACCAGTAGATGTAACAGCATCTGCGCATACAAAATTACATGTTAGTGGTAATGTTAATATTTTAGGAGGACTAACAGCCGGTTCAACTTCATTAGTAATTGATGATACTACTGGGTTTGTTGCAATGGGCTGCACAGCTGATGCGCACCGGTTAACCGTTCTTGGTTCTATTAGCTCTTCAAACAGCGGATACTTTGGACAAGCTGTAGGCATAGGCACAGCGGAAATTGGACCACACAGACTAACAGTATCTGGAGGGGCGGATAATCTTGCAAAGTTTTTCTCAACTGATGATTTAGCTTGTATTGAAATTGCAGACAACGACAGTACAGGGTATATAAATATTAAAGATAGCTATTTTTCTATAGGCGGAACGAGTGGCTTAGGCAGCACGAATAATTTAAATGTTCTATTATCTGGAGCTAGCGCACACGTTGGCATAGGTACTTCTCAATTTGGTGTTGGTGATAATCAAGATGTAAATTTAGCTGTAAAAGGAAGCATATCTGCAGATTCAATATCAACTGATCAATTTTATATAACTGATACTTTCTATAGTGCTAATAACAATCAGCTAGGTAATGATTTAACTGATGAACAAACTTTTTGGGGAAATGTTTATGTAAATCCTGTAACTCAAGCAACTCCCTTAACACTATCAGGCTCTGCTACTTCTGTTACTATGTTTGTTGATGAAGGGACAACCAAAGGCGGCGGATTAGTAGTAAGTGGCAGTACTTGGATTCGAAATGGGCTCGGTATTGGAGGCGGCACTGAAAACCCCGCATCAGAAGACGCTCCTTCTAAGCTCGACCTAGGGACATATGATCTTTACATAAAAGGCACAAAAGGCATTACTCTTTTTGAAGCGGCCAGTTATGAACTTCGAAACGTAGGTACAGGTACTTTTTCAATTGCACAAAAAAATGGTGCTAATACGCATGCGTTAAATATTAATGGAGACAAAATAAGTCTCGAGGGTAGTGCTGTAGGGGCAGTAAAAGCAGCAATTGGCACGGCACCTGATAATGTTGGTTTAAAAATTCATGGAGGAAGTTCAGATCAAGCATTAAGAATTGTTAGTGCCGGTACTAATAAAATGTATATCGGACCAGATGGTGCCAGTCAAAATAATGAGATTAATGCATATGAAGGTGATTTGGACTTATGGGCAAAAAGCAATGCCCGGCACATTGGTCTTAACCTTACAGATAACTCTGGTTTTGTTAATATTCATAATGAGAGTGCTGGCGACTGGAATCACGATTTAATGATTAAGCGATCAGGAACGGATCCGAGTGGTTATTGGGCTATAGGTGCCGAATCCAGCGCCGATGATCTTTACTTGCAAGTTGGTGGTAGTACTATATTAGGAATGAACAGTGACAAAGTGATTGCATACAAACCGATCGAAAATTGGTTGGATGGTGGAGGATATCCTGTACCTTTCATTGTTTATAATAAAATCTACGAGAATACAGGTTTTAATTTGACAAAAACTATTAATATCCCGATAGCGGGATATTATAGAATGGACATATCATTCCGAATTGATTTTAGTAGTGACGATGAAAATCGTTATCATCAGATTGTTGGCGAAATCGGCGGGAAAGACTTAATAAACAGTTATATCTATCTCGGAGGTCATGGCACTTATAAAAGAAGTGATAACTGGTGGTCTAGTGGTTTTGGTATCGGTTACCTCTCATCACCTGGCGCGAAAACACTGAAAGTGCGTAGAGGTTCAGCAGGAGCATATGGCACTACATATGTCTGGTCAGTACAAGTGGCCTATGCTGGTCCTGGCAGCGGTGCTTCCGAAAAAATGTATGGCTAATGGCTTAAGTAAGCAATTAGTGCAGGTAAACATAAAATTTAAAATATTATTATATTGTTTTATTTAGAAAATAATGAATTATGTCAAACAACTCAAGCTTAACTGCCAATTCACTCCAGGGTTTAGGTCTTAATGATACATTAACCAGCATTCTTGCTGCCCAAGAAACGTCTCGTATTTTAGCTTCTGTAGACTATTCTGATTTTTCAAATTTTATATTTTTTAACTCCGCGGAACGGAAAGTTCAAACTTCATTAACCTTTATATTAGATAATTGGCCAATAGGCCGAACTGATGGCATTTACGGATCAGATGATTTTATTTATGCTGATTCTGCTTCTGATCAAATTGATGCTTTTGTAGTAAGCGCCACAGATTATGATCTCCATTTGATAAATAAATTAAGTGACCCAAACGAAACAGGCAGAGCAACTGTCACCGCAAGTTTAACCGCTAATTTAAATAAAAGCTCCTCCGCACTACGAACAGTAGTAGATATTCCAAGAAATACAGACATGCTGTTAACAAACTCTGATCAAATTACATTTGTAGATAATTTACTTTTAAATGCAGATGTTTATGATTTGGGTCGTAATTCTACTTCGCTCCAAGGAGGAACTGCAACTATTAGCAGCATAGGGACTCAAGTGTTTCCCTCATCTACTTCCAGTACAGTTAACAGAGAATTTCAATTAAAAAACTTACTGCCGGCAATATTGTTTGAAAATGACGAGACTTTGGTTTTAGAAAGATATGTGACTGTAATGGCAGAGGTCCTTGATAATTTAAAAATATATATTGATAATTTTTTATCTCTAAGGTCTGTTGAATATAATCTACCTACAATAGCTAATGGCAATCTTCAAATAGCAGCAGCAGAATTAATGGGTTTTAAATTAATTAATGAAAATTTAAGACAAGATCTTACGCAACAACTACTACGTTCTTCTTCAAGTGGCAGTGTACCTGTTAACGACATAGTGGAACAGCTCCATGGAAGAATTGTAAATAACTTAATACACATATTAAAAACTAAAGGCACTAAAGATTCAATCGAATCTTTAATAAAAAGTTTCGGCATACCGTCAGGATTTTTAAACGTCCGAGAGTACGCCACTCAAGTCAAAGCAGAGCCTACTACATATAATAATCGCAAGGACTATTACGTATTAGATTATACAAACAATAGTGTAACAGGCGATAGGCTAGCTTCATACTTAGGGAAACCAGTGTCCTTTAATTTTTTAATAGCCAGCAATGGGGAGGCTACAATTGAAACAAGAATTAAATTCCCCAGTCTTACAGCTGACACCCTGACCTCTACATTTTTATCTATGACAGATAAAGTATTAAATTATAAAATTAAATTATTTTATAATGATGGTCAAATCATTGCTGATTATACTAAGCTTCAAAACATACTAGGTTCAACGTCTGGTACTCTTACTGTAAAATCCCCTGAAGGACTATCAGCGTCGTTAAAGCAAGCACTCTCTTCAGGTTTTACCAATGTGGCCCTTCGCATAAATAGTGACAATATTAAATTAGATGTTTTGTACCCAGATACTATCGAGGGTAAAAATACAATAACATCCATTACAGGTGCTGTGTCAAACACGCTAACTGCTTCAACTGACGCTTTGTTGAGATTTGGCTCGGAAGTTAGTACAATTGTTTTAGGGGGCGAAATTAATAGCTTTGGCGCTCGACCACGAGCCAATGATGTTACTAATTTATTTAACGGACAAATGCAGGAAGTTAGGCTGTGGCAAACATATGTGCATAATGATGATTTAACAGCACACACAAGTAATTTTGAAAGCATAACACTTCAAAAAACACAAGCGCTAAACCGGTCAAATTTAACTTCAACACTAATAGGGCTTTCAAACCCTTATGAGAGCTTAAAATATCATTTTAAACTGAGAGAAAATATTAAAAGCGGAAGTATAGAATCAGGAGTAAATTCAGCAAACAATTACGCAGATGTAGCACAATCAACTTCATCTGAAGCTTTGTCTGTTTTAAGCACCACGGCGTCTCAAGATTTATATTCTAAAATATCCTTATCCGACGAGAGACCAATGGTTAATGACGGAGGACTTTTGTTTAATGTAACAAGGTCTTCAGTCAGTGGAGAATATAATACAAACAGCTTTGAGGATTCAAGATTATTATCGATAGTTGCCGATCCTATTGAAATTATTAATCAAAACATTTTAAACACTTATGATCAATTAAGCGTTGGGGCTTTGTATGGCACAGCAACTGCATTATATGATAGTATGGAGTATAAAGATGTAGGCACTTATGTACAAAATTGGTATAACTCATGGCCTGATTCTAATGTGAGTAACAGTATAATGTTCAAAGGAATAAAAGACTACCAGATAGCATTAGAAAATTTACAAGATGTTTTACATTCTGTGTTATTAACAACTGAACAATTAATTCCCGCTAGGTCGCATTTGGCTGAAAAGGGACTATTGGTTAAATCTCACCTGTTAAACAGATCTAAACAAGAAAGATTAAAAGATAGTATTACCTCTCTAGATATTTTAGGAAATCGAAGTACTCAAAAAAATAGCATAACTGCTGCAGATGACGGTTTGATTCATAATGCAATATCTTTTAATGACACCCCAGCCTCTTATAATACTCAAGCCCGTGACTATTCTTTAACAAAGCCCAATGTAACAGCGCTGTCTCGAGTAGGAGTTCAAGCAAGAGAGCACACCAGCATTTTTCAGACAGTAATACATCCAATTGAATTTTTGCCGACATATCCAGATAAGACAAAAGTAGATGCCGTGTTTGACCGCGTTTTGGTGTCACCCACAGGTAGTAATTCTGTTGTTCAATGTTCTGTACGATTACTCTCTAATAGCAAAAGAATTCGCACCACAAAAAACGCTATTAAAATTATTTTCCCAACATTTGCAGACCAGTCTCAAGGTCTACTAGGCGTTTCAAAGTTAATTATATCAATTGATGAAGTTATAATGCCACGGGCGCTATCTGAGTATGAATTTCCCGTTTCGAATGAAGATGGAGTGGTTTTGATTATAAGACCTACTCCTGAATTTCAAAAACAGATTTTAAACTTAGTTCCCGATGAAAACGAACCAGCTCCTATTTTTGATGTTAATTTAGTTTTTATTAATTTAATTACTCAAGAGAAAACAATACAACCAATTAGTTATAGCTTGGCATACTAATGGCGCAAACACCTCGCATAAGCTCAGTTAAAATTCGAGTATATCCGGGGAACCCTCCTGTTCTGGTGGAAGGACAACTTGCTTTAGGAGGTTCAACCGTAACGGGAACAACAGGAAGTTCTCTCTTCGTGGGAACAAAACAGCGAACTAATTTAGAAATCCTCGATGTAGAGGAGGGAAAATCAGTCTACATAACAGGGACTTCAGGAAGTCCCTTTTTACACAACGCTACTGAAAATGTTACTTTTATTAAAACTGCTGTATCTCGAAGTGATAGCATGATGATACTGGGCGCCGAGCCCACAAAAGCAGTGACTGATAACATACGAGATAAGTACGGCGATTCTGCCATGCTAGTATATGGTACTACGCTTATGAAAGGGCCTAATGATAATTCATTATCAGCGTTGGGTGTAACAGCAAATGTAATAATAAGCCAGGTATTGCAAGGAGTTTCTGTTTCTGGGTATAACCTTACGGCAACGAACAATGTCGTTCTAGGGGCAGTATCAGCTAATTCGCTTGTCTTAAACAATACTGACGTGAGCAGCTTGAGTGGGTTGGAAAGTCTCTTTATTGCTACTGGCAACTTAAAAGCCATTCAAGACTCTTTAGTAGTAGCTACTGGGAGCTTAAATGTCATTCAAAGCTCTTTGGTTTCTGCAACTGGTAATCTACAAT
>TARA_R110000824_G_scaffold10990_5_pt1 | contig 13543 bp, 9 predicted proteins | sample TARA_R110000824 | Tara Oceans TARA_R110000824 (sample SAMEA4397747) | marine metagenome | biome: Polar Biome; feature: [MES] marine water layer (ENVO:01000295) within the mesopelagic zone...; material: water (ENVO:00002006), including particulate matter (ENVO:01000060) such as...... | reverse complement strand
TACAGACTGGCCTCCATTAATTTTAACAGTTATGACAGCAGGATTATAAATGGAGGGGACTATGAACACTGATTCAGTAAGAGTAGCAAGTACAGGATTAGGGGGGAGTGTACTTAGTGGATTGGAATTTCTTCCAGACCTATTAAGTGTACTATGTGGATTAATTACATTATTATATATGTCTTTGCAACTACAAAAGGAATATACAAATGCCAAAGAAGAGAAAAGAAAAAAGCGCAAAAAACAAGGTTAAGCGTGTTATTGTTACCCCAGATAAACATTTCCCATATGAAGACAAAGCTGCAATAAGTGTTTTATGTCAAAGTATTGAAAAAATAAAACCAGATGCCTATATAGATTTAGGCGATTTGGGTGAGTTCGAATCAGTCTCTCACTGGCAATGGAAAAAGAAGAAAAGACCTCCTCTTGAGTATCAGTTACCATTTGTATATGAAGAGATAGAAAAAGTAAATAAAGGCTTAGATAAGATTGACAATGCGTTAGCTAAAGCCAAATGTACAGAAAAGATAATGCTACAAGGGAATCATGATGAATGGCTTGACAGATTCGTACATGAGAACCCTTACCTCTCCCACCTCACTTTTGAAAAAGCTATCAGAATTAAAGAACGAGGTTATGACTATTATAAAAATGGTAAATATTTTCAAATGGGGAAACTATGGTTTTATCATGGCAACCATTATGCTGGTATACAACATACTAGGAATCATTTAACAAGGCTTGGATGCAATGTAATGTATGGTCATCACCATGATATTCAGCAATCTTCTGTAACGCACATGGATGGCGTAAAGTCAGCTTGGTCAATAGGGTGTTTAAAAGATATGTCATCTGAGGCTAATAACTTTTTAGGGAACAGACAAACTAACTGGAGCCATGCTTTTGCTATTGTAGATTTCTTTGAGAATGGGTATTTTACAGTTCATGTTATACAAATTATTGAAGGAAGAACTTCTCTCTGGGGGGAGGTAATAGATGGGAGGTAAAAATGGAAAATTTCTTAGCTCTATATTCAGAAGCTGGAATGATTGGCGTAGTAGGTGCAATGTTCGTGTATATGGTTTATTCAATGAACAAAAGAGGAGAAGAACAAGCGGAGACTCTTCGAGAATTGCAAGTAGAGAACAGAGGGCAATCCGAAACTTTGGAGAATATGGAAGGAATGTTAATTAAGCTTATTGGAAGATGGAATCAATCTGATGACAAATTAGATAGAAAATTTGATGCTATTACTAAAGAAATAAATGATTTAGACAATCAAGTATCAGAGATTAAAGGCTCATTGAGCCGAATTAATGGTAAACACTAAAAGGAGATTATGATGGATTTAAAAGGAATGTTAGTTAAACTAGCTGAAGAACAAGCAGAGAAAATGAAAGATGAAGCTATGAAACATATTGACTCGGATGAGTTTTCTGATATGTTAGCTACTAAAATGAACGAGAAGATTAATATCCCATTTGTTAAAGAAGAAAAAGAACAAATCTTTTTTGAAGAAATGATGGATATAGTAACTGATTTATTATCTGGATTTTTCAAGGGTAAGTAATGCCAAAGGAGATAATTTCACTTAATAACCTAACTGGTGGAATAAATACTTTTGCTAATCCTAGAAATATTGGCGATACACAATTTATTACAGGTGATAATTTAGATACTAGTATTGTAGGTGAAGTAGGTATGGTTGGCGGTTTTCCAAGTCATACTGTTGCTGGCACTACTATCAGTAACTCTAAGGTGTCAGCTGGTTATGGGTTAGGAACATATAAGGTAGATAAGCAAATAACTGGGACTGTTGGTACAGATGGAGAATTTACTATTCTCGCATCTTTTGGACCAAATGGAACTTCGTCAAGTGTGAATTTATTAGAGTATGATGGCTCAACTGTCGCAGAGAAAAACCCTGCTATAGATTTAAGTACATCTGGTTGCCGAAGACATCCTGGCGATGATAAGGCTGGTTCAGGAAGTAATGATAGTCAAGTATCTTATTTAGTGATAGATGGAGAATTAGTAGTTTATGGGACGACAGCAGATGGGCTAGAACAGCCTGGAGCTTTTGACCCTCAAGTATATAAATTTGTACCAGCTGGTCAAATATTTTTTACTAATTCTAATGAGACTATTTTAAATGCAGAGACAACCATAGCTTCATATGTTCAAAAGAAATTCTTTGTTAAAGCACCAGCTGGTGGTGTTGTATATAAGAGTACAAGCTCTACTCCTACAGCTATTTTTAGCACCCCAGATTGGGGACTTGTTGATGATAAAGTAGGATTAATTTGCCATGAATTTGACCAAACAAGTAAGGACCATATTGGATGGGGAAAAGAATTAACAGAATCTCAGGCATATACCTTTTATGCTTCTTATGTGTATAATAATGGTTTAGAGAGTATAGCAACAAAAATTGGGAATGTAAACTTAGGTGGGAATGAAAGTAGTTCAACAGGTAAAAAGAATGATTATACTTTTTATGCAGTAGTTAGGGCAAGGGGTAGTGCAACAGGGACTTCGGAATGGGATACTACAATAACAGCTGTTAGAATATACTATGCCAAAACAGATAAAGACCAAGATATAAAATATTACATTGGGGAATTTCCTACTAGGACATATTCATCAAGTGATTATATTTGTCAAGGATTTAGTAGTGGAAGTAATGCAGGATTTGCTATATTATATGGAGACAAGACAGGAAAGGGTAATGGAAGTTGGACAGGGAAAGGGACATATCTTTATGAGCCACCAAGGATTTTTACCCACGCAGTTAATAGTGCGATAAGAGCAGATTCAAAAACAACTGAATGTAGGTTTAAGACTGCTGTTGTTTTAAATAGGAAGTTATATGTAGGCAACATATCTCAGGTAACCAAAGAATCTCCAAGTACAAGAAAAGAATATCCAGATAGATTATTAAAATCCATATCTAATAGGTATGGAGTCTTGCCTGATACAGAATTTGTTGATGTTGCAATAAGAGATGGTGAGGATATTGTTAAACTTGCTGGTATAGGTAACATGCTACTACAATTTAAACAGAATACATTATATGTTATAAGTGTGGCTGGTGGTCAAGAATATCTATCCGCAACATATAAGAACATGGGAGTAAGGCATCCAAATGCAGTTGTTCAATTTGAAGGCGGTGTTTTCTGGGTTAATGATTTCGGTGCTTATGTATTTAGTGGTGGTGAAGCACCTATAAATCTTATTGATAATAAAATATCCCTATCAGAATGGGAAGGCTATATCACAGACAAAACCATTGTTGGCTACGATGCTAGTAATAAAAAATTCTTCGTTTGTATAGACTCTTTAACAGTTTTGAATGATACAAGTACTCTCACAGCAGGTAATTTAGAATTTATGACCTTTAATATGACTACAGGTTCTTGGAATAAGCATTTTAATACTATAGGTGAAGGTTCTTTTACTAATGGAGCGTATGTACATACTGAGGAGAATAGAGCTGCAATTAGTAATATTATTGATTTCGTTAAAAGTGATGGTAGCCATTATATGTCTTTTCACGCAGGAAGTGGTTCTGTGGCTGATGATAATAATGGTACATTCGTATATTACAAATTTGACCATGCCATGCAATTACCATTCAAATTAGAAACAAAAGAATTTACATCTGGAAATGCCCATCAAAGAAAAAGTTTATACGCAGTATATATTACATACAAGGGAACATTGGCTAGTGATAACGATGGTGATGCTGAGACAAGTACATATATAATGCCAAAGGTAACTTTAGTATGTCAAAACGCTGGTAACAATATCACAACAACAGAACTAGACCCTAAGTCTTCTGGTCAAGGATTCACTGCAGCAGCCGATGGTTGGGAGACTGCTCACTATGTCGTATCAAATTCTGATAAGGCAGATACAAGAAATGCCTATGGTATTCAGTTAGTGATAGAGCCAGGAGATGGCTCTAATGTAATAGAAAATGATTTTAAGATTAGCGATATATCTTTTGTTATGAGATTAAAGTCAGTTAAGTAATATGTCATATAATCCAAGAGGATACGAAGAAGATAGTCTCTATTTTGCTGGTGCCAATAATGAGGTATTCCAAGGAAAGCCAGGAACTGGAGTAGGTAATGAAGGCGATGAGCAATGGTGCTGGGTAGATGGAGAAGGATTATTCTTAGCTAAAAAATATAATGGAGAATGGAGGTTTTTTACTTCATCAACTGAGCTTTTAGAAGCTGGTGTAGTATCTAATGACTCCACATCATCTGGTGGTGGAAGTGGTTCTACAGTTGCACAAACTGGTCAATTTTCCAATCTTACTGTAACGAATAGTGCGTCTTTACAAAATTCAACTGGTATCTCAGGAACTCTTTCTGTCACAGCCACATCATTAACTGCCTTTCCACATACTGATAATTTAAAATTAACAAATAGCGAGTTAGATACTAAGCAAGATATACAAATTGAATCTGCCCCACGATTTAATAATCTAGGCTTAGGTATAGCTGCTAGTGGTGAAGCTGGGAATATAGAGTTAACTAGTGTTCTTGGTGTAAATGCAGCCACTTTTATAAATAGTGCTTTAAAAGTAGGTAAAATAAACTACACTAATACTGCTGGGACTTCTTTAACTGATGGACTAGGGCTTGAATCCTTGACTCAATTCGAAGCAACTCAATTAAAGAATATTGATTCTTCTTCTATAAGTTCTACGCAATGGGGATATGTTGGTGGTATGGACCAAGATGTAGCATCAGGGAGTGATGTTGTCTTTGCAAAAGCTACCCTTACTGACTCTGGAAAAACTTGGTCTTTTGACCCTATAGGCGATGCTGGTAGTAATGCTAATTTAACTACTGGTGGTTTACAAATAACAACATCTAATACTGCTGATTCTCCTATTATAATTGGTGGGAGTAGCTATGATGACCATACTATAAGAAACTATGCTTACACTTCTGGAATGTTTACTGGTGATGGTTGGTCAATATATGAAGACAATAATCTACATAATATGGAGATTGACAATCTTTCTGTTAGGGGAACACTATCTGTTTATGAATTACTTATACAACAGATTAGGGCTACTAATGGTTCTGTATTTATAACATCAGCTGCAAAGATAACAACAGAAGGCAATGGTGTAAAGTTAGGTAATGCTAATGTATGGATATTAACATTTGAGACTGATGAAGATAACGATAAACCACATCCTTTTGCTAGTAATGATTTAATATTAGCTAGGAGATGTGATATAAGTGGAGATACTACTAATATAGTTTCTGAAGTTAGGTTTAAAGTTTCTAATGCAAATGGTGGTACTGCAAGTCAATTACACGCATACCTTGAATCTTCTTCTATCACTCTTCCTACTACTGCTCAAGAAGAAACAGCTTTGCTTAATGGGTTTGATTTTGTCAGAATTGGGAATACAACTGATGCTAACAGACAGGGTGGTATATATCTTACCTCTGATGATACACTTGCTCCTTTTATAGACATCTTTGATGAAGTATCGAGCTGGCAGGAATGGGATGGTATTACTAATATATTTGGTCTTGCTGATGGGAGTTTTGACTTAGCGACTATAGGGGAATATGATAGTAATGGTGGAGAATCATTATTTACTGGCTCTTCTTGGAGTCATATAACATATGGAGATGCTAAAGTAAATATTGTATCCAATGGTGGAGTATCAAATCAAAAGTATTGTAAACTTGATAGAAATAATAGCAACGCAGCTTATATATTGCAAAATATTACATTCCCATATGTTGCTTCTGGTAATTATAAAGTAACAATAGAATGGTATGGAAAGCAGGACCCAATTAGTGCTTATGAACCAAGAATCTGTATAAGAGATATTTTTCCAGGAAGTGCAGATATTGGGTTTGATGCAGGTGGTATTTTGCAAGAGAATGATGGACTCTTTATAGATTGGGAAGATATTACTTCCCCAGAAAATCAAAGAAGTGCTAATACAGTATGGCATAAATATCAATGGAAATTAACAGTACCAAGTACAATGTTTTCAGGTACAGCTGATAAAGTTATGGAACTTTGTTTTGCAACTTCAAATGCTGGGGATATGACTACTTGGGTAGATGATGTAAGCATATCTATGGAAGGTAAGGTCAAGACTCGTATAGGAAGGTTAGAAGGTGTAGGGAAAACTGGGTATGGCTTATGGGGAGAGAATGTATATTTAAAGGGAAGGATTGAAGCTGAAGAAGGTTACATAGGAAATGAGTTTGCAGGATGGAGAATTGATTCTACAGGTATCACCAATGAAGGCACACAAAGTTATATATCTTCTGGGCAAACAACTGTTGGTTTAGATGGTGGAGGTGCTTATCTCGATGGTGAAGGCGATTTATCACTAGGTGATAGTAGTAGTGCTGGATTGAAATGGGACCAGTCTTTAAACACACTAACTGTTCGAGGGAATGTCCATGTTGGCACTGGTGGTAGTGTAGACTCTAGTACTTTACCTTCCTTTGGACAGAATCTAAAGATAGCTGCTGGTGGAAGAAACCCGCAGTTGGCAAATGTTGGAGTATTTAAGGCTGATGCTAATGGCGAAATACTTTCTCAGGTTGGTGGACAACCAAGTACAAATTCATCTTATACTGGTACATTAATGGTTTTTGATTCAGCAACAAATTTGCTAGATACTTCTTATAATAGTACTGGGGTAAAACATACTACAAATGCAACTACTCTATCTGATGATATAAATAATTTAGATAATGGAACTTTAGTTGGGGTTGCAATTCATTATTCTGCTTATTACTGGCTTAATGACGATAGTCCAGATAAGAGTACTGCATTAATAAGTTCTTTAAAAAACTGTGGTGGAAGTTCTCATTCTATGGACAGCACATTTTACCCTTGTGCATATGTGTTACTAGGGGTTAAGCAGTCCACTTCCAATACAAAGGGGACTGAATTAGTTAGTCTCGCAGGTGAAGCTTCAGTATACCCTAACTATGTAAGTATAACCGCTAACTTTAAAGATAACATTATTGATATATTGGACTGGGAAGGAAGCTTGACAGACTTCGACGCAGAGAGCCCTAAGTCTTATAAATTTTCAAATGCTAGTGGGTTTAAATTTTTCAGAAAAAATTTCAGTTATAATAGTTGGTTTGCAATGATTTCTTTTCCAATGCCTTATGTCAAAGCCGAAGATACAGGAAATTTAGAATTGTTTTTTACTAGTAAAAATTTATCAGATGAGGGAGTTGGAGAAGTAAGGCTATATCTGAATGGAACTCATGTAAGTGCTATATCTGGTTTAGATTTACAAGATGCTGATGGCACAACCGAATTTATTCATCAATTTCACAATATACCATCTAATTTATTTAAAGTAGACCCAGGCGAAGTTAATGTATTCGAATTGAGGTCATTATTTAATGGAACAACTACAGACACTCAATACATATACGACTTTGAGCTTAGGGATAGTACTACTGGTGCTGTTTACTCTAGTGGTGCTAATGTAAGCCCAGAAGGGAACTTAGTAGCAAATGCTGGATTTGAAAATATAACAGGAACTAATGTTTTACCAAATTGGACTCTTGAGAATAGAGGTAGTGGTACTGGATATTTAGCAGACACTACTGACAAAATGACTGGTACTCAATCCTTAAAACATATTTCTGGTGCATCCCCTACTTATCAAAGCTATATTTATCAAGCTTTTACATTTAAAACAAATACTTTTTATACATTAAGATTCAATTTTAAATGGGAAGATAATTGGACTGGCTCTACAAGTAGTTCAGGAGTCTTAGGGGACCTTCCAAAGTTTAGTATTATTGCTCTAGACATTGATGGTGCTGGTACTGATGCTAGTTTTGATATTAATACATCTACTGGAGTAGTGACTTGGTATAATGCAAAAAAGTGGAATCCTTTTTCATTAATAGGTAGTATATCAAATTCTGCCACTAATAGTTGGCAAACTTTTGAAGTTCAATTTAAAATACCTACAAATGCCCCTGTAGGTGCTTCTAACACAGCAATAACTAATCCTACTGATTTTCAAGTTTGGTTATATACAGGTGAACAAGCAAATCAAACTGTGTGGTTTGATGCGGTACAATTATTCGAGCATGAGAACATTGATATGAGTGTTAGTGCCGAGGAAACAGGTTTATATGTAACTGGAGATAGGCTTGGATTCTATAATGGTTCAGGTGGTCTTTATGGGTGGTCATCTTTAATTAAGAATGATGGAAGCTTCTTTTTCGGTTCTCCATATGAACAAGCCAATTTACTTTCTCCTGGCTCTGGAGGACCCTATATAAGATTTAGTGGAGACACATTGGAAGTCAATGCGAAAATGGTTGCTGGTGAAATTGTATCTGAGAACCTTACTGCTACTACAGGAACTTATATTAATTTATCTGATGGAAGCATGACTACTCAGGGTACAAATACAGATAGTGGACTTGTTCTTGATTCTAGTGGTAATCTAGAGTTAAATGGTGCTACACTTGATGGTGGAACAATTACTAGTCAATTAATGTTAGCTAATTATGCAGAGGGTGATGTGGATTTTGTAACAACTGCTACAAATATAGGTTCTAGTGCTTATCAGCAAGTAAGTGTAAATGGAGTAAGAAGGTTATTATGTAATAGAGTCTGTGATAGTGCCGAATTGGATTTCAATACATCATCTTATTCTAACCAAAGTAAAAATCTTGAGATTTGGCGATACGATGACCAGAATCTAACTAATGGTGATGCAGCCCCATATGTAAGTGCTTTAAATAGAGTTGCTGGCACAGAAGCTTCAACAAAACTTCTAGGAATGGCTCCAGGTTTTCCATTTATGAATTTCCAGTTTTTTACAAAAGAAGGAGATGCTGAAAATAAAGAAATGTGGAAAATGAAGTTCGTATTGGAATATACATCATATTTTCTAATATTTAGATTAGGTGCTAGAATAGATAAAGTTGGTGATGATGGTGGAGAAGTTGTTTTTGGTATGCACACTTGCAATGAGACTCAATATAATGCTGCTTCAGGCACAGGTTTACCAAGTCACTCCCCTTGGTCAACTGGTGGTTCTACTACTTATAATCTTTTATATCACTCAGGTGGAGTCAATGCTGATGAAGATGATTATTCAGATATGCAAATGGAGCAGATAGATATTGGTAATTTTACAATAACAGCTGTTTCGGAAGTGAGGCATTTACAGGATGGAACAACTAATATTATAAATGCTGGTGTTGACTTTTATCTTAGTGGTGGTGGTGTACTTGGAATAAATGAAGGAACAATGAAAATAGAATGTAATAGGGAAAGTGCTGGTTCTCATTTAATAGATGCTAATATTTATTTTCCAGCTGGTATGTTTAGGGTTTATAACTGATGTTTAAGTATTATAAACATGATGGTGCAAAGATTGTTGAACAAGTTCAGGAATCAGAATATGATAGTTCAACTTGTATTAAAGTTCATAAAGACCATGATTTAGACCAACAACTTATTTCTGATGGAAATTATATTGTTTATCAAAGAGAGGATTCTGATTCTATGGGAGTTGGACTTTCAAGTAAATATTTTTCAAAACTGCATTTGAATAACACAGATTGGAAAGCGACAAGACATAGGGACCAATTGGCATCTGGTGTTACAACTTCACTCACAGATGAAGAGTATCAGGCACTACTCACAAGCAGGCAAACATGGAGAGAAAAAGCAAGTGAATAATATTGTTTATAATCTTCAGGATTTGTATATTAGGCTGTATTTCTACAGTAAGAAATTAGGGAGACAATTATGATTCAGGGAAATTACACAGGTGTTACCGAAACTAGTTCGAGGGCTCATGCTAATATAGATGATGCTATAAAGCAGTCTGGCAATAACCAAATAAAAATTGGTGAGTTTAAACTTACAAAACAACAAGAATTTCAAAAAGCTGCAAAAGCAGCATCCGAAGGAGTCTCAAGGGCTAGTAAGATTGCAGGCGGTATTGGTACTGGTGTGGTAATGGGACTTGGTATGACGAATCCAATTACTGCTGGTTTGGTAGTTGGTTCTTTGACTGCTGGTGGCGGTTTAGCTGGGAAGAAGTTTGGGAAAAGCGGTAAGGCTGTAGATAAGTTGCAAAATACTAAATATTTCAAAGATGATGCTAATGAAGTTTTAAGTAATATAAATAAAAAACTAACTACAGATACGATTGTAGGTGCTGTTATGGCTGGTGCAACTGCTCATGGAGCAGGAGCAAAATCTGGTGGAACTCTTGAAGCAGTTGACGCTAGTGCAAAGACTACTGTTAAAGCAGGAGGAGGTGGCGCAGCTAAGCTTAGTGGTCCAAATATGAACATGGTTACTGGCAAAAGAATTAACCCTAATGGTGGATGGATGGACCCCCCAACAAAGTTTGCAACTGACTGGCATGGTGTAGGGAAAGGAGCAGAATCAACAATCGAAAAAGTTGCTGTACCAGACATAGCTAGTGGTGGTACTCCTTCAAGTATGCTTGGGAAGTTAAAAAATACTAAAAACAAAATAGGAGACTTTCTTACTTCAGAGCCTGGAGACTATAAACGAATTAATGCAGGAGATTTATTTCAAGGGAAAGAAGCTAGAAGTCAGTTCAGCAAAGACTTTGTTGGTAATTTAAAAGCATCGGCATCTCAATATCTTCCTGGTGGTGAGGAAACAGACACCCTTGATGTTTTAACAGGCGGTAAAACTTTATTTGATTGGTATAGCGATGGAGAAGATAAATGAGAATTAATACAAAAGCTGTCTTTGAATGGGATGGCACACAATATATAGAGACATATAATGAAGGCTATGAGTATGAAGGACCAATGGCTTTGGCTGAGGATTGGGAAGATACTTATGGTGGCGAAAATAGACAAACTCAAGATAGCCAAACTGATACCACTACTAGTACTGGACCATCACTTGCATCAATGTTTGGAGTAGATATAACTGGATATACAAATGATGGTGAAAAAGACTTATTCACAGAGATTAGTGATGGTTTAAAAAAAGGCTCTAAGAAAGGGACATACGATTCTTTCTTTCAGATGCAACAAAAAAATGCTGAAAATTCATTTCTAAGTTCAACAGGTTCTATTGGTCAAACTAAAGATGGTAATGCTTATGGATTCGCTGGTAGCACAGCAGACGATATAAGTATGAGACAAAGAAAAGATGCTTTTGCACAAGCTTCAGTTAAGTCAGAAGAGGCAGTCCAAAATAAGATGTCAGAAGCGAAGTCAGTTATGGCAAGTATCGAGAAAGGGAATAGGAGTACATTATTACAGTTGAAAGATATGAGAGGCGAATATGATGAAGAAGAAGACGATGGCTCTATGTGGATATGTAGTAGGATTAAAAAAGAAGGAGTAGTTTCATCTAGGGAATCTTTAAAGATGACTAGATTTTTTGTTAAGTTTTTATTTGCTCACCCTGCTGTAGCTGAACTATACATTACACATGCTTTAGAATTAATTAAGAAAGCTGATGAAGATGGTTTTGATTGGAGAGACGAATCTTTAAAACATTACTTTATTACTAATGTTCTTTCTTTATCCGATAAAGGTGAATGGGAGTTAGCTTACAAGGAGTATTTTGATGCCTACATGGACTTATGTGCTTTAACTGGTATGGACATTAGCTACGATAATAAACTATGGGATATGGGCATATTTGGTAGTATAAAATATTGGATTAGGATGTTTCAAAATAGGGTTTTTAGAAGCGTTATTGGTAAGATGGTTTATGTAAGTTATAGAATAGGGAGGGCATAAAATGGCTTATAAGAGTCCAGACGAATTAACAGGAATGGTTGATAGTGTTTATAGCGGAGTAGCTAAAGGCTTTTCAATTCTGCAACAATTTAATTCTCTACAAGATGCAAAGCAACAAAGAAAAGATGATGCAGTAGCTAGGAAACAAAAGAAAGTAGACTATACTGTAGATGCGATGAATACAGTTGGTGGTGCTATGCTAAACGCTATTAAAGTTGGAGATACAGTTCTTGCTGAGAAGTTGGGTACTCAAGTAAATGAAATGGGTGCAAAGATTCAAGATACTGGCGATGAAGTATTAAGAAACACATATAAAACATATAGAACACTCCATAATGATGTTAAAAACGATGTAAAGACATTAAACGCTTGGGACTCTTTTGTCTCTGAGGCTGAATCTACTGGTGGGTCCTTTAGCTATGATTCATTTGCAGAAGAAACTACTAAATTAGGTCTACAACAGAAGATTGAGAAAAGGAAGGAAACTCTTAGGGGATGGAGAAGAAAATTAACTAATGAGAATATTTCAAGTATTGCTGAGCATGGGAAATGGATAACTAATCAAGAAGCAGTAATGGATAGGCTTACTCAAATAGCTGGAAGAGATGGTGTTCTTCCATCAAACGCTAACGCAGAAGAAAGGCAAATGTTTATTGCGTCTTTAACTGGAGTAGGTTACAATACACCAGAAACAGTTTATAGACAGAAAAAAGAGAGCCTTAAATTAGCTCAGGCTGCGCATTTTAAAACAGAAGGGGCAATAGCAGATTTAAGTATGCTGATAGCTACACAACAAAAAGACCCTGTTATGGGTCAAGAAGCTTGGGATGAATATGTAATAGGCCAGAAAGACTCTTTAAGGTCGCTACAAGACCAAAAAGCTGTCTCGGAAGATGAGATGAAAGTCTTAGAAAGAACGATTACAGACAAAGCCTATGATTGGGCAGGTGAAGGCTCTGAGCCTTTCCAAGTTGATACACAAGACTGGAATAAAGTTAGTGACGAAGATAAAAAAATATTAAAAACTCAATCTGATGAAATTTTATTATTGAAGGATAAAGATGGTTGGAAGAATGGAGAACTATCTAAGGATAGCGAAGGTTTTCTTGCTTATGCCAATGGGGTTAGGGTCGCACCAGTAGATATTCCAGGTATACTTAGCAATGCTCAAGCTAATTTTACAGACTTTAAAAGCAAAGAGAATATCGAAGCTGATAAAAAACAATTAGAAGCAGATAAGACAAAATATGGCGATGCTTTTCCACTTTTAGTAAAGCATGAAATACCTTTTGAGCATCCAGACCCCAAGAAACAAAAAGAACACGAGCAAAAAATTAAACAATTATCTTTCGCTGATAAAGAGCATAAAGAAGCTGATGCTGTTTTAGTTAAAGCAAAAGAAGGGCTGGGAAAGATAGAATTAGCTAAAAACCAGATGAAGATGATACAATCGGGTGAATTTGAGTATACTTATTTAGAAAAGAGGGACGCATTAAAAGAACAGAGAGACATAATTGAAGCAACTAAAAAAGAATTTGGATTCAGGAGAAGAACTAAAAAATCTACAGCGTTTGGTAGTGGTTCTGGATTTGGTTTGCCTTCATCATTTAATACAAAGGGCACAGAATCATTTTCGCTTGGCAAAGCAGTTTATTACTTAGATGAAAAGCTCATTGAAAAACAAATCCAAAAAGTCGAATCTAAGAATAAAAGTAGGAAAAAGATGCTACTACAACTAGGCGTTA
>TARA_R110000824_G_scaffold100098_5_pt1 | contig 13556 bp, 21 predicted proteins | sample TARA_R110000824 | Tara Oceans TARA_R110000824 (sample SAMEA4397747) | marine metagenome | biome: Polar Biome; feature: [MES] marine water layer (ENVO:01000295) within the mesopelagic zone...; material: water (ENVO:00002006), including particulate matter (ENVO:01000060) such... | reverse complement strand
AGCGTGGCGAGCCCATCAAGGGTGTGATGCCAGTCAAGAAAGCAAAGGCCAAGATGGCGCTGGCCGGGGAAGAACTGGACACACCTAAAATCTGGAGCTTTGCTCAAAATTTACTTGGTGACGAGGACGCGGTAACGATAGACGTGTGGATGTGGCGTATGCTCGAAGACATTCAGCCCCATAAGGACGCGGCTGGTATCGGACACGATGGGCTGAGGTATTCCCAAGCCAGGGAAGAGATCCGCCATATAGCCAGGGAGCTCACGGCAGAGACTGGGCGGGAGTGGACGCCAGCTCAGGTCCAGGCGGCGACTTGGGTAGAGTTTAGGGATAACTGGGTGCAGGCAATGGGCGGCAAGGCCCAGGGCAGCGACTCGTTCGAGGACGTCATGGGGGCGGCTTTAACCAGGGTAGCCGGAATAGAGAGGGGGGTCAGGGAAGGCGTGACTGAGGTTCTATCTGAGGCCATGCCTTCCCCGAATGCTGGCAGAATCAAAAGAATGACCGACGGCACCGCCGACGTGAAGTCGCGAGTCGAGTACAGCGAAGCTCGCTTCAAGGTGGTTGTGCCTATACTAAGAAAGCTGGCCAAAGAACTAGGCATTGAAGGGGACCTCGCGGGGGCGCTAGGGGTCACGCACCCCCTTACCAAGGCGGTTCGTGGAGCTCAGCGAGCCGCGAGCATAGCAAAAGGGGAAACGCTAGGTAGGGGTGGCACTTGGGCGGGCAAGTGGAACTCCAACCTGCCGTTCATGCTACCGCCCAACACGCCGCCATCGACCGTAAAGCTGATTGCGTCAGTCATGGGCGACCTGTTGGAGCAGGACGTAGTCTTTACATCTACCTTCAGGCCGAACAAGAGGGAAGCAGTACTGGCCGCCAAAGACCTGCCGGGAAACCCGACTAACTTGGACGGCAAATTAAGTGGCGTACAGGTCGTGACCCGTGAGTTCATGGGCATAGACGTGGCCGACGACCTGGCTAGGCACTTCAAGGCCATAACCGACGACCCCGAACACCCCCTGGCATCTGCCCTAAAAGATGTTAATTTCACTCAGTCAGGCGACGTGCTCCTTTTCACCGATTTTTCGGGGGGAGCCCCCCAGGCGTTCTGGGACAATGTCCAAAGGGCGTTGGGTGACTTTGAGGGCGGAAGGTTTTGGGACGAGATCGCCGACGTAGACGACATGGGGTTCGCGAGAACCGATGGAGAACTCTTAGGAGGCAGTTATGGCAAAGGACAATGGGACGAAGCCTTCGAGAAGGCCAGAGTTCAAGCCGACGCCGATGAAGGTGCTGGACGAATCGCATCCGATTTTCTCGAATCCCAGCGTAATAACGTTCGGGGGCAGTTCGATGAGATCGACGCGAAGTTTAGAGAAAGACTCGACGGAATCGAGCGAGAAGCCAACGAAGTCGTCGAGAATACTAGAGCTCCTGCGGAGCCTGTAGATTCCCCTGTAGATCCCAAAAAACTCAAGGGCCCCCCTGACGCACTACCGTCTGTAGGTGCGAGCGGGGTAGCAGGCAAGCTGTTCGTCCAACCTTCAGTGGCGGGCGGAGCGGCTGGCCTAGCATATGGGGCTATGGATCCAGATGACCCCATCAGCCCAATCGGGGGTGCGGTCCTGGGCGCGGCCCTCGCGGGTGGGGGCGCATCCCTAGCCAGAAGGTTTGATGTAGTGAGGCTGGCCGGCGGCAAGAGGAAAACCGTCCAGATCGCTTCGGACGCTGAAGTCACAGCGGCCATAGAGAAGGTCAAGGCGTCCGAAGCCACCGCTGGCGGGGCCCAGCCCAGGCCCATACCCGAAGAAGACCTGCCGTCGGTGCCTGGTCCCGACGCAGACGACTTCGACGCCAACGATTTCGTCAACATGGGCAAGTTCGGGCTCGATCCGAAAGAGCTGGAAAGCAAGCTAGCGGAAATGGTCGAGCACATCGTGAACACAACGGGCCTGGACCCCGCGACAGTGTTCACCTGGGCACAGACCAAGGCGATGGCCAAGGAGTTCTTCGACCTAGACCCCGAAGACCTGGCTGAGGGCCTCAGAGGCCAGAAGGGGCGCATGGGCGAGTCTGGCGCGAGGTTGCTGGCGGCTCGTGGTGTCATCAAGGCCAACACGGAGCGGGTCGCGGTGCTGTACAAGCAGATCAAGGAAGGCGAGAACAAGGGGCTAATGTCCCCTGGCTCAGAAGAGGCGAAACTCCTTGAGACTGAGATCGCGGTGCTCGAAGGAGAGGTCAACAAGCTACTAACCGACTATATGCCAGCGATATCAGAGGCAGGCAGGGTCCTCAACGCGGCCAAGATCCTGGCTCAGAACACGATGGACCCTGGGGTCTGGATGATGAGGGCGTCGAAGATCGCGGGAGACCCTGCCGCTGTCCCCACCAGCGTGAGAAATGAAATCGTAAGGCTGACGGAGGCCAAGGACAAAGCGGGGTTGATCAAGCTTCTGGGGCTGCTCAACAAGTCCGGTATAGCCGAACAGATCGTCACGCTGGGCAAGGCTGGGATGCTGTCGGGCATCCCCACCCACATGATGAACCTGTTCAGTACGGCCACCAACGTGTTCCTGGAGGAGTTCAAGGACATCCCCGCCTCCCTGGTGGACCGCTTCCTGGTGTCGTCCACTGGGCTGGCTTCGGAGAGGACCAAGAGCTGGGGTAGCGTCAAGGCGCGGTTAAGTGCGGCGGCAGAGGGAGCCCGCGACGGGTACATAAACGCCCTAGAGGTGATGAAGGGCAACCCGCTTATAGGCCAGGCAGAGAAGTGGGACCAGGCCAAGTACCAGATCAACATCGACCTGGCCCAAAGAATGTTCGGCCATGTCTCAGAGAAGCTGGCGGAAAAAACGCCGCTGTTGAGGCACGTTCCACAGATACCCAAGGTGCTCGACGCCGGGATGCAGGCGTTCCACAAGACCGTGTTCGGTGCGCTGGGTGCGGGAGACGCCATGCTCACGCACTTCGCCGTGCGCCGGTCCCTGGCGGAGCAGGCCAGGGTCCAGGCCATCAACTTGGGCGTGAAGGGTGTTAAGAACATCGAGGCAAGGGCCGCTGAGATCCTGCAAAACGAATTAACGCCCGAAATGATGTTGGAGGCTATCGCCCAGGGCGAGCTCTCTACGTTCAGGACTAGGGGCGAAACCGCTCGTAAGGTTGTAGGCTGGAAAAGAACACTGGCCGTTAAGGCAAAAGACCCGAATCGCAAACTGCTTGGGCGTGCAGCCTACGGAGCAGCCTTTTCGCTGGCTGAGAAGACAGCGCCCTTTGTACAGACGCCCATCAACGTAGCGTTGAGGACAGCCGAGGCCAGCCCTATCGCTGGCTTGGTGGCTGGCACAGAATTGGTTTCTGAGTTAGGCGGTAAAGGTATCGCTAAGATGTTTGGCCTCAAGAAGGCCCCAGCTTATGCCGACGGGGCGCAAAAGGCGGTTGTCGAGACGCTTGGTCGGTCCACAACCGGTGCGACGATGGTCGGCCTGGGGATGTACCTGTACAACCAGGGGGTCCTGTCTTTGGGCTATACGCAGGCAAGGGAGGGGCAGAGGCGACTTACCGGCGAACGCCCAAACACCTGGAAGATTGGGGACGAGTACATCGGGCTGGACCGGCTCAGCCCCGCCGGCAACCTGGCCCTGCTGGGCGGATACATAATGAGGTCGTGGCAGAACACGGGCGATCCAGACGTGATGAATCCGTTCGCCTACACTGAGCGCTCGTACCTTGAGCGCGTGCTAGGCGTAGGCTGGGGACCCGACGGCTTTAGGGGAATGAGAGGTTCCGTGCTGGAGGAGAGCGCAGAGGGCGTGGCTCGCACCCTGCTAGAGCAGACGTTCGCTGAGGGCGTTCGAGGATTTCTTGAGTCGCTAAGTCGAACGGAAGGGACGCCGCAGCGACTAGACACCAGGAGTCCCTGGGAGGCCAAGGGCTTCGCCCAGATATTGGTGCCCAATATCATGCGACGTCTCGACAGGTACCTGGATCCGACGGTTAGGGTTCGAGACGAGCGGCCAATACTGGACCAGTTCAAGCAATGGAAGCCTGGCAGTAGCACGGACCTCCCCGCACGCCGCGATGCGTTCGGCCAGGAGGAAAGTTACTTGCCGGAAGGGGCCGGTAAGCTGGAGGGCTTCTACAGGGCGATGATCGATCCACTGGCCATGAGCCACAGCAAGGCTGAGAACACCGACGGCACGCTCAACGTGCGAGCCACGCTACGAGATCTGGACGTGACCGTGGCACGTCGTGAGAAGAGCGAGTTCGAGACGGTCCAACAGTTCGAGGCCAGACAGGTGCAAGAGGGGCGCGAGCTGGAAGAAGGGCTCACTAGGTTTCTCGCCTCACAAAAGTACCGGGAGATTACCAGCGCTGTGAACATGGCGGGCAACGAGCACTTCCAAGAGCTGAAGGATTCGGGGCACATAAACGACGATAACAAAGGCCGCCTATTTAGTGCCCTAGAGAAAGCGATTCAGGCCGAAGCCATCTCTGGGAAGATCACCGACATTCGCACCGCGCAGAGCAAGCGCAGGGGCGATGAAATCGACCGTGGCGTGAGCCAGACGGACCTAGAGAAGATGCAATACCAACAGCGACTACAGGGCAGGCAATGATGAACATCACAGATGCAATGCAGGCCGTGGTGCCGTCTGCCAAAGGCCTAACGGTGGTTGTTACCATGACCGTAGGCGCCTTCATGGCTGGGGTAGGCGCTGTGCTTGGGTGGGGTGACTACAGCGGGCTACCAGAACAGGTGTCTGCACTCGAAAGGAGGGGTGCTAGAGCGGACTCGACCATCCGGGTCCTGACCGACGGCCAAGAGGAAGCGACAGAAGAAAGACAGCGCATCCTCTGCCTGGTCAGGCTAACCGCCACAGGCGAGACCTTGAGTCCACTAGAGGTGACGGAGCGCTGCCCATGACTGGCCCGCTGGGGTTCCTCTCAGGGCTGATCAAACCTGTATCTGAGCTAGTGGACAACCTCCACACTTCGGACGAGGAACGCCTCGAAGCCAAGGCCGTACTGCTCCAGCTCCAGACGGGGCTGATGTCCCAGACCCTGGACTACGAAAAACAGATCGCCCAGAGCCAAAGAGACATCATTGTAGCCGAAACCCAGGCCAACTCATGGCTCACGCGCTCGTGGCGTCCCGTCACCATGCTGACTTTTGTTTTTCTGGTGGTATGGAGCCAGTTCACGGGCATGGAGATCCCTGACGACCTCTGGTTCGTCATCAAATTGGGCCTGGGGGGCTATGTAGGCGGTCGGTCGGTCGAAAAGTCGGTGTCATCGGTCATTAAGGTGATGAAAGCCAAGGATCAGGTCTGATGTACGAGTGGCCAGGCGGCTTCAAGCTGAAATTCTTCTCTCCAGGAGAGTTTGACCGCCCTGAGCTCATGGACAAGGGCTTTTTGTACGAGCTCGACTCACTCAGATCGCGGTGCGGGTTCCCGTTGACCATTAACGACGACGCCAGGAACACTGAGGACCTCGAAAGGATCTATCGGAAGGAGATCGCCAAGGGTCAGGGCTATCCGAAGACCTCCAGCCATCTCCACATGGACAACATAGCGGTGAGGGCGGTAGACCTCGAACCAGCCGCCCCCAGGGCAAGCGACGGGAGCGACTTGACTCTTGAACAGAGGGAGTTGGAGCTTTCCTATCAGATTCTGCGACTGTGGAAGAAAGGAGTGTGGCCAAAGCTTGGCTTCGGCATGGAGACTGGCCACTGGCACGTCGATGACACCCCGCGACTGGGCTCCAAGCGCCCGGCGTTCTGGGTAGCGGTATCACGTTAAAAAAAGGGAGTTTGCAATGCCCAAGAAGGCCAAAAAAACCAGCGGCGGTATGAAGGTTACCAAGACCCCCTACAGCAAGTCTCCGAAGGGGTCCACGAAGAAAAAGAAAACGCGCTATTAGCAGGCGACCGCTGACAAAAAGGGCTGGGTAGTGGGATGGCCGGTGGAACCCTATGGACTAAGGCTGAAGATGCTTTTATCCAAGAGTGCGCTCGACGGGGCTTCCCGAACAGGGATCTCATCAAGAAGTTCCACCGCCGCTTCGGCGAGAACTCGCGAACCGCACAATCGCTCAGGCGACGGCGCTCTATGGTATCCTCGCCCGAACACTCCACCGCGCCAGAGATCTATCAGCCAGGTGCCCCATCGGAGGAGGACTCTGAGGTCAAGGTCGATATCGATGAGGGGGCTGACGGCGGCTATGTCTATGTCCTAGCCAGCTCCTCGATAAAGAACCCGGAGGAGCTGTTCGAGGCGTCAGAGCTAGATCCCGAAGTCTGGGAGCTGTGCCCTGGGGACCATCCGGTCAAGAAGTGGGACGTCCCCATGAAGCTGAGGGACAAGGACGGTGAACACCAGGCGGTGGTCGTCCCCTGCTACTACATCTCGATCAAGGTCAGGCGCAGGTGGCAACACTCAGACATTCCGGTGCCGGTGTTCTTCGAGCTCCCGCCAGCTCCGAAGAAGCTGATCGCCAAACGCGATACCCTGACCAGCGTCCACTTTTCCGACATCCACTTCCCGCACCACGATCAACGGGCGGTAGACATCTTGTACGCAGTGATGTCCGACCTTCCCAATATCGATGTGGTCGTGGATCAAGGGGACACCCTGGACTGCCACGAGATCAGCGCGTACCCGAAGAACCCCAACACACGGGTCTCCCTCAAGGAAGAGATCCAGCGAGGAGCTAAGCACTTCGCTACAGTCGCTCAGCTCACTCCTAACGCACGTCGCATCTGGTGTGAGGGCAACCACGAGGACCGGCTGCGCCGGTTGATCTGGAGCCTTTCTGACAAGCGCCAGGCGGGAGAGATCTTAACCCTCGACGCGGTCCAGGATGCGCTCCAGTGGACGAGCCTCCTTGGCCTGGGGTCTTTGGACTTCGAGATCCTCCCTTACCCCAGCCATGAACTGCTCTGGGGCAAGCTGGTGGTCTGTCACGGCGAGACCGCCAGACAGGGCTCCGGCCAGAGCGAGAAGGCCGAGCTCGCCAAGTACTCCAAGAGCGGGATCTCAGGACACACCCACAGGATCGGCGGATACACCCAGAGGATCTACGAGGGGTCGCTGTCCTGGTGGGGGCTGGGATGCCTCTGCTCCCTCCAGACCCAGCACTACATCAACCACCCGAACTGGCAACAGGGGTTCGCGATAGTCAATTGGTCGAAGGACAAGAAGACTTACAGCGTCGAGCGTGTGCGGATCCACGACGGCAGGGCGATTTTCCGGGGGAGGACCTATGGGTCCTGACGCGACCAGTTACCTCACGTCCTTATCACGGTGGTGCATATGTCCAACGCAACGCGCCTGAACGAGTCGTCTGAAATCACGATACCAGTACGCAACCTCATAGCCCTGATCGTGGCTACAGGCATAGCGGTCACTGGCTACTTCCGCCTAACTGAGCGGCTCTCGTTCGTCGAAAGGAACGTCGAGCTGATGAATGTGCAGGTTGAAGCCAATTCAGAGTTCAGGGTGCTCTGGCCGCGTGGAGCTATGGGGTCCCTACCGGCTGACGCCTCTCAGGACATGAGGCTGGACTACCTAGAAGCCTCTGTCGAAGAGCTGAATGAGCGGATAGGGTCATAAAAAAAGGGGGAGAGCCGAAGCCCTCCCCCTTCGCCAGCCTGGTCCCGGCCTTTAGCGTGTCCGCCAGCACCCCATCAGCCCGTCCTCTACGAACCGACAAGCGAACCTTTTTTTGTTGTCGAATCCGTACCTGGACGCTTGGTTCACGAGCCGCCTACAGTCCACAACATAGGAGTCCCCTGGCGGGTGACCTTCAGGCCAGCGCTCCAGAATAAACGAGTCACCCACCTCCATGTGCGTGAACGGGTAGGACCTTTCGCGCCCTGGTGTTGATGGCGGGAGCGGGATCCCCTTGCGGATGGGGGTCTTCGGGGGGGCCAAGGCCGCAATCGCGTTACGGACTTTCGGGGTGGTCGGTACACAGTAAGTCATCGTGCTGCTCCTGTTCTAAGGTTGTACCGCTTATCCGCCCGCTTGAATAGCTCAGTGGGCGTCCTCTCGTGGAGGGTCCAGACTCCATCTACCTTCGATCCGACTCCCTGGACGTGCTCTCTGGGGAAGTCGTCCCACTCCTCCCTCAGCGTGAACCACCGGAGTGCCGACTCGTAACTCCAGTGGAGCACCGTGAGGCGAGCTACCTCATCCACATCGCCGTACCACCTGGCCGCACTTTTCGCGGCCTCTGGGTCTGGGTGGCTGATGGCGATGGCCCAAGGTAGGGACCGGAAGACCTTGATGGTCGGTTTCCGGTATGGGCGGCCAGTTAGACCGTACACCTTCCAGTATCCGCTACCGTCATAGCGCGGGGGCTTGCCGATGTCCCCCAGGAAGGGGAGCAACCTCTCGATTACAAGCCTCAAGCTCTTGGTCCTTCTGAGGCCCTTGCTGCTGCCGTTCTGGCTCATGGCATCTCCTAGAAAGAGACATGAAAGCGTCGATCCCTCAGAACGAACCTCGCCTATGTTAGGGCATTTGTCAAGTCTGGGTTTTTTCGTAAGTCCTTCTGGGCGGGTGAATTACGGCGTTTTCGGCCCCGTTTTTGGGCCTTATCAGTAGACCAGGCGGAAGGCCTGTGGCGGGCCTGCGTGGACCCCTTCCACGCCCTCCATCACCACCCTCACACGGTTCTCGCCGGCACCGTCCCGGACGGCCTCGCTCCTGGACATGATCCCCACCACCTCACCATACTGCCGCCAGGCGCCAGTCTTTGAACCCTCCTTCCAGAGCTTAGCGTTCGGGTGAAGCTCAACCCTGTCTCCCGCCTGAAAGGTGATCCCGTCGTAGCCTTCGACAGCCATTAGGGTCCGCAGTTACCCTGGGGCCAGGGCGCTGGCACGGGGTTGTCGAGGAACGGCCAGAGCACTGAGGGTACCGGGCTCTCTCCTGATACCCAGCGCCTGATCGTGCGCTCATCTCTGTACACGACCGTCTTCGCCCATTGGCGTTGGCTGAGCCCGCTCTCGTCGATCCGGCGTAGCAACAGCTTTCTGTAGTTGCACGTCATGTCCCTAGTGCCTCCAAGGTGATTTCGATGCGCTGGTTCTTGCGGTCGATGAACTGCTTCGGGATCCCCTCCCACTCTAGTGAGTCAGGGTCATCCCCGGAAATCCATCCACGCCTCTCTAGCCAGTCGCAAGGCCATTTCACTCTGCCAAATAAATTATCCGCATCCATCTTGTTCCAGGTGTACAGCACGGCTGAGATCTTGGTCAGCTTTGCCGGCGGCTCCTTCGACGTCCCGTACAGCACGTCGGCGAGCGTGAACCAGATGTCCTTCTTCCGCTTCTCTGTCCGCCAGTGCCAGCGGGCGTTGGCCCTGTTCGGGGGAAGCGGTAACACAAACTTCACTGGAGTCTGTGGCTGAGGATGGCGGTGTCCATATTTTTTAGCACCGTGATGCACTGAGCCGCCGCCGCCTGGGAGTTGACCGCGAGGTCGTGCCAGCTATCGATATCGGCTTTGGTCGCCCGCATCGTCGCCAGGTGTGACATCAAGACCAGCACCCCTCCGGTGAAGATGTAGAGGCACGCCCTAGCTACTTGGTCAAGATCGATCATTGGTGTCTCCTCTCTTGTGTTGTTCCCATATTTTTTGATATAGCGGTGCTCTCTCCCGCACCGACTGCTTGGACCTCCCGTACTTGGCCTCGAACTTCTCTTCGGGCATCTCGTCGAAGTCCTTGTGCGCCATGAACTGCAAGGGGACAATCGTCTTGTAGTCGCCGCCGGCCCCACGAGACTTCATATGTGCGTTGTGAATCGAGCAGACCTTACCAGTGAGGTCGCAGGCCAAGCCCCTGATGAAGCGCACTCGCTCGTCGGAATGGAACTGGCGCTGGAACAGCGCCTTTCGTCGCTCAGCGCGACGTTGCTTGCTCGTCCTCATCTGAGCCCGTCGGCCTCAAGCACGATCTATCTTCCTTACGAGGTCAGCCAGGTACTGCTCCGCTTCCTCTCGTTGCGAGGTGTGCCACACGCGCAGCACCTCCCACGTCTCGACGGGCCCGGTGCCGGAGACCAGCATGATCTGATCCATCATGTTCGCCTCCAGCCGGATGAGTTCCTTGTCAGTCACCAGCGGCGTCCGCGACCTCCCGGATCGCGTAGCCCAGGCTCTCCAGGCGGGTGGCTACCGCGAGCGTGGCCTCAACTGCGGCCATAGTCGCTTCCACGATAGGCCCGTCCCCGCCCATCGGGATCTCAATCTCATCCAAAATTTGGGCGGCGTTGCTCTCATGGACGCTCGCCCTAGTCTCGATCTCCTGGCATTCCCTGCGGAGACGCTCATACCACTTTTCGACCTTCTTCATGTCAGCCATGTCAGCTCCTTTTTGATCGGGTCCGTCATGCCCTACCATCCCCCCATCAATTCTTGGTAATTAAAGTGGTTGCCCAACGCCTTGACTACTCCCGTGGTGGTTTCCTCCCACCCCAGCAGTCGGTCGCCGGGAGCTCCGACAAAAGCGTGGCTTGGCACTCGCAATTTCCTTCGCACAAAGGCATATCCCTTTGGGGTAAGTCGCCACACTCCAGACGTGCGCTTTCTGGTGTTATCGTTTCTCCTCTGCTCTAAGAGTTCCCAGTGTTGCAGTTGCGCGACTTCTCCCCCGTGAATGAACCGCCTGGGAACGCGACTGAGGTGAACCCATTCGCCTTCTTCACCGATAGTGGAGATAACACACATCGTCGCTGTCATCGTGCTGCTGAGCTTGCGCTTGTAGACTTTATTCGGTGCTCCGCAGCACGGGCATTCTTTGATCGGCAACTGTGCCCTTGCCCGAAGGTCGGAAAGGTCGTCCCCCAAGAAGAACTCGCCTTGGTCGCTCATAGCGGCTCCTCCAGCTTGCTGAGCGCGTTCAGGTGGGAGATAGCGGCCTTGTCCCATTCGAGCAGAGACTTCACGGCCCAGTACTCAGACCGATACCTCTCGCGATTCTCGATGGCTACGGCGAGGCCCTTGACGTGGTTAAGGTACCTGGAATCCGCCCGGCTCAGACGGTCCAGCTTGGCCTCGCTCAGCGGTTGCTTCGCGTGGGCAGTCGCAAACTCGTTAGCGAGCCTGGCGAGTACGATCTTGCGCTCGTGTTCGAGCTGGTACGCGACGCCTTCGGCTTCGGCTTTCTTCGCTCCTATCTGCCGGAGCTCCTCTATCCTCTCGTAGGGCGTTGAGTCTCCCGCGAAGTGGCTAGAGATCAGCTCACGAGCGGCTTCGGGGGTGCGCCGCGACACCCCTGAAGCCAAAAGCTCTTCTGTCCTATTCACGCGACTAGAACGGCAGCTTGTCTAAGTCTTTTTCCGGCTGGGCTGGCGGCCCCGCATTAGTCTGACCGGAAGGGATTTCCAGCACCGTGAACAGCCTGTAGCGGTTGCCCCCAGGTTTCGCTGGCTCCCTCCACCCCTCGAAGGCAATGTGTAGGTGCTTGCCCTTGTCCTCCTCGCTAACCGTATCCTTCAGCGTTGAGGCGTTGAGGCCGACGTTGACGTCGGTTTTGGGGGCTACCTCCACCTCAACGTCTTTGGCCTTACCCACCAGCCCGGTCGAGTGCGACGTCACCGTGAGGGTGACGTTCTCGCCATAGTGGCCGGACCAGAGGTCCTTGACTTCACCCTCGACCCAGGCGTGCTCGTCTTGCCACTTCACAAAGGGCGTGGGGTCCAGCGTCGAGGCCTCCCCGTTGGCCGGCTCGCCACGTCGTACCGCTCCCGCCCGCTGAAGCTCTTGTGTCCTGCTCATGCGTCATCTCCTCGTTCCAAGGTGATAGGGTCTAGGAAGGTCTGCTCGCGAGGCGTCTTCCCCGCGAAGCTGTCAGTCGCCAGGAGCCAGTCTTTTATGAGGCTCGCCGCCAGGAAAACCTCCCAGAGCCTGTCAGCGTCACAGACTTCATACAGCGTAGCGTGCTCCGGCGCGACGTGAACTATGCCAAGGCGCTGGCAGTAGTCTGGGCTCCAGGGGATCAGCTTCCCCTCCCAGGCCTCGCCTTTGCCGTTGGGAACCTGCTTCTTCTGAACAAGCGCCCACTCAGCCCGCTGGTAGGCTACCTGCTGGACGGCGTGTTCTGGGTACACGCCCGAAGAGGTCTTGTAGTCCAGGATCCACGGCGTGCCCTCCTCGTCGCAGTCCCAGAGGTCCAAGGTGCCGCAGTAGCCGTGCGTCTTGTTGAAGACGATCATCTCTGTCGATAGCGGCTTCGAGTTCCTGGCGTTCAGGAAGGCCGTGGCGCTGGCCGCATACGCCTCTTCCTCGTCGGTGAGGTCGGTGGGTAGGGGCTGGCCCTTCACGAGCGCCTCAAGGGCGTTGTGGACCGCTGTACCCCTATCTCCCGCCTCGTCCCTCTTCGAGTACGGCGAGCCCTTCAGCAGCTTCAGGGCGTCGGCCTTCGGCAAGTCCTCCCACTGGTCCTTATGCGAGATGGCGAACTCTGCCACACTCTTAATTCCCCAGCCCACCAGGGCCGGCTTAGGGATCCCGCCTAGCAGGGTAGTCACCCGCCGGAACCTCTCGCCATCCACCTCATAGCCGTAGCGGCTGCGACTTATCCTGACGGTCGGGGCGTCCGACGCCAGCTCCCTCACGGTCGCGACTAGGTCACTCTGTTTCGGGGTCATTATCCCTCTCCTTTTTTAAGGAAATGATCGGTCGAAAAAGTTCGACCAGATCGTCGAACAGCTCTTCGTTGTTCGGGCGCAGGCAGAAGATCTGCACCACGCCGTCGCTGTTGCCGATCTCGATGGCTAGCCCGTCTTGGGCTTCGTTCAAATCGGCAGTGATAAAGTCGGTGTCCTGGAGGTGGACGAGGGTTCTAGTCGGCACGGTACGCATCCCCCTTTAGGTGCCTTACCCTTGGAGAAAGGTTAGGAGTTGTTTCCTGGTCTCCATCACCCTGGGGGGACACGCACCTGGGATCTAAGATATCGCCGATGCGCTCGACACTGAACCACAGAACCATGCCTAGTACCGACAGCACGATGACCGTCAGCACGGGTCCGAAGATCGCGAGCGTCACGCCCATGTTCAACACGAGGAGCCACGCCACGCGAAGCGAGAAGGCCACGATGGCCAGTCGGGTTGCTATTGTGGCCAAGTGGCGGGCGCTCAGGGTCTTCAGGTGCTCGTACATCTTTCTCTCCATTCTCAAGGTCCGAAGGCAACTTAGGGCGACTGCGGGGTCTCCCCTGCAATCGCCCTAAAGCATAGCGGGTAGTTGCCCCCAGGTCTAGGGCATCTGGCTGGCTCTCTTAGGCCCCCCGCCAGTATGTCGATTATTCACTTTCTTCCTCCCGGTTCCAGATTCTTGAGCTTGTAACGAAATCCAGTGAGGGTGTCGATAACAAAGGCCCTGAGCGATGCCGACTCTACAGCTACAGGGTAGGTGTTGCGGTAACGGGCCTCCAGTTGTTCTAGGTCCACTAGGAGCTTGAACGCCACATCTTCTGGGGACCGAATCGTGAACTCGTAGCGGTAAGTCTTCATGGTGTCACCCCCTCCCGGTTGAGGGCGGCG
>TARA_R110000824_G_scaffold50219_4_pt1 | contig 13564 bp, 13 predicted proteins | sample TARA_R110000824 | Tara Oceans TARA_R110000824 (sample SAMEA4397747) | marine metagenome | biome: Polar Biome; feature: [MES] marine water layer (ENVO:01000295) within the mesopelagic zone...; material: water (ENVO:00002006), including particulate matter (ENVO:01000060) such as...... | reverse complement strand
ATGAGATAATCCCTTATTTCATCATAAAATTGTGCTTTGTTTTTCGCAATTGTAATCGCTGTTGCCTCTTCAAAATCCCACGCAAAGTTTTTTCGGACGTCCGGCAAGATTCTACCCCACGGATGCTCAGCTGCAAGGGTAGCCTCTAGACTATCTATTGTGTTTTGAAGTTCCTGGCCTATCAAAGTATCTGGATTATTGTAAGCATATTGAAGCAGGCCCTCGTAAAATGTCTTAAATTCAATATCTTTGTGGTTTCTCAGGAATCGACTAATAAACTGAACTGTACCCAGATAGTGGCCAAACATGACCACCCATCTAAAGTAATGACACTTTTTGTATTCCTCATAGGTTAGTGTTCTGGTTGATACCACCATCTTTTCTCTCTCAAACTCATTGTGTTCTGAAATGTCATAATGATTGAAGGCAGTGTAGGTTTCAATAATCTCCAGTTCATATTCTTTAATATATTCTGGATCTCCAAAAGGAGTATTTGGAAAAGCCGTAAGGGAATAAATCCCGATATAGTTATGCTGACCCAACTCCATTACTTGACATATGCCATTTGTAAAAGATTCGAATGTTTCCTCGGGGAGGCCTAGAATCAATTCCACGTAAGCCGGCAGTTCTTCCTTATAATACATATCCAAGAATTCACCCAACTTTCCGTTATCGACGTTCTTTCTTCTAACTGCTTTGAGGGTTGCTGGGTTCATGGACTGCACGGCAACTGTAAGTCCCTTATCCATACCAGATTCTGTGAATAGTCTGGATAGTTCAATAACCTTGTCAGCCTTATTCTTCGCCCAGTCGCACCGGTGAGCCACTGGATATCCAGTTTCTTTCTTTAGCTTCACCATATATTTGGTGAGTTCTAAGTGATCTGGCTGAATCAGTCCAAAATTTGAATCAGCATTATAAATAAATTCAGCTTTGTTGTCTGAAATCCAGTCTAGTTCTTTTTTGACCTTCTCAATGCTTTGTGTTTTTATCTTTTGATAATATATTGTTCCAATTTCGCAAAATGTGCACTTATAGGGACAACCCCTCGTCGTCTCAATTGTTGTTTCCAGAACAAAGGGGCACGTCTTTATCATTTCATCGAACAGGCCATTCAAATAAGGACTAGGCATTGCATTGATATCCTGAATGCGGGGTCTTTCAGGTGTTGCAAAAGTTGTCAAATCTGGTTGTTTGATCGAGCAGCCATCCACGGTAGTAAAATCAGGATTATCCTTTAAATTTTCTAATAAGAGTTCTTTAAACGTGATCTCGCCTTCACCGTGAACCAAAATATCAACATAAGGATACTTTTCGAAAAATCCCTGACTCCTAGACGCTATTGGCTGTTGCCATCCGCCATACACAATAATCGCATCGGGATATCTCTTCTTGATCATTTGAGACATTTTAACGTTAAAATTCCAATTCCACACAAAACAATTAAAACCCACAATTGTAGGGTCTTTGATTTCCTCTATCACCTTTTCAAGGTCTTGTCGATAATAGAACCAGCCATCCAAATTATAATTGGTGGTAATCTCTTCATCCTCGATACAGTGAGACCAGATAAGGCCGGTACTATATGGCAACTTAATTTGATTAGCTATTACATCATTGATTTCAAAAAGATATATATTTTTCACAATCAGCCCTCAAACCGTTTTAAAATTTCCTGCATACTTAAGTCCGTATATGTTTGACTGCCGCCGGCATCTGGATTGTATTCCGGAAGATCTTTAAAGATCAGATATCCTTGCGCAGCATATTCCGGCGCCAAATACATATTCCAGCCCATTACATCAAATGTCTCATTTTTATAAAGTTGCTTCTGATGTGGGTGTCGGCCCTTGACCCGAACGTCTTTAAACCATTCAGCGGCCCGTTCGTCGTCTGTGAGAATCATGCCGCCCTTGGTCAGCTTCAAAATCTTTTTTCTGTGGAAAGAAAGGCACTGAAAGGATCCCTCTACATACATATCGCGGGTGAGCCTTAAAGCACTGTCATATATAGGATGTGGATAAAGCTGATAGGCACCTGACCACTCTATATCTTTAAATTGATATTTGCAACCAGCGTGATGTATTATCATTGGAATGGATACATAAGTCCTTTTTGGTATTTCTATTATATCATTTTTCTTATCACATTCCAAGTATTTTAAACACAAAAATAAAGCATCAGTACAATTATCAACCGCAACTGCAAACTTACTACCCGCATACCCAGCAATTGTCCTCTCAAACAGATCGACAGCATCCCACGGATGTTCAATTAGATTTCTTTTTTGTAGCTCGTCTAGAGCATATTCTCTTCTGGGATCGTAATCTTCCATCACTTCTCAAAAAGTTCGTAATAGCCACCGACAACAAAACCTTTACCAGTTGTTTCCGAGGCCTTAGAATATTCTGGATTGTGCGATCTCATCGGCATAACTCTAAAATCAAAACTCATCCTTGTTTTGCCTGTATCGTTGGGCTTGTTGCCATGCATACATTTATTGCCATTAAAAATCGCGAACTGACCCACTTTCAAGCCAACAGGCTTAAAATCTCTTAAACCCGGCACTGATTCAATCCACATTGCGTTCGAGTCATATACGTCAGTAAGCGCAATCTGAAAATTTATTTCCCAGGGCGGGTGCTTGTGGTCAACGTCAGAATCAAAATGCCACTTGTGTATCGCGCGGTCATTGGGCAAGTGCACACGAAAACTTGGAAAAGCCTGATATGCAAAAGATTCATCAAAAAGTTCAGCTACAGGGCCAGAGATGAAGTCTTTATATGTATTTTTTATAGATTGTCCCTTCTCGGACCTAAGAGTATTATAAAACAAATCATGAAAATCAGTTCGAACTTCTGTGTTGAACCCCAAGCTGTAATCGGGTACCATTTCCTTACGTAACATATGAATTTTGTCTAAATCTACAACATCAAATATCTCTTGTACTTCTTTGACAAAATTATATTGCTCTACATTATAAATATGTTTAATCATTTATCACCTTTTCAACCTTTCCATAACTTTAGTAAAAAAGAAATCATCCGGCCATTGATATTGTTGTGCCAATTCATAATTCTTCCTAGCATATTCTAACATATTTAAATATTTCTCTTCAGACAAATTATTCAAAATTTCCAACAGCTCTTCGTCTGTTTCAAAAGTCAAGATTCCCCTTGTGTCAAAAAAATCACCGATATTGGGACAACCCCAGTAAATTGGCACACATCCAGAAATAAAACAATCTAAGATTTTGTCTGCAAAGAAATTGGTTCTTTTTGCGTTTTCGATGGCAATCTGAAACATATAGTCAACGCAACCTTCTGATTTGTTCTTTATAGGATTATCTGTTCCTGTTCCGAAAAGATCAATCTTCTCTCCCAATTCCTGGCCAATGATATATTCGTTGGCAATTCTATGGCGCAACTTGTGACCCGGTAAATTCTGCTTTGAAGAGTAAATCATTGAAGCTAACTTTGTCTTATCGTGCATCTTGCACGCTTCTGGTTCCAGGGCCGGCATGTCTGGCGGGAAAAATACATACTTTTCAGGATCGCGTTCTAAGAGTTCCTGCACATATGTAAAAATGATATCATAGTGATCCTCAAATTGTTCTATAGTTTCATAAATTTGAGGTAATAGCTCTGGTGGTTCTTGCAGTATTGCCACCTTAAATTTGGAATTTACGTGGGGCGCCATATGCAATAACTTATCCGTTATATACGTAATTCCAGGCCAATCCCTCTTGTCCCTGACATATCTTACAAATTTTGGAGTGCGCCAGGGACCATCTGGTGCTGGGCAGGCCATGGCAGACTCCATAAAGCTATGCTGAAATGCAGTTACATCAAGTCGATTAATTACTGCTTTCTTTTTCCATTCTTTTGCCTTTGCCAAATCTACCATCTGAAATTTTCCTTATAGTGTTTTACAATTCGCACAATTTCTTTATCAAAATTTCGCTTTGGTTTCCATCCTAGCGCTCGGATCTTCACATCATCAATGGAGTATCTAACATCTTGGCCGGCCCGGGTGTAAGAAAAGTCAATATGTTTTTCCCAATTGTCCAAACTGCCAAAATATGCTTTTATGATCTTTTTGACAGCGTCTATATTTTTTTGTTCAAACGAGCCGGCAACATTAAAAATCTCATTCTTAATTCCAGCGTCAATTATTGTCATGACTGCTTCTGCTGTATCGTCGGCATGCAGCCAATTTCGAATGGGGGTACCATTGTTGTGCAATCTAATGTTTCTTCCGCGTTGGAGATTCTTTATGGAAAGCGGAATCAACTTTTCTGGATATTGCCCAATCCCATAATTATTTGTGGGCCTCATTATAATATAATTTATACCATATGTGCGAGCCCAGGCATTTATCAACATATCCCCAGAAGCCTTTGACGCTGAATAGGGATTGCTGGGCTTGAGAAGATCTGTTTCCAAATGAGCGCCGCCCACTATATCCCCATAAACCTCATCGGTGCTGATGTGAAAAAGAATTGGTCTGTCATTTACGTTCTTAGGCTTATGTCGGATTAACTCTAAGAGATTCTTTACGCCACCAACGTTTGTATTAACAAACTCTTCACTGTCAATAATGCTATTCCCAACATGAGATTCGGCAGCAAAATTAATCACATAATCGCAGTCATATAAGAAATCTAAATTTTTGATATCTTGTTCTTCAAAAACGAAATTTTCGTACTCACCAAACTCTTTTAAAAGATCACAATTTGCAGCATATGTAATTTTATCAACCCCTCGAACCATCCAACCTCTTTTAAGAGCTTTTCTGGTTATGTAGGAGCCCATAAAACCCAGGCAACCAGTGATATAAACTATCTTCATTTTAAGTGTTTGTTAAAAAAATTATCGACCACATCCTTAATGTAGGCCAATTTTTCCTCACTAATTCCTATGAAAGTGCCCAAAAACATAGAATTTGTTGTCGCAATGTGAGCATTTGGGAAAGTTTCTCTCAAATCACCATATCCTTCGCTTAAATGAACATAAGCGGGGTGATACAAAGCATTTCCTGTAAAGTATGAACGAGTTTGTATCTTGTTCTGCTCCATATAACTAACAAAATCTTGTTTTATAAAGGGCGCGTTTTCCTTGACAGTTAACAAATATCCAAACCAACAAGGATCTGCCTTTTCAGTTGCAACCGGAAGGTGGAAATAGCTTTCATACGGAGAAAATATTTTTGACAGTTCATTGAAATTATGACGGCGGGCAGCTTCCAAATCTGGCAGTTTCTTTAATTGCTGCATACCGATTGCGGCTTGAAGATCTAGAGGCTTCAAATTATAACCAATCTCATCAAAAACATAACGATGGTCATAGGTCGTTTCTGGACACCCCGGAAGCCAATTCTTAAATCTGTTGCCGCAGGCCGAACCAGTAGTTACATCTCCAGGCTTCTTTTCATTACAATAACACGCACGTCCCCAGTCTCTAAAGCTAGCCAATGCCCTTTGAAAGATATATTCGCTAGCAGCAACAAACCCGCCCTCGCCAAGAGTCATGTGGTGTGCCGGAAAGAACGAACAAGTCGAAAGAAGACCAAACGAGCCAAGCTTTTTGCCATCATACGTGGATCCTAAAGCATCACAAGCGTCTTCTAAGAAAATTAAATCATATTCTTCAACCAATCGCATCAATCTATCCATATCTGGAGGATTGCCAAGTACGTGGCCAAAAATAATTCCCTTGATCTCTTTCTCTGTATCTTCTTCTAACAAAGTTTCAACATGGTCCAGATTCAAATTCAAGCTGGGAATATCAACATCAACAAAAACGGGCTCGAACCCATTCTGCAGGAGAGGATTAATTGTAGTGGGAAAACAGACAACTGGAGTTATAAATTTGGCGCCCTTCTCCAATCGATACTTCTTTGGAAGTTTCTTTCGTGAAGAAAAAACAGAAACCATCAGCAAATTCGCTGAACTTCCGGAATTTGTGAGTACTCCAAAGCGCTTGCCAAGAAGCTCTGGAAATTGTAGTTCAAAGTTGCGGCCATTTTTCCCAAAGATCAACCAGCCGGAAAGAAGACTCTCAATCGCTGCTAAATATTCATCTTTGTCGAACTTTGGGCCCGAGTATTTAACCCAGTCTTCACCAGGGGTCCACTTCTCATCGACCAGTTCTCTATCAACATATTCGCCAACAAGTTCAAAAATTCTTTCTTTAAGATTGTCTGATTCGCTCATAAACTTTTCTAATTCCCCCTTGTAAACCTACAAGATCAATTTTTAACGATCTTAATCTAATGCCGTCACCAGTATAACTTAAAATCCCCGAGTTGTTAATATTTTGTATTTGAATATTCTTTGAAGGGTTAACTTCAGCCACTTCGCAAATTATATTTGCTATATCTTGAAGGCTTTGTTTTTTGGTATAACACATATTCAAATCTTTATAAAGATGACTGGTGTCTTGTTTTGAATAGTAATCAACCACTCTGCACAAATCTTCAGCAAAAAAGAAATCCATATATTTGTTCTGATGTATGAGAATCTTCTCTCCTGACAAAAGCCTACTCAAGGAAGCTTTAATGAATCTATTGGATGCTTCATGAGGCCCAAAACATCCGAAAAGGCGCATATTAAAGATATTATTACTCTTGCATATTTCAGATGTAATCACTCGCTTTGATAATCCATAATAATCAACTGGCCACGAGCCCTCTATGTCTCGCTCACACAACAAGCTGATATTTCGCCTTCGATCAAACTCGGCGCCAGAACCAAAGTTAATCATTAATTTGAATTTGTCAACATGCTTGATTAAATTGCCAAACATTATTAGATTTTTACACATTGTATCATACGTATCAATCTGATTGCGACGACCGCCTTCTATAGCTGTGTGTAATACCATGTCCACTTTGTTATTATTAAAAAAATTATCGACTGTATCACTGGAAGAGAGATCTAAATTTTGGCGATTAGCCAAAAACAGTTCATGCTTTGAGAAATACTCTGAAAACTCTCTGCCTAAAAACCCATTACAGCCGGTTATTAAAATTTTCATCGCTTAAGATTTAGATATTCGGGTCTTTCACTGTACAAGAAAGGTTTAAAATATTTTTTTAGCTCTTCATTGTTCTCTGGATGGTTAGACAAAATATTGCTGAAACAGGACATGATCCTTTTGTCATCTTCAGCCCAATGAGAAAAGCCAAGATATCCGTAGTCCTTATTCCGGCCTCCGCCGACGAGCTTTACTGGTATTTTTTCGTGATTTAAATAATTTCTCAATAGCTCAAATGGACGATATAACAAAAATGGAGTTATTGAATATACAACAGGTATTTTGCCATCCATGGCTAAGCCAACTGCTGTCCCTAGCAGTAGTTGTTCAGCCGATCCCACATTAAAAAATCTGGATTCAAAGTCACTTCTAATATTGTCCCAAAGACCATAACCCAAATCACCCGTCAATAAAACAATATCATCATTTTTTGACATTTCTTCATGCAGTAATTTACTGAATAACTTTCTCATTCATTTCTCTTCGGCGGAAAATACATTTCTTTGCCAGTTCATAATCTTCCTCACTCATCACATGATAGTGTGCATTCAGCCCACGCAAGAAAGGAAATTGTTCCACAGATGTATAGCGCAAATTTATCTCTGGATTGAATACTTTCAACCGATCAGTCAAATATTTTACATCGACTTTTTCATATGCAGCATAGCCGTTAATGTTGCAGTATATTTTTAAATTTTCTATTTTTTGTTCGTGAGAAAATCTCAAGGCCTCCCATATGGATCCCTCAGCAGATTCGCCATCACTTATTAAACAATATACATTTCTATTTGGATCAGCAAGGGCTCGGCCAACGGCCACAGGAAGACCCAAGCCGAGACTACCAGTGGAACAGTAAATTTTATCTCTTTCATCACGGTGTGGGTGCCCTCCGTGCTTTTCAAACAGCTTTTCGGCATTTTTGTTATGATACTTTTCCAAGACCACATATAATGCCACTGCGGCATGCCCGCAGGACAAAATAAAAATATCATCCTCTTCCATCTGAGAATAGATCTCGTCAAGAATTTCCAAAGCTGAAAAGTAGCTTCCTAGGTGAGAGAGATTATGCTTAAAAGCGATATCTAAAATTCGCTCTTTTAAATCTTCCACTTCTCGCTCCAATACTCTTGGATCATCGAATCGTAATTGATGGCCTCCTTCTGCACCTTCCAGGTGGCCTGATCTGGATGCCAGCGATAATAGAATCCCACCCATGTTGGCAACGGATAAATAAAAATATTATGTTCTGCTAAGTTGCAGTATAAATCATAATCGGCTGCTCCTCCATATTTTTCAGGGTTTGTTTTTAAAAGACCATCACGATACAGCTTCTTATTGAACATTACCGTTGGAGTGTTAACGGGGCACCTAGTCTTTGCGGCAATCCCTTTAAACTGGTCTAAAGAGGAATATATGTGATGTATGTCGCTGCCAACAATATGATCTGCACCATTTGGCAGTCTCTGAATTCCTCGAATAGGGCTCTGAAGAGCTAAGATCCTGTCGGGGTCAGCAGCAAAGATTTCATGATACTTTTTCAAGAAATTGGGATCTAGAAAATCATCTGAGCCCATCGTTAGCAAATAGTCACCAGTTGACAGTTCAAAGCCAACAGAGCGCGCCTCGTCCCAGCAATTTGGATATATGTTTTCAGCAGAAGCTATGATCAAGTCAGGAAACTCTTCCTTTATCGACTCAGCTATCTTAACACTATCATCTTGGCTTTCATTGTCAACAAAAATTACTTCAAAATTGTCAGACGTCTGCATTAAGGCCGATCTCAAACACTTACTAATCCACTGTTCACTGTTATAACACGGAATTATGATTGTAAATCTTGGATTGAACTCTGACAAATTAGATTTCCATTATTTCGGCAATAACCTTTTTCAAACGAACAGTGGATTCGTGGTCTTTCATAAATCGATTATGACCATTTTCTGCTATTTTTTCAACTATTTTATCGCTTTTAAGCAAATATTTTAGCTTCGCCAACAACTCGTTTGGGCCCTTAAAGCATATAATCTCTTTATCAATCTCGAAATGAGGCTCCAAGTCCTTGTGATATTCGGTCAAAAGAAGAGTGCCAGCTGCGGGGATCTCAAACATCCTGCCTTTCATTTGAGTTTTAGGTGGTTTTCCATTAAAATTCTTACTGAAATTGATTCCAATCTTTGTCTCAGCAATTGTCCTATTCATATCTTCTAAATCTAGGCCGTGAAAATGATCAACATGTATGTCATTATTCTTCATGAAATCAATATAAAACAAGCGGTCCCTATTTAACTGACCGCAGAAAGATATATCATATTTCTTGTCAAGTTTTTCTTTAGGATAGAGATCAATATTGGCATGCCATGGCCCCAAGATGATATTATCGTATCCGATATCTTTGAACTTCTCAATATAACTCGCTTCTGGAGTTGAACATACGTGAAAATAGTTGCACGCCTTGCTGGAAAAGTTCTCAAAGCGCCATATATCGTCGCAGAACCAATTAAATGTCTTGCAATTGCCCTTTCCCGTTTCAGCCTGTATTTCGTGCCAGGGTTCGCGGGGGGTCATATGTGGATTCCCAGTCATGCAACAAAAAATTAAATCAGGCTTGAATTCATCAACAATATCTGAATATGCCTTTTCTTCTCCACGAACTGTATCATAAAAGCGAACTTCATGACCTAATTTTTGCAATGGCAAGAAAACATTCCAATATCCACCATCGACCCACTCAGTCTTTCCATTGGTCAAGGTTTTATTACATGTAAGGAGAATTTTCATTTTTCAAATACTTCTAAAACTTTTTCTGGGATGCTTGTTCTCATGGTTTTTATATGTTCAATGAGATTTTTCCCTTTCAATTCAAACCACGGCTCCTTTGAGGCGCCAACAAGATTATTGGTCACAACAGAAACGTTCATCATGCGTGCCTCAATAACAACTCTAGAAAGAGTTTCTGGTGTTTTTGGCAAAAACACAAATTTTTCATTTGCACTTAGTTTTTTCAAAAAATCTCTATAAGACATCTGAGGGATCAGTTCATAATCATATTCTTTTACTTGACAAAATTTTATAGCATCTGCCGTATTTTTATGCTCAATGGGTGATAGCATTATAGAAGCTTTAGGTTTTTTATCGTTATCTCTCAAGCTATCAATAAGATCCAATACATTGTTTGGCCACAAATTACCACTGCAGTTTTCTATATTATCCAAACCCAAGTTGCCTTCGACTATTCCTTTGTGAAAAGTGCTTTGACAAAAAACAGCTTTGGCGTTTTTATAAAATTCATAATTGATTATTTCGGATGAAGGCACTTTGAAGTTGGGATATGTCGCAGGGTTCCTGCTTTTCAAATATTTATGATCATGTTCATATATGACATAATTCATTACTTGCAGGGCCTTCTTAATATCTTCGTGAAGCCTACAGAAATTGCCTATTATAAAATAATAATCTTTATGGTCTTCTAGAAAATTTAAATTGACGCGATCTGCGTATGCCTTTTTGACCTCACAATTGAAATCTTCTTTTAAGATTTTTATTAGCTCTTCATTGTGAATTTCGCCGCCACCAAAGACATCTTTTACAAAAAAGTCAGCTATAAAAACAATTTGTTTATTCATGCGCCTCGACGTTCAAGTTTGAAAGCCACTCGTCAACTGCAAACGCATCTTCATCGACAAAATTTGCATATGGATCAACATGACTCAAAAACTTTTCGTATTGTGATTCGTTTGTCCAGTTTTCTTTAATATACTTTGACAAAATTTCTGCATTCTTTTTGTGTAGATTATAGTTTTTGTATACATCTCTGAACTTCATTTTTGCGCTGCCTTCCTGGGGGTAGGCCCACATAGAATCCCGATGCAATACACCATCCCACACTGCATGGTCTTGGATTGGTTGCATTTCAAAGTTAACTTTTGAAAACAATGCTTTATTTTTCTTCTTTCCGGTCTTCTTTTCGATGGGGGCAAATAGAAAATCACAAGGGCCAGACCATTCGGTGGTTATAATAGGAAGCCCATAGCCGGCTGCTTCGAAAACAGGCAGGCCGAATCCTTCTCCATGTGTTAAAGAAATCAACGCTTTAACCTTTGGATGCTGGTATAAAGCCGCCATTTCATGCTCTTTAAGATATCCGTGCAGCATATATATTTTGCACTTTCTATCGGCATAATCCGGATTGCTCAGGACCATTTTTAAATTTGCTAATGCATGAATATTGTCAACATAACAATTATTAGCCATGCTGGTTTTTACAACCAGCCCAACCTCTTGATCGATAAATTCCTCTATGAACCACTTAACAACACTTTCAATATTTTTCCGAGGGCTCCACTGAGCAACTGTAAGAAAATTGAAATCATATTCTAGATCCAAATTAATTTCAGAAGCTTCAGTGTTTTTAAAAGGAAAGTTAACAGCACTAACTGGCACTTGAACACAATAATCCACTTTTTCTCCAGTATTTGGATTTTCTGCTTGATAGTGAGTGCCTTTATAAACATTCATCGAGTGGGCAGATGGCACAATAATCTCATCCATAAGGAAAGATTTTTCAATCCACACTGGGGCAACTCGTGTAGTCTCAATGCCAGCAGTATATCCCAAATTAACCGGTGCCATCTGCTCCCATTCATTAGGAATGGTAACCTGCAGTGATATATCAAAATGTGGATTCACGCTTTGTTGTTGTGCAGCTTGTAAGTAGTGTACAGTCTTCATTAACAAGTTGTCAAACCACTGACGCTCTTCGGAGTCTTCCCAGAGCCAGCTAGTTTGGCCCCATTGTAAGTTGTTAATATAAATATCGTATACGTCTTCACGTGAGCGTAATGCCCTAAGTGCAAAACGAGTCTGTTCTCCATATCCACTCTGACTTAGCGTTGGGCCTTTTACTATAATTTTAGTTTTCATACTTCTTCAAATCTCCAAGCTCTATAATTTGTTCTGGTGTCCCAAGAACCATGTTTTTTGTGAACTTCTAGTAAAATCTTTACCCATTCCTCTTCGAAAAAATCAAAACCATAATTTTTTAAGACGTGCTTGCGGCCGGCCTCGCCCATTGTAGCGCGGTCTTCAGCCGACGAATTATAAAAAAGTTCCAGGGCATCTAAAAGTGTATCGCCATTAATTCTATCTTCGTAAATCCATGGAATTTCTTGAGATCCTATAATTGCTTTTGAGCAGGGCTCAATGCCAAGGCCAAACCAATTTTCGCCATCTGTTACTTGTTCCTGCAAACCACCAGTCATATTGACAATGATCGGAACTTCACATGCAAGAGATTCTAAAGTTGCTAAACCAAAGCCTTCAGCATCCGATATATTAATTGTACAATCAGACATGCCATACATGGCCGCTAAATTCTCCATTGCGATTTTTTCTACGGAGAAAAGCACCTGTCCCTTGTCCATACCAAGTTGGCGAACAATTGCTTCAAGGTCCTGGCCGTGAACATCTTTTGGATCGGTGTGCATGATAAGGCAAGCCTTGTCATGGCCAATCCGGTCTAAAAATTCTTTAAACCAGAAAATCAAACTGCCGCTTTGTTTCCTTCGCGCATTTCTATTATTCCAGAAGAATATCATTTTATTTCTGGCGACTTCATCGGCAAAGCTTTTCTCGCGCAATTCCCTTTTTTGTTCTGCTGTGAATGGCTTAAATATTTCCGTGTTCACCGCATGGGCCACATGCTTGACGTCAGCTTTTTCACAGAGAGTGGTGCAAATATCGTTGGTAACTTTACTGATTGTAACTATCAAATCAGTAGAGTCATAAAATTTAGTGTTAAATTTTGGATAAGGGTAATTATCCCATACGTGATAATAGATCATCGGCATCAATGGCCGAATCTCATCTTCCATCTGCCAGAGCCAAGCATAAAACCTAGGATCGGTCATAAACCAAAGCATGTCAGGCCTTTCATTTCTTAAGACAGATCGAATTTGATCCTGGGTGCCATATCCATCAACTGGAAAGATCGTCCAATCGTCGCCCCATTGTTCCGTTTTTGTTGGTTGATAATTACTATGTGTAATGGCACCGCCAAATGAAATAACGCTGAACTTGCCCGTCTTTAATAGAGCCTCGATAACATAACGAGTTTGAGTGCCAACTCCACTGGGACTTAGTGGGTGATCACCAAGTGTCAAAATCTTAATCTTTTTTTCCATTTTTTAACCCTATATACAATATTCCGTTTGATAAAACTCACAGCCGGTACATGCCAAACGATTCTTAATATAGCTCTTTTTGTCAATATTGTAAAGTGCTTTTTTCAATAAAGTTAAAGCATTTTCTGTTTTACGCGGACCACTTGTAACTCTAAAAAATTCAACTCTATCTTTTTTTGCTGTTCTCTTTAGGAGGGCAAAGTGAGTTTCAATATCTTCTGGGTCGATATTATGCTTTAAAGCATAAAAATGCTTATATAAAGTTAGCTGATAAGTTGTCATTCGATCAGATCTTCTATGTTTATCCCATCCCCAACCACAAGTCTTCCAATCAACTATGTGATATTT
>TARA_R110000824_G_scaffold101736_4_pt1 | contig 13564 bp, 12 predicted proteins | sample TARA_R110000824 | Tara Oceans TARA_R110000824 (sample SAMEA4397747) | marine metagenome | biome: Polar Biome; feature: [MES] marine water layer (ENVO:01000295) within the mesopelagic zone...; material: water (ENVO:00002006), including particulate matter (ENVO:01000060) such... | reverse complement strand
GTCATGCTCAGTTGGTTCTTACAGCCCATCTACATGGTTACAACCATAGCAAAGTAATGCGATTCGGAAAAGATTCAGCCCATCTGCTGAAGTATACAGCGGGTTATCTTGATTCAGAGAAATTGGTTGGGAAAGCGGTGATACAAGAACCTAGAGCCTTCCAAGAGATACTTAGGAAAGTCAAGAAATTGAAGGATGTACCAAGGGAGTTCAGGTTCTTGGAGTCACCATTTTTCGATGATGGGGATTTTTCTAATTTCTGGGCAATGATGCTCTCTTCCAAGGGGAGAGGGGAAGAACCTACAGAGGAATCTTGGAGGGAGAGAGTAGAGTCTGAGAAACACCTCTACCCCTTAGTAAGAGAAGATGGTAAGTATTTCTTGGATATGGAACAGATACCTACTCAAAATCTGTACCTCCCTCCAGAAAAAGATAGTGTGCATTGGAGAGAAGCCACTCACACCACTGACTCCAAGACCGTCTCTGAATGGATGGAAGAGAGGGTAGCCATAGATGGTGGCACTCTGTCTCCACTATCTTTCAGACCTAGCATATCACCCAATAGTCCTGGTTCTCTCAGGCCAGAGTCTTACGACTTAGAGGATGAGGACACTAGGGCAGTATTGGCTTCAAGGTCCAGGTTGGAAGTCAATAAACAACACATAGTGGAAATAGATGGTGTACCGATGGTACTAGGGGAACACCCGTCCGAACTCAAGGGGCAGTGGGCTGAGGAAGTTTTGGGTAAGATACCTCTACCATCGCAACTTAGAGGCCTGCCTTCAAAGTTGTTGAATGATGCTCGTAACGAGTTGAGAGCCTATACCCCTGACTCTATGGGCATGGATGAAAGTATCGAGTACAGGTCTTCTAGGTCTGGTCTATCCAAAGGTATGGTCATGGACACTGTGAGAGATGAGCATAATACGAAAATGGCTCTAGCCAGTATATTTCATCTGGTTGTCGCCCGTGATGCTAAAGAGGATGCTGAAAAATGGCCCATGCATTACCAAGGAATGAGTCCTTCTGAGATATTTGATGATTATTTCTCTAATCATATAGCGTTGAGTGATGGGTTAGATAAAATAGAGGAACATAGGAGAGAGGTGAATCAAGATTTGGTTAAGAGGGCTTGTCTCAACCACCTTTCTGATATGAGACATGACACTATCGATAAATTGGTAGCAGACCATGAGGAGTTCTTAGGTGATGATATGTCTACCCACAGCACTGGTGAGAACTACATCAAAACCATATTACGACCAGCATTGAAGGAAACTCCCTTGGGGGTGTATGATAAAATTCTCAGAAGGGAGGAAGCGAGTGGTATGGATGACCTTCAACACCCGATGAGGAGACTCATGAGAGATAGGGGGGACCGCCAGGCTCTAGGTCATGAGATAGTCCGTCATTACATTTTAGGAGACTCTAGAGTTCAGAATATTATCCAAGGTGCGGATATGACGGTTGAAAATGCCTTAGAAGCCCTTGGTAGTATTGTAGAGACAGTAGAGACAGAGTACCCCCAGGAGCGTAGTGGAACCATCTCTGATAACATCGGGGATATGAGACAAGTAGGGCACCATAGTGGGACAAAGGGAGCGGTACCTCTAGATTGGTGGGAGGAGGCCTTAGATGAGCATGTCAAACAAGAGATGGTGGCTAAGAAGCGGAAGCAATACAGAGCGGCTATGGAGAGGAAAGGTTTCACTGCGTCAAAAGACTGGGATGGGCAATACATACCTAGCAAAGAATTGATTGCTAGAAAGCAAGGGGCTTATGCTAGACAGGCTAAAGCCCTGAGAGATAGGTGGCTTAAATTAAATAGGGGAGGGCAATGGGACCAAAGGGCGCTCCAAGATGAAGTTTTACCCTTATTGATACCAAACAATAATGGTGATACCATAATAGATATTATCAGGAAGGACCTAAGTACATTCAAGACGATGAAGACTGCCTATGCAAGAGATAGGGATAGACCACATTTTGCTTTCCCAGAACATAGAACTTCTATCGGACACTCTACTCCAAGTAATCGTGAAACTACTCTACAGAATTTAGCCCATTTCCTATTCTGTGAAGGTAGAACTACGATGCCTGGTAAGGCTCTTCATATCATACAACCAAGTAAGGGCTTTCGAGAGAAGAGATTACCATTTGGTCTTAATTTCGTAGAGAAGCCGTTGAAGTATGTTACGGATTATGCAAAGACATTATTCTCGGGTACTTCTGACAGTGTAGATATTGGGGGCTCTACTTTCTCATCATCCCATACCAACCTTATGGTTCGTTCTCATTTCGGAGTAGGGGAGGAAAGGATGTTGGCGGAGCCGATGACCAATGAGATGGTAGACCCTTCCCTGCCCGCTCTTGATACTAGGGAGGCTGTTGACCAACAACCTGATAATGTGAGGGCTTCAGTCCAACCTGTGGACAAATTGACCTCTCTTGATGTCCTTACTGATGTCGACCTGCTCTTCAAAGAAGACGATGATAAAGGGAAGGAGAAAGGAGACCCTCTCCCAATCAAAGCGATGCACAGAATTTTCACTCTGAAAGACCTTGAACATCTAAGAGGCTTTTCTGATGATTGGGTCGTTTCATCTTGGCCTAAGGGAGAAAGGGTCATGGTCAGTAAGAAAAAGGAGAGTATCAATGTTTACAATCATCTGAGAGAAAATATTACATTACCTAACAAGGTGAAGGAGGGGTTGAAAGATTCATTTGATAAGAATTTCTTGTTAGATTGCGTATGGGGTGGAGAGATATTGCATATCGTTGACATCTTGGAATCCGGGAAGGAAAAATTGGATAATAGTCCTACTAAGGATAGGAATAGACATCTCAGGACTAACTTTTCTGCAACAGAAGAGGTGACAATACCTGCTCCTATAAACACTAAGAGAGTGGATAGTGAAGGTTTAGAAAGGGCTATTGAGGACCTTCTCAAAGAGCCAGATACTAAGCAAATATTGTTGAGAGATGCTGATGCGAGTTATATGAGAGGTGAAACTAGACATCCGAAATGGGTCATGCTCACCCCTGAACATCAGATAGATGTCAGAGTAGTCTACAGTAGGGGAGGTAAGCATTGTCTTGGGATAGGGCCCATATTAACTGAAGATGCGTTGGAACTTGGTAACAGAGCCAGGAAACTTGATAGTGAGCATTACATGGATGTTGGTAAATTGAAACATGAGGGTCTGAAAAGAGGGGATTTCATAACTGTCAGCATATCTGGTGTGTCCGCTAGGAAGCGTAATGGAATGAAAGTCTACACGCTACAGTCTCCTAGATATCTCAAGGACTCTGAATCTGGCGCTACTGATAGTATAGACTCACTAGAGATTATTAATAATAAGAAAAGGAGTAATATTCCTCACAAAGTCAGGGTTAAGAAAGGTAGTATCCACATAGAGTTACCTGTAGGACATGTGGTGTATGATACCGAACCAGAAGGTAATGCGTTCATCCTCAAGGGTGTAGATGCACCGAACGACTATGTCCTCAAATTAGTAGAGAGTCAGATAGAATATTGGGAGCCATTGGCTGCTGTGTTGTTACGTTCAGAAAAGGAAGCAGTAGTCCCTGAACCGCCCGCCAACCATGACAAGAAGCCCAAGAAGGTGCTTCCCAAGAAGGACCAATTGCTTAAAGACCCAGAGGTCGTTAAGGGTATGGTTTTCGCTTTGGAGGTAATCGAAGGATTACTGAAGGAGAAGATTACTTGGACTGGACCTAAGGCTCTAGGTATTGATTATGCTACTCCCGTGGAGTCACCTCATGGCCCAACTAAGATAACTGAGCCATATGATATGCCTGACCATGACCCTGCTGCTAGACAGGCAGAGCCCAAGGCTTGCTGGTGTGGTGCTGAAAAGGGAGAAAAATGTAAACAAGGTAGGGCTCATCAGATGGAAGATTGCCCAAAAGCACACCCTCCAAAGAAGAAAAAAGAGATGAAACACCTCAAAGTTTCTCAAAATTCTTGACCGTTATGATTTAAGTACCATAATCATACATGGTTGAGTCAATGCTTATGATGGAATCTCCTTTGGAGAGCCCGATTCTGCTCAAAGGTAGGACTGGTGATTTAGTAGTTGCAGGTTATGCTTCAGTTGAGATGGTGGATAAGCAGGGTGACTTAATCACAAAAAATGCTCTCCGTGAAGCATTCAATAAGTTCATGGGTTCCCCTGGTTTTAGGAATGTCCAACTTGCTCATTCTAACATACAAGTTGGTTCAGTAGTTCCTGAGTACAGTGATTCAAATGGTAGAGTATGGAAGTCAGAGGTGGATGACACCGGCATGTTTGTCGTCATTCAACTCCGTGACGATATTGAGAAGGCTAGAGAAGTAGCCGCAGAAATTCGTAAGGGGAACTTGAAATCGTTCTCCATTGGTGGTCAGGCCTTTGAGCGTGTTAACAAGAACGACTCAGAGAGGGGAGACTACCGAGAAATACGCAGGATGGAACTGCATGAGGTTACCATCTGTGAGAAGGGCATCAACCCCGAGGCCCAATTCCGAATCCTAAAACAGGATAATACTGAAACAAAAAAAGGTGAAAAAATGACAGACGCAATGAGTGAATTGCAGAATGTGTTAGAGCGCTTATCTAAGCGCCTTGACGACTCTGACGAGGCTGAGGTTGCCCTAAAGGCTACTACTGATAAGGCTGAGAAAGGGGACGACAAGGAAGCGAAGGAGAAGTCCGACGACACAGAGAAAGCAAAGAAAGAAAAAGATGACGATGAAAAATCCGATGACAAGTCAGATAAGATGGACAAGTCAGATGAGATGGACGATATCATCAGTACTGAGTACCTTCAGTGGTTGGAGTCGACTGTGAAATCCGCGGGTTATAACCCAACGGCTGCTCGTGGTCACTTTGATGAAGAGGGAGTCGAGAAGGCTTACCTCCAAGAAGGTGCTCATGGCTATGACCATAGAGGTCAAGGTAGTATTGAGGGTGCCGGCGAAGACGATTCTGGCAAGAGGCCAAAGATGGACATGGGAGCAGGCCCGAGTGGGAACAAGACTGTGATAAAGGCTGATGAGTATATCTCTTCAGAATCAGTCAGTTCTTCCCAAATCGAGGAGGCTTACCAAGTCTACAAGGCTGCTGCAATTGAGCAGCGTTTCAAGACTGACCTCGGTAACGAGTTCTCAATGAGGCTTCAGAAAGAGATTTCTGAGGTCGAGCATGAGCAGGCTCGTTCAGGTTTCGATGCCCGAGGTCCTCTACATGACCTACAGAAGGCAGTATTGAATCTTGCTGACCGCATAGAGAACGTGTCTAGTGTCCCAGGTGTGGACTTCCAGAAGTCCGCAACATCTGCGGGTGAGACAATAGTAATTCCAGAAACCACGGAAATGGCAGCAATGTCGTGGGACGATGTCCACCGACTCGCTGGCCGTGCAATGTCTGGGGGTGAAAACTGATGGCGCGTAATTATGTAAGGACAATACAGGACATGGAGCGATACTACTACGGTGGTACCGCATTGACCGGGTACACCTACAGCAGTGGAGACATACTCAAGGCGGACGCACCGCTTATGAGCACCACGGCTGGTACCTACCAGGCAATCTACGGCAGGAAGGTTTGGTCGCAGTTGAATCAAGAGTTCAACGCGTTCAGCATCCTACCAAAGAAGCCGTGGGAGCGAAGTGGATGGCGCATCATAACTGCCAAGCCTTCGTTTGATGTTGGTGGAGGTCTGGCTGAGAACGCCACACTGCCCGAAACCACGAAGCCTGACTTCCTGCATGTGGCTGCAAAGCCGAAGACCATTGGCCACTCGTTCGACCTGAGCGAAGTGTCCATGTTCCTTTCCGATAAGGATGATGGTCTCGGAGATGTGCGCCAAGTGCTCAAGGAAGAGATGGGAAAGCATCACGCTGACCACATCAACAGGATGCTACTGGTAGATGTCGAGACCACAGCGGGTAACGACTTCGAGTCACTGGACCGACTAACCTCGGACCCAGACTCGATGACAACTGGTTCAGGACATGTGAGTGCTACTACAGACCACGACCTATACTCTATCACACGCGATGGAAGTGCAGACTTCCACAGTGCTGAGGTAGATGTGTCGGGTACGGCCAACACTAACAGGAACCTAAGCCTGAATCAACTGGACGGATTGTTCCAGCAGATTTGGGTTCGAGGTGGTAACCCCAAGGTCATGCTGACTGGGTACGATACCCTGATGCGTGTACAGCAACTATTGCAGAGCCAGCAGAGATTCATGGAATCGAAGAGGGTCACCCCCACCTACAACGGTGTGAAGGGTGTGCCTGGTATCGAGGCCGGATTCATTGTGGCTACCTACAACGGTGTCCCACTAATTCCGTCCAAGGATGTAGTGACTGATACGAGCGGAATCTCGAGGATTTACTACTTTGACACAGATTATCTGTGGTTCCAGACTGCTATACCGACCCAATACTTCGAGTCGGGTATCGAAACTGGCGACCCGTTCGCCATCAACAGACTAGGCCAGGAAGGCCTTTACCGCACCATGGGTGAGGTTTGGGATTCCTTCTTCGGTGCAGGAGGTTCAATCCGTGACCTTAAGTGAGGTTTATGGAGAGATAACAGAGGTGAAATGATATGACAAATACAATAACATACACAACAAGCGGAAGTGCGGTCTTTACACAGGATTTTGCACTGGATTTATACGCAGGAACACTAGGTACCGACACAACATGGCTAGAAGGCGGAGATTCGGCTGGTTATCCTGGTAACCTAGATGGTTTCCAAGCCAAGAACACTAATACATCGAATGCTACAGCAGGGCTAAAACTAGTCTGCGGTAGAATGACTACGGTTGCTGTAGATAACGAGACCATCACACTAACTGGTGCTGCAACGAAGGTTATCTCTGCAATCAGTGGAGACACATCGACAGCAGCAGCCAGTCTGATGATTAAGTCAATCTCAGCAACAGGTGTGCTTAGTTTGACAGTGGTTGGAACCCAAGTAGCGAATGTACCTATCTGGCTAGTGGTGGCCTGATTAAGAGGTGACCCTGAATGCCAACACTACTTTGGAGAGGCCCTAAGCGGGCTGTTCGTACCAAGTACGGATATTATGACAGGCACACACCAGTGGCTGTCAGCCAAGAGTGGTTGGATGAGCGACGCGGGGCATTTTCAGGTAACCATTGGCAAGTTGAAGACGACTACCCCGGCGTTCTCTTTGCACAGAATGATGATGACGGCCTACCAAACAACGACTGGTTGAAGGCTGACATCAAAATCTGGCTAGAGGGCAATGGGGTGGAAGTCTCGTCTATTCGGACAACGAAGGCGACGATGCTGACAATGGTAACTGAAGTCTTAGCGGGCGGGGTTACTACAGAGGAGGAATAATTATGACATGGAGTTATACAATAGACCAAAGACCCAGTACAATGGGTAACTTACTAATGGTATTCGGCACATTTACTAACACTGGCAGCACTACGGGGGGCGACATTGATTTGTCATCCCTCTTGAATGAGATAGTTTCAGCAGGTGCTAACGGCGACGGTGCAGGTGTTACTGACACAGAGATTGACGGGACTGCTGCGGCAACCCTGACTCTTGTGGTAACAGGCGGCCTCGACGGCAAGTGGTGGGCAATGGGACGCCGTGGCTGATTGGGGGTAAAACCCCATGACGGATACGAAAATATTTGAGTTCAAGCCTTCCGAGGCAATAGAACTCGGCGCTTCTGTGGCCGGTGGCATACAGAAGGTATTGGATGATTATACCAACGGTAAGACAGTAGAAGGAATTACCAGTTATCTTATGCTGGGAAACCTATATGTCGTGGTTGTCACCGCTTGAGGTGACTGACTATGTCCATGACACCCGAAGAAGTCCGCCGCTTGTCCAAACAAGGGTGGGATTACGCAACCGGCGAGAGCGTTCGTACAGAGGCAGGGTCTGACGAGCGCCTCGCTGGACAAGTCGGTGAGCAAAATCTGCGCTCACGGAACATAAGAGATGTCATAGACATCGGCAGTGGCACCCGCTGCAAACATTGTAGCATGCTCCACTTCTGTTATTTGGAGCGCTGCGGTGCTTGCAGCAAGCCAATGGAGTATAACCTAGGAAAGGTGGATGTGAAAGTATGAGTATCGGCGTGATTAGGAAGTGGAAACCTCAGGATATAGACCCTCGTAAGTACCCAGGTGTACGCAGACTCGCTTCCTCATTTGCTGGAGAAATAAACCCTAGCAAATTAAGAGTTACGCAATCCCCACAGGAACGACAAAGAAATTGGTCAGCACATAACCCAAAGGTCAATGGTGATAGTCGAAAGTGGTTACCGTTTGAACCAAAATGTGATAAGTGTAAAGGGGAAGGTTGTTTTGATTGTGAACCAGATAAGTGGGGTGCTTTGAGACCAGATACTGGGGGTGAACCCGAACCCCTAGGAGTTACCAATCTCAATCTAAGTGAGCCTATGGACCTAGCCTTCAGGTTGTTGAAAATCGAACCTGGGCTTGAGGGAGCAGCAAGGAATATTGCTTATGGTGACGATACTCCTAATATACCAATAGAGGAGCCAGAGGATGAAGAACCTGAAAGTGAAATGGATAGGTTAGACCGTGAACTCCAGTTGGCAGAAGAGGCTTTGACCAGAAGTAGAAAAATTCATGCTGAAATGGGTGAGAATTGGAATGAGAATCCAAAAGGTAAGAATGTGAGTAGAGGGAATGTTGAGGAGAGAGCACGCCACATGGAAGGAAGCAACGTAGAACTGGGGTATTGATTATGCCGATAGTATTCCAGACAGGTGAACGCGAACCTAGACCTTTATTTCCCACTGAGTTAGTCTACTCCAGTGCTCAGAAGGTAGCGGATATTTTGCAGATTCCCTTACAAGACCCAGCCTATCTGTCATTTGATGTAGACCCAACTCATACTGCTTGTCGGATTGCGGCTACTGACCAGAGACTTATCGGTTTTTCACCTGGTGATGAAGTTGAGTTGGCAAGTGACGCAGAAATGGGAGAAACTCTTATCATTGATACAGTCGTTCGTAACGGTACTCATGTAGTAATAAACTTCACCAGTCAAGTGGTAGGAGATTATGACACTCTTGATAGTGCCACTATTCAGAATCTACAATCATTCACCAATGGTAAGAGGAGAGGTGTGACACGCAGGGCTGTAGAAGGTATGATTCTACGCATGCAGGACAAGATAGACAACCTCTGCAATAATGCTTGGAGACCAATGCTGCAAACAGCAGAGTATCTCAACTTCGATACATACAAGCCCTACAGGAGAAGGTACTATACCGATTATGTAGGTACAGTTCCACTCATGTTCCGTAATGTCCAGCAGATACTCAGACTGGAGATATGGCAAGGTCAGGAGTACAGAGAGGTAGGTTCTGCAGAGGCCCGTCTCAAGATACTAGACAATTCCCTACTCACCACTAACGACTATGTATTCCTCTGTCCTGGTAGTGGTGGGGTAGCCTCTTTACGGGTTGGCAACACTTCAGATAAATGGGATAACGCTTTTGATGTGACTACTACCGCACAGGAACTCTCGGACCTTGTCAATAAGGACTTGAGGAAAGGTAAATTAGGTTCTGTCTTTTCACCTTCATTCACACTCCAGACTGCTAATACCGTTACTGGGGTGGAGACAGCAAATGTCCACCATGAGTTCATGACTTCTGCTAACGCTGATTACGGCACAGGGCAAATCAAACTTACCAGCATGCACCGTGGTGAGGGTGGAGAGAACTCTACTGTGGCTATCACCAATGAGAATGGTATGAGTATCACTGGTCTGACAGACACCGTTCTTACAGCGACTGGTGTCTCAGGTACTTCTGGTAGTGCCACTATCACATTAGCCGATACCTCTGCCTTGGTCCCCTATGGTATCATCTGTATTGGAACAGGCACTGCTATCAAGTGCGCTTACTATACAGCGAAGACTGCCACTACTCTCACAGGAGTCACTGATTTGGCTAGTAGTGGTCTTGTTGCAGCCCTGTCGAATGGGACTAACATCACACAGTACGCACTCAAGATTGATTATTTCGGTAGCAGCACAGGAGATGAGGCTAGGCTCCGTGACTGGTGGTGTGACTATGACCTAGGTATCGTTTACTTCAACAATACATACCCCTACTTCCAGTGGAACTCAGTGAAGGCTACCTATGTCTACGGTGAGAGATATGTCGAAAAGGCGATAGAGGATATCTGTACCAAGATGGTAGCCATGGACCTACTTTTATCTGATGACCGAAGCGTCCTAATGCCAGAAGGTAGTCAGAATATAGATTTAGGTGCCAAATATCAGTTGTTCAAGACTCAGATATCGGAGACCTTACCACGTTACATGGAGGTGATTACCATTGACTGATACGATGGTGGCTGAATCGTTTGAGCAAATGTTGAGTCCTGAACAAATAGCACATTACAACTCGTTAGCAATAATAGAGAGTGGGGGGGCAAGGTTGTCATGTGTCAAAGGGGCTTGGGCCTATTTACATGTCAATCTCATATTCAATAAATGTGAGTTAATAAAGGGTGTGGTAGTCAAATCTAATACTGGTGTCCCATTAGATTTGAATAGAGAGGAGGACTCAAAGATATACAATTCTATAGTGAGGGATGCTAGGAAGCAATGTATGTCTCATCCGTATTTGATTGAAAGGTGATATGATGGCGAAAGAATCAGTAGAACTTATGGTATCCATACTGAGTGATAACTGGAACCGTGGTAATACCGAGCAGAGAACACCAGTCATTATGGATATCACTACATTCGATGCTGGTAGGGGTAAGAGGTTTGACCTAAACCGGAATGATGCTGTATTCATCTATGAGACTGCCCATAACGAGGAACAACCTGAGATATTCTACGACTTCGTTCATACTAGAATTAACCTAACTATTGATATCAGAACAGTGAGAGGCAGAAGTCGCCTGATGTTGATGGAAGATGAGATTCGTCGTGTCATCCATTTGAAGCGAAAAGGTGACGGTGCTAACTTTGACCGACTACTCTATAAGACAAGGACAGATTTGTCAGATAGGACCAAGCAATTACATAGAATGACCTTCCAGGTCGAAATGGTAATATTCAGTGAACTTATCGCGTGAGGTAGAGGGAACATGGTAGCGACGATATACAAAGGTGATTTGGCTGAGGTAACACTCGGTCATGAGACAGGAATTATACTGACACATGGGACCTGGGGTGGGCTTAAGATTGGAGCCGCTACTGTTGCTGGTAGTGACATAACTACACTAAACTTCAGTGGTGTGGCTGTTGGTACTAGTGGGAGTGCAGCCGATACTGATGAGATGTTCTTTGATGCTAGTCATCAGTTAAAATATCCTGTAGGGTTATTGGCTGGTTCCAAACTGACTGTGATAGGCGACGGTAACTTTTCAACTGATGACCATACCAAAGGTCATCTCTATACTATTGTCGCCAATGAAGGTAGCACTATCACGGTCACTCCTGCTATGAAGCGTTCGTTTACAGATGCTACTTGTGACTACAACAATGACCCTACAGTAACCATGGATAGCACAACTACCTTAGTTGTGGGTATGGGAGTTACAGGTACTGGTATCCCAGTAGGTGCTACAGTTGCTAGTATAACCAATGCGACTACCTTTGAGTTGAGTGCTGCTACTACTGGTGGTGCAGTCACTAATGGCACTCTCACATTCTACGGTGGGCTTTCAGCCTCTGGTGATGAGTTCGCCATAGATGCCTTAGGTACTCCCACTCTAGACTCGACCATGGGTTACAATTCTAGTGCTCTACTCAGTGACGAATCAGTTCTCACTGACCAGTTCGTAGGGCTCGCTGCTACTATCGCCCTACCTGAAACTAAAGTGGAAGTCCTACGTTCCCCAATAGTTGGGGTAGGTAGGCAGGTTGTAGTTCAACAGCCACAGAGTATCAAGAATGAGGGTGGCTCCTTAGAGACGATGATGCATAGCGCTCGTTGGCTCTACTACGCACTTGGCAATGAGGCTGCTACTACAACCAACCCAGCAAACGCTGTTACAGTTGATACTGGAGTTAATATCCAGGCTATAGCCATGGGTGATACCTATATCGGACTTATGCGTGCTGGCGGTAATGGGGCAGTAAGCGGAGCATTGCCAGCCGTTGGTGACTATGTCACAGTAGAAGATACTGCAGAGGTTCTCACACCTATGGATGATGACCCTGGCAGTGGGTCCAGAGATGTCTTCTCAGGCACTCAATCCCAGTTTCATAGTAGTCAGTGCTCTGAGATTAGGAGAGTCATAGCAGTGGATACCACCAATACCCTGAAACGGATTTATGTTGATGACCCATTTAATTTCGACCATACTGCATCCAATAGTAGAACTGTCAGGAAGATTACACTAGCAGCGAATAATGCTACTGGAAGCCCTAACTTCGACACCGCTGACGCTACCTATGGTAATATCCAAAACCGACAGAGCAGGGCTCTTTGGAGTATGTGGCACCTACCGTCATTCTCTCTGGAGACCAGTATCAGGACCCGTGATGTCGGCTCCTATGGTACAGAGCAAGCGGCCAATATCCCCGGTAGTGCTACAGATTCCAAACAACTGACTCGTGTCTACAAGGGTTGTAAGGTGAAGGAATGGACTCTGACTGCTGAAGCAGACGCTGATGTGAAAATGCAAGTCGATTTCGATGCTCTGATGTGTTATACCGATACTGGTCGTTTGGAGAACAGTAATGGTGGTGACAGATATACTGCTCACAGAATGTTTGAGAATATAGCCGATAGCCCATTGAATAGGAAGAAGGCTGGTATTGCTCCTAACACCGAGAAGCCGTTCTTCTTCTACAATGGCACAATCACTGCATTCGGTACTGCTATTGCTCAAGTGACTAACTTCAGTCTCAAAGGCAGTAACGGCCTGACTACACATCTAGTTGTGTCGGGCAATCCTGCAGCAGAGCCTCGTAATACCAATGGTAAGTCATTGGAGCAAATACCATTTGCTGGTAGTAGAAACCCAACTCTCAATGTAGAGGGCCAAACGGACTTCAGTTTAGATATGACAATCCTACCTACTGACCCTCTATTTTGGCACGAGTTCAGAACCACTAGGAGTAAAGAGTATGCGGAACCTATTACACTACATCTTGTGAAGGATGGTGCTGGTGATTCGAGAGAAGAGATATACATTATTATTGATGACTATATTCTCGAAGCGGCTGGGCTGTCTATCCCAGAGGATAAAGGAGTAATCAAGCAAGAGTTGAAAGTCTTGCCTAGGCATGTAAAGGTGGTAGCACACGATACGCTACTACACTCTTGAGGTGGTAATATGGGAAAGTGGAGTCTACATCCAGGCGATGGGAAGTCTAGAAGATTGAGATTGCGCCCTTGGGATAAAGGGGGACAAACAGAAGCCGAGCCTGAGCCTGAGATAGAAGAAGACTTCTTCAATCCAGAGGGTGCATCAACCGACAATAATCCGTTCCCTGCAGAACTAATGACAGAGGCTGATGCTGTTGTTGTTGCTGAAGAAGTACAGATGGGTG
>TARA_R110000824_G_scaffold278612_1_pt1 | contig 13585 bp, 15 predicted proteins | sample TARA_R110000824 | Tara Oceans TARA_R110000824 (sample SAMEA4397747) | marine metagenome | biome: Polar Biome; feature: [MES] marine water layer (ENVO:01000295) within the mesopelagic zone...; material: water (ENVO:00002006), including particulate matter (ENVO:01000060) such... | reverse complement strand
CACCCTCCTTCTGCACCGGTGTTTTTCGCGGGGCCAAGGGCGTGTGGCGGTGAAGGGACCATAGAGAAACCAAAGTCCCTGATTCGGCTTCCATCCCAAACCATCGCAGCCCCACCATCACAAAACGTGAAGTAGACCCTGTTCCCAACCGTTTCCATCTGAGGGGGGAACTCTATCGTTCCCTGCGGAACTACGGAGTGCGCTGTGTTCTGGTCTGCGACCTCGCCAGTAGTCGATCCGCTGACAGATGGCGGTGTCCCAAGTTCCCAATACTTTTCTTCCTGAAGCCCAGCGCTACCTGTGGACAGGGTTGCCGTACTTGGAACTGCTCCTCCAGTAATCTCATACCCAGCACCATATGGAAGTTCATCTGTCCTGTTCCCTGGAAGGAACCGAAACACACCATCGTTTGTCAGGAACAACAGTTCAGGCGACTCTCCATCGTACTTGAAGTATTTCATTGCAAGAACACCAGACAAAAACTCTGATGGCTGACCGTAGCTTGTCCCTCCCCACTCATCGGGAATGAGGGGCATCAAACGAAACTTGCTCTCAAGAAAGCCTTCTTCCGTAATGCTGAAGTTCATGATCTCATAGGCAAGGCTTCCGTCTGATAGCGGAAGTTCACCCATGATTTTTGCAAAACCAACGGTCTTACCTTCGTAATCAGGCCACGACACGTCTACGCTTCCTCAACTGGGTAGTTGGTGTTTCGAGAGCCGTGCGAGGTTGACATACCATCACCAAACGATGGCCTCTCGTGACCAGAGAACGAATAGATGCGCTTCAACTGCCCAAGTTCCAAAAGATAGGCGTCGTGGTAGAAACTCTTTCTCTTCAAGTCTCCATCACGATCACCAATCAAGAACGAACAGCAAAGTTCAATCAGCGCACCGTAGCACTCTGGAGGGACCCTCGGCGCATCCGTATCAATGCGGAGTGTCGATGGCCTACGAATGCAGGAAACGAGAACGTGGTCGCCAACACTTGGCCTCTTGTCGAAACGAACGTGCTGGTGTCCGACAAACTCTTTTAGTGGGTAGTTGATGGCAACAGGGTCATAGCTTCCGTTGTCGTACACTTCCGTTGTGTCTCCATCTACCGATTGCCACAAGTAGTACACGCCATCTGCTGGTACAGAGCCGTGCGTCGAACCGGCAGCACCAGGCGCAGAAATCGTTGTCTCTGTTGCATGACGCGCACGAAAGACGAACCGCTTGATTCCGTGCTTCTTGTACGCGGGATCGGACGTTTCTCTACCGTAGCCATACAAGTATTCAATGTTGGGGAGTTCGATCTTTACCGAAGAGGCTCCCCACTTTGCACCGATCTTAGTGGTGGACTTGGAAACAGACGAAATATAAAACGGCTTTTTGATGGTCGTTACGCCAGTCATTGCCGCATTACCCGTGCGGTTCGGCCAATCTCCCCACACATGGCACACACGATATGAGAACGTACCAGCAGGACCGTATTCGATCTGTTCCGATCCCGAAGAGTCGTATCCCCACTTCTGAATAATCCCCAGGTGTCCAATCTGTTCGGCTGGTGACACAGCCGGGGCATAGTTCGGTGCGGGAAGCTGGAAGAAGTCTCCACGACTGTAAAACTGGATTTGACCAGTATCCTGCCAACCAAGACCAAGCTTGGCGCGTCGGATCTCAGGACCAAACCGCGACCTCAAAAGCTGCCTTGGATTGCTTTCTGGATTCAGAACAACATCACGAATCTGCTGAACATCTGCGGGGTAGGGGTACTCTTTTGTATAGACCTTTGCAGAAATGCTTGCTGAGTTGGTGAAATCGGTCGTCGTAACCGGGTCATCAATGTAGAACGTAGACGAGCCCGCTGAAACTGCCGCTGCAACAATGCGTCGTTGAATCCAGTTTCCGTTCTCATCTTGAAGTTCAATCCATCGAGCAACAACCTGTTCAATTCCCTCTGGAAAATCAGATGTTGTTGCGGTGCTTGTGAGGGTTCTAGATGGGGTAACTGTTGTGTCAATCGCAACAGTGATGCTTCCTGGTGGCTCCAAGGCAAACCTGAACTCTTCACGCAGTAGAACGTCAGGAACCTCACCCCAAAGCTTACGAAGAGCCTGGTTGATCAGATTGTTGAGCCTCTTATCGCCAGTATCACCACGCTCAGGGTAGCCAGTGCGGATACGAACGGCCTCTCGCAAGTCAGCAAGGTTCACGGCTTACTCCAATAACAAAGGTCCTCCGAAAGCATACCACCCTCGGAGGACCTTTACACATTGCTGCGATGCAATGGCTACATAAGTCCGCGTAGACGGATTGTTCCTGTGGGCTCCGTCGCAAACGTGATTGCGGTCGGACACACACCAATGATGCAGTGTTCAATCCCGGATGTCGAGTTGTCGTCAAGCAATCCAGCAGAACCATCTGTGGTAACCAGCGCATTTGCGGCAACGTCAGCAGCAGCTTTTCCCTTACAGGCCCCACCACAGCAAACCCAAGCATAATGAGTGTCGGGAATAATGTTTTGGGTAATACCAGCGACGGTGGCTGCGGCGGCCTCATCTCCAGACAAAGCGCAGTTGACGCTTGAACCAGAAGCATAGACAACAGCAAGATTGGCAACAATATCAGAGCCGGTAGCGTTCTTTACCAGGCGGTAAAACTGCTTTCCGTATGTCGCATCAATGTATTCTCGGATCTCTCCGACAACACCAAGCGCTTCCGTAGAAGTGCTGCTTGGGGTGCTCAAATAAGCTTTAGAATCATAAGGCATAGGAATCTCCAGGTGTACCGCCCCCCTTCGGGGGCGGCGAAAGTTTCAAAATCAGGATTACGGACCAGCGAGGGATGCTTCGCTCGTAGTTCCATTTGCCATAAGGTTCGTCACAGCAAACTGGGCTTCAAGGATGATGTAACCAACATCCGCATCAACATTCGATGTTTCCAGGTGATCTGAGAACTTCGTGACTCGGAAATCGTTGTTCGCGTTGACCCAATACTCGATGGTGTTGGGGTTCAGGAAGTACACGCCATTGACGAGATCCGTTCCACCCGCGATTCCCATGTCATTGTCGTTCATCCATCGGTTTGCGTGGAACTGAACACCATTGACCATGTGAACGGTCGGGTGAGCCTTTCCAGCATCGAGGTCGGCAACCGTGTACATAAGCTGCGGGCCAGCACCAGAACCAACGGTTCGGATTTCATCACCGACCAAAACATGGTCACTGATGCTCAAGATTGCAAGGGAGATTCCCTCTTCATCGTCAGCATACGTGTCGGCGGTGATCTTCAACTCCTCGGCCTTCGTCAAGAAGTCAACACCGGGTGTTGCTGCGGCTTGGTGCTGGTTGAACCAGTTATCAACAAAGTTGGTCGTGTCGTTGACACGGGTTTCGTTGAGGTAGCTTCGACCACCCGACGCCTGAAGCGCAGGAGTAGTAAACATCAGTGCGCCATTGGTAAAACCAGACGACGTTCCAGCGCCCTTGACTCCATTTAGAGTTCCAAGTCCAGCAAGTTCAGCGATATTACCAACGTAAAGCTGGCGAACAACATCGTTCTTCAGAGATTGCATTGCTGCTTGGCTCTCATCCTGAACGAATCGCTTCACCTCTTCCTTGGTGGACATGCGGTCACGATCAACGTGGGGAAGGATGATGGGCTTGATGTACTTTGCCCAATCACCAGTCATCGCGCTGAGTGTTTCACGCTTCGCAAGTGGAACGGTAATGTTCGTTGCGTTGATTTCCGACACATCTGAATGACCAGACTTGACGCGAACAACACGAACTTGTGTTCCACCAGAACGCTTGACTTGCATACGTCCCTGAAGTGCTTTGAGAAGGGGATCCCGATTGTAAAAAGCCACTACGGACTTCTTCACCACATCAGGAACGGTAAGAGTTGCATATTCAAGAAGTGCCATCAGCAGTTCTCCAGGTTGAGTTCAGCTATCTATCCAACAAATGGGCGTGTCTATTCAATACATCATCCCAGGTAACCTCGTCAATACTACGCACAGGAGCACTTGTAGCGATTCTTCCATCTGCGATGGCCGCTTGCTTCTTTGCATCAATATTCACAACTGGTGGTGCCTTGGGTGGTATCGAACCAGAAGCGGGGGTACCCCGCTCCGTACTTAGAGTTGTCCTGTCAACGCCTGACTTCCACAGCGCGTAGTCATACGCTCCGTTCATTCTATCAAGAACGGTCTTTCCGTCGTGGCGTTCAAACAGTTTTTCAAGTTCTTTGGCGAACAAGTCACGCGCTTGCTGCGGGATTCCATCAAACTCTGGATGAGTTGTTGTGAATGCCTGCCAAGCGGTATCAATCATGTTCTCAGACATTGTATTGATAAATGTGCTTTGTTCCTCAATCTTCGACTGAAGCGGCTTCACGTCGTAGCCAGAAGATTCCATAGCATCAATGAGTTCCGTGAACTCATTCTTTGCCGCCTCAAAGCTGTCCTTCTGGCTCTTCAGCGATGCAACCTCATTCTGAACAAGAGCCATGATCGGCTCTACGTGTTGGCGAATGTCGCCAGAAAGGTCATCAAGCTTCACGTCAGACAAGGACGTATACTCAATAGCCGCTGGATCTGCGGCCACCTCTGGCGCAGCCTCGGCCTGAACGGCTGAATCGTCGTTGCTGCCAAGAAGTTCTGGGTTCTCTTCTGCGGCCTTTACAACCGCGTCCTCTCCAGATTGCGGGACACCATCAATAGACGGGGCCACCACCTCCTGCGGGGGGTCCACCTGCGGGGAGTCCACCTGCGGGCTCTGGTCCGATAGGCTCTGGTCCGGCTCCGCTTGCGGCGTCGGCTGTGAGGCTTCTTGTTGAGGAAAGAGGGATTGTTCCGTTTGCGATTCCATTTACAAACTCCGTCAAATCTGCATCATTGTTCATATTGTAAATACCAGGGGCGATTGCATCTGCCGCACCCTGGAGCACCTGAATCAACTCAGGCGTCATTTCAGACGACGCTACGTCAAGAAAACCGGACTCCACCATCCTTGTGGTGGCCATCTGAATGATGTCTGAAGATAGCATATCCAGCGGAGCACCTGAATCCATATACGGATCAACTGCTGGGCTTCCCTCTGGTGCCGGCATCATCTCTCCAGGCGCAGCCGGCGCGGCATCTGTGCCCTCGCCACCAAGCAAAGATGAAACCTCATTCGCCTGTTGCATGACCAACTGCTCAAGTTGATCGAGCGGCATGGTTGCTAGTTCTTGTTCAGATGGGATTGCCATATTCAACTCCTAAGAGGTTGCGGGCGGTTTCGCCGTTGCTGCCTGAGATATATCAACCTTACCGGAATCCACCGCACTTTTGGCAATATCGTGTGCGCTCTTCCATTTGTCGTACTTGGAGTCAGACCATCCGGTTGAATCCTGCATTTCTTTCTTGTAGATGTAGTCTGCGACACCAACGCGACCGTCTGTGCGCTTGACCTCACTCATCTCGTGCTCTTCTTCACGAACGCGCTCACGGTACTGAACATTTGCAGGCGATTCTTGGGTGATACGATTCAACCCTTGTGCTTGCTCAAACTTCTGTACGTCCTTGTAAGAGCGAATCTGCTTTCCGTTTGCTTGTGACTTCTGGGAATAGAACGCATTGGTGTAGCTCTCCAAGTCCTCAAACACCGGCCCAACGTGTCGAAAGTGCTGGACCCCGTTCTTCTTTGCGGGCTCATCACAGAAGTGGCACTCAACAATATCTGGTGGTGCGGTCCCTGAAAGGAACAACTCTTCAAAGGTTTTATTACAATCCGTGCAAGAGTAATCAAAGATTGGCACGCCTATTCCTCTGAACCAGAATGTTTCTCAAACACAGAGCGCAGGTCTTGGTAGTAGGAGCCAGCGGGCGTTTCTGGGTCCTGCTCTGTCCAGGCATCCAAAAGAGCCCCAATCTCATCAGCAGGGATGTACCCACCGCTCTCTTCCGGTGCGTACTCTTCCTTGGATGGGCGGTCGAGGCCGGAAACGTACTCGGAGAACGTGTCGTCACCCTCCATCTTCTTTGAGAACTCTTCCGGCTCCATTCCCTTCATTGCATGGGAAGGAACATCCAGAATCAAGATGGTGAGCGCTTCCTTGTCTCCACCGTTTGCTTTCTTCGCGAGATTTTTCAGATCGTGCATAGCGTTGTTCTCCTGGCTGCCATTTGTCAACCTTCAGGGATTTCGGGCATACCAATAGGCGGCAAACCAGCCGCATCTGGCGGTGCGCCCATCGCCGCCATTTCCTCAAGTCCTGCCATCCCATCTTCTGGCGGCTCTTCCTCTACTTCCTCTGTTTTCACCAAGGACGGACGGAATCCAAAAGCGTCCACGATTTCTCGGGCCAACTCTTTCTGGTCGATTGCTTCGGCAAGCGGGCTTGCAGAGGAAAGGTACTGAATCAACTCAACCAAGTGTGCTCGCCTTGCAATCTTATCTTCCATCAACGGACTGAATGGAAGCAGCCTGAAGTTTGGAGCATCTTCGAGAACATCTTTCTCGAAAGTTGCTGCGTCCACATCATTCTGCACAAGCTTGGACAGCCGGTCAATATTCACACCCGAGATGTCCTTGTTGAGCAGCGCCCACTTGAACGCATCCAAGGACTTGCGGAACATCGTGGTCACAATGCGAACCACCTTGCGAGAACGAATCGCAAGACGACCCTCAATCGCGGAGCGGATCATGTTTGCTTCTGCGGCAGTACGGATGTTCTTGACCTGGCCTTGCTGATAGTCGGCCATTCCTGGCAACCACCGGATGGAATCAATCGACTGATTGAGGTGCCGATTGAAGTCAAAGGTCGTTTCCATCTCGGGGCTGACCCAAACATGCTGGTCAATCGTTCCATCAGGCGGCCCGTGAATCAGCGTGGGCTCCCACGTCTTTGCGTTCTTCCAGCGTTCAAACTCATCTTCTGAACGAAACAGCTTTGAATCAACCAGCATTCTCTTTGGAAGGCGGGCGACCACCTCTCGTCGAGCGCTTACCAGTTCATTGATGTCTCGTTGAATCGGGGCAACTAGCGATGTATCTGAGATACCCCGGATACGACCAATACCTGGATGGAAAACCAGAACCTCGTATGGTCGCCCATAGGGGATTTCAGATTCCATGAGAAGCTGTCCGGTATCCACATGAATGTGGTACAGCTTTTTCGCTTTGAAATCCCAATACTCTACAAGAGACACATACTCTTTCAATCCCGCATCGCGCAGGCTGAGTTCAGCTTCGTCCTTCATGTGCTCGTGGACGAGAGAACGGGGGTACGTATCTCCCTTGATTCCCTTCTTTGGTGCGGTGTAGATGCCGTCATCCACACGCTGACGAAGATCATCAATGTGGATTGCAAACCGTTCAAACGCCCACATCGCATCTGACGCACGCTTCGCGTTGGGGTCGAAGTGGACCTCCCACGGCAGCTTTGTTCGCCAGATTGGGCGTCCGAGTTCGGGCGACCACATCACCTTGATTACGCTCATGTCGAACAGGAGCGAGTGAAGAATCAGTTCTCGAAGAGTTTCATCCAATGAGTCCTCTTCGGCGAAGAAGTTGAGTGCCGAAGCGATTCTTCTTCCAGCAAACGTCGGGTCCTGATGACGGTCAGGGATTTTGAAAGAACTTTCTCTTTGGTCGATTGCTTCCACCTGCGGGAGATCCATCGCAAGTGAGGATGCAATCGTATCAATGATAGGGAACACTTCGTTTTGAATCGCGGCATAGTTTCGTACCCCTCCTCCCTCAACGCCAGCAGAAAACCCATCACCACTCCAGAACTCACCACGGTAGTACGAGAGGTTCCGAATCAACTCGTCTGCGCGATACTTTTTGAAGTTCTCTTCTGTCTGGTGGACAAGCGCTACCATTTTACGAACGGACTTTTCCGCTTCGGACGTTCTTTCAAGGTCTGAGAATGCGTTGCTCATTTGTGCTCTCCCCAAGGACTATTCCAATCCGTTCGGGATGTTCGGTCAATCTTGTTCATCAATCGACGCCAGTTTCTTTGGGTTTGCTCTCTCTCTGATAGCTTCCGTCTTTCCCATTTGCCACCTACCTCGATTCGCCACGCCCATGCAGCGCCAGCCATTGATGCTGCGAGGTCGTAGTGACCACCGACAGAATCTCGTGAGAGTTTGTCCCACTGACCACGGTAGTTGAGAAGTTGTCTGATACATCGTGTTGAGTAGAGTGTAAGTGATTCGTCGTCGATCAACTCTTGCAAAAAGCTAATCGCCTGCGCTTTTGTCTTGGCTGTTGAGTACCAACCCGGCACACGAGAGTACCCGTTTCGTCCCATTGCCTGCGCCTTTCGATGGTAGATATTTCGGCACCCCATGGCAAGCAGGTGTGAAAGAACAGCTTCCCCCACACCATTAGACTCTACGTAAATGCGGGCATCGTTGTAGCGCTTCGACCACTTTGCTAGATTTCGGGCCGCTTTGAATGCTTCACAGTGGCCCAGGTACTCAGCTACCTGCTCGCAGTTTTCTACGTCCATAATCTGCACACCAAACATATCGCGCTTTGCCCACGAGCCAGCAGGGTCGCAGAAGATGACGTACTTGTTCTCTTCCTCTGGTGCTCTGAACTCGACGTATTCCTGGGTTTCAACGTTGAGTCCGGTGCCGCGATCAATGCGGTCAAGCATCTGCATCAGGACGCGAGAGTTGAAAACCGACTCACCAGCCAGAACCCAACAGTCAAGTTCGTTTACAGGGTATTCGGCGCGGAACTTTTCAAGGTTGTTCCTACACTTCTGAAGCCCCTCGGTCTGCATCCAAAATGCTTGCCCTGCATTCAGCTTGTGCTTGTCCGCGTATTCAAGAACCACGGCGTCTGGTCGCCAACTTGGCGGCGGTGCAACGGAGTATTCATCCACCATTGTCCACGGGATGAACACCTTGAACCACTTGCTGTGTGGATTCTCTGCATCCATGCAGACTTCATGGAGTTGATCGCCGTGGTAACTCGGTGTTGATTCGCCAATAACGAAACCATCTTTGCCTGGTACAGCATTCAAGGCAGACGCCCAGGCGTCTGGTCCAGCGGTTTCTGACCACTTTGAAATCTCTGTTGCCAGTAGAACCTGAACGGTATCACCACGAAGGGGCTCCTCATCTTTTACGGATGCGACCACCATTCGGCTATCAAGCGCTGGGAACTCCAGTGTTCGCTTGAGTCCAACGGACTTCTTTGGCTTGATGCTTTGCGGGAGGTGTCTGTGGAATCGTACAGCCATCTCCGACAGGCTCTTTGCCGTTTCTTTCTTGTGTGCAATCAGTCCCACCCGGCAACCGGTACGGAACATTGCGTGCTGTGCAGCGATGCAGGTGAAGAATGTGCTGCTACCTTCCTGTCGTGGCTTTACGTGTATCAACCACTTGTTCTGGTCGTAGCAAAGGCTGACCGCTGATGCGAGAATCCTTTGGTGGTCCCACAGTTTGAACGGGATCAACGCACCGCTCTTGGCGCGGATCTTGTTCATCGAACAGTATGCTTCCGGGTCCCAGAAATCGGGGCTGTTCGGATAAACAATCCCGCTCATCGAGCCCCGCCAGAAAACACATTGAACGGACCCTTGTTGGTCACGCCCATCAGTGCGCTTTGGTCTTGCTGAAGCGGGTCGGCTTTCTTCTGTGCGTATCGGGCCTTGTCCGATAGCGTCTGCCTGGAAACGGTAACGACGCTCATAATGGCATCAACGTCTTTCTTTTCAAACCGTCCCTTTCGGTAACTATCAAGCACATCCTCACACACATGGAGAATGCCCTGGTAGGTCTGAAGGGAGAACCGCTTGTCTGGTGCTGCATTGCTTTTGGAATCATCGTTCATGGTTCACCGCCTGTAACAGTATGTCTGGTGTTATCCCAACGTCGGGCATTGAGTCACAAAGGGCCTTTGCGAACTCGTGGTTACTTCTCAAAGTTGTAATGGCTCTCTTTATGGAAGCATGAACAGCTTGCCGGGAGCAACCCTCATCATGCCCAATCATTTCCAGCTTCAATCCATTGAGCACCTTTTCAAACCTCCTAGCTTGCGTTTCTGGGAGGGTTGCATAGAGCGCAGTCTTTACTTCAGGTTGTAGTTCGCCACCTGTGCAGACAAAATCGGATACTATTGGGCTGCGTGCATAGACCCACTCCATCATCTGATCGACGGAAGAACCATTCTTTGGAGATAGCGTTATCTCTGCAAACCTGCTTTCTCCACCACGGAGAATCGCCATTGAGATTGCATTTCTGATAAACACGGGAATATCAATACCAGCACTTCCGGCTGCATTCGTCATCGCGGCCCATTGACGCTCAGAAACCCGCAATCTTATTCTTTTTCCCTTAGCCAACAAAAACCCCAGAGGAACACATGGCTCCCACAAACAAGGCCCCAAACAAGGCCAACACTAAAAAGTCTACTACTTCTAACCAGGCGCCCACCACTCCGGTTGCTCCCGCTGAAAGCAACGAGGCCCCAAAGCGTGTCGGTCGTCCTCCGAAGAAGCGGTCCTATGACATGACTGTGGTTGTTGGTGGCAAACCGGTTTTGCTGAGTTTTGATACTGAGCATGAGTGCAATTCTTTTTTCAAGAAGGCCGCCCATTCCGGCTCGTCCCGACAACCAGCCTTTGTTGTTTGCGATGGTAAGCAGTACGCCTTTGCAAACATTGACTACGTGGTTCGTTAGTCATGGCGTTGGCCGGGAAAGAGCAGCAGCTTTCACGCGGTCTTGCGGGCCGTGTTTCTGAGGTTGGGACTCCCCCACCCAAGGAAGCACCTCCGCCAAAGAACATCAAGGGCAAAAGAACCTTCAGCGATATTGGTCAGGGCTTGATTGCTGCTGCCCCTTTGTTGGCGCTTGCCGTTCCCGGCTTGGGAGCGGCAGCGCTAATCGGGATTACTGGCGCCTCAATGATTGGAAGCGGCCTTGCCAGAAAATCCAGAGGAAAGCTGGAAGGGAAAATCTCTGGCTACAATGAGCGAGCCGCGACAGCGGCGAGCACGCAAACTGGTAGAGAGGCCGCCCAGGCCCGTGAATCTGAGCGCTCGGCGTAGGCGGGAAGCACAAGAGGCGGTAGCTACGGCATCTTGAAGCCCTTCGGAGTCGGGGCGCTATCTTTTATCTTTTGAACGAACTCGTCCCATGGGATTAGTCCGGCTGATTGATTAGGGCACCAATCTCGTCCCGGCTTGCCAGCGCATATTGTAGATTTATAGGTTTGCCATCTGGGCCTAACGCATCGCTACGATGACTCAGTGATTCAAAGTCGTCATAGCCATACGCTACATACTCATCACGAAGCTGGCGTAACTCGGCCTCTCTTAGCCCCCTTGTTTCTACCTCCCCCCTCTGGAGTTGGTCAACATCGTTCACGGTCAAAGGACCAAATTGCGGGACTGGTTCACCGGCTTTTCTGAGCCCAAACTTTAGTCCACCCATGTCCTCCAAACCAAACTTGGGTGAGACATCATGCGCCTGTTCCACGAACCTTGTGCCTTGGGGGGCTTTTTCTGCCCCCTTTCGCCTACCAGATATCGCTTCCAGATATTCACGGTCGATGTTTCGAGCGTGCATCCTTGCTTCGCTAAAACTCATGCTTTTACTAAAAATCTTCTTTTCCAGATTATTGAGTTCAGCTATTGCTTCCATTTCCGCCTTGCCCCCTCCTGCTTTTTCGACAACCGCCATGGCGTCCAAACCGGCCAGCCCCCCTGCCCGGTTGCTTTTCGGCATCTCGCGCAGCAGGGCCTTTAGCGCCCCCGCAGAAACAAAGGGCAGAAGAACCGAGGCGCCGGAAATCGCTGCACCGGTGTAGTCGTCCTCAGCAATGTCCAGACCCATGACGCCCGCATCAGCGCCAGCCTGAGCAGCCTGACCCACAGGAAGCATCGACCCTGCTGTTAGCAAGGCCCGTCCAGCGTCAGGATCACGCGCCGGGTCGCCTGTTGTCGGAGGAACCATTCCCCCAGGCTCTCCCAACGCCTTTGCTCCAAGGGCACCCACAGTTTCAGGTACCTGAGAAGTAAAACTCGCATCAATCTCTGCTTTCCAAGCAGCTTCTTTCTCACCAGTCAGGCCCTTGGGCATCTTGAAGCCCTTGTAATCCTCACGACCCTGGTATTCTTTGCTGGGCTTACGGGGAGGCTCTACCTCTGGAATGACGTTGTACCCCTCAGAAGCATCATCAGCACCGATGTCAGCAGACGTGCCACGGGCCATATCGTCCGGCCCAGCAATAAGGGTATCGTACGCAGCCTGCTTGGCAGCTTCCTTTACATCATCAGGCAATACATCAAAGGCACCGGTACCTTTCTTGATGGCCTTTGCTACCTTTGCAAGAGCATCGGCGGGGTCAATCGCTCCAGCAGGTTCCTTGTATGCTTCAGCCATGTCTGCTCCTAGTACGCTGTAAATCCGTCAGGGTTGCTCAACTGAGACTCACTATAAGCCTTTGCGAGATCCTTCGTTTTCTGGTCCAAGGCGTCATACGCATCCTGACCACTAAGCATCGCACGCCGTACCTTCGATAGCGCAAACTGCCCAGGCGATTGTCCCTCTATGACAGCAGCCCTCTGCCGGGTCGCCTGAGCGATCATTTCGGCTTGATTTCCCCGGCGCTCTGTAAGCTTCGGCCCACCCGCAGGTGCAGACGCAACGCCGGAAGCAGGCTTGCCAGCCCCCCTCTGTGCCTGCTGTGCCGCTGCACTCGTCGTTCTGGCAGCCCCTTCAGCACGCTGCTTGGCAATAGCGGCGTCCATCTCTGCAAACGGGTCGCTCTTAGGGGCCGGCGACGGCTCCGTTGCTGTCGTGGTCTTGGCTGGGGGCTTTGCCATCGTCCTCTCCTAGCTGCTTCTCAGCAAACGAGCGACCAACTTCAGCCGCATCACCAAGAACATTAGCAAGTCTGGACTGTTCTTCCAAGGCTGCAACATGCAAATCCTCAATCCGGCTCAACAAACCAGCAGCAATCTCCATGTCGTAAACGTTCTTCACAGGATGCCACTCATCAGGAACACAGCAATACTCAAAACCACGACGAGAACCACCCCAACGGTACTGACCACCATCACAATCAATCTCAGCCGCACAGTACAACTGCTGCTTCGTGAACAACTGCTCAAAGAAAGACAACAAACGTAATACTTCCCGAGCAGCTACCTCGTAATCACCCATCTCTCCCCCTAGTACTATTCATACTAGTACTTATACATATAGTACTATCTCTATCAATACTCTAAGTCATATAGTACTAACTAGTATACTGAGTATTACCATATATGGTACTACCGGAAACGTAACTGCTCTGTCAAATCAGGCAAGGTCCCAGAATAGGATTTTTTTGAAGAGAGGGTGTTATCTAAAGTAATACATACATCTGGGGGGGGAGGCCCCCGCCCCTGGGTAGCCCGCGCACATGGCGCACACACGGGGGGGCATTGCAATGGGCAAGGCCCATTGTGAACAGTCCCATCATTGCTTTGCAATGTGTCTTTGCAATGTCACAAACAGAGTTTGTGCTTTGTAATGCTGACATTGGACTATCCGTCCTGGTCCCAAGGGACCTGGAGCAAAGAGCCTCACAATCCCATTGTGAGAGTACAG
>TARA_R110000824_G_scaffold99139_1_pt1 | contig 13593 bp, 4 predicted proteins | sample TARA_R110000824 | Tara Oceans TARA_R110000824 (sample SAMEA4397747) | marine metagenome | biome: Polar Biome; feature: [MES] marine water layer (ENVO:01000295) within the mesopelagic zone...; material: water (ENVO:00002006), including particulate matter (ENVO:01000060) such as...... | reverse complement strand
TTGAAACAAATAGCAATTAATTTATTTCCAGAGAATAAGATTACATTGAGTACAAGTGATGCAGCTTTAATGGTAGTTTGGTATGTAAACAATGAAAAGGAAAACTAATGCCTGAAGATAAGTCTATGGAATTATTAATGGAAATACTAGAGAAAAGAGATGAAGCTAAAAATTATATGGAATCTTATAGAAAATTAATGGAAGAGTGTGATAAGTCAATAGAAAAATTAAGAAAACATTCAGGATGGGAAGTTGAGTAATTAATTAACTCATTTATCAAGAAAAAGAGGGGAGCCATTACGGTTCCCCTTTTTTTTATGTCCATGTTCCTTGGTCAAAATCTCCAGTATATCCTTCTTTTCTAGCAGCAACCATAAGTTTATTATTATATTTAGACATATTGCCTTTTAATGGTTGAAGGCTAGCTCCATATGCTTTTTGAGACCTTATAAGACCTGTAAGCCATTGACCGCTTCCAATATTTCCCGAACTAACTTTACCAAGGGCTCCTAAAGCCATTAAAATTTTGTCTTTTTGTTTGACTTGTTTTTTACGTTTACTTTTCTTTGGTATAGCATATTCTGGTGTAGGAATCCAACCCAACCCAGGTATTTTTTGAGCGGCTGCAACAACCTTAGCCTTTTGTTCCTTCTTTTTCTTACTTCCATATAATCCCATTTCCATACCAGCTAATGTTCCAAAGCTAGTTCCATTGTGAGCTCTTGGTAGAATAACAGAAAGCCATCTTGTAACCGTTGAACTAAGAGTTCTAGCAACTTCAAAGACTTTATCATCCCCAGTTTTATCAGAGTAGTCTTGATATCCTGCTAAGTAACCAAGAAATTCCCTATCACCCTCTTCAAATCCACTAAGTAAATCCCATAATCCAAATACGCCACCATATGTAATCATATCTGAAACCCAAGGACCACCTATAGTTCCTACGATAGGACCTTTACCATAGAAAGCTTTTTTGAGTAACTCTTTATCATCAGTTGCTGTCCCAACGGCCCAGTCAACTAGGTTTTCAGCTCTTTCATATACATCATGCTGAACAAGATTGCTAAAATCTGTGTTGAATACCATACCTAAAAGACCATTAATAAAGGCATATGTCATTCCCATTTTTGCAACTCTACCAACATCTGGAGACTTCCAATCTCCAGCTAGAACATCATTCTTAGCGTCTCTTGCCATTTTATAATTATAATTAAAAAAGTTAACACTATACGTCATAAACTGACCCATCACAGCACCAGCTCCTGTTCTCATAATCTTTGGCTTTGCAAATGCAGAGTATTCATAATGAAGAAGCCTTACCATATTAGCAGCAAATCTACCAGACTTTCTTATCATATGGTTTTCTACTTCACTAGATATAACTTTACCATACTCTGTTTCTGTCATACCACCTTTCTCGCCATGTTCCATTTCAATAAATTTTCGTACATCGCCTTTATTTCTACTTAATTCTGAATGCATTTTAGCAAAGGCTATTTTAAACGTAAGGTTTCTATTAAGTTTATTCTCTATTTTTCTCATCGCCCAACCAGATGTTTTAGCTACGCCCTCCATTCCTTTCAGCCATTTTTCACTAGTTGAATCAGATTTCCAAGTTAGAACTTCTTGACCGTCTATCTTACTTACAGTTACATCTGGAAACATATGCTCCATATTTGAAAGCTCTCTCACTTCTTCAAAGAATATTCCATGTCTATCCATCTCATGAGTAACAGCATCTTGCATTCTTGAGTCTTGTAAATATTTTATAGCATCAATAGAACCCTTAACTCCAAAGTGAACAAAGTTTTGTAATGACTGAGTTGAGTTTCTAGCCGCAGACCTTAAATTCATACCAAGTTTAGATATAAATTGCCATGATGTTAATCCCCTAACTAAAGACCTGAAGGCTGGTGATTTTACATTGTACCCTAGCATTGTAGCATGTGTATCAAATAAATAATCAATATAAACTCTTGTCGAACCTTCTATCTCAGCGTCTGATTGACCTCTTAATTTTTTTGTTCCTCTCAATAATGATGCTGTTGTGTCAACCATATAATTAAATTTTGTTACATCACTAACATATGCATCAAGCACACCAAGAATATTTTTATTATATCTTGTTTCTCCAGGAGCTGTCGTTTTCTCTCTTGTACTATCAGCCACAGGTATTCTATTAGCTACATCATTAACCATATTATTTACATATAAATCTAAACTTTCAATATCTAAAGCTCTTATATCTTTATTAGAATATATTGTATCTTGTATTTTTTTCATAGTTGGAAAGATACTTAATAATTGTGTAGGGAAATAATCTTTTTCAACTTTTAAGTTATTACTTAATTTATTTAAATTTTGTATAACACCATCTAACTCTTTATTATTCAAACCATCTAATAAATTGATATACTTTTTTAGACCTAACTGTAAAGTATTAAATAACTTAGGTCTCATATCAGACCACAATTTATGAATAGGTGCGTATTCAGCATACCCAGCTGTTCTTATTAATTCTGGATTCCTTAATACTTTATCAGCTTTTTCAAAAACAATGAACTGTTCTTGCTTGCCTAACTTATCCATACCAACTTCTTTCCAATATTTATGAGCAGCGTGAACACCATCTTCAGCTTTAATTTTTTGATACTCATTGTTTATTTTCTGTAAAGCTTTTTTAGCTCTAGCGATTGTAACATCTCCAGCTTTACCTCCTAATACTGATCTAATTTTATCCCAATTATTAACTATACCAATTGATTTAGATATCTCACCCATATGGTCTGCCATCTTTATAACATCTCTAATATAACTTTCTTTTTCACTTCTATAATAATTATGATTTTCTACAAAGTCCTCAAATGTTTTAGCCGCAGCTGGATTCCCTTTTAAAAATTCCTCAGGTAAATAAAATAGTTGGGCTACCTTGCCTCCAGCCCCTTTTAATAATCTTTTTTCAAATACTTTCATTCTTCTTTCAAGTCTTTTTAATGATTGCATTGTTGGTATATCACCAAAGTCATAGTCTTCACCAGTAGATGCTCTAAACATTTTTTTAAACGCTGAGTAATCCTTATCTCGAGCAATCCTTCTTATTACAGGATTATTTCTCCAATCCTTTCGTAAGCTAACTGTTTTCTCTTGTATCTCTTCTTTTTGTTCTTTAGTTATACAACCCATAATTAACACTTCCTCTGTTTAGGTAACTCTTGTTCAGCTGTATCGTTTGTATGTCTTCTAGCTCGTTGGTCCATCGCTTCAGCTGAATTATAATCATTCTCTGGAGTACCGTTTGTTTTATATATTTCAGGTGGAACACCACGGGTTTTTCTTGTAAATAAATTCTTATTATTTCTGGCGTTTCCAATAAACATAAATGCTTGATTGTCTTTATGTCTCATATAATCATTAAAGTTTGTCAAAGGAACAACATGACCAGACCTTGTTATAGCATTTGATGGTATAAAATCAAATTCAGCTATTCTTTTTAAAGCAGCTATAGATTTAAGACCTAAGACTGGAGCTCTATATGCTATATAATCAAGCGTAATATCACCAGTTAATCCTATTGTTCTAAGTATATGTTCATTAAGATTTTGAAGATTCATATTTTCATTAGATAGGACTCTTCCTTCTATAGATTCATGTATCTGTTGAAGCTTTATTTTGTTAGGTTCCATCGTATCGGAGCCACTATAATCAATAAGAGCAGAGCCTTCTTCAGATTCAAAATCAGGTTGTACTCTATTTCTTATCATAGCTTCGTTAAATACTGATTCATCTAGAATAATATCAGAATTTCTTCCTCTTAAAAAAGCTATTTGATTACTAATTGGTCTACCAATAGTTGTTATAACGCTTTTTAAAATCTCACTATCCTGACCCTGCCTACCAAAGAATTTCAAACCTAATGTAATAAACTTACCTTGAGTAGTTGTCTTACTAAATCCAGGCATTAAATATCCTTTATGATATGTTACAACATTTGGATTCATTTGAGGAGTCATTGTTGATAAAACAAAATATCTACCAAGACCAGTTTCTGTACGTTCCCATTTATAATAAAGCCTTTCCAATTGAATTAAAGCCTCATTAGATATATCGTCAGGCTTCAAATGAGTATCAAGGTTTTCATTCATCTTGTCATACCACATCTTACTATATTTTCTTCTGAAATCGCCTATATCAAAATTCCATTCCATAGAAGTTTGCTTGCCAACATGCTCAGGGTTAAGACCAGCTCCTGTTAGTTCAGACATAACATTATATGTTGCTAGTGTTTGTAAATAATCATCACTAGCAATGCCTCTAACTTTTACAAATAACTTGTTATTAGAATAATCCCATACACTTCTTTCAATAACTTTGCTCATATTATTAATAGATTCTTTTCTTCCAGCTTCACTTTTATATGCAAAATTATATTTATTACCGAAGACATCTACCCATGTTCTACCAACTGCTAAATGTTCTCTAATTTGTTTTATTATTGTTTCTCTAATAATCCCTTGAGTTTTTGGATTAGCCATAATTCTGGTTTGTAAACTATTTCTTACTTTTTTAAGATTATCAGCATGATTACTATATTCTGAAGCTATATCAGCATCGCCAAATCTTCCTTGTTTATCAGCGTTTTTTCTATATCTCTGAATTTTACTATCAATAGAATTAAGTGCATTTATTCTACTCATATCTTCTTTAAATGCATTATAAACCCGTGAAGTAGTTTCAGCAACGTCTTTAAGATTACCAGCTACCAAATCTATTAATATCTCATCAGTCTTCTGTTTATTTTTATAATCAATATCAGGCATTCTCAGTCTATCATGACTGCCAATAACACCAATCATTCTATCTACTGCTAACATATTTGGATTATCATCTAATATACCATCACCAGATTTTGAATCTTCTGAATACTTAGCTTTGTCTATACTAAACGGGTCAATAAACTCGCCCTTAATATTTTTAAAAACTGGGTTTATTTTATCTACAGTCCACTTTCCATCTAATAATTTATGATAAATAGACCTGTTTAAATACTTCATTGATTTTTTATAAATCTCAACATAATCAATTAGTGAATCATAATCTACTTTTTTAGCTTCACCATTCTCAAATATATTAGTTTGTAATTGAAGTAATCTTTGATATGGTTTTATCACAAGACTTATAATATCTTTTTCAAGGTCACCTAAAGGAACAGCATGTCCATTATCTTTAATTGTTTCCCATTCGCCATCACCCTTCTTCTTTCCTCTTTTATATGATTGTCTTACAAACATTCCTGGATATTCACTACCAGCAACACCATCTCCAAAAAATATCTTATTAGACCAATCTCCATTGAATATATTAGGATCAAACCCTCTACCTTGAGCGTCAACAATTCTCTGTATATCTTCAGCGATTTGTCTTTCTACCCTATCTATTTGAGCCTCATCAGCTAAAATAACTCTATCCTTAGCTAATTTAAATGAAAATCCTTTTACATCCTTGTAGTTTTCATTCTGATAATACTTAAAGAATTGTAATAATCTTCTGCTCTTTACTACTATACCTCTATAGAATTGACTATTTTTATCACTCTTATTATAGTTTATTAATGTTTCACCATTAGCCATAGACAATCCATCAATACTACCTCTAGATTGAACGCCTTTAATTGAATCAACTTTACCAGCTATTCTATCCCATTCTTTCAATATATCTTGAGGCGTATCCCACCAATAATTTAACTTATCTAAGTCATGGTCAGCTTCAAGTCTATGCCAAGCGTCAGCGTGATTAATTCTTACAGAGTTACCAGTTAACCCTACACCATCTGCATCTTCTCCAAATCCTTTTAATCCAACAATAACTTTATCAGATGGTCTTGTTGTTGGTGTTCTATGTGCTACAATAGCAATTTCATAACTCTTGCCATCTAATGTCTTATTAAAATCAACAAATTTATTCTGAAGCTCACCCAGTTTAACATGATTCCTATCTATCAAATCATTAATTTCTTTAGGTAAATCATTTCTAACAGAATCAAGTATATCTCCTTTTGCTTTTTCTCTTGGACTAACCAACCTATCTCTATCTGCGTTATTATGTTCTATAAGACTTATTCTTTTAGTATTAACTGGTTTATTTCTATTCAATTGGTCTATTTCGATTTGACCATATGACCAAACTTGTCTAAAATTTGTTATCTTATCTTTTGTAAATGTTGTGAATCTTAAATCTCTAGCAGAACCAAAGTCTGCAAATGTTGGAACCATATTACCTTGAGTACCAAATTGATCAAAAGGAGTAAACACACCTCTATCAAATAAGAATTGTCTCATTAAATCATTTCTTACATTCCTTGAAAATGGCATAAATGTTGGGTCAAGAGCCATACTATTCCACATTTCTTGAACAGCGAGATGTTCAGTACTTGATTCAGTATCTTCCATTCTAAGCTTAGCTAATATATTTGATATATCTCCAGCTCCAAATGTTCTACCTGAATCTTTTAGAAAATCTTGCAATGGTCGCTTAAACTTCCACTCAAAGAAACTTTGGTTTAATTCTGGTGTTGTTAAATCTGCAGATAATTGTAATGGCTGAGTTGCATTCTTATCTGCTTTATGGAATTGACTTATAGCAAATGTTTCTATAGGTAGTGTTATTACCTTATCTTTACCATGAACTTTAGATAATAAATCTTCCATAGTATCATAGTCTTTCATATATAGACCTTTAGAATGTCTACCATCACTACCCTTAGGCCCAAGCCGTCTCTCTCCAGCTAGTTTAACAGATGATCCAATCTTTATACCATCTATTTTATTTCTTTTTAGATAAGGTTCCCACGCATTAGATGTTATCCATACTGTTTTATCAATCCATACACCATCGGTACCACTAGGTAATGATCCTATAGCTTTTATAGTTTCTATTCCACGTTCTGATATACCTCGTACAAATTTTGCAGCTTCCATTTTTGATTTTCTTACAATATTAATAGAATCAAACATGCTCGCATCATCTATGCCACCTGGAAATACAAAATCACCATCCATATTTCTCTCTGTCATATCCCTCATTTTAAATCCAGGCTCAACTGCAGCTCGAGCAGTTTCTTCAGCGTCAATTTGTTTCTTTAATCTTTTATGTAATGATGATAGTTCAGGTAAAGCATCACCTGGAATAGCAGCTTCATCTTCTATATATTGCCACTTAGTATCTCTTTTAACCCAATCTTTTAAAGATGTTATTATAGATTCTTTATCCCCTATAATAGACTTAGGTAAAAATTTCATTTCATTACTTTCAAGAGCATCCACTACTTCACTTACCATCTTTTTATCTAATCTCTTAGCACTAGCATTAAATAATTGCTTCATATATCTTAATTGTTTCTTAGCTAAGGCTTCACCGTTCCACCAATTCTCACCTTTAGCAGCATCCCACCATTCATAACCCATAGTTTTACTACCAACAATATTTGTAAGCATAGCTGTAAAATCTCTACTCATATACTCATAATTCTTCATGCCTTCTTTATATTCCCAACCATCACTATCTAAATTAATTGGCTTAGTTGTATCTTCAGCATTTCTATCAACTAACATTGTTTCTATTGACTTTTCATAGGCTTCAATAGCTTCTTTAGATATACCTTGAGATATTCCTTTTTTAACTTCTTCAACATAAGACTTAGCCATTCTATGCATAGGTTCTGTATTCCTTGTAGGACCTACTAAATCGCGAGAGATTGGTACACCTATAAGTGATCCGTGTGTACCTAGAAAAACAGGAATATAACCAGATGATACTAATCCACCAGCTTTAGCCTGAGCGTCAACAATATCCTCTGCAGTCCCAGTTCCCTTTTTAAATACAGCAGGTTTTTCAGCTAAATGCCGAAGAAACTCAGTTTCATAACTTTTTGGAGTAGAATCTAATTTTATATTATATGGTTTCGTTCTTCCATCAACTCTCTTTGTTAAATTTGCATCAATAAAAGTTACTTCGCCTAGAGTATCATGAATTACTTTATAAAGGCCGTTGTCTTGATGAGTATATTCTTCCCACTTTGGGTTCTCTATACTATCAGCAACGTGAATCCTTCTGCTTGTTTTTTGATTTTTTAATCCACCATATATAGCAAGTGAATCCATAAAGAACTGTTTATGCTTATCATTTAATTTATTACTAGCATCCCATTTATCTGATGGATATTGATTCCCTTCATGAACTAATGAAGCTCCCTGTTTCATATGATTATAAAAACTCAAAGGGCTGTCCATAGCTATCATATTTTCTCTTAGAACCCTAGATAAACTTTGTCCGTAACTATTAGCTAAACTATTAATCTTATATTTCTTAGCATACTTATCTAATGATATTGTAACAGAACCGTCAGATGGATATCTACTTTCACTATCAAGCCTATCCCTTTCATGTACTAATTCTAAATTCCTAGAACTAGGAAGTATAGTTAATGATAAATTTAATTGAGATTCTATATCTCTTATAAGCTGTCTTAAATCTTCTGGTTTTTCAGTCCATTCTTCCCAATTCCATAGCTTATTATTTTCGTTATATACTCCACTACGAGCTAATATATTCTGAGCCATAGCAGCTTTAGCTGGGCTACCAAAACTAATATTATATACTAACTTTAATAAATCATCTATCTTTGTATCTGAAGCCGTTTTATTTGTGAATTTCTTTCCCAAACCATTCTTAACGCTTTCCATAAGAGACTCATGGCTAAATTGAGCAACGTCAGCATTAAGTGAATCTAGCTTACCAACTAAATTGGCTAAATAAGAAACATCAACTACAGCTGCCATTTCAGATGGTTTTATAAATCCAAAACCACGCTTACTACCAGCTAAATAAGGCTCTATATGTTTCTCTAAATTATCAAATAAAGTCTTAGTAAAAGTTTCAGGCGTCATACCAACTACCTTAGCAGCTTCTTGTATTGTCTCAAAATTATTATTAATTACGCCAGCTTGCCTTTTAAGATTAGAAATTAGAACACCTAATTGATCTTGCTTTTTACTAGCCAAATAATCTACAAATTCAGTTAAGTTAGTTATTTTTAATAATTGATTTTCAGGAATCTCATTAAAAGCGACAAGTAATTTTTCGTAATCATTTCTTATACCTCTAATGTCCGTCATTCTCATCTTAGAGGAAAGAACATCAGACGCTTGCATTGTCATTATCTTGGCTCTATCTACAGAATTTAACGGTGTACCATCAGTCTTCTTCAGACCAGCTAGTGATTCATTAGCTGCAAACTGCTGAAGACTATTAACCATATCAGATTTATATTGTTGTTGATAATATGCCTGGTCTGGATAATCAAATAGAGGCAACTTATCTTTAACTAATTTCATTAATTTTCTTACATCAGCTACTGTAGCACTTTTAACAGTCTCTACACCAGCTACTTTAGTTTGTAAACCACCTACTTCGCCTGTTTGCTGATGATGTTTTAAAATTTCATTCATTGCATTGGCAAAACTATATTCACGGGAATATTTACTTTCAGATAATTTAGTTTTATCTCTATTATTTTTAATTAACTCTATCCTATGCGTCAGATTTCCATTATCTACAAACACATCACTATACACACTATCAATCTCTTTAAGTTGTGCATCTGTAAATGCGTTAGTTGTATTCTTAGATGTAATGACATCATTTAATACCTGCCAATGCTGTCTAATAGTCCTGTCTCTTAAAACATTTTCAAGAAAATCTTGAGTCATTTCGTCTCCAAGATGAAGTTTCCTTCCATACTCTTGACCGATAACAGCTTCATCTCCTAAAACTAATTTATTTAAAGCATCCATATGCTTATCTATAATAGCCTCACCCCAAGCCGAAACTCTTTTTCCTTCTTTAAACTCTCCAAAAATCTTGTCAACCATCTTTTGAGTTACAACTATCTTAGGGCCTTTATAAGAAATATGAGGTCTTAATAGTCTATTAATATTTGAATTAGGCCCAATCATATGTCTTCCAAGATCAGCGTTAGGAGCGTTAACTAATCTTCCATCTCCCCAATCTAGAGGAGGAAATTCAATAGGCTCTTCAGCTCTATCCCATTGAAAGTCTTTAAACGCTTGTTCAGCAGCAACATCTCTATGAACATCTTCATAATTTATTTTCATTATCTCATTATACATATCAAGATACGCTTGTCTATTTATATTTCTAATCTCCATAGCGTAAGGTTCCATATAATATTGGTGAATATTTAATATATCACCACCTTTAACAATGCCTGGATTCTCAGGAGACATATTAATAAGAGCATCAAATTTTGCTTCTTTCAACTCTTTCTTTAAACCTTTTAATTCTTTATCTGTTAGTTCATAAACCTCTTTTACTTCATATTCATTTACTAATTCACCAATTTCTTCTTTTGTTATATCCCTCTCAACTTTAGCTTCAGGTACAAATTCATGTCTAGCTACAGCAGCAAGGTCTGAATATACTTCATCAATAGATGTAGAATCTCTTCCTTCAGCCAACCCTTTCTCTCTCATAACTGGTCTTCCATCTTCAGTCATCTCACCAGTATACTTAGGAACTACAAGTTTATAGTCATCAACAATATTCTTAAGCTTTTGCATATCTTTAGAGTCAAGTTTTGCCTCGCCTAGTCCTCTAGATAAAGCCTGTTGGTCATTATATATAGCTCTATACATACCAACATCTAGATTAACACCAAGAGCCTCAAGGTATTTATCAACCTTTTTAAAATCTTTACTCATGGCGTATGGTCTTTCTTTGAACTGAATTTTTAATTTACCAGTTCTTGAATTTGTATAAGGTAAATCATGACCTCTCTTACCCATAAACATACCAAGAGCAGCGTGGAATACTATATCTTCTAATTCCATATCTATGGTTTCATCAGACATCCACTTGTTAAGTGTATCCCAATTAAAAGCCATACCTATAGCCATCATTCTACCAGCACTTCCAGTAATATCACCTGGAATTTCTCTTAAAAATTTAGGATACCAATCTTTAAAGAAAGCATTCTCAGCATCAATCATAGTTCTTTTTATCTCAGCTCTACCCGCTGGAGTCTTCATCTTAGCATCTAAGTCCCTTAACCCATATTTCTCACTAATAGGTACTTTATAATCTTCAGGCAATCCTCTTTTCTTATCTGCTTTTTGAACCTTTCTAAGATGGCTAAAGAAACCAGCATTGTTTTCATAAACATTCTTTACTTCTAAAGCAAGTTTCTTTCTATCAGCAAGATATGTTTCAGGACCAATACCTCTAGCTTTATCAGGCTCTAACTCATACTTACGATATCTTCTCTTATTCTTAACAAGACCTGTAACTCTATTCCATCCTGTTCTTATTATAGGCATATCCTTACCACCTGGAATCATTCTAAGAACACCAAGAGTAGCACCAAGACCAACAGCGTGTTTTAATGTTCCACCTAAATTTGGTAGAAAGTCAACATCAGAATACGCAGCTGATTCAAAACCAAGCATAGTAGTTTCAACAGCTGCAAATAACGCAGCTTCTTCTATTGCATGACCAGCTAGATTTCCTATCCTTGAATTATTAAAAGTCTGACCTATAACTTGATTTAATCTTAAAGCTGGGAACTTAAATACTGACTTAGTGCCTTCTTTCACAGTTCCAATATTTCTTAATATATCATCACTTAAAGAACTTGTAATCTTAGCAGCGTCATCAGCCCCAAATCCAGCCTCTGTTAATTTTTTAAGTATAGCCTTAGGTGTTGCATCTCTAAAACTTTTAGCAAAATTCGTTCTCATCGTAGTTGTATGAGCAAGCCTAGCCGCTCCCGTCGGTGTACCCAAAGCTCTCAGCTTACTTATTGGTTGCTCAAGAAGACTTTCTATAAACTCTCGTTCATTTAGTCCTCCAGTATCATTATCTTTAACCTTAGCCTTTACCCACTTAGAGAACTTAGCATCTTTCTGCATTATCCCTACAGAATCATCAACAAATCTTTTACTAAATTTATTTATACCACCAGGAGCCCATCTAGCAACACCCTTTGAAACTATACTGCCAACTCGTTTCATTGGAGACATAAATCCAGCAGCTCCACCTATACCTACAGCAACTCTTTCTTTAAATCCTCTAGGTTGAGCTGTTTCTCTTATATCAAAACCAGTAAGAGCTTCAACAGGGCGCTGCAATAATTTAGTAGCACCAAATGAGTAAGTCTCAGCAAATGTCCACGCTCCTTTTGCTAGAGCTGTTAAAGTATTTCCAGTTTCATCTGGCTGCTGCTTATAATCTCCTTGCATACCAGCTATCTCAGCCATACTTCTACCTCCTTGCCTTCTTTGTACTTGCTGTTGAGGTTGCATAGGCGTAATGTTAGTAATACCACCAGTCTTACGCATTTTTCTAAGCTGCTCTTGGAACTTTAGTGTTAAACTATCTTGAGGCATATATATTTATTTTACTTTTGAGATTCAGGTAACTGAGAATAATTAGCACCTAGAATAGAATGACCTAACATAGGAAGACCTCTGATTCTATTAACCTTACGAAATCTCTTAGCTGATTCAACTTTTGTTTTTTCTTCTTTCAAATCTTCAATCTGAGAACTTAAATTACTCATCTCAGCGTCAGCTAACGATTTCATCTCTTCAGCTCTACTAAAGAACTCCTCCTCTTGTTTAGTTATTTTCGCACCAGATTGTCTTTTACTATTGATTATTGATATTTGGCTATTAATATTTTTAATATCTTCTCTTTGACCAGCAATCTCAATCACAAGATCATCCATTTGCTTACTAGCTGAATCAGAATCTTCTGATAGAGTTGAACCAGTAACAATAGATTTTACTTCTTCTTCTTCAATATCACCAGACTTCTCATTAGATAAATTAAATAAACTCTGTTCTATCTCATCTTCAGGAGCTGAATATATTTCATCAAACGAAATTTCAGGTGATATATTATACTCACCATGACCAAAATCAACCATCTCTTTAAGAATCAAAGACTGGTTTTTACCTGTTCTTTGCATTTCACTTATTCTATCTTCATCAAAAGTTGAATTAGGAGAAGTAGTAAAGACATTAAATAATTCTTTTTGTAAATCAGTAGATATATTAGGAATACCAGCATCTACATTATCTATGTGAGCACCAATATCAGTAGCAAGAGACATTATAGCTTTATGATTACCAGCTGATGAAGCTACAACAGCCGAAGCAATTCTTTGAGCTGTCTCCTTTTTAAATCCATATCCTTTTTTAGACTTTTTCTTTGCTAGGTCTTTAGCAAATTCATTAATCCAATCCTCTGGTTTAACTTCCTGATTCTCAAGATATAAAGATTGTAAACCTGATTCTTCTAGAAATGCTTCAGCTTGATTTCCAATCATTTGAGTATTAGCAGCTTGTAATAATTCAAGCTTTTGACCAGATAGTTGTATATCTTGCATCCTTTTCTGTTGGGCGAATTGCATTAAAGCTAAAGAACTTTGTAATTTATATTGCTCTCTTCTTTCTTCGCTCTCTAACATCCTATTTAAAGATGCTAATACATCATATGGCTCTGCCATTATTATCCTCT
>TARA_R110000824_G_scaffold7698_2_pt1 | contig 13609 bp, 4 predicted proteins | sample TARA_R110000824 | Tara Oceans TARA_R110000824 (sample SAMEA4397747) | marine metagenome | biome: Polar Biome; feature: [MES] marine water layer (ENVO:01000295) within the mesopelagic zone...; material: water (ENVO:00002006), including particulate matter (ENVO:01000060) such as...... | reverse complement strand
TCGTGGCAGTCTGACCGACACGATGGACAGAAATTCGGATCTGCGATTCCGAAATACCAAGCTCGTTCGCGTAAAAAAGAAGAGGAAGGGTGTCGTTGATGAAAGGTCGAAGAAGTTCATCAGGGAATCCGCGCTGAGGTCGTGTCTGGCAAATCTGGTGGCGTTAGCTATCACCATTCCAGCCTCTTTACAGGATGGCTCGTTCACGATTTACCTGCTTCTGAACGGCGTCTGCTGTGGGCTCCTGATCCCGTTGCAAACCTACTTACAAAAAAGAAACGAAGAAGTCTGATGTTCTTCGTGGGAATAGAACGGGGCAACCAATAATGACACGGTTGGAGAACGGAAGGAAGTTCTGGGCTCTTGTCGTTTCCGTGGTTGGGGCAGCCGCGGTAGTGATCGTGTTTATGTTTAACCTCGTGAGCGAACACGTGTCAACGGCTCATGCGATGCTGTATAAGCCTCAATACCCCGGCGATACCGTAAATCGGGCCCTCGCCGAGCTGAAGGTCCATACGGACGATACTCTTCGGGAGGATGGCGTGGACACAGAAAAGCGGCATGCACGACTGGAAGCGAAGATCGACGATATTCTTTCTGCGGTTCATAAACTGACAACCGAGGTCGCTGTCCTCAAGGCAAGGAAGTAACGATGGCAATTACTACAATTAGCGGGCTTACTTACGACTCAGATACTGGTATATGGACAGTTCCTGAGAATGCTACTAATGCCCAGTCAACCGCTGCCACCAGCATGAACACGCTTTCCGGGGAGGTAACCAGCGGTTTTAGTGAGCTAACGGGAGCGCCGCCGGAGGACCCCGTCGGTAATGTGGTTCTGAATCAAGCGGCTGGCAACCTCGCCACGCGGTTGCAGAATGACTCGTTCGGGATGGACGATACTCTTGTCAAGAATCAGAGCGACTTGGCCGTTAAACGTGCCGAGGAAAAGCTTCAGCCCCTTTACCGTTCGGCAACCAATGAGGCCATTGCTCGCGGAAACTACCGTGGTGGGGCTCTAACGAGCGCCTATGGCACCATCAATAAGAACTTCGCTGACAATGTCACTGACATAGAGACCCAAATCGCACTCGGTGCTGCCCAGATCGGGGTACAGGACCGCGCAACGGCTTACACGCAGGCTGGCAATCTCGCTACCACGGGACAGAACATTGCCAACCAGAAATTCAATGCCAAACTGAACGCTCTTACGGGCAGTGGGGCGCACGTTCGTGACTCGGCCCGCATTGCGCTTGAAACAAAGCGGTATGAGCACGACCGGCAGAAGGACATGTTCGAGGGGCTGTTTGACTTCCTTGACTCAGACCTCTATGACAGTCTGGTTAATTCACTTAAAGAACAGTTCCCGTGGCTGGCTCATGACTGGCGGCCCGACGGTGATGGCGGGCAGCCTCCTCCGGATGGTGGCGGTGGCCAGCAGCCTCCTCCGGGTAGTGGCGGTACTACTGGGACTCCTCAGAGACCTCTCGGCATCCCGGACGATTGGGTATGGGACGGGGAACACTGGGGCCCGCCCGCGTCTACTGGTCCTCAGAGGCCTGATAATGTCCCAGAAGATTGGACATGGGACGGGTCAAAATGGGTCCCGCCCGAAGGCCATACTCAGCCTCCGAGACCTCCCGGCACCCCAGAAGATTATATATATAACCCAGTAACCGAGGTATGGGACGCGCCCGTTACATCAGGGTTTAGTCATGAAGATTTCAATATAAACCTTATAGACGACACGTGGAGGGTGAACGAGGAAGGACAAGTCGTAATTACTCGCGGTGGAGACGATGTTGTCATTGGTGAACTTTATGGCCCCGGTCTTATCCGATTCAAAGACATGAGCGTAATGGATTATTCGGGCACACGCCCCGAGATTACTGAGTTCGGCCCAATAGAGGGACATGAAGGACCTGACTTCCTGAGTGGTGATATTTTCAGAAATAATCTCGGGCCAGAAGACTGGAGTGAGGCCTCAAACGCTTTGTGGGCTGAGCTGGAGATGGTGCATGGAACCAACGTTGAAGCTCTGTTAGAAAACTTCAAAAACTTCACATACGCCGAGTTGGAGGCGATGCTGGACGACCCTCTTTCCATGATAACCGCCAACGACGTTGCTGATTTGATGAGAGACGGAGTCGTTCGGATGACGGACGAGGAGTGGGTGTCCTTTTTAGCAGACCACGCAGCAGATTTGACGATCACTCCCTTGACTGGGACGTGGATGTTCGATGGCACGAAAAAAGAAAATTGGGACTTCGGCAATCTTGAGGAATTGGAGATGCCGAAAATGCCTCCGGGCACGAAACTGACAGACGCAGAGATGCTTCGGCTTGAGAAGTTCAACGCGTCGATGAAAAAAACCTTCAAGTATATGAGTGCTGATTTCGTTATCAGATTTATGGCCAGCGACCAAAGCTTCAATAAGCTTATCCAAAGCGCGGGCGAAGCGTGGGATGACTGGAATCCCACGATGGTTAAAACTGCCGTTATCGGGGCAGGAGGAGATCCGATGGCCGCCCTCGCCATTGAGACTGTCCTGCGGGGCATAAAAGATGGCAACTTTATGGGTCTGGGCAACGATCAGGGCAAGGCGGCCCTCATTCGGATCGGAGAAGGTAATTACGAAAAGGACGCCGAGGGGAACTTCACGGAGCGCGGAAGACGTAGTCGCAATAATGACGTTGACGAGGTCTATAGGTTTATGGCCAGCGCCAAGGGCAATAATCCGCTCGGCCAAGACCTTGATACGTGGGAGCTGGGTGGGAACAGGCACAGGCTGGCATTTAAAAACATGATCGGTGCGGCAGGTCCTCAAGAGGGCTGGAAGTCCATTCAGTACCTGAAGCTCGGATCTCACATGGAGAAGTATGGTGCGAGCCTAACCGGCGAAATGATGGAATCCATCATTGAAGCTACGGGCGACGCCGCCTTCAGCGGCGACAGTCTCTATGTCGTGTGGATGACTTTCGAGGCTCTGCATCGTGCCGATGGAGACTTTGATAAAGCCATCGACGAGATGGACTGGCTGGATGATGACCAGAAGAACAGGGTTCGGAGCGGAGGAACTGCCATCACAGGTCCTCCGGGTAACCAGCCTCCACCTCCTCCGGGCGGGGGTGACATTTCTGGTTGGGCCGCGAGGGATGCTGACGGGAACGAGATTGACGTCGCGGACCTTCATTACCTCGACGGCGTGTTCTACGATAGCAACAATAATCCTGTAGAGTGGCTCGGCACCGATGAGCAGCGCTTATTGGTAGATGGCTATCAGCCTCCGGGTGACGGTGGGACTGAGACTCCTCCTCTCGTAGGGTCGGACCTGTGGGCGGAAGGAGATACCTCTGGCAACTATAAGCAAGTAGATGGCCTATGGGTACTGGCCGACGACGGAACCTATACGTGGGACGGGGCGAAATTTGTTCAGACCGAGATTCAAGGTCCGGGTTCCCAGCCCCCGGGTGACGGCGGCGGTTCCCAGCCCCCACCTCCGGGTGACGGCGGGGCTACCTCTTTCCCTGTCGGATCGAAGGAGTGGGCTTTGGCAGGCAACACAGAGGGCACCTATAAGCAGGTAGATGACCTATGGACAAGGGTCGAAACAGGCGGAACCCATACGTGGGATAGCGATACAAATAGCTGGGCTCAAATTATTACGGGTGCGGGTAACCAGCCTCCACCGGGTGACGGAGGTGGTGATCCTGCCGTGATTGGATCAGAAGCGTGGGCTTTGGCAGGGAACACAGATGGCAAATTTAAGCAAGTAGATGACCTATGGGTACTAGCCGAAGACGGAACTTATACGTGGGACGGACGACAATTTGTTGAGATTTCGGGTGCTCCTGATAACGGCGATGATTTCGGAACAACTGTTGACGGCCCCCCTGTAGTCGGATCGAAGGAGTGGGCTTTAGGTGACACCAGTGGGTTCTATCGGTTAAACATTGACGGAACCTATGCCAGAGACGAGGACAATGGAACTCATACGTGGGACGGATCACAATTTGTTGTACGGGAGCCTCAGGGGCCGTCTCCAGCAGATGCTCTCCAGCTTCTTACTCAATCGAAGGGACAGTGGACCTCTCAGAATGTTGGCGCTGTCGTTGATGGCATTGCTAACGGAGAGATTTCTGAGTCTGATATTTTGGCCTTGGAAGATAGTATCGGATCAGATCGCGTAGGACACATTCTTGTCCGTTCGCAAGAAGCGCTACCCGGAGCTCTGGAGCGCTTTACCTCCGGCACATTTAGCCAGTCTTCAGTCGGCGGCGTCCTCAGATACGTCAGAGACCCCGCCGGAACTCATACGTGGTCCCAAACACAGAGCGCGTTTGTTCCGACTCAGAATACGAGTTCCCAGCCCCCGGGTAACCAGCCTCCACCGGGCCCGGATGATCCTGCCGTGATTGGATCAGAAGCGTGGGCTTTGGCAGGGAATACAGAGGGGCGGTTTGAGCCATTAACTGGGACTGATGCTCAGGGGGGCAGGTTCGGTTATCAGGATTCGCCGACCGGTTCGTTAATGTGGGACTCAACAAAGGGCGCGTATGGCGAGTTCGTGCCGTATGTTGAGACTGTTACAGGTCCTCCGGGTGACGGCGGTGGTGATCCTACCGTGATTGGATCGGACCAGTGGGCAGAAGGAGATACCTCTGGCAAATTTAAGCAAGTAGATGGCTCATGGGTACTAGCCGAAGACGGAACCCATACGTGGAACGGATCACAAGGCATATTTGTTGAGATTCCGCTTACAGGTGCTCCGGGTGACGGCGGCGGTTCCCAGCCCCCACCTCCGGGTGATGGCGATGAGGCCCCTGTATATACCGCAGAGGACTTCGAGAAGTTTTATGCGTCGTGGAACAAGTCGGAAGGCGATGCAGGATACAACCCCGCTTGGGACATTAACAACGACAAAGATGAAGGAATTGGCGATGGCAAAGTCGATTTCAACGACCTCCTTGCTATTGCTCTTGGGCTTTCTAAAGAAGAAGCCGACAAGGTCAAGGCCGCGCATCCCGAGTTATTTGGTGGTGCTGGTGCGGATGAAACTAATCCCGATTTAAATCAGTTCGGCACCGTCGCAGCGAAGATTTCAGCGTCGGCGACGCCGGAACAGCTGGCAGCTTACTACAGCCGGAGGGACCCACAGGGCGGCGAGGTTGCGGCTCGCGGCGTGGAGGAAGGGACCGGCCCTCGTGTAAGACCAAACAACCTCCCAGAGAATTATGTATACAACCCAGAGACTGGTATGTGGGAGGAGCCATCCATTACGGGTGCTGGCGGACCCGCGGACCGTTCTCCAAACGGAACCGCTAATGCCGGACCACCAGATACCCCAGACCCGAACAATAAGGTCGCACCAGATTGGTGGTGGGAGCCTTCGGCCGGTCCCTTCTCCGTTCAAACAGCGCATGTCACCGAGAACCCGGATGGTTCTACAACTGACAACGTGGACAGGACGAAGGATGAGCTAGGGGGTGCGATTGCGGGGCTACGTGAGCTTGGGCACGATGATAACGTAATATGGCAGTATTTCGGAAAAAATGGTTACAGCTACGAAGCGGTCAGGCAGGCATTTTTAGGCGGGCACGTCGCAGCCACAACCACCAGTGGAGATACATATCGAGGCAGGGTAAGTGATGGCGTAGTAACCAGTGTTACTGGACCATCGGTATCACCAGAATACGACAGCATAGATACCTATGTGGAAGAATACTTCGCCAGCGAGCCGGTACAGTAACGGAAAGGCAAGATAATGGCATTTGGACTTAACATGGGCACGGCGGCTTCTGCCGGGGCGGGGTTTTCGTCGCATCTTGACCGAAAGCAAAAGCGCAGGGAGTCGGAGCAGCGCCTGATGGGTGCTCGGGATATTCAGCGCACAGCAGACGCCGACAGGCAGGCAGCACAGCTGATCGCGGAAGCGATGGCCAGCCCTGACCCCGTTAATAACTTACGGGGGTTGTCGTTGCCTCAGGGCACGTCCAGCACCCTCCAGATGAGGATTCCTGAGTTTATACAACAGCACGAGAAGATGAAGCAGGACGAAGCTGCGATTCATGACCAAAACGGCCTTAAGCCCGACCCAAACAGCCCCGGCCAGTTTATACCAAAAGAATTGCAAGATTTCAATCTTATGGAGCGTGCAGGGTATGATTTCAAAGTAGCCCAGACAGAAGCTGCCAGACGTAAATACACGATGCCAACGGACTTCAACCTCCTGTCCGTCACTGATCGCATCAAGATGGAGAAGGAGGCCCGTGCAGCATTCACCGAGTCCCATAGGGTTTTGAATCGTTTAGGCGAGCCAGCCGGTTGGTCCGAAGGCTTTGAAGACGTAGAATTGCGCGAGGCTTACTTCAACCAAACCTATTTCCCGTCTTACGTCCATCGTATTTTTGAGGGGCCGTACAAGGAACAGCCTGCGCCTCCCGGCCACGCACAGCCCGGACAGACAGGATTGTCGCCCAGTACCGGCTCTCCGGGTTGGCAGCCATCGCCCGGACTGCCATCGTATGAAAGTCTTGGCACAGGGACGATGCAGCCCGCTCCGGGCGGAATGCCTCCCACTCCGGGTCCGGTCCCTCAAGGCGGTGGAACGTCCTTACAGAACGCAATGGGGGCACAGCCGCCTACGCCCCAAGGAACTGCAATAGACACTTTAGGGACTGCGGGTGACATCATTGGGGGCGCTGGTGGCGGTGGCGGACCGAGGACACCCTCCCAGTCTGGCGCTGGTGCTGGTGCTCCCACTGACTCGACGGGTGCGACGACGCCGGGCTTCGCTGATTTCGTGAGTGATGCGCAGGCTGACCCTCAGGGAACCGCTCGTAAAATTGTCAATATGGCGCGAGCGAGTGGCAAAGACCCCGAGAAACTATTGGAAATGTTGGCGAACTTATTCAATATCGACATGGGTTTAACCAAAACCGTTTTAGATGAAATTCAGATGATCGTGCATGGCAGAACAGGCCCACGAGGGACTCCATCGTAGATTATGGCAACTACTAATTCAGATGGGGTGCGCGGCTCACTGGATTCATACGTCTCCGCAGAACCCGACAATACGAACGTGTCTCTTGACCCCGGTTTTGACGAGAGGATGACTCGCTCCATTCAGAGGGCTATTGACGCAATGGACGCAGGCGGAACGCAGATAAACGGCGCACCCGCTGAGAGCGTAAACTATGGCAGGGGCGCTTTTGCTGGCACGAATGAAGAGGTCATGGCTGCCCTTGAAAGGGATGAGCAGGCGGAAAACAAGAGAAGAAAAGATCCTAGCTTGCAGATGGCTCATATAAAAAACATGACTGGAACTGGAACTATCAATGACAGGAGCAGGCCTTTTAGCAAGTGGGAGCGCCGAAACGTCATTGAGGCTCTTGACGAGTCCCATAGGGAGGGCACACCAGTAAAAGGTTCTCGGAGTAGCGCAGCGTGGGGCAGCTACCCCGCCACGGTTTATGTAGACAAAGACGGGAATACTGTTAGGCAGACGGGACTGTCAGAGGCCGCATCTCAGGCAAGAACACAAGCCAACGAAATGATAGACAGATACAATGCTGCCGTAGGTAATTTTGATAAGGCGCGTGGTGGTGCAGCCACAGAAAAACCGAATGGGATGCGTGGCTACGCCGAAGCGCCCGACGACTCACTGGGTTCACAGGGGCCTGCTAAACCGAACGATTCCGTCAACGAAAAGACTTTGCAGGAATACCACAACGATGTTATAAGAACGCGCAAGAGGGGCGTAGACAAGAACGACCCTGAGAAATTTAATACGATGCTTTTATCGACGGTCCAGCTTTTTGATGATGGTAAAGAATACATTATCCCGATGTATGATCACGAGACTCAAAGAGAAGTCGTTTTTAAGGACAGTCAGGGGAAGCTTACAGAAGAAGCAGAAAAATGGCTGGGTAAGTGGTCAGAGGAAGCCAGAAAAGGGAATTTAGTGCCTTACAATACACCAGAAGAAGCACATGATGCAATGAAGCTGATGCGTGATAGGATATTGGCGCAGACGCCTGCCTACAACGAAGACTCAAGGAAATGGTCCCACTAATGGCAGAGACTTTTGATGACAGGATGAATCGCTACATCCAAAGGGCTATTGATTCAATGGATGTTCGTGCTGCGCGTGCTGAGGCAGAGCCCCGGCGAGACATATCTGAAATTCCGGCAGCGCCTTCGACGGACATTGATCCCGCGAGTGTGTCGCCGCCAGCAGGAGTATCTCAACCGGGGTTGCAAGGAGGCCCGCGGCGGAGCATTGACGAAGGCTATACTCTAAGCCGGGGAAAGCAAGCGGGGCCGCGTAGGTGGTCGCTGGCTGAACCACAAGACGCTGTGGCTCCTCAGCAAGACGCCGTGGCTCCCCCGGTGCCGTCGCCTCCGACTCAGGAGCCGTTTTCAGTGCGGGATCATTATCTCGGGTATCAGGGAACAGGCGTCGAACTGAGCAACACGGGACAGGCCGCGATAGAGCAGATTCGCCCTACAGCCATTCGCGGTACAGGCCAGCTTGTTCACGGCTGGGGTGGTTATACAAAAATGCAGGCCCACGAAGCTCAGGTCATATCTGAAATGCCCTACTTCCCTTCAGAAGAAGAGAAGGCCGCTGCCTATGAGCAACTGACAGGTATTCCTTATGACCCGGAGATTCCCAATATACTTCGTAGTACGCGCCCGGAGGACACGCGGTCCTTATGGATGAAAGCTCTGGTAGGTGATGCCACGAAACAGGCTATCAACCATCATGACCGTGCCTTGGCTCTTGTCAACGGTGGGTTTCTGCAAGATCCTGTCGATTGGACTATGGATGCCTTGGGGCGTATAGTCACGACTGCGGCTGCAGGGCCTATCGACGTGGGTATGACCGAAAATCCCCAGACAGAGTTTGGCCTCACGCTTGCGCGGATGTTCGGTCCAAAGCGAACGATGAGGTTCGCTGATATGCTCACCGAATGGGGCGAAGAGAAGATGAAGGGGAGCCCGAAGACGAAGGTGGGCGAGCGCATGGTCTACAAAGACTTCGGGGGTACTATGGGCAACCCCCAATGGATCGTCGAAAACGTCGGGGAGATGGGTCCGATGATGCTTCAGTTTGCGTCATCAATGATCATCATGCGCAGGATGATGCCCAAGGCTTCAGCTATGGGCGTCATGCCCAATGAGCTACGTCGTATGTTGATTGATGGGATGTTAAAGGGGAAGTTGGGCAAAAAGCTGGGGGATCAGATCGGCAAAGCGGCGCTCAGGGATCATGTTGGTTTTATGATGTCTACCACCATTCCCGCCGAGATGAACGCAGCTCTGGAATCGGGCTTCGCCACAATGGAAGCAATGGAGCGTTTCCAGCAGCAGGGAATGGACGAGCATCAGGCTCTTCAGAAAGCTGCCCAGATCGGTGCCGAGGTCGGCCAGAACAACGCGACATGGACGTGGGTGACGGGTGCCGTGCCCTATGGTCTCGCACAGCGAACCCGTTCGTGGATTCCGTGGATGATTGATTTCATTATGGAACCCATACAGGAAATTGGCGAAGAGAAAATCAGCGCGTGGGCACAGGGCCGTGAGACTACGCTGGCTGAAGACGTGCAGATGGGTGCTGTTGCCCTGCTCGCGGGCGCGGGATCGTCCACGCTGGCCCATGCTGAGGGCGTGCTTACGGCGAAGGATGAGGATGCCGAGGAGGCGGGACGCATCTTTACGGACGACATTCCCAAGAAAAAGGGCCCCGGTATAATACCGCCCGAAGGCAAAGACGTGCCGGAAAAAGCCCCGGATTTCCCGCCGCCCGAAGATGAAGAAGGCCCCGATACAGTGCCTCCTGAAGGCGAAGAAGGCCCCGATACAGTGCCCCCTGAAGGCGAAGAAGAAGATGTTGTTGCTCTTGCGGATAAAATGAAGCAGCAGATCATCGACACCGACACAGAGCGTGGTGAGTGGACCCCTGAAGACCTGATGAATCAGATAAACACCTTCAAGGGAGATATGGCGGACGAGGACTTTGCGGATGTGTGGGATTATGCCAAGCAGCTCTCGGCTCGTGAGTCTATAGACAAGTTCGATCTGGGTTATAGGAAGCCCGGAACGACAGAGCTGATCTCCGAAAACGATTTATATGATGAACTGGAGCGTCTGGAGTCTCGCTATCCTGATCTGCACAAGGACCCATCGCGTCGTCCTATGGCTCCCTCCACGGCTTACGGTTTGGCGAGGCACGTATTCACGGAGGAGAATGAAGAGATTCTCGATCCGATGGCCGGAACAGGTGCTGCCCTTGTTGGGGTGGGTCGGTCTTTCGGGTCAGCCTTTGACAAGAAAGTAGGTACCCTACTCAAGCACTCACGTGGTGCAGGTATTTCCACTCTTCAAACAGAAGAACGTGACATTATCGACGGCCCCGACGAGGCCCAGCGTCGTGCTTGGGGGCAGGTGATCGTCAACCCTCCAATCCACGGGGAGGATGGCGTGCTGCCAGTTATCAATGTTGGCGGTGGCAACTCGTATGTACCGATCAATCTTGCAGAGACGGCGATTTGGAACGCTCTGGAGTATATGCGCTCCGACGGCAAAGCTGCCGTGATGATTCCGCTAGACCATGTAACTCAGGAGTTTGTTAACCACCTTTACAGGAACTATGTGTTCCACGATGAGAATTCCGAGTGGCTAGACAATGGCGAGGTTCTGATGGCCGTTGCCACTGGCCGCGCCTACAATGCGGATGCTCTTGGCCCCGATCTTTCTCTTGAAGAGGAAGAGGGGGTGGATATGCCTGAAATTCGCATTAACCCCGGATTTGGAGGTACAGATGGCAAAGACAGACCTGTGGGCGGAACCCGACCTAGACCCGGAGGTGTGGGGCGTCGTCCACGAGGGCCGTCCCAGCCCGGACCAGTACCAAAACCTCCTTCGGATACGCCTGATGGGGATGGTGGAGGAACTGGTGGAACAGGCGGGGGTGGAACAGGCGGAGGCCCTTCTGGAGGAGGTAAGAAGCGACCACCCCGGCCTAAACGGGGCCCCCGCGATGGAGATACCCCAGATGGTCCTGAACAACCGGGGCCCGATGTACCCGGAGAAGGTGAAGGAGACTACGACCCAGACCTCCCTCGACGACCCGGAAGAAAACCTCGCCGGACTCTTACGGCAGTTGACCGTCGTTTAATTGCCAAGGAGGGGCCGTGGGCGGGTAGGGAAGACCAACGAGTTTTGGGATCACAGAGCATAGAGGATAGTGAGATCCTCGAAGTTTTCGAGTTCTGGGCGGAGTTGACTGGCTACGATGGCAAGCTGATGGTCATCGACATTGGTGACATTACCAACCAGAACCAGCGCAGGCGGGAGGGTCTTGCTACGCATGGCTGGGATCGCCCAGCGGAAACTGCGAGAGAGCTTCTTGATCCTCAGTACGGTCGTCAAGGGACTGTTGCTTTGTTTGGTACATTCTCAGGTAAATACGATACACGAGAAGACACGGAATACGGATACATTGTTATTAACAGGCCCGAGGAAGCGAAAACAAATCGGTTCCTGTTTGAGGTGTTGGCTCACGAGTATGGACATGCCCTTGACCGTCGTATGTTTTCGGTTGCTCCCGAGGCTACGAAGCAGGCTATAGACGATGGTTATGCTGCGTGGAAACGAAAGGTTAACGATGCTTCTAGCCGCGGGATGACCGTCAAGGAGTTTTACTCCGAGTTTATGTTTGTCGGTGCTCCGCGGTCAATGGCTTTATGGAGGCTTAAAATTTACACAGAGCATGGTCAGCTCAACTCGCCTATCTCGACCCTTGGTGATTTCTTCTGGAAGTATGTTGCTAGTCGTAGCGAGTGGATGGCCGACCAGACGGCACGCTGGATGAACACGCAGGCCAAGCCTCTCACTGTTTTGGAGCGGTTCTGGGATAAGATGGCTCAGGCGCTGAAGAGCTTTTATGGCTGGATCGTCAAGGAAGAAGACAATGTAGCAGATTGGGAGAACACCCCCGAGGGGACCCCCAAGGCGCTCGACAAGATGTCCCGTATGGTCAAGAAAAAGCGCACGCTGAAGCATCGCCGTGAGCGATGGTTCCCTGACAAGAGCATTCAGGATTGGATCGACGAGCTGGCCAAGCCCTTCGATGTGCGACTGGCTGATGTCGCGGGAGAGTTTGGCGAGACCCCCGCACAAGAACGCCGTCGTAAGTTTGAGGAGTACTACAAGCTTATTCGCAAAAGGAAGATGTCCGCTGAGGCGAAACGCGCCGCCATTCTCAAGAAGAGGGCCAAGGACAGAGAGACTGCATTTAAGAAGAAGCGCATTTCCAACGACGGCGACGGGAATGTCTATCAGTCTCCGTACGTGCCGATGTCAGAAAGCGGCGGCGAGTCGATGCTCACGCCTACCAATACCGCGGAGTTGCAGCGTGTTGCGCTTGAGAGGGTTGTGGAGAAGCACGCAAGGCCGTTTTTGGATAGCTTTGGCATCGCCGAAGTCGAGAAGCTGACAGATGCGCAGGCGCTGGATCTTTGGGTTCGCCATGAGCTGGGCTACGATACTTTGGAGAACAACACCTTGTTTGGCAAGTTTGAAGACGATGCGGCTGCCGAGGACACTTTCCGGTTCGCATTCAATGGCCATCAGGTAGATGCCATCGCTTTGGCCATCGCTGCCCACAAGGATGGTGGGGCTCTCGTTATCGGCGACCAGACAGGGACAGGGAAGGGCCGCGTCGTTGCAGCCTTCCTTGTTTACGCCAGTATGCAGGGCGAGACACCCATCTTTATGACGGACGGGGTGAACCTCTTTAATGATATGTATTCTGACCTCACCGACATCGGTGTCGTTGCCCCGAACATCTTTACGTTCAATAACGAGCATATTACCGACAGGAATGACGAAAACATCATTCTTCAGGAAAAACTTCCCGCGAACACACACAAGACAATTATGAAGGACCTCAGCAAGAAGGTGTCTGCGGTAAAGGATTTCGACTTCGTCTTTTCTACCTATTCCCAGATCCAGAATGCTGGCGGTGCGGCAGGGAAGCGCCGTGCTCTAGTTCATCTTGCGCACTCCGGCACCATAATGGCATTGGACGAGTCACACCTCGTCAGCGGCGGTGACGTTCAGTTGGGCACTTTCATGCGGAACGTGATCCAGAAGCCCACTCCCGGTAACAATAACGAGGGACCGGGGGGCGTTCTTTACGCTTCAGCTACGTGGGTGAAGCGCCCCGACAACATGATGCTGTATTCTCGCACGGATATGCCCATTGCCACAGCCGGGAATTTAGGCGACCTCAAGACCATCCTGAAGGGCGCGGGCGATAATATGATTGAGGTAGTCACGGGCAAGCTTGCCGAGGCGGGCCAGTATTTGCGTCGTGAGCGCGACCTTGATGGGCGGTCGATTCCCCCAGAAGGCAACACCAGCGAGCCCGACGAAAAGACGATGGTCGCACAGGCTGACCGCTTGAATGAAATGCTTCGTGACATGGTAGCATTCGATGACGATCACATGTACCCGATCAAGAAGAGATTAGACGAGCTGGTGAAGGCGCACGCTAGGGACAAGAAGGCGACAGGCTCACCATTGAACGCTAATATCGCCG
>TARA_R110000824_G_scaffold11293_4_pt1 | contig 13609 bp, 15 predicted proteins | sample TARA_R110000824 | Tara Oceans TARA_R110000824 (sample SAMEA4397747) | marine metagenome | biome: Polar Biome; feature: [MES] marine water layer (ENVO:01000295) within the mesopelagic zone...; material: water (ENVO:00002006), including particulate matter (ENVO:01000060) such as...... | reverse complement strand
CAGTCCTTCCTGTATAATACCTATGACAGCATCAGGGTAATTAGCCTTGTACTTCAAAAGCTGGGTGTCTAGTTTACCTCCTATGGCACCCAGCAATTCTCTAGACTGCTTACGTTCCCACATCTGAACATTGCCGTTATTCCACCAGTAATCTGCTAAGCCTTTAGGCTCATTAGGCATCTTGATGGCGTTTAAGCTACGTTGAAGCGTGGTTAGTATTAAACTAGGTTCGTGTACATCAACGAAAATTGACCATTTGTTATCACTTTGTGGCATCTACTAGTCTCATCGCACTTACGGTGTTGTATAGCCCTTCAAATGTAGGGTTTTCAAACTTTAAGCCTCCCGCTGTTAACGAGTATCCACAATGCTCTACTTCTAAAGTAGGCACTACAGAACCTGATAATTTATGAGTACCATGCTCTAGTCTAGTCGAAGGTGAGTCAGCAAACGTAGTTCCGCATGTCTCACAACCTTGTTCCACCCTAGTCCTAGCAATAACATCTACAATCTGACCTAGATGACTGAATCCAGACCATGTCTCTCCTATTAACATATCAGACTTAAAGACTTTCTCTTCTCTATTACCTCGTCTGACAGTTTCGTAGCCTGGTCCGTGCTTAGGACCTACATGATGTAACGCAACTAGGTTCTTACGCTTATTTCTAGCGGCTCCTAGAAGTGATCTAGCTTCAGTATTGGGTCTTGCGTATTCAACTGGGAGTAGCCTTTGTCTTGCTTTGTTAGTAGACTCCCGCTGAACTCTCTCTAACTGTGCTTGGTGATCTACAGTCCAAAATAGAGTACCTGTATCTATACCAATACTCTTTATCTTAGGTGTATTCAGAGTCTTTAAAAACTCAGGTATTAACTTACCTTCCCAGAGATCAACAAAGCCTTCTAGTACCATTCCTGGCAGCTTCAAAGGCATGTCATAACACCTGACTATAATGTCATAGTTGTTAAGTATCTCGTCAGTTAGTTCTTCCTCAGGCATTACCTTTTTATATGTTAGTCCTGCTTCTTGACTGAGCGCTCTTACCGCAGCCCTGTCAAAACTCTGGTCGAAATCAAAATCAACCAAAGGTTTCGGCATACTAAGCATAAAAGATGTTTTACCTGTTTTTATGTCTCCGTAGAGACCTATAAGTAAACAATCTATATCGGGTATATCCAAGATTAGCCTCCTATTTGTTATATCTCACTGTTATATATGCCTTCCTAACTTCCTCAGACATATACTGTTTCTTTATATCGTCAGGTACGTCGTATTTACGTCTTATTCCTTCTTTAGTGAATACAATTTTCACATCGTCTAGAACAAGACTCTTTTGACCATGTGCATCTAGATAAGCGAACAGAAGCCCTCTTGAGTCACTCTGAATAGACTTCCCTTCATCCTCTAGCGCTTTACCACGTTTTAATTCGTTTAGAGCTTGTGTGATATCAGTACTAACTAGACTTTCAGGAAGTATATTGCTTTCTTTCTCACATAGATGGGTACAACTCCACTTGTCTATGACACCTTCAGGCATGTCACAAGGAGCTAACTCATTTTTCTCTACATGAGACTCTAGAATATCCAAACGAGCCATAATATCGTCAAAGTTGAAAGGTGGCTCTTCCATAATGGTCACTTTCATCTTACCTGTGTCTCTACTCTTATGTACGTAAAGTATCGGCAAACCGCCTATAGCTTCGTAGTAACATGTAATCTGTGAGGCATGGGTTCTATGATTTTCTATACCTTGTCTATCTAGCCTATCGAAGACGAATCTCCCTAGTGCTTTGTACTCTGCCAGATACAACTGTGAAGGCTCATCAACAGGATGACACAAATCGTCTATGTGACCTACAAGTATCCTCTTTGGCTGACCTGTATCATCATTAACGACAACTTCAACATGCTGACCTTCTCTTTTACAGTCGGTACACGATATTGGATTATCCTTTGTAGTGGAAACCCAACCGAACTCTTTTATATCTTCTCTGATATAAGCCTCGTGTCTATTACCTTCTCTAGCTGCCAGTCTCAAGTACTCTGGCATATCATCCTCATGTTGCCCGCCTAGTAGACCTAGCTTTTCAGCACTTAGTGTGCGATTGCATTTGCCTATACCAGACATGGCGTATGTATAAGGTTTCAAATTCACCTCCCGTATGGGAGTAGAGAACGACAGTTACAAGGTGAAAGATTAACACCTAAATGACTACCCGAATTGGAGTTAGATATGGACACTCTCAGCATTGGAAGACTGATGTGTTTTAGTAACTGCCTTTTCAGTCAGGGACAAACCGCGGACAAGTCAACGCGAAAAAACCTGACTACTCTACCCCCGGTTAATTAAGATACGTGGTATCTGTCCTGGTCGTCCTTGGTAACTTTACCTGCGGCAACCTGACTTGCTAACCACTGATTGTTCATGACACTACCAAACAAAGATATATCTTGCTGAATAACTGAGTTCTGTACGACCTCAGGAATCCATTCTGATTGTGTCTTTCCGTCTAATAACTTGAAAAGAAGTCCTTCTGCTGTGAGATCTTCTTCAGACTCATCAGACATTAGTTCCTCTACTACAGGAGCCTCTGGAGCTTGCACAAACGCATTTGCACCAGCACTAGCTACGTTTAGACTAGCTAGCCATATATTGCCCCATGTGTCGCCGTTATCGTCTGCGACTGTAGAGCCGGGAATCTTTCCCCAGTTAAATCTCTCTGAGTGGAAGTGCCACTCATGACCTACATATAAGTCGAGATCAGACTGTTGCTTACCAGTACCTAGAGACTTATCCATAGACGATACTAACAGACCAAATCCTGATCTCTCAGAACCTGAGTGCTTTACCGCAACTTCAGCGTGGTCGAAAGGATATGGACCACTGCCCTCTCGGACTCTAATCACTTCAACATCACTGAACTTGAAAACTATGTTATGTAGGCCGTCACCAAAATTGGACTTAACGACATCCCATGCCTCTAGTTTGCCTATGAACTCTTCTAATGGAGTGCGGTCACCACCCCCTGCAAGTTCACGTCCTGCGAACCTAAACAGATTTTTATCGACCTCTTGATTCATACTTTCTTGTGTCAAATTACATCCTCATGCAACTATGTTATATGGTTTATTATACAGATATTTATTTTTCCTCCTAATATCTACTGACTCTAGTTCTGTCTTTTACATAACAGGGTATTATACAATACTAGTGAACCGCCTGATTCGCGTAGTCTTTGTATCGATCAGGGATACCTCCTACTTCTCGCAACTCATCAAATATACGGCCTAAGTTATTGTGAAATTTCTTAGCCTTACGTACATCCGCCACATCCATCTCATTAGGGTACTTTGGCATTAAATCCATATTTCCTTGAGATACGTAATAACGGAATTGATTTCTGAGTGACTTGAGCAGCTTGGTTCTCCTTGTTCTTTCTTCTGTGCTAAGGTCTAGTTGGGGTCTTCCTCTCGGATTATTTGTTCTTACTCCTATGGGTAGTCTCTCAAAGACTTTAACAGCCCATAACTCCAGACATGAACCTTCTTGGTCTTCTTTCTGGAAATGAAAATGTCTAGTGAAATATCTTTTCTCACCTTTATGTTTCTTTGTTATGGTATCTGTTAGTCTCTTTGATCCTGCGGGTATATTTTCCTTACACCAATAACATCTGGTTCTTTTCTGAGCAATTACAGGGCGCACGAATCAATTTTCACCTCCATTAATGATTTAGACTTTAGACACTTTAGAGTATATGAAATATACCCTGTTGTGTTATGTACAGAAAATTATACACTAAATTTAAGCTCTAGTCAATATTATATTAATTGACAGAAAGAAAATTACTCCAATGCATCTTGTTTAAGATCAGCAAGTACCTTAGCCGCTTGCTCTATCTCTTCCATATTGGGTTCTAATCCTCTTAGTCCCGAGATTATGCACATGTGTAGTGCTTCCGTACGAGATACGCAGATACCTCTTTCTTTAAAAGAGTCTACCCTCTCAAGGATCTCAGGTTTTATGTAAAAGCTAACTAGCTTACCTCTAGGGTCTGCTGTTTTGCCCTCTTCAAAGCGGTTAAACATAGTACTTTGTACTCCTTCCATTTAAACCTCCTATGGTCTTGGTTCTAGCCATAACTTATTTCTATCCATGCTTGCTTTTATAGGTTGTGCGAGTGTTATAGCATGACGCATTTCAAATCTTAAAATACGGTCATCATTTTGAATGTTCCCATCTATTTGCATGATGGTATCGAACCACCCTTCAACAGTTCTGGGACCTCTAGGATGAAACCTATTTATAGGCTGTCCTGTCTGAGGGTCATTCATTGGTACGGTATCGTGATGAACCATTATGATAGTGATGTCATACTTATCTATCATGTAGTCCATAATATCTTGGGTACGAGAATATGCTTGATTGTCCTCAATGGAAAGCATTTTGTACCAAGGGTCTAGTATAAGTACATCAGGTCTTTGCCTGTCTAAGTAATTTTCTAGCATTTGTGCGTCCGCTGTTCTATCCAGTTTAAAACTGAAATCTGTATTGAACGTGAAAGTTCCGTTAGGCACTCTTGGCATATTCTTAGCCATTTTTGCTGCGCGGTCACGAAACGGTCCCTTAGGTATCTCACACTGCATATAAGCCACTTTGCCCTGCATTGTTGGTATTCCCATCCAAGGCGCTCCTGCGGCTATACAGAAACCCATTTGTGCTGCCATGATGCTCTTAAACATCTTTGGACCTCCAAACACACACATCTTGGTTTTCTTTAGCAATATGTAATTTCCTACGTACTGAGGTACTGGTGGTGGATTCCATGCAAGCATGTCCTGCAAGGATTCAAAAGACAAAACTTCCTCCTAAATAAAGTGCTCTATTGGTTGGTTCTCAATACATTCATCGCAAAAGTATCTTTTACAGCCGGGACAAGTATATGTCTCGGTGAAGAGAACGCCAGACTTTTTGCTACAGTCTGCACATATTAGCAGACCTAAGTTCCTCATCCAACGTCTAAGCGTAGTGTCTTCCAGGCTTAATAATTTACCTATAGGACCTAACTTACGATGCTGGTACCAAGCTAGAGCAATAATTTCTTCTATTGGTTGACCAAGAGTTCTTTCATAAATCTTCATGGCGAGTGGACGACGCTCCCAAGGCACCACTCTGTAATTCCTCGGGAGATATCGTTTACTCACCTGGCGCGATACCACGGGCGTATCGCTTCTTTCAATGCTTCGGGAAAGTTTTCTAGTGTACCTAGAGTGACTACAGTAGAGTTGTCAGGAAGGTCTGTATAACCTGATACGCTTCCTACTACTATGTTAGTCACCTGACAGTCAGGGTATTTATCCTTTATCAAGTGCATAGCGTCACTGGGTGTTAAGTCAGTATTAGAAGCGCCATCGGTGAAGTGCACTATCAGACTCTTAGGGTACTTGTAAGCGGCAGCAAGTAATGCTTTACCACTCGGTGTATTGCCATTAGGTCTTATGTAACGGAATCTTTTATCCCACGAATGATCTCGTATTTTACATTCACGCATATCGTTATCGTAGGAGAGTATGTGAGAGTCAGGTATCACCGTGAACAGTGCGTGGGCAGCGTCATAGACTATCTTGCCCGCCGCTCCGCTCATCGAACCGCTGGCATCCATTAACAGCACTAAGTCCAGCTTTTGTTGCTGTACTATATGCCGCTTCTTGTACACTAAGCCGTCCGTCTTGTGTCTATGTAGCCGACGTTTGTCTAGTGTGCCTTCAGCCTGACCTCTAATGTTCTGACGCATTATTGTGTTCTTAATACGTTTCACCCAGTCAAGGTCACGTAGTAGTACTATGTTGTCACTTCGATCTAGAGGCTCAGTATCTGCCTTAGCGTAGGTTATAGGGTATGAGTTTACAGAGTACTGAAAACTAGCCTTGTCCTGTATTCTCATACTTGAGTCCTCTACTATCTGACTCAGTTCCGCTGACAGGTCTTCCTTGTCAGTCATCATAGCTTCGACAACTTCGTTAAGTAGTTGTTCCAGTTCTCTATCAGCTCTGTCAGGTATATCGTTAGGGTCAACATTAGACGCATGCATGTCATTGACCTCAGCGTCGTACTTGTTGTTTTGATCCCTTACGGAACCCTCACTCTTGTGATCATGTATAGGGTCAGTTGCATTACCGCCTTCACCTAGTACATTCTCGTCTATACCTAGCTCTTCTAAGCCTGAGTTTGCCGTTATGTCAGTCTGTTTATACCTTCGTCGCATTGACTTGGGTATATCATCCTGTACTACTGACTTGGTAAGCGACTGTTTAAGTGCTACCGCATCAGTACCTAGCATGCCTCTTATAGTTTCGTAAGAGCTTTGATAAAATCTTTTTCTTTCATAATTGTCCAAGTCCTTTGAGGATAATGTCATAAACACAGAGTCTAGGAATATATGTACCTGTAAGTGTTCAGGTGCAACCATACCCATGTCTATTCTCTCGTTGTAGATGTACTTGGCTATGGCTACAGAGTTGACGTTGAACCAATCGGGGTGTCTGCCACCCTCTTTGGAATCATCTCCGTATGCTTTTCTCGCCAATACTAAATAGTTATAGTGGACAGGGTGGTGACGACGTATGTAGTTGTCCGTATATATTTCTTCACCCAGTGCCATAAATTCCTCACTGGTGATTGCTGAAGCGTCGTTACCGTGAAGTGAACCAGATATAGGGTCTGTGGCAGTATGCGCAGCTTCATGTGCTGCAAGTCCTACCAAGACATCGAAGTCTTCAGGAGGAATAGGAAATTCGTCACTTTTCAGGGCGTACTTCCTATCTATTACTATCTTCCTAGCTTCGTCTACGGCTTGGTTATACGACATTCCACCGAATGATATTGTTTCAGTCTTAGGGGAAACCGAGCCAATTACTTTGCTCAGTCCCCTAATCGTGTTAGCAAGTTCAACCGCTGGTATCGTACTCTTTTGCACCCTCCACTGATCTGACAGCCCGCTCATCGGTTAGCACCGTATATGACATAGTCTGGTGTGTAAGCAGACTGTACTGTACCCATTGTGGTACCGCTGAAGTGAATTGACGCCAAGACTGATTCAATCTTATCGTCGTCCTGCGATATCACCGCACGTATCGAATTTGCAGGATCAATACCATGCTTGGCTAGTTTAGACATTTCTATAGCTGACCGGGTACTGATATGCATAGGACTCTGGGTATTAGTCCTTAGTCCGTTGCAGACTGACACTATTTGACTTGCGGTTGAGCTGTCTATACCAGTTCTCTCGATCAAGAGATTAGTTTCTTGCTCATGAGGTAGGTAATCCAACTTCATCTTTAAGGCAAATCTATCCTCAAGTGCCTCGTCTAGCGGCATAGTACCAACAAACTCGTAGCCTTCATTAAGAGTAGCAAAGAATACTACACCCGGCGCTACCGCGAATTCCTCGTCGGCATCGTCAATGTACAGTTTTCTCTGGGTCTCATCGAGCACCGAGAATATGGCATTCAACGTCTTATCAGACTCTGGGCGGTTAATTTCCTGTATATGGACCACACATCTAGGTGTAGTTATACCCTGTGTGAACAGACCCTTACGGAAAATAGTCTCACCATTCTCTATAACCATAGACCCAAAGATCTGGTTGGCTTCTGAGAATAAACCCATTTCTATTGTCACGAGCGGTACGTTGTTCACCGCCGCGAACTGGGCTGGCATAGTAGACTTGCCGCAACCTTGAGGTCCCTTGACCAGAATATTGACATTTCTACCTGCCATACTTTCCGCTTGGGCATAACCCAGTAACTGGTTATGCATGCCACGGACGTAATAATTGTCCCTTGCGGGAGTATGTAGTTCTTGCACTTTCAACCTCCTGTAGTGCGTTGTATAGCGTATAGCTATTATACTATATTATTTATTATTTCGCAAGCACCTCCTGTATATATATTTTATCACAGACTACCTTATGCCCTTCCTATATTCAGAGGGCTACTGTTATCCAGTAGCTTTATATAGCATTGGGCATGGTAGTAGTGTCTATCGGGCATGACTTCCATAGTGCCCTTTTGTTTAGCGTAAAAGACTACAGCCGTATGATTGGCTTGTGACCTGATGACAGGTCCGTCACATAATCGACATGTTTCCATACTCACCTCCGGTATGACTAGTTTTGGTTTACCAGGATAGGGAACTCAATTACCAAGCGGTTCTCAAATCGTCCTCCTAAAGAATTTCTACACCCACTTGTCTTTGGGTGAATGTGAATACGGAGACCCAACTCATGGAAGGTTAAGTACATCCCGTTCCAAGGTAAGGCTTTTCGATTAGACCCAACAGACGGTGGGACGCTATAAAGCGGCTTTCGATTAAGGTTTCACACCCCCACTCGTTAGGCGGAATAACCGCCCTATCCTGTGTTATTTTCTATTTAATGACTATGGTTGGTTTTATCTCCACAATCGCATATTGGTTTAGGTTCTATTCCTGGGGCTACGTCTTGGCCTCGATTGATGAAGGCATTCCAGAAGACAGGTCGGATAGCATCGTTAAGATGCACACCTGATTTAAATCCTGTCATGGTATCCATGCACTTATGGCATATACCTGATCTGTAATGGGCACAACTAACTGTGCCTTGTTCTCTTACTCTCAGGTTGTTAGTTTCATCAGTCAAAGCCTCATAACCTGGTCGGTCATAAGACATGTATGTCTCCTAATGTTTTGCGTTAGGGCTGATTATATTTTTGTATGTAATTCCATTTACTACTATGTGTCGGTCTTCGACTATGGTTATCGGTACAGGTCCAGTAGCTGTCGGTCCGGTATTCTTCTTGTCATGCTTCAGGCAGTCATGCCCTTCAAATTCGCAGTGACAGAAGTTTGTGCGGAAATAACTGTTTATAGTCTTTAGGAACAGGTCATCAAATAACCTGTGCTCGACTAGGTATTGCACAATACCAAGATCGTCCCAAGCTGGAGTAGGAGGGAATCCAAAAGGTGTGTCTAAGGCGGGTACATGCCACAATGTTCTCTTTAGACCTGATTGCTGTTGTAAGGCACAGTAGTATGCCCCACAGTCTGGCAGGTATACAAAGATAGGTGGCTCATTGCCTATCACATCTTTTACATTTCCTATGTTTCCAAACATGGATGTGTGATCTACTGGAATTGCAACCTTATGGGTGATTCTTAATTCCATCAAGGTACTAACTCCTATGTTCTATTCTTCGGTTCTATTACAACTAAAAACTCCGCTCTAGGTTTAGTTAACTTTTAGCCTTAGTTGAGGCTTTCTCTGAGGCTTTCTCATCCTCAGGCTTGTTGTCAGACTTCTCAGGGTTGTTAATAGGTGTTACGACAGTAGGGACACTTACGCCAGCTTTGGTAAGGATCTCAAAGGCAGGTACAAGGGACTCGCCATTCTGAGCTTTGAACAGGAACGCCCAGTTGGATTTATCCCAACTAGATGTCTGTTTACTCCTATCGCCGTACGCTTGGATAGCGTCTTTGACTGTCATCTCTTCGGTCGCGCCATTAATGTTTCGGCACACAAGGTCAGACGATCTAAGTCCTGAACCATTTCCCCCATTCTTGTTGCCGGGTCTTGTTTTCTGGGGGTTAACGGCTATAGAGACTATTCCGTTCTCGATTAGTTGGCCCTCGGCATCCACATCACGTACGAACATAATGGTATGCATAGGGTCAGCACCAAGAGCTATGTACTTCTCGTCTAGCGCTTTAATTAGGTCGTGAATATCGTTCTTCAATTCGGTATGAATCAAAGTTATCTCGCCCTGATTAGCTTTCAGAGTCTCGGAGACTATTGTTGCTTTCAGTACTCCGGTCTGTTGACCTCTATCAACTTGTTCAGCTATCAAGAGGTTAGCGCCAGCTTCACCAGTTTGACCCTTGAACTCAGAGATCCCTTCCATTACTTCTCTAGGAGAGGGGTCTGTATACCACGCAGATTCTAGCGCGGCTAACTGAGCTTTCAGGGCTTCTAAGGTAGTTATTTCTTCAGGCATATGTATATCCTATAGAAAAGCTACTTAACCCTGAGCGGAGAGGATTTAGTTGTTATGTACAGTCGTAGGGTTTAACTACGCCCTAAGGAATTTCGAGTCACGAAAAAACCACACTTATGTGTGGCTAATCGTTGGCTTGGCTATTCAGTTTTATATGACAGATACGGCTTTACCAGACCAGCGCTCTAATTGCGCTAATTTGGTTGCGGGGATATCGTCTATTGCGGTTAAACCGGTAAGTCTTCGGGGCAGGTCGCTAGGTTGTTCGCGTAGGTAATAGCTTGGGAGTAATCCTCTGTCGGCTATAGTCCGAGCGTTACAGCGCTTCTCCAATTTAGACTTCACGGTTGGTCCCCAGAATTGCGTGTCTCGGGCTTCACGTATTATTCTCTTAGCATTATGCTTAGGTTTAGTACGCTTGGCAGATGTACGCAGCTTGGCAACACGTGCAAAGGCTTGTCCCCTAGGCGTATCTATCATGCGATATTTATTTCGCATATAGGTAACTCCTGTAGGGTGTAGGCTTAGCCTACGATTGTTATAGGGTATAGCATGCGTCTAGCATGCATCGGGTAAGGACTATCGCGCCTCCTGTATTCGTCCATGAGGTGTTCTCACAGACTCTTGTTGTGCTCGCTCGCTGATCAGAACATGCGTTCGCAATCTGATCGACTTGCATCTATTATAGCACACCTATTTCGTCATAATAGCTCATATTATCTACGCATATCGTAACATCTGCTGGTCGATTATCTTAATTTATCTTAATCTATTAGCACGTATGTTCTTTATGAATCACATTCGTAGCACATGTGTTCTATTTACATGCCCATTCATGTATGTTGATTCATACATATATATTATTGAATATTCATTCATGAACCCCTACTCATGTCTTTATATTCATGAAGTGTGACAGCCAGGTGTCCTGTCATACACTAAAAAACCAAAAAACTTTTGCTATAATGACAGTAAGGTGGTAGGTATATAACATGACAACAACCAATCAACTTTTATTACAGGGTCGCAGACGTCAAGTACAGGAGCTTTGGCTGGAAGGTCAAAGACCTGCAGAGATAGCTCTAGCCTTGGGTCTTTCTGTCAGTCAGGTCAGCGCCGATATAAAAACAGTTCGGGAAGAGCTGTATGAAGAAAATCAGGTCGCTATACAAGAACACGCCGAACAGAGCATAGCCGTACTGAGAAGGCTCGAAGGGCGGTTGTGGCGAGAGGTTGATGCTGCTGATAACGCAGGTGACAGGTTGAAGGCTTTTGAGCAAATACGAAAAACTGAAGAATCTATAGGTAAGGTCAGAGGCATACTCAGTAATAGAGTAGTAGCCGATGTGTTCCATCACGTTAAGATGTATGATTTTGAAGACGGTCTACCAGCACCTATGGACACAGACCAAAAAATTCTTGATGTGCCTAAGTCACCTGATTCAAGTTCTGAAACTCCAGAGCATTTAAAAAAACCTGATTTTGATGAAGCTACGACTAACACTAATCTGATGCCTGATGGAACGTGGACAGATGCAACAATCATATCAACTTGATACTAGTAAAATACCCGCACAGCGTAGGTTCATGCAAAGTACGTCTAGAGAGCTTTTGTACTCTGGTGCGTTCGGAGCAGGTAAATCTCGTATAGGCTGCGAAAAGGCATATTTACTAAGTGCGAAGTATCCTAACAACAGAGGACTGATTTGCCGTAAAAAGTACACAGACCTCAGAGATACTACTATGGACACATGGTTCAGGTATGTATGCCCTCCAGAGCATATTGAGCGTTACAACAAGCAAGAGCACAAAATGGTTCTAAAGAACGGTAGTGAGATATTGTTCTATGGACTAGATCAACCAACTAAGGTCGGTAGCTTAGAAGTAGGCTGGATCTTCATGGACGAGATTATCGAGTTTACTGAAGCTGACTACAATATGCTTCTTGGACGTCTAAGACATCCTATAGTGCCTTTTCACCAGATATTCGCTGCGACTAATCCGGGCGATCCCTATCATTGGGTGTATAAGCGTTTTTACTTAGAACAGGAATTAAAGGAAAAAGGCTTTACAGAAGTACTTGAATCTAATGCTCTCGAAAACCCATTTACGCCTGATAGCTATAAGGACAGTCTCAACACACTAAAAGGCAAATATCATCAAAGGTATGTAGAAGGTAAATGGATCAGTTTTGAAGGTATAGTCTACGACTGCTGGAACCCTGCTAAGCACATACTACCTAGAGATACTACCAAGTATGATTTGACAGGCGATCCTAATAATCCTATCCCTGACGACTGGGAGCGCTTTAGAGCTATCGACTTTGGGTTCACTAACCCATTCGTATGCTTATGGGTAGCTAGTCCTACTCACAAGTATGTAGGTGAGCCGGGTAAACAAGATAGAATAGCCATACCATTTGAAGAACGATCATTCTTTATATATAAGGAGATATACCATTCAGGCAGAACTGCATCTGAGCACTCTGATGATATTAAGAGAATATCAGGTAGAGAGAGATACAGGGCTAGTTTCGCTGATTGGGACGCTGGTGACAGACATGATCTTGAAAAAGACGGTATTCCTACTATACGAGCACAGAAGGAAGTAAGCACAGGTATACAGTCATTGTATGAGTCTATAGCTGAAGACAGAATTTTCTATCTAGAAGGAAGTCTTTATGAAAGAGACACTACTCTGGAAAGTAAGCCTCAAAGCGTGATTGAAGAGTTTGGTGCCTATATGCGACCGAAAGGTAAAGATGGTGTAATTAATCCTAAAGAGAAGCCCGTAGCCCTTAACGATCACGGTCTAGACGCATTACGGTATCTTATATACTCTTTAAAGATTGCTTACGGCATATTAGGAAACGTACAATCTGCAACTAATAAGGATGTAGAAAGATCCTTTATGGAAAAGAACAGACGCCCAGCATCTACATTGTCTAGATTCAGTAGTGGCGGCAGTAGAAATTATAGCTCCCTCAATAGAGGGTCATGGAGGAAGATGTAATGCCTTTCTGGGATTGGAAGAAACTAGATGAAGACGCGAAAAAAGAACGGGAAGAGATGGAGCGCAGACAACGCACCACGTCTGGAAAACAGGCGCGAGAGGGTTTTACACGAGATAAATCTGGTCGTTTAGTCAGAACTGAAAAATCTGCAGAAGCTGCTAAGAAATCAGGTGCTATAGGTAGCACAAGAGAAAGAGAACTGGAAAAACGAGGTGAGGGCAGACATACAAGTGCTATAAATATTACTCATGACCAGCTAATCAATGCCGCAGTCTCAGAACTCAATAACAAAGGTACTATGTTAGGTTTTTGGGATTACGTGAAAGATCTAGCTGCTGACGCTATAGGTCAGGATTGGCGCTATACAGGTGAGATGGAACGACCTGAGAAATGGACAGATAGCTATATAGAAAGATGGTTAACACAGAATGTTCTAGAGATATGGCGTAGAACACACATATTGAAGGATCAGATGGATGCAGAAGAGTTTAAGCAGAGATACTTGAACTTTAGTGAATACGCTTTTAAAGAGAGAAAACAAAGGAGAGATTTAGGAAAACCAAAGAGCTATA
>TARA_R110000824_G_scaffold205274_6_pt1 | contig 13611 bp, 20 predicted proteins | sample TARA_R110000824 | Tara Oceans TARA_R110000824 (sample SAMEA4397747) | marine metagenome | biome: Polar Biome; feature: [MES] marine water layer (ENVO:01000295) within the mesopelagic zone...; material: water (ENVO:00002006), including particulate matter (ENVO:01000060) such... | reverse complement strand
CCAGATGCCTGACATATTCGGCGAAAAGATTACTAATTCGATAAGGGCATATTTTGAGGCATACGGAGCCGAGGATGCAGTAGGGCATGAACTTTGGCTGAGAGGAAGGGCTTTACCTTATTTGAATATGCTTGCCACTCAGGATCTTTGGGTCGATGCCCTTAAGGATTGGACGAGCGGTGAAGAAGTAAACTTCAGGGATGTGTTCACTGAGACAAGGGATATGGCGATGGAGTTTGTACCTCGTGGCCCTGTAATGTCATTGCTTACAGAGAACAAATATGATGCGAACAAGACTCAAGATGAAGAGTACGCCGGACTTACTTTCGATATAGCAACCTCCAGAATGATATTCCCCTCAACGTACTGGAAATTTGCCCAGCGACTTACTGACCCTATTGCAAGAAGGAAATACAAAAGTGAGCCTTTTAAATTTAATGAGACTGGTAAAGACCAGTTCCTTAATGAATGGAAGAGAAGCATACCGTTATTATCAAGGACGGTGATGCCAGCGGGAAGTATAAAGACCATGAAGCTGGACGATGAAACGGAATCCGGCGATGGATTTGTTAAAACCACAACCTTTGATCACGCTATGATCCAGAGAGAGGATGTGAAAGCGGATCTACTTCAGCTCGCCCGCATGGGGGTTGACTTAAGTGGTTCTACCCTAGTTAAACCTAATGATGATGGAGTGATTCAAATCAAATATCCCGACCCTGCCACCGTCAGGATTGTTACCCCTGCTGAAAGAATTATAAATTGGCTATTTAGAATTGAGGCCGTAAATCCAATAGAGAAAGCGGTAGCCATGAGCGGGGTGGATGATTACAGGGCAATGGACAGACTTATAGCAAAAGCTTTTAACAAGCCAAATGCATTAACCGACAAAGACAGGCAAACCTTAGAGGCATGGAGTAAGTACACACAAAGCAGCGCTTACCGCGATTCCATCCGAAATAACATAAGTGCCGAGGGATCTTTGGCTGAAAGATTACAGGAAGAGGAAGAAATAGCCGGACTTCCCGTTACCAAAGACGATGATGGGAAAGAGATTAGCCCTCCTTCGTCATTCCTTAGAAAGGTTGTGGAGAATATGTACAGGGATCAGTATGGCAGGCTCACTGATTTAGATAATGAAAGACCTATCAATCTCAAATTAACAAAGCATTGGATGGTTGTACCTGAAAACGGAAATGTTGCCGAGGGATCGCAAGATCCAATGGACTACGTTTTGCAGTTGAAGAAAGATTCAACGACTTACAAGGACATGATACCTTACAATAAAAAGAAAGGGTTTAAGTTTCCGTTCCCTGCCCCAGAGCTAGAGCCTAAATAAGCGACTTCTGCTGGTCAATCAGCACTTCCATCTGGTTCTTATAGTAATGTTCAAAGGGAATGTGCTGACTTTTCGGTGAGGATTCCCATCGCTTCCATATAACAGACCTCAGCCGCTTTGATAGAGAGCCTCTAGGGTGCTTATTAGCGTCTTCATCAGAGGTCATAGGTGCATTTGGGTCAACGCTCTCTGGGGCTATTATAACCCTAGCCAACGCCCCCTGTAGATCGACAAGGTCGTGGTACAGCTCCCTAGTGCATTCCCTCTCCGTGGATAGCCTTATTGTGGCGGAAAAATCCTTACGCCTATTAATCCCATCAACGGAACAAAAGAGGTCGCAGGCTTTAAGTGGATCCTCCTCGATTAGCTCAAACTCATTTACATCTACCATTGGATATTATCCCTTCCTTTTATTTTGTGTGTTTCGCAGAGGTCTTTGATCGCCTGCATCTTACTTTTTCCATAACCGCATGGATCCTTGTCGTGTTTAGCGATGAACTTAGCTATATCTTTGACTCCGTACCATGCAACCCACTCACCTTCATCCAAGAAGGCGTGGATTTTATTGTTGGCTATAAATGCTTTTGCTGGGACTTTCCCATCGTGGGTTTTTGGTTCAAATTTTGCCATTGGTTGCTCCAGTGTAATATTCTTTCAAATTTAAATTTGTTATCGGTTCCGTAGATAATCTCAGTGAGAGTCCCGCATAAGTCAGGATCATAGCGGACTATTTCCTCTGCAATCCGTTGTAAGTTATCTTCCATTTTTTAAGTATCTGAATAGTGTTCAATGAAGTTGAAAGAAAAAACAACACGTTCGGAGTTCTCTTCCGGCACTAGTCTATTCAGAAATTGTCATTAATTATTATAAGTAGTCAGCAAGGTGTTCAACTCAGGGTGTTATACCTAACAAACCTCCTCCGTAGCTCTCCTACGACTGATATTCCTTGCTGACTATTTTTCCTAGTCCCTAAAAGGGAATTTCATCACCATCTTCGACCATCGTATTTGAGTGCGTGATATTTTTTGCCATCGGTCTTTCAGATTGAGATGCTTGAGAGCCTGTAAAGCCTTGTTGCCTTTCACTGTTATCGGCCTGCTGTTGTGTCCCTGCATAATCCGCATTACCCACAATGGGCATTTTAAGGCCAGAGTCACGTTCCTCCTTAGTTGACTTTTGAACCAAGAGCCAAGAGCCAAACTCACTGTTCGGAGTTGGGATCATCACAAGATCACACCACCTGCCTTTCTTACCGGGAAAGTATCGATCCTCATCGAGCTTGTCTATGTTCACGTTTAAGTTGATTATGTCTGCCATATTTAATTGTGTAGGCTTTAGTTAAAAAAAGGGGTGACCAAGCACCTAAACTCAGTCACCCCTAACCCCATCTAAGCAGCCTTAGTTGACTGCTTTGAAACTTTTAATTCTTTTGAAGCGTCCTGCTCATTTTGCATCTGGGTTATATAATGCCATAGCCTGAATCTCTCATCATTCAAAGAATGAGTCACCACGCGGTTCTTCCATTCGATCATTTCCTCCCTCTCCTTGACTCCAAGGTCAATCAGAGGTCGCCCTTTTATAGTCTCAGCTTCCATCCATGCTCCCGCCTCAAGCTGCGGTGGAGGTCGATCTTCTTTCCCATGTTCCGCATCGATGTACGGATCATCAATCCCCCTACCTTGGTAGACGGAAAGTCCTACTCCCATAAAACTTGAAGCTTTGGACATAAGATTGGTTTGGGCCTTCTTCCGCCCTTCAGCAAAATTACCTTTGAAAATTCGGGCATCACCCACGGCTTGTATTATGCATTTTTGCCCTTTGTGCATATACCAAAGATGGCCCATTGCCGCAATGAATCCGTCACGTTCCTCGTATTCATCAACGTGAATGCCCCATCCCCATCCTTGCATACCAAGCACTTGGGTTAGGCGTTGAAGAATATGATAGGCATCTATCACGGTCATTGTCCTGCCTCCTAGCCTCAATTCTTTATAGGCACTTGAGGGGAGTTTGGCTGAGAACCTATGAAATAGTTCCTCTGTAGTTAGTTCTTTTGAAGTTTCCATACGTTATTTTTTACGATTTAAGTTAATATTTAAGATTGTATATTATTCTACATATAGCCCCCATTTGCAACAAAAACATTAAGCGTCCAAAACAGGGATATCCTCCCGTTTCATTGATCCCCTCTCCACTGCCTCCTCAAATCTCTGCATTACAATATTGTAAGTATCCCCATCCCCATTCCGTAAACCTTGCTCATCCCCTTGCTTATCAAGCCCGAATATCTTAGCTCTGCGGGTTAAGGCGCTTAGAAGCTGCCCTGCGGCTCCACTGTCCACCCTTGGACGATCATTGCTGTCAACGTAGATCAAGTGCTTTTTAAGGGTATTTATAAGGTCGCCAGTGGTATTTATCTGAAAGGCCACCTCATAATCCATCAAGTCGGATATTTCCGAAGCAGCAAGTTTGGTGGCGTGTTGTAAATACCTCGTCACGGAGGACGGGTGACATTTCATAAGTTCGGCAATCTCCTTGCCTGACTTGCCCTCCTCGTTCAGCCCAGCCGCCTCCCTGATTTTTTGGTAATGCGTCAGCGTTTTGCTTGCTGAACTTCCCTGCGCTCGGTTAGTGATGATTTGTTTCCCCTTCGCTCGCTTTTTAGCCTGCCCTTTTTTCTTAACCATTATCTTCATCTTCAGGTTCCTCCCCTTGCGTGGCGTAAAGCAGCCAGTTATCATCGCCTAGGACTCTCGACACATCAAAGCTTGCACCCAACTCTGTAGCTCTTAAACAAAGCTTAAAGCCGACCCCAATCATCGAGGCAATTATACACATTTCCCTTTTTTCTTTACCCATTTTTACTAAATCTTGCTTACCTACTGAGTCATAAATTTCATCCCGTAAGGGTTCACTGAGTCTCCCTGTCAGCATCTCAAGCCTAGCGTCAGTTATTGGAATGTCGGGTAAAGTAATGTCTGGGTTTTCCATTTTTAATTAAACTACCCTAGCATCAGGTCAGCTACAAACCTAAATATATAGCATATAAGCATACAATAAATATTTGAGTCATGTTAAAAATGGGCGACATTTACCCCAATGAAAGCTTCAGCTCTAGCATTTTCCGATGATCAACAAAAGGCGCTCTATCTCAAACAGATGGCGGAGCATTGCGTTACTCAGTTTAACAGCTTAACAGGCAAGCTCAGACCCACCATTGAGAGGATGAATAAATATTCCTCTGAACTTGATGGGGATTTTAGGCATCGCATTGCAGGCAAGGCTACAGATATAGATATTAGAGGCGCTATTAATGAGCAGGTCTTTGATCGTAGTAACTTCAGCTTATCGGTGACGAGAGGGCAAGTTCGTTATATTGTGAGCAAGACGTTCGATGAAATGTTTGGATCTAAGCCATGGCTCGCAGTTAGGGCTGTTGGGTTAGCGGACACTGAGAAGTCCCGCGACCTACAGAAATTTTGCGAGCATAAGTTTAACGATCCTAGAGCAAACGTGGAACCCGCCATCAAGGATGCCACCTTAAGCGCATGGGGTATGGGTTACGGGATACTTAAGACCTCATACCTAAGAAAGGTTGAGGAGTTTGATACTGTCATTGATGCTCTTCTTGATGAAAATGGAGAACCAATAGTTGGCAGTTCGGGCAGACCTATTACCTCTGGCGCGGCAAACTACTGGGATGACAAAGAGTCGGGATACGTTTTTGAGGACGATCCTAAGAAAAGACCATTTAAGAAGCCTCAGTTCTCCGAGATAACTAATTCAGACTACGCTGTTAAATATAATGGGCCTGACCTTGCTTGCGTTTCTTACAAAGACTTCGTTGCCGATCCTGATGCCGCAAAACTGGAAGACTGCGATTTTATTGCTCACCATCAGGCATGGACAGTTGGTGAACTAAAGAATGAGTTTGGGTTGGGAATGATTGATCCGGACAAGTATGACCAGATTCTCGACAGCGCAGGATTAAACAAAGTACCTAGCGTCACGGATGATGACCCGTTTAACGGAGCTGGCAATGCTGGGAAGCTATGGGGCAAAAGAGAAAACGCCAATTTCCTAAATGTTGCAGAGTGTTATTTCAATTACGAGAGGCCTGGTGAAACTGATGATGATGGCAATGTAACGCCTGGCAAAGTAGTGAGGATGTTTGCTCTTGTTACCTTGGATTCTCAGGAGGTTATTTGGGCTGACTTCCTTGGCAATGTAACGCCCCGCGCCGACCTTCCATTTAACGTCATCACTTGCGACAAGAAAAGAAACAGTTGGACTGGAGCAGGGTTCCTCCAGCGCTTTGATCAAGAGCAGCAGTTCATCGATGAATGTTTTAATCAGATTAAAGTAAGGAACGACTATGCGGCAAACCCGATTGTTATTATAGACAGGAAGGCATTCCAAGAAGGAGAGACTGGCAAGTCATTTGAGTGGGGGCCGGGTCTTCATAAGGAATTAAAGGGGAATGCCGTTGCCTCAGAAGCCGTTCAAGTCATGGCTCTACCTCAAATGGAGAATGAAACTCGTTCGCTTATGGATACAGTTATCCAGATGATCACGATGGATTCCGGCGTATCAGGAGCCGCAATGGGCGATATGGGATCGCTACCTCAAATGAATACGGCCACAGGAGTTAAACAAGTCCTAGGCCATGGCTCCATTTTAAATAAGATGAGCATTAGAGAAGTCCAAAGAGGAGTGGAAGAGGCCATTCAGAATCTTGTGAGAATGATGATCAACTCTATGGATCCTGTGGAAACGGTGCAATTCTTTGAAGGCGACAACGAAGTGGAAGCCATCATTGATAAGGACGACTTCACGCAGTTGGACATGGACGTAAGACTCACCCTCACGAAGTTCCATCAGGATGAAGAGGAGAGTCGTTTAATGCGTGTAATGATGACCGTTGAAAGATACCTAGCACTTCCTGTCTATGCTATGGAAAGAGCCAGACAGTTATTCGTAGATCAGCTTAGAATACTAGGTGTGGAAGATGCTGAAGAGAAACTGCCATTTGCTCAAGAGGTTGCTATGGCTATGGCTCCGCCAGAAGAGGATCCTACACAGCAAGAATTAAAAGAAGCCGAGCCTGCTTTGCCTATTAATGAAGAGGAACAGGTCGATAACGAAGCTGTCGAGCTTATTGACGAAACAACCACTGACGAAATTATTTAATGGCAATTAGCGCTGGGGATGCTGAACGGTCTGAACGCCAGAGGCACTGGGTTCTATCGCTGGCTAACGATCAAGGATTTGAATATGTCACTGAAGTTTTAAACTCAATGATTGAGAGAGAAAGAGAGAGGGTCGAGGCTTTGACTCTCGATGAGAAAGAGAATCTAATTGCCCGCGCAAGACTCAGCGCTTTTCAGGAGGCCGCTAGAATACCTGCTGATATAGTGATAACTGCTGACTCAGTACTCAGTAAGTGGGAAAAACAAAGCAAATAGGGGGGTTACCTTCAAAGGTTGAATATTTTGAAAAAAAGATTACGTTTTAATTGCAAAAGAAAAACCAAAGGGAAGACACCAATTTTTTCCAAAATCAAGAACAGATTTATGAACATTTTACTTAACTGGGGCAGAACTAAGCTCCTTGAATTTTTAGCCTCATGGAAGACAAGCCTTTTAGGTATAGCTCTTCTCCTAGAAGCAACCGGAGGGACAGTCAGCCTAGTGCTTGATACAACCACTCCTCTCGAAGTTGAAAGCCTTCAGGGACGCTGGGAGCTGATCATCGGAGCTTTTGGTCTAATAGTTGCTAGAGATAACACAACACCATCAGAAAAAGTGGCAGCAGCCAAAAAGAAACAATGATTAAATTAACAATACTATTATTTTCCTGCATCATACTAACCTCAAGCTGTAGTCTCAAAAATAGCCCCGTTAAAAACGTGGGAGCTGTTACCGGAACCAAAAAGGTTTTAGGAATTGAGGCTGACATTCTTGACCGCAAGGTAGGAGCAGGAGTCTGGATTGACCTGCCTGGAGTAGAGTAATCGGTAACTTCCCCCAAATAGATGTTCCGTTTCCTCAAGAGACTGACAGCAAAGTTGCGTCAGCGCTGGAAGCCTAGGAAGAAGGCTAAGTCAAAGCCAACCCCTAAACCAAGGCGGAGGCATAGCTTCGATGCTAGGACAAAGAAGAATTTAGATACTCTTCATCCCAAGGTGAAGAACACCTTCATTGCGTTGACTGAAATTGCTATGGCTATCGGACGGAAGTATGGAGTTACGATCAAGATGATCAGCGCCCATCGTTCTATGGAAGAGCAGAAGAAGCTTTACAACAAAGGTCGCTATGGCAACCCCGGCCCCATTGTTACTACCGTCAAAGTTTCCCGACATTGTTTTCAGATAGCAGCCGACTACGGGTGTTTCGGTAAGAATGGGAGTTACCTTGACGGGAGCGATTCAACTTTAACGGCAAAAATTTATACAGAGATTTATAAGCAGGCACAGAAAGAGGGTCTGCCGATCATTCATGGAGGAACGTGGAAGTCCTTTCCCGACTATCCTCACTTTGAATACAAGAATAATTTAACAATTTCCCAAATGAAGGAGATTGCACGGAAAGGCCAAGAGGTCGTCTGATGAGCAGCGACCCCCCACTCATCGAAGCTCTAGTTGGACTCATAGCCAGCGTAGGAGCTTACCTCTCATGGAAAGCAAAGAGTGAGGCATCAAAAGCAAACAAGGAGGCTAGTGAGGCAAATAGAGCTGTTAACGGTAACCCTGATGGTAGTCCTAGGCTTTATGAAATGGTTGGAACAATAAAAGAGCGACAACGGGGCATTGATATAACGGTAACCGATTTAAGGGATACTCAAAAAACGCAGGGCGAAGACTTAAGGAATCACTCAGAAGAATTAAGGAGGCACAGCAAATCGTTAGATCAGTTATGTAAGGAGGACTGTTAATAATGGCTTGGCAGTCGTTTGTGTGTGCCGCTGATACTCACGGTGACCTGATTGACCGAAAGGGCAAGAACAGTTATCAGAGCTATATCCTTCAGTGGATAAAAGATCACAATCCTAAGTGGCGGTTTTGTTTGGGAGATTTTTTGGATGCCAAAGCGATACGGTCGGGCGCAAATGCCGAGGATAGAAGTAGCTCGATGAGAGAGGATTGTCGTGCCGCCATTGGGTTCCTCAGAGCGTTCCAGCCCCACAAGCTCACACTAGGTAACCACGATCAACGGCTATGGATACTTGCACGGTCTGAGAAAGAGGGACTCGAAGTCGATTATGCTAGGCAACTTTCTAGGCAATTTGAAAACGAGTTTGAGGCAATGAAGACTGAATGGGTCGAGTACGATGTGCGAAAGGGCTGGATGGAGATAGCTCCGAGAGGAACTAACTCAGGGCCAAAACTCATATCCCATGGTTACTTTTCAAATATGCACCCCGCCAAATCAATGACCCTAGCGTCAGGAACTTCAACCCTAAGTGGACACACCCACGCATTCGATTTTTGGAAACAGAATAACCTTGCCGGAGATGAGAGTTACGTGTCCGGGTGCGGATGCCAAATAGCCCAAGATTATAATAGGACTTTTGCAAGAAGACTAAAGCATGAACATTCATTCCTAGCTGGGAGCTTCAATGATAAGAGTGGAGCTTGGCAGGTATTCAGAATAAAAAAAGACGAGGAGACAAACACATGGCTAGACCCAAAAAAACTTTAGACGATATTCTCAAGACGGTAGAGAAGCTATCAGCCGCTCTAGTTGAGGAGAGGGATCCTCAACCTGAAGGCACAATTACTCCGATGCAGTTTGCAGAAATAAAGAAATGCACAAAGTCATCCGCTGGTGAAACTCTTTTAAGACTTCAGCGAGCTGGGAAAATGCAAAGAGAGAAGTGGAGAAATACTCACGTTTACTGGGAGAGCAACTAATGGAAAAGCTTCCTCCAGTTCGTCACGTTATTATCCTCGGCCAGCTCTACAGGATAGAGGTTACTAATGATCTTTCGGATGAGGAGCTGGGCCGATGCGAGACAACCGACCAGAGATTGATGATTAACCAGAGGCAGGGAGCCTGCTCAATAAGGGACACCGTGCTTCATGAAATTAGTCACGCTCTCACTTATTTGATGAACCTCCATGATGATGCGACCGAGGAGGATTTTGTGAGTCGCTTCTCAACAGGAATCAGATCCGTCTTTATTGAAAACAAAGTTTTAAGGGAATGGATATTTACCGCTCCCTACGAGGAGATAAAAAAAGGGGAGGTGTTACCCTCCCCCGTGATTGGCGACTAATCTTCGTCACCTGAACCATAGATATCGATGGGTTCGTCATCGTAAGGATTATCCTTGTCTAACATATTAGCCTCCTTTCTTATGCTGCGAGTTTAAATTCTTCACCGTCCATAGGCAGATCCATTTGTCTAAGTCTAACAATCTTCTTGAGCTTGTCCTGTTTCTCCCGCTCTGCGATCTTAGCGTCTATAATTGGGTTCACCAGATCGGCTCTGAGCCAGCGGTAGATTCTCTGGAATCCTTCGCCGTGAGGCTTTTTATAAATCCCCTGCGACCTCATTATCCTCCGCTGAACATGATGGGAAACTTCGTGAGAAACTGTTATCCAAAGACAGTCATCTAAATCGGTCACTTTTCTATCGCCGTAAATTGGGTTGCTGGCGAAGGCTGCATATTCCGTCTGAACTCCTGCCCCATCGAGGTGTTGCCAGTAGTTCAAATTGATTTGAATAACGTGCGCCCCTGCATAGGTGGCTCCATAAAATCTTTTGTTTACTACCCTTGTTAGCCTCGCCGCTCTATCCACATCCTCTTTATCAATCTCGGTTGGATAATCTTTTTTCTTCAACTGGTTCATGCACCTGCGAACCATTCTTTCTATTTTTGTTTTGGTCTTTCCTGTAACTTTCATTGTTTGAGTAATTTAGTTATGACACATGGTGACACATGGTCAATCTTTTGTTTGTAGGTTCTAATCATATAACATGACTGTCCAGCCATTATGACCTTGCCCAGCTTGGGGGATTCTTTCCGAACCACCCCACCTTTTCAATCTGAGCCTTGGTTGGCTTGTTCTTAAGAATCCTGAAACTCTTCAGCCTTTCTTCTAAGGCAGACTTTGGGGTATAAGCCCAAGAGTGAATTGTGGATGAGGCAACCTCACCGCCTGGTGAGAACCATGTTAGTCTGTAAGCCTTTCGGCTTTTGATATAACGGGCTTTGTAGAATTTTCCCGTACTGCTTTTCTTTAAGTATAAAGTGCCTTTCATGTGACTAATATAACATAGTCACTTTTAGAAATTGTTAGGAACAGGCCAATTCTAGCACTTACAGAAAATCACACACTTGTATAACAGTGGAAAAAAAAATGAAAAAAAAGCTTGGAGGGGTTTTTGTGTTTTTAGAACTCTGTTAGATTACTTGTCCTTTTTCCTGCCTCCCAACCACCATGCAGGGTTTGAATAGTTGTGGTTGGTTTTCTTGTCGTATGTGATGGCATTGCCAACACTTGCTTCACCTAAAACTGTTTTCCAATAAGTGTTATGTTTGGGGTGTTTGAGTATCTGCCCCCTTTTCCCAAATTTGTTTTTACCGGGGTATCTGCTGGATCCATGTTCCAACCAGTCCCCTCTTGGAGGGCCGACAAATGATTTTCTTTTTTCACGTTTGGGCCTTGCCTCTGGATGCCACACCCAAGCGTCCCATGCTTCACCGTCCGTGACAGTCTCGTCTTTGAACTTGCCTCTTCTCTTAGGTTTAGACTTTGGATTAAGAGGCCACCTTTTCCTTGCCACTTCACCTAGATCCTTGTCATAAGACGAAGACTTTGATAGCGGTTTTTTTGGACTGAATGGCTTACTCATAATCATTGATCAATGGGATGAGTCCCGTTGTAGAGTTTCGACATTACTTTATCCATGTCTATTTCGAGCATACCAATCTTCAAATCCTGTCGAACATCAGATGGTAAAGATCCACTTCCCCATTTACCAGCAGGCCACAGTTCCACAAACTCACTGTTCTTTGCAACGTCCTTGGCAATCATCTGAATCTGAAAGTCATTGTGCTGAACCGATGACTGCATTTTAGAAGCCCACCACACAATGCCACCTGCTTGAATAGCAAGGCCGACTAAAAGAGATATTATAAACTTAGTGTCTATCCCGTTTGCTTTTAGATCCTCAGACATGGCTAACCTTCTGGGACTTGTCCATGTCCACCAAATATTGGGAGGTTGTCCCGAAGAGTACCTTTAATCCTTTTCTTAACCTTTTTCTTTCCCTGAAGTCGAGTTGGCCCACTAAGATCAACTCCAAAGGCTTTACTAACTCTTTTGTTTTTGAATATTTTTTTAGGCTTTTTCTTTTTAGCTACAGGATTATCAGTTCCTTTATAGCCATAAAGAGGCTTGTCGCCTTTTTGAGTCGGCCCCTTACCTGTAGGTTTAGGCTTCCCTTTTTGATCATATATGAAGGTATGATAAAGTCCAGCTACGGGCTTTAAGTTGCCTTCATCATCTACAGATTTGGATCCATAGCGGTGGTATTTAGGTGCATCATCTTCCACCCTTTCCGTCTCTTTGGGCATTCCCCATGCAGGCCCAGCTACACCGGGAACTCTCCCAGCTCGGATCCTCTTTTTAAATTTATTTGTATCAGGCATATCTAGTCTTTTTGTAAAGATAGGCTCAATTATAGTCAGACTCAACCATTGGCTTCTTCTTTTCCTCGTAAAGATCCCCCATGTCCTGAAGCTCACAAGCCATTGCTGAAGCAATTACATCATCATCATGGTTACCAGCGGATGCTTGAGGTTTACCTGTTTTGTCCCTTACGAAGGTCTGAAGCTGCGAGGATATTTGAGGACACGGGATAATTATCCCCTCCTCCTTCGCCCTTATAGCATCGCCTAGAGCGCTTATAATTAATTCCCTACTCTTTTGGTTCGTAGACCATCCGATCTTTCGTAAAATTGTTTTTGAAATATCATCATAAACTTTTCTCCTCCACAACCTGACTCCTGCTCCCTTTAATGGGGATACCCAAGCAAGCCCTGAGTTATTAATCTCCAGAACCACTATGCATTCCCCTGCCCACTTGCTTAATAAAGCGGTCTTAACGCAACCCGGCGTGGGGTCATCTTGGTTATCCGGCATTGACCTAGCGATAAGTTTGAGCGGATGATAAGCATTAACCTTGTCCTTATAGGGACTTCTCCACAAAAGAATAGAGTTCCTATCCTGTTTATTATTTCCTGAAGTGACTTCCTTCCCTGTCATTGAATCCACTGTCACGAGGTAGCTCTTTCCGTGTTCAGGAGTTTCATCCCACATCTGAAACTCAGCCTCATTCTTCGTACACTCCTCGAAAACAACCTTTCCTTCCTTCTCGACCAACCTCCCATTCTTTCTATTGGGTGAAGAAATTCTCACGTTACTCGAAATGTGGATAAGACCCTCCATGTCAAATCGAGGTGAACCGGACACTAGGAAGCACCTTTCCTCGCTCTCTAGGAACTCCTGTTGAAATATTTCCTCTGACCCTCCTAGTTTTCCATCAATGGTTCCCCTCCTCCATTTAATCCTTTCGGCGGTTATTTTATCCTCTCCCTGCTCTGCTATAATCCTCTTCTCCTCCATAGTTAGGGAGGCTAATATGCCCTCAAACTCCTTTTGGGTATGGATCTTTGATTCATATTCAGGAACATCATACCACCCCGTCACAATTTTGATCATTCCATTACCTCTTTTTCCTTCCTGCCACTCACTAAGGGTCACTGCCCCCACTTGAGCGCCCTCGCTGGAGGCATCAGGATCCCCAGTTATGAGTTTTGAAAAATAATTAACCCCATCGGGGGTGGATTCATCCATTCCTAGCGTTCCGGGAGCATCCGCCAAGCCAGCCTTTAACTGAGGCATAATAACGCTTGCGTCCTTTGCCGCTCCCTGTTTTCCGAATTTAGCTGTCTCACTACTGCCCACAATAGTCCAAGTTCCTCCGACTCCGGGAGCTTTGGATTCCGCTGAAGAGGTATATCGAACTGATCTATTGCTGGCCTCTGCTCTCCGATCAAACAAATCAAACTCATTACCCCATGGAAAAGGATCAAACTCTGCATAAGTGCTGATCATGTTTCGGTGATAGGCGTTTGTCGCATTTGTATCTGTCACCCAGATAGCTCTAGTTAGTCTTGTTCTTAGCCACCAGTAGACAATCCAATTCAGGACGGTTGAGCTTCCTGCCTGCCGGGGCTTGAGGACAAGCATCCTCAAAGGG
>TARA_R110000824_G_scaffold80365_2_pt1 | contig 13615 bp, 19 predicted proteins | sample TARA_R110000824 | Tara Oceans TARA_R110000824 (sample SAMEA4397747) | marine metagenome | biome: Polar Biome; feature: [MES] marine water layer (ENVO:01000295) within the mesopelagic zone...; material: water (ENVO:00002006), including particulate matter (ENVO:01000060) such as...... | reverse complement strand
CCTTACTTAGTTTCTGATAAATTATTGGTGCGCCATTAGGATGCACGAATAACACGTCTAATTGTCTCATATTTAACCTATTAATAATTGGCATACCATGGTGATTCTATAATGCTATACGCCTTGATAAGTTGTTGAATGCCGTCGTCTAAGTCGTATCTGCACTCAAATCCCTTATCATAAAATTTCTGACTGCTCACAATATAATCACGGGTATCAGGATCAGATGTAAATTCCGCTTTCATAATTTCAAGCGGCAAATGTTCTTGAATCTTTTCAGCAAGCTGCAGCTTATTCATATTTAAACTATCATTCCCTACATTATAAGTTTCATTTTTACACGTTTCCCAATTATCAATGACATATTTAAATGCTAAGCAAACATCTTGAAGGTGTACATAATTCCTCATAAATTCACATTCATAAAGAACTAAAATCTTCTCTCGCAAGGTCTTTAAAACAAAGCTATTGACCAGTAAATCGGTTCGCATGCGGGATCCGGGTCCGAAAACAGTAGCCAGCCTAAAGGTAACATGATTCTCCACGTTCTTATATTCTTTCTCAGCCTCTACCTTCGTAATACCGTAAAGTGATACTGGGTTTAAAGGAGATTCTTCTGTGCATACCGAGCCATCAACACTGACACCATACCCAGAATTGGTACATGGATAGATAACCTTCTGTTCAGCGGCCTTGTTTTTGGCAATCCAGGCATTAACCCCGTGATTGATTTCAACTGCACTCCGCTTATCCTTCTCACAAAGTGGAAAACCCACTAATGCAGCTAAGGGTATAATAATATCAGCAGTGCTCGTATGTTTCTGCAAAGTCTGAATATCTCTCACGTCCGCTTTAACAAATTCAAAGTTATGATGGATTGTATATCGCAATAGCGAAGTAGGATCATACATCAAGTTATCATAAACCACCACATGGTGACCGTCATCCAAAAGATGCTGGGTCAACTCGCTGCCGATATAGCCGGCACCGCCTGTAATTAAAATATTAGCCATCTACCACTCCAATTTTCTGGTTAAAATATCTCTTAGCATCACCCAGTCGCATGCTTTGGCCCACAGTGGTTTTGACCATGCAGCCGGTTTATTCTTTTCAAAAAAGAAGTGGCCTGACCATGCAAATGGATATACCACGAAAGGAACCAACAGCAACAATAGCCATGCTTTATTTAATAATACCGCACCTAAAAATAAAATTGTAGCTAATTGTCCCATTATATGTAATCTTCTATTCCATTTATTCTGATGAAGTGTCAAGTAATGTTGATAGTATTGTTTAAATGTCATTTCCAACTAATGTCCCAGTCTTTAAACTCGGCTGCTAAGCAGTCAATTTTATAATCTTTCCTGCCTCCCACGATCTCTTGAATTTTGTTTTTTGCTGTATTCCTAATGCCGTTCAAGCCATGTGTAAGCTCCAAGTTACCATCTCCAGTGCCGGCGCGGACCATAGATTCATTATGCCAAATGTGTAAATTCATCTGTGAAAGAACCACGATGGCACGTATTGTATCTGCACTAATGCGTTCGCTGCTATTGAGGATTAATTGGATATCGTGACAAATATCATCGATCTCTTGGGCGTACTCATCCTTATGTTCTGAAATAAATACTTCCTTAAGCTGAGCAATTGATAATCTGTCTACCAACTCAGACAGTGTGGGAAGATACTTTCTCTGTTCCATTTTTATTTCCTTTATTAATAAATTGTGTAAAGTAATTTTCATACTTTTTAAAATTTTCTTCACCAAAAACATGTTTATAAGAAAAAAAGATGTTAGCCTCTTCAGAGTGACGCTTTGGCGCATACTCTTCAGATACCGATAATCCGTCTACGTTGTAATAATATAAGCCAAGGGGAACATCCACTTTCTTAAACTTGTAACCGGCTTCTACCATTCTTAAAAACATATCCCAATCGCCAGCATGTGCCAAATCTTCATTAAAATAGCCGGCTTTGTGGTGTATATCCTTCCTCCACATTGGCATTGGGCCCGGTAAACACTTAATCATATTCTCTTTCGAAAATGAATTACGAGAATGCTCATAAAAATTTCCATTGGATGAATTTTCTTTAAACGTCTCATTCGGCAATGTAGTTTGATAACAATCAGCGTACACTAAGTCGATATCAGTAGAATAATATAAATGCTTTGCCAGGGTTTCCAAATAGTGCGGGGCGTGTCTGTCGTCCACGCAAGCTTGCGCAAAAAATTCGCCACTTGCCATTTTCAACGCCATATTTTCGGTTTCCATGACTGTTGCTCGATAATCCAGCACCTCATAATGTACGTTTGGGTTATTTTTTATAAATTCTTCGATAACTCTATTCTCAAATTCCATATCGGGCGAATTTGCGTTAATTATAATCAATTCACATTGGTTAAAAATGGTCTGTTTTGTTATACTATCTAAAAAATTGACCAAGTATTGTTTGCTGTTATAGATGGGACAAAAAACTGTAATCTTGGGTAATTCTATCTTTCCATAATATTGTACTTCATTTCCTTCGAGTAAATTAAACCACTTATCCATAAGTGTATGATTGTTTTGGCGAATAAATTGTAGTAAGGGGCGGCCCTTAAGCTTAAAATATTCTTCACTAGCTGCGCCAATTAAATTATTGGTAATAAGTTTACAGCCGAGAATACGGGCCTCAATCGACAATCGATTGTAAGTCTCCAACCATTGTGGAAAAAATACAAGATGTTCAACTTTTGCTAAATTTTCTATAAATAATTCAAAAGCTTGGGGTTCCAATAATTCGTAATCAACTCCTTTCTGCGTACAATAATTAATCGCGGCTGGCATGCCTTTGTTTTTATTATTAGAATTTAGCAAAGCGTATTTAATATTTTTGGGCGTATCTAAATTTTTCTCTAAAATCAACAATTGCTCTTCTGTCCAAATATTGCCACTTAAACTAACAATGTTTTCCAACATTAGATTCTTTTGTACCACACTCGCGTGTTTTTTACTTTGACACATAATGGCCCGGGCATGCGCATAAAAATCCTTATTGATTATCTGCTGCTCCGGAGCAAGAAAATCCTTATATAAAGAAGGATTATTAGACTTTACGTATTTGTGGTCATGTTCTAAAATAGCATAATTTGCTTTATGTATCAAAATGTTTTTAAACGGCTCGGCTAACATAAAAAAATTAGCAACTATAAAAAAATTGTCTAAATTTTTGAGAATTGTCTCTGGAGTCATGCGTACTGATTTTATTTCTTCTACAATATATCTCTTCCTTAAAAGTCCAACAAGTGCCTCGTTACACAGTTCGGCGCCCCCTCGAACTTCATTAGAAAAGAAATCAGAAACAAAAACAATCTTATTCATATTCTACAACTTGATTCAGCACATCACCCCATTGTTTATCTTCCGGGGTTTCTATGTAAGCCTCTAAACTCTTTATAAAGAGGGCATTTTGTTTGTCCTCGGAAAACCTTTCATGGACTATTTGAGAATAGTCGCATGCGTTGGCCGTTATACTGGCATTAACATTATTTAAAACATCATTATAGCATATCCGATATTGTTCCTTAGCCGACGACTCCCTGGCATATGCCCACATCGAGTCTTTAATTAACACACCTTCCCAAACTACTTCATCCTGTACCGGCGCCATATCAAAGGCTACGTTATAAAAGTTATCTTTACCAGACTCGTCCACCAAAAAATCCAACTGTCCGGACCAACCAGTACATATGACAGGAAGGCCACTATAACAAGCTTCAAAGATTGGAAGACCAAAGCCCTCTCCATGTGCTAAAGAAACGAATGCCTTAATTTGCGGATGCGTGTATAGCGCATGAATCTCGTCATCCTCCATATCTCCGTGCAACAAATAGACTTTACACTTTCTTTCACCCAAAGAGTCGAGGAATTTTTTAAGATCTCCCTGAACACGTTCGCGATCCATCAAGCAATTTTTAGCCATATTGGTTTTAACAACAAACCCGACGTCTTCATCTCTAAATTCTTCAACAAACCACTTGATAGTGTTGGGTAAATTCTTTCGGGCGCCAAATTGAGCAATTGCCAAGAAATTTATATCGTGCTCCAATTCTATGCCCAAATCTGGCAATTCCTTGAATATCTTAGTGGGATAGTCAACAGCATCAATAGTAGTGGTTGTTCTCAACTCAAATTGATGGCCAGGATTATCGGGATTGGTAGCAGTGTAAACTGTATCTTGAAAAACATTTTTAGAATGATGTGATACCACAATCAAGTGATCCATCATATTAGCTTTCTGAATCCACTCATGAGCAACTTTAGTAGTCTCAATTCCAGCAGTATAGCCCACATTAATGGGAGCCATCTGTTCCCACTCATTAGGGATTGTAACTTGCAGTGAAATATCAAATTGCCCACCTTGCTGTAAATAAGCTATAGTCTTCTCAATCGTCCTGTCAATCCAGGTACGCTCGCTATCCACCATCGCCATCCACGAAGTTTGCCCCCACTGCAGAGGTTGAATATAAATATCGAAAAGATCTTCTCTAGAACGTAGTGCACGAAGTGCAAATCTCGATTGTTCGCCGTATCCAGAACGCGTCAAAAGCGGCGCTTTAAGTAAAATCTTCTTTTTCATTATGCCACCTCTAACAAGTGCCAACGTCTATATCCATCGCGAGTTTCCCAAGAGCCATTTTTTTCTATAACCTCGTCCATAGTTTTTACCCACTCCCTTTCATAGTTTTCAAAGTTGTAATTTTTAGACACATGTTTAATACCCCCCAAGGACATCTTTTTATAAGACTTCTTACTAGTTTTCATTGCTGACATAAGTACTTTTTCGAAATCTGTCTGAGAAATCCGATCTTCATAAATATAAGGAACTTGTAGGGAACCTATAACAACTTTAGAGGCGGGTTGAATACCCCACCCGAACCATTCTTCTCCATTGGTCACCTGTTCTTGAAGGCCACCTGTCATATTAACAATAATTGGTGTACCGCACGCTAGCGATTCTAAAGTAGCTAACCCAAAGCCTTCAGCATCCGATATATTAATAGTAAAATCGGCAGCATTATACATTGCTCCCAATTCTTCAGCGCCAACCTTATTTGTTGATAAAAGAACTTGCCCCTTATCAACTCCCAAGTATTCAATTAAATGAGGTAAGTCTTGACCATGGGGATCCCGTGCATCCGTATGCATCAATAGTGTGGCCTTATCGTGGCCAATTTTATCCAACAATTCTTTAAACCACCAGACTAAAGTGCCGGATTGTTTGCGTCTTGCATTTCGATTATTCCAAAAAAATAGAGTTTTATTGAGATTTTTATTTTCTGTGGAGGCTGATTCAATCAGTATTCTTTCTCGTAAGACTGCCATGTGCGCTTTTTCTTCTGTATTTTTAAATTTGTAAAACATTGACGAATTAACCGCATGCGGCAAATAACGACTACTAACTTCTGGTGCGACCGTCTTTACAATATCATGTGTAACTTTAGAAATGCATACTACTTCATCATTCGAGCGATAAAACTGCCCGTTAAATTGTGGATAAGGATAGTTGTCCCATACATGATAATATACCATAGGGACATTGCATCGAATTTCGTTTTCAATTTCCCAAAGCCACCCGTAAAAACGTGGATCTGTCATGAACCATAAAACATCAGGTTGTTCTTTTTGTAGAATCGACCTAATCACCTCATGGTTCCCATATCCATCAACAGGATATATGATCCAATCATCGTTCCAAGGATCGATCTTTTGGGGGCGGTAATCCCCATGTTTCATAGCCCCACCGAGACAAATAAATTGATAGCGACTTGTTTTAAGAAGTGCCTCAATCATATATTTTGTCTGAGTACCTACACCTGACGGTGAAAGGGGATGATCAGACAAAACCAAAATTTTATGCTTTTTCATTTATACCTCATGGACAGTGTTCTGTCTTATAAAATTTGCAACCGTATCCTGATGTACAGGACAATCTATTTTTAATATAACGCTCTTTCTTAATATTGTATAGCGCTGTGTTTAAACTTTTTAGAGCGTTCTTTGTTTTTTGCGGGCCGCTCGTAACCCTGAAAAATTCTACACGATTTTTCTTTGCTGTTCTCTTGAGTAGTGCGAAGTGTGTCTCTATCTCTTTCGGGTCTACATTCATTTTTTGTGCGAAGAAGTGTTTATAAAGGGTTAACTGATACGTCGTCATTTTATCAGATCGACGGCGAGAATCCCAACCCCATGAACAAGTCTTCCAGTCAAAAATATGAACTTTATTATCAGGTGTTTTTACCACTGCATCGATATAACCCTTAAACTTGTGGTTAGGATGACCATCAATGGATTCGTAAAGTGGCATCTCTACTGCTAATACTTCATATTCTTCAAAATATTGATTAAGGGCATCGGTAATTTCGGGAATAATTCTCTTGCCTTGCCCCATCATGTCAAGCACAAGCTTTTGATCGACTTCTATGTCGTCATCAAGACTAGCAATGTTTTTCTTGAGTTCCTCGACAAAATATGCATCGCTTATTTCTTCTTGTAATAATTTTTTTTCGCATACACTGTGCATTGCGGTACCGAATGCTGTGTAAGCGTTTCCTTTAAATCCTTCTATTTTTTCAATTCTTGTTAATTTGTGGTAAAAAGCACAGAAAACCCAATCTTTGAGTTCCGAGTATGATATGTGTGCCAATGTTTTCTCCTATATTTAGATCTATTATAACCACATTTCATTATCATGTCAAGAACTTTTTGGTTTATTTATTAAAATAAGTTTTTGATATAAAGCCGGTGAAATATTCGACAGTATATCATGATTATTTGGCTCCATAAAAAATTCCGTAAATCCTGTAGCAAAATACTCTCTAAGAGATGTCGCTGCGTACGGATTAATAAAGATGCCCTGCATCAACAAGGATAATTTATCATAGCCTATTTTATTCAAAAGAAAATTGTCAAATTCTGCGTCATACTCAATATTGGTAAAAAAATTGGATGGTGCTTTGTAGCCATGGGCCCACAATATATGTCTTAACTGTAGCCTCTTCTTTAAGAATTCATTTTCCACTTTTTTATCGGCATATATCTTATAGCCATGTGGCTCTTCTAATGAGTGGGATACTTCATGAATTATATCGTCTATCATGTCGGCCGAATTATTTTGCTCATGAGTAATATATAAACACCCATCGCTGTAAAAAGCATTAATTTGCCGTTCTTTAAACTCGTTAAACCAACCAATTATTATCATCTCGACTTCGGACAAAAGGTGGGCCGGCAATATCTCTTCAACTTTAAAAACCACTTCTTCGGGGTCTATATCTGGACCAGGGGTATCTTTTATATAAACATGTATACCTGTCGAAGTATAAAAATCTTTTATAGTATTTTTAATTTTTTCGTGGTTCTCTTTCAAGTAATTCAGCATCATTTAATCCTAATTGATATCCTCGAAGAAAGTTCTCTTCAGCAAAAGCAAATGTGAACTCTGGAAAATCTGAAGCCAATACTTCTGCGACCATGTTTACAGTCACTTCTTCATTTTCTAATTTAGTTCCCACATATTCTACTAAGAATTTCTTTAAGTCCGAATCAGCTTCTACTGCCATGGCCAACATGGGGTTTTGGTGAGCCTCTTCCTCGGTTATTGTTTTTTCTTCACTCATGATAAGCGCTCCTTTATTTAATATAACACAAAATAAGCGTTTGTTTAATTTAATTATAAAACTTTTGACGCTAGCGTTGCTAATTCTGATCGCTCACCCTTCTTAAAGGTAACGTGTCCAGATATTTTATGTGTTTTGAAATTTTCTACTGCATGTGCTAAGCCATTTGACGTTTCATTCACATAAACATTATCAATTTGTTCGACGTCGCCAGTCAACACAATCTTAGTATTCTCGCCTATTCTTGTTATTATAGTCTTAATCTCATGCTTTGTCAAGTTTTGTGCTTCATCAATTACAATAAAAGCATCCGAGATAGATCGGCCACGAATATATGTAAGGGCTTCAATTTCAATCTTACCCTTATCAATATACATCTCCAAAGACGTTCTATCGCCCATGAGGAACTTCAAATTATCTTGGATAGGCATGAGCCAGGGTAACATTTTTTCCTCCATTGTGCCGGGCAGGAAACCGATATCTCGGCCCATTGGCTGGACCGGTCTAGACACTATTAATCGTGAGTAATGATTATTGTCGCCGTGAAGACCTATAGTTTGTTGTAAGCCTGCAGCAATTGCCATCAAAGTCTTTCCTGACCCGGCGCGGCCGACCAAAGATACCAATTTAATATTTGGATCCATAAGCATGTCAATAGCAAACGCCTGTTCCTTGTTTCTAGCGTTAATTTTCCAATCCGGGACCTTATCATGTATTATCTTTTTTAAAGGCGTGTGGTGGTTCACAAAGCGCGCTATACACGATTTCTTAGGGTTGGAGTTAGATATCAAAAGCAAATACTGGTTTTCATACCACTCTTCCGGTGTTTCGTCAACACCAATGATTAACTCCTCTCCTTCATAAAATCTATCCACAAATTGGTCATCTACTAAAAATTCTGAAAATCCCTGAAACAGTTCTTCTGATGATGTGACTGCTTTCTCAGAAGTATAATCTTCAGCCATGAGGCCGATAGAATCACATATGACTCGCATATTGATATCACGGCTCACAAGGATGGTTTTTCGCTTGGGCATCGCCATTTGAACAACCTTGCCAGTTGCTATAATAGCATGGTCTGGTATCCTCATATCTAAATCCGGTGGAAATATAACTTCTCTTAAAGGCTCATATGACACCACTTTAAGAATACCCTTTCCTTTATCTAAGCGTACGCCTTTCTCTAAGCTACCTTTTTCTCGTAATTCATCTAATAGCCGGATAATGCGGCGGGCGTTAACCCCGACAGAATCTTGTCGCTTTTTGTGTTTATCAATTTCTTCTAATACTTTAAGAGGAAGAAACAAATCATGATTATCGAACTTGTAAATTGCATCCGCATCTGTCAGACAAACACTAGTGTCTAATAAATAATTTTTTTTAAGGGCCATTTTATACCATTTTAGTGGTCATATCTAAGTAGTCTTCCTTTTAGATTTAGTTCTTCTTCGCTTCTTCTTGATATGTTTAATAATGTTGTCTTCAAAAACAAAGGTACGAATATTGTCCGGAAATTTAAGTGGAATACACCAGTCTTTTCTTAACATATCAGCTTCTTTGGGCTTTGTCAAATCACACTCCCAGCCGACCCAGCCTTCCTTGCTTTCTATTTTTTTTATTAATTTAGCCTCAACAACGGGTATAATATCCCCCGCGCAAGACTTAATTAATACTATATCGCCAACTTTATACATAATTAAATGGTGGAGAATAAGAGATTTGAACTCTTGACCTTCTGCGTGCAAGGCAGGTGCTCTCCCAACTGAGCTAATTCCCCCATGAATGGAGCGGGAGACGGGATTCGAACCCGTGACATTCACGTTGGCAACGTGATGCTCTACCAACTGAGCTACTCTCGCATATGTGATGGAGCCACTTGTCAGAGTCGAACTGACGACCTACGGTTTACAAAACCGTTGCTCTACCAACTGAGCTAAAGCGGCACTGTATGAATAGAATTTTGATTTATTTGAAATATGTTGGCCTCAGTTGGCATTAATATGGTTTTAAATACTAAAATGCTCAACATAATCGCTACTATAGCAAACAAAATGCCATCCCAAATATTTTCTACCATATCGTATATAGAATAAAGCCGGTTTTCTGTCATGAACTAGGATAACCGGAAACCTCTGCCTACGTCTGGATCGGCAGCCACCTGCCGTTAGTTTGATTTCCGACGACACAGCAGAAAATGGCTCCCCCTGCTGGATTCGAACCAGCGACACTCTGGTTAACAGCCAGATGCTCTAGCCAACTGAGCTAAGGGGGATTATATACAACTTAGTTCCCAAAGATACTCTTTCCACAATTCACTTATTTGTGAATCATTAAGGTTTCTCAATAATGATAACTTTGGATGCCGGGGTTCTTTAATTGGAAACATATTAGCTTCTTGAGGAGTTTTGGCACCTTTTTTTTGATTACACCTCTTACATGCTACTACTAAATTTTTCCAACTGTTCTTACCTCCTCGGCTTTTTGGCATAATATGATCTAAAGTTAATTCACTTTCTAAAAAAGTTTTTGCGCAGTATTGGCATTTGTTCTCATCTCTCCATAATACGTTTTTTCTATTGACACTAATAACGCTAAATCTAAATTTTACGTAACAATTTAAAACAATAACAGCAGGAAGATCAAAAGACCGCGTTGCAGAACGAATTTTTTGTCCATATGTCTCTACAGCCTTTGCTTTACCAATTATGCACAATACCAGGGCTTCAATCGCGTCTATCACTTCAATGGGTCGAAAAGATGAATCTAGCTTAAGTGCCTTCATGTTTTAAATACAGCTTAATAAATGTTTGCGCGTTATTTTTGTGAAGGTTTCGACTTAGCGCGGATTGGTGGCACTTCAAAATCTCTCCCTCTTTTTGTCAAATCTGAAGAACTTTGTAGCTTTTCTTCGCCACCAACACCCCACAATAATTTTACACCCAATTCTTCACATACAGATTGTTCTGGAGTATTCGTACGGCCGCGATCTCCACCATTCGCAAAATATGTTGGTTTCAGCCTCGTAATTGCTTTACATACAGTACCATCTGAATCATCTACCGAATCAACCAAAACGACACCCTTAATCGCATTTAAAATTTCTACGCGGCGCGGGTATTCCATGAATACAAAGCCTTTTTTGCGATATAACCAATCATCTGAATTGGCAACGATGATCACATCTCCATATTGTGCTGCATGCCGAATCATGCGAATATGGCCGGCGTGTACCGGATCAAATCCACCTGAAACCATCACAGTAGTCGATGTTCCGTCGCTCTCTTCTTCTTGCTCATTTTCGTCAAACATATCTTTGTGTACTGTCATCTTTATCTCCTATATTGTAGTTTCTCTATTATATAGAGATCTATAATCTCTACCGTCTCTTCAGGACTGCCAGTTTCCCAAGAACGATTGCGCGGTTTCAGCAAATTAAATATTTCATAATCATTGCCATCAATGCCGCAGCGATCTCCTACAAACCAAAAATCCCACTTATGCTCATCAAAATGCCGTAGAGCATAAGTTTTGTCCCAGCCCGGCGGGTATATGTCAAAAGAAGTATTTCCACCTAATTTGACCGTAACATCGATTTTCGAAAGAGACAATGCTGAGCGCAACAGTTGTAGATATTTTGTTCTAATTCCATACAATTTATCAAGCGCTTTAAATTGTTCTCGCTGTGATGTTGAAGCATTTCTACCAATTGGGCACCAATTGATCATCGACTGTCGATTCTGAACAAATTCTCCCGTGAGTGGTATATCAACTTCATATATAACTTCGGACTGAAACTTACAAAGATACGCCATCAACTCTCGAAATTTTACATCACCCACCTCATCAATCATTGAAGCCCGGTGGACAAATTGAAAATCTAACATTTCACCAGTAGTTGGAATAGCATATTCTGTGCCATTGCAGGGTAATATATGGCAATTCTTTTTAATAATAGAATCATTAAGCGCTGGCCACAATTGTTCTTTGATATACTCTATTCCACTGCCTGTCAAAAAACCAATTTCAGCATAGCGGCACAATTCCCGCAAAGCAACAATGATCGGCATTGTTATTGGCTTCCTGGCGTCCGTTAAGGTACCATCAACATCAAAAAGAACTATTGTATTGGCTTTTTCCATCATTAATTCCCAGGTAGCACCCACTTGATAGGCTCATTTTGTTCAGTAGTGATAGAGCCACCAGAACATTCACATGTGAGGTTGCTTACCTCAACCAATCGATTGCCCAAATCTCTACATGCCATTTGACACTCTTGAATTACTTCCGGGCTTAGTTGGCACGATCTCACAGTAAATATTATAACGACTGTTATACAAATGTATAGCATTATTTTTGATATGTTGATTTTTTCAACCAATTATCACCTTTTATTTGTCTTAACCCACATTTTAACATCATCCATAAAAATTAAGTTCTGATCGGATAAATGTTCTAAATAGGAATCGCTTATATGTTCTATCTTGGGCCCCAAATCACAATAATCTTGACGTGGGTGTTCTTGGTAGTCTGTTATATCAATCACCATGGCGCTTACATCAGTATTTTTATATTCAAGAATTTTATTAACTGTTTCATTGAGATTTTGAATGTATACTTCATTTTTGGATTTACGAACAAATTTAATAAAACTTATAAGATAAGTTAACAATATTGTTAAACTTATTGAAAGAGCTATACATGCTGCAAATAATGGAAATTCTAACACTCATCGTACCTCAACAATATACCATATTTAGTTTCCTATTATATTTGCGGAAGACATTCATATAAATCAGATTCCTTTGCTTTAAGATATCTGCCCTTCGCGGAATCAATATATATTTCGTAATCATATAAGGAGCGCTCCGATTTTTTAAACACGTATAAAATAACTGCCCTCTGAGGATTACTTAACTCCGGTTTGTCTTTCCATGGATCGTATATCACCCATTGATCGGTTTGAAATTTCATTTTCTGCTGCTTCCTCGATACACATAACACACATTATTTCTTTGTTCCGAATTTCATATTCACCTTCGTAAACACATGTGTCACAGTAATTACAGATCTTTACACTAATATTCATTTTAGTAATTTATTTTGTTCCTTTAAATGGTGGAGACGGCGGGAGTCGAACCCGCGTCCAAAATATCTCAAAATTCAAGTCATTCACAAGTTTATTCAGTTTACTATCACTAACTGACAAAGGTAGACGGATAATCCCGGCGCTTACCGTCCTATTGCGCTCCACCCGCTACTAACGGGGTAACCATTTTGATTTTTACAACTTGTCTGTTGTTTTGCTTAAATTGGACAGGAGGCTTTAAGCGGCCCCCACGATTAAGCCGCTAAAGCGACAGCTTCGTAGTGTGTGTTGTTATTTGCAACTATGTTTTTTGAACTGTCAAGGTCGTATCTAACCTACTTGCACTCTCTTCTCTCCTTACCCTGTCGAAACCCTTACGTCCCCGTATTCTTAACTATAATACCAACTGGCATTCTACTCTTATCTTCAAGCCAAATCACAATTTCTTTTTTAGATTTTTCCTTTACAGTATAAGAAAACTCAATTTCCTTTTTAGCTTTTTTTCTTGCTGCGGCTTCTGTCTTATGTTTGCTGATCAAAATATCTTGAATATAATAATCAGCTTTATACACTTTCCACATTTAAGACGCTATAGCATTAATCTGAGAAATCATAATATTCTTTTTAAAAAACTTAATTGTATCACATCTAAACCAGCCAGATTCAGGATCTAAATTTGGTTTGCTATAAGCATTAGACGGAACAGAATTAGACCAGCTAATTCTATACCATTTCCAACCATCATCCCTCATCTTTTCGGAAACCACAATTCCAAAAGATAGTTTATCCACGTCACTGATGTTATATACAGTCTTACCTACTGACATCATTCATTTCTCCTTTTCCATTAAAATAACTTTCAATGTTAA